>Ga0208953_1000009_pt1 | contig 338048 bp, 310 predicted proteins | sample RifOxyB2_FD_184033 | JGI IMG/M metagenome (GOLD analysis project Ga0208953, IMG submission 184033) | Groundwater microbial communities from Rifle, Colorado - Rifle Oxygen_injection B2 (SPAdes) | ecosystem: Environmental > Aquatic > Deep subsurface > Groundwater | place: USA: Rifle, Colorado...
CGTAGCGGAGCGAGGATGCCCCAAAGATATCAAAAACTGCTTTTCAAAAAGTATGCGCCCCAGAGAGGACTTGCCCGCCATTAAAGCTTTGGCGGGTCCGCCGAAGTTGTTTTGCCGATAAGCCGAACAGGCTTGAATATTGGCAAAACAGTTAACGGTGGCGGAAACCTCACCTTCGGAACCTCATCCTTAGGACAGCGAGTGTTGCGACGAACAGGAGCAACGAGCCACGAGCGGGCACCACAGCGGAGCGAGGATGCCCAAAAGATATCAAAAACTGCTTTTCAAAAGTATGCGCCCCAGAGAGGACTTGAACCTCCAACCTTATCCTTAGGACGGATCTGCTCTATCCAGTTGAGCTACCAGGGCATACGCAATCTTTCAAATAACCTGCATCAGAATATTTTGGCGCTCACCAACTCGCGCCTGCCGCTGACTTGCGCTCGTTATTCCTCGCGCAGCGGCTAATTTCGCTACCAGGGCATATGAGCAAGTTTTAAGCTCACCGGGTTTTGACTTACAACTTACAACTTACAACTTATAACTTATAACTGTCAACTGTCTCACTAATATTGTATCAAAGAATATACTTCGTATTCTTTAAGGTTTTTTCGGCCTTCAAGGAAGTTCAGTTCAATAACAAAGGCTACGCCCTCAATTTTCCCTCCGAGCTTGTTCACAAGTTCGGCTGTAGCCTTGGCGGTTCCGCCTGTCGCGAGCAGATCATCAACAATCAGCACCTTCTCGCCTTTTGAAATGGCGTCTTCGTGTATCTCAAGGGTGTCCGTGCCGTATTCCAGCTGATATGTGGCTGAAACTGTTTTTGAGGGGAGCTTGCCTTTTTTTCTGACCGGTACAAAACCGGCGTTCATGGCGTAAGCTACGGGAGTTCCGAAAATAAACCCCCTGGATTCCATTCCGACCACTTTTGTTATGCCCTTGTCCTTAAATTTCGCGGCGAGCATATTCACCGTGCTTTTCAGGTGTTTCGGATTTTTTAAAAGAGTTGTTATATCTTTAAATAAAATGCCTTTTTTCGGGAAATCCGGCACATCTCTTATTGAATTTTTTAATTCCTGAAGATTATTGTCCATAACCGGCCTCCTACATCATTTTTAGCCGTAAAGCGGTGGCTTTAAGGCGGCGCAGAGCTCTTTCCTCAAGCTGTCTGACCCGCTCGCGGGAAAGCTTCATTTTTTTGCCGAGCTGTTCAAGAGAAAACTGTGTTTTACCGTCCAGGCCGAAACGAAGCTGTATTATTTCTTTTTCTCTCGGAGGGAGCTTTTCAAGGGCTTGGGAAATATCCGCGTTCTGGCGGGATGTTTCCGAGGCAAATTCCGGCGTTGCCGTGCCCTTGTCGGTGATAATGTCTTTAATAAATATGCTCCCCTCTTCGTCAATGGGAGTTTCTATTGAGCTCGCGCCCTGTGAAACTTTGGACGCTCTCATAAGGCTTTCAATCTGTTTAAGCGAAAGGTGCAGGCGCTTCGCCATTTCAGCCAGGGTCGGGTTGCGTCCGAGCTTTTCCTGCATTCTCTTCCAGTTTTTTATCCAGCGGCTCAGGGCGTCCCAGACATGCGGAGGGATTCTAATGGTTTTCCCCTGCTCTTCCACGGCCCTTCTGACAGCCTGATCAATCCAATAAGTCGCGTAGGTTGAAAAGTGAATATTCTTTCTCGGGTCAAATTTTTCCACGGCCCTTATCAGACCCATATTCCCCTCTTCAATCAGATCAAGGAAATCAAGGCCGGCCCTGAAGTATTTTTTCGCGGTCGGTATTACAAGGCGCAGATTTGCTTCTACCAGGCGTTTCTGGGATTTCTTGTCGCCCTTGCTTGCTTTTTTCCAAAGCGCCGCAGTTTCCTCTTTTGAGAGGATGCCCATTCTTTTTATTTCTTTGAAGTAAAGTTGTACGGAATCAAACTTTTCCATAATAATTAAAATATAATCTCAAATCCCGCCGTAGCGTTTTGCGGGGGCAATTCCAGCAGTTCTATTTTCTCCACCCTTGCCCGCGGATGCCCGGTTTTCAACTGCAAAATGAAAGTATCAATTTCCTTTGCGCTTCCCTGAGCCTCAACTTCCACGGCGCCGTTTGACAGGTTTCTGACGGATCCGGAAATGCCGGCGCTTTGCGCGGCTTCCTGAACAAACCAGCGGTAGCCTATTCCCTGAACCAATCCCACGCAGGTAATTTTATATCTCTTTGTTTCAGGCATTTTATAAGAATATCGGGGTGACTGGATTTGAACCAGCGGCCTCACGGTCCCGAACCGTGCGCTCTAGCCAACTGAGCTACACCCCGACTATTTTGGCAAGGCCATATTTTTTTCTGTTGCAGAAACAACATTTGGGCTACGGCTTCGTCTTTCTCAGCTAACATAGCGATGCTATGTTTCGCTTCGCAATCCTCGCCTCGCCACAAATCTTGTTTCTTCACTACGAAAACATATGGCCTTGCCAAAATACCGGAAAACCAGAAACTTCGCTACGAAAACATATGGCTTTGCCAAAATAACCGAAAACCGAAAAACTTGAGATCCGCTGCAAAACCGATCCCCTTTGCCAAAATACCGGAAAACCAGAAACTTCACTACGAAAACATATGGCCTTGCCAAAAATAGACGGCAACTACGGAATCCGGTTTTGCCTGATTCGCGAATTAGCCGATACTTCAATGAGCAGGAAAGGATTCTACTAAATATTCACTGCAAGGTCAATCTAAATTGAATCCAGCGAGTTCAATGTGCCCAAGGTCTGACGGTGGAGATTTCACCAGGCATGTAAAGTCACCCTGAACGAAGTGAAGGGTCTCGTTTTTCATCCAACGACGAGATTCTTCTCTCCCTGCGGGAGATCGGAACGACGGCGTTTGTGGATTCGGGACAGAATATTTTAAGTTGTAAGCTTTAAGTGAACGGCGAACTTCGTCGTGTCGTCATACCAGCGGAAGCTGGTATCCAGAGGTTTTTCTGATCCCAGACTGAAGATTTTTGGGATGACAGCTTTTCTGGATTCCTGCTTTCCAGACTGTGTCGTAACTGTCATTAACGAGGGCTTTGAACTGTTGTCATGCTGAACGCAGTGAAGCATCTCTACGGTAAAAATAACTTCGAGATCCTTCGCTTACGCTCAGGATGACATTGCCACACAGTCTGTTCGCAGGAATGACAGACTTTCTTTATGTCATTATAACCAGAAGGTAGTAGTCTGGGATCCACAAATAAAGTGAGAGGCCCCAAGCTACCATTTTTTGAACATGAAGAATGTGGCGCCAATTATCATTAAAAAACTTACAAGATAGTTCCATCTGAAATCTTCCTTCAAATAGAAAAAAGAAAATACGGCAAAAATCACTAAAGTTATTATTTCCTGAATCGTTTTTAACTGCGCGGCGGAAAACTGATAATGGCCGATGCGGTTTGCCGGCACCTGAAAGCAATATTCCACAAACGCTATCCCCCAGCTGATGAGCACAACTTTTAACCCGGATTTTGCAATAGAGAGCGGTATTCTTCAAGCGATGCCGGATTTTTGTGTCCGCAAATAGCTCAACCGATGTCCCTGCATCGCTTTCGCTTTTTACGTCACAAAAGCCTCGGCCTCACTCGCCTCGGTACTCGCTTCTATTGCAAAACCCGGGTTTAAAAGCGGAGAGCTTTTATATTTTAAATGGCCGTACCAGGCGACGGTCATAAAAATATTTGAAATAGTCAGAAGGATTATCGTTCTCATTGATGGGCAGCCGGGGGTGTTTAGAGGAATTTTGTAAATTTGTTGTTTTTGTCCACATGGACATTCTGCGGTTTTACCTGCTTGTCGGAAAGCTCAAACCCCATGACAATTATTTCCTCGCCCTTTTTAATCAGATGGGCGGCCGCGCCGTTCATGCAGATTATCCCTGAATCGCGTTTGCCTGTCATTACATAGGTTTCAAGCCGCTGGCCGGTGGTATTGCTTACAACGAGCACTTTTTCCCCGGGCATAAAGCCGGCTCGCTGGATTAAGTCCTCGTCAATAGTAATGCTTCCGATATAATTTACATCGGCTTCAGTTACAATTGCTTTATGAATTTTTGACCGTAAAAACCATCTCATAATTATTTGCCCGAAAAAATTCGGGGCGGCCAGATTTGAACTGGCGACCTCTCCCACCCCAAGGGAGTGCGCTAGCCAGCTACGCTACGCCCCGACTATTTTGGCAAAGGGGATCTTGTTTTTACTGCGGAGTCAATATTTGAGTTTCAACTTCGTCATTCTCGCCTTGCGTAGCGTTGCTACGCCGCGTCTTGAATTCCTCGTTTCACTTCAAATCTTGACTCCTCGCTACAAAACCGATCCCCTTTGCCAAAATATCGGAAAACCAGAAACTTCACTACGAAAACATATGGCCTTGCCAAAATAACCGAAAACCTAAAACTTGAGATCCGCTGCAAAACCGATCCCCTTTGCCAAAATACCGGAAAAACCAGAAACTTCACTGCGAAAACATATGGCCTTGCCAAAATAACCGAAAACCGAAAAACTTGAGATCCGCTACAAAACCGATCCCCTTTGCCAAAATACCGGAAAAACCAGGAATTAAGGCAAAAAAACAACAGAGTTTTGGTGGATATAATTATTTCAACAATTCAAGCAGCTCTTCAAGTTCTTTTTTTGCTTCCGCTATCGTTTCACCGTAGCCGGAATTATCCTGCGGTTTAACTTCCATGTTGAGCTGTACGCCTTCTTCGGGCGATGTTTTCTTCCTGCCAAACAGCGCCTTGCGGGCTCCGGCGATAGTAAATTTTCTTTCGTACAAAAGCCCCTTGATCTGGAAAATAAGTTCAAGGTCTTTCTTTGTGTATTTTCTCTGGCCCGAATTCCTTCTGGCGGGGCGCAGCTGCTTAAACTCGCTCTCCCAGTAGCGTAAAACATAAGCCGGGAGCTGCGAAAGCCTGCTTGCTTCTCCTATAGAAAAAAATTCCTTGTCAGGGAAAATTGGTGTAAGTTCCATTATAGTTAAAGTAAAACTTTAGACCATTAAACCAAAGAGCGAAATAAAAGTCAAGTTTCCGACGATAACAAAAATAAGCGCTCCGGCGCGAAGCAAAAACTACGCGTCAATGAAAATTCTCAGGCGCCGGCTTAAAAAAGCTCCTTGGACTGCTTGAAACGCACCTTTTTCCTCGGAGAAATATGAACCGTCTGCCCGGTTTTTGGATTTCTGGCTTTTTTCGCACGGGAAATGTAAGGGGTGAATGTTCCGAATCCGGAGATGACAACTTTTTCCCCCTGCGAAAGCGATTTGGCGAGCAGAGAGAAAACGCCTTCCACGGCATCTCTGGCCTCTTTTTTCGTGCTTAGCACCTTAAGAAGTGATTCTATTAAATCGTTCCTGTTCATATACAAAGCCTTCCAATCTCTAACACCGTTTCGGATTTTGCCTCTCTTGACATAAGTTCCATAAGGGCTTCCCGCGGCGATTTATTCTCATAAAGAATCCTGTAAACCTGCTCAATTATCGGCAGCTGAATAGAGTATTTTTTGGCGAGTTCCACCGCGCTTTTGGAGGTTTTCACTCCCTCGGCGACCATAATGATTTCTTTCTCGGATTCGGAAAGAGTTTTGCCGGCTCCTATTTTTTCGCCGAGGCCGCGGTTGCGCGAGTGTTTTGAAAAGGCCGTGACAATGAGGTCCCCGAGCCCGCTCAGCCCGAAAAAGGTTGAAGGATTCCCGCCCATTTTAATTCCAAGCGCGGCTATTTCCCTGAGGCCCCGGGTCACGAGCGCGGCCTTGGTGTTGTCTCCGAGGGCAAGTCCGTCGCAGATGCCGGCGGCTATGGCAAGAACATTTTTAAGAGCGGCGCCGGTTTCCACGCCGGCTATATCCGGGCTTGAATATACCCTGAAATAGTCGCAGAGAAAAAGCTCCTGCGCGGCCCTGGCTGCCGCCTCGTTTTTTGAGGCCGCGGTTGCCGCCGTAGGAATTTTTTTTGCCACTTCCTCGGCGTGGGTGGGGCCGGACAATACCGCGACCCCTTTTGTCCCCGAGCCGAGTTCCTCTTCCAGGATCTCGGACATTCTTTTAAGCGTTGTATTCTCTATCCCTTTTGTGGCTGATACGATAACGGTGTTTTTTAGATCAGCGCCGCAGGCCGATACTTTTTTTGCCGTGGCCCGAAGCGTGTGCGACGGGACTACGAAAACCACGAAATCCATATTTTTTACCGCGGAGGAAATATCGCTGGTTATAATTAATTCCTTGGATAGCGTTATATAAGGGAAGAAAGAAAGCGAGCGGAACATGGCGAGTTCGCGGGCTTTTTTTTCGTCAAATTCCCACAGCGTCACGGAACAGCCTTTTTCAAAAAGCAGGTTCGCGATAGTGGTTCCCCATGATCCCGCGCCGAGAACTCCGATCTTTAAAGTCATTTTGAGCCGCCCTTTGAAGAAAAATTGATTTTATTTTCAGTGCCGTTCAAAAGCCTTTTTATGTTGCTTTTATGCTTATAGACTATGGCGGCGGCAGCCAGGGCCGCGAAGGCCGTGAATTCCCAGGGTGCCTTAAAAACCGCGGAGGCCGCGGGCAGGCATAAAGCCGAAATTATTGACCCCAGAGAAACATATTTTGTAACCGCCAGTATAAGCGCGAAAATTATCACGCTTGTTAGCGTCGGAACGGGCAGCAGCGCCAGGAAAACTCCGGCCGCGGTCGCCACGCCTTTGCCCCCTCTGAAATTTAAAAAAACTGTCCAGATATGCCCTGAAATGGCGCAAAGCCCCGCGAGCAGCCACAGAGCGGGGCGGTCCGGAAAAAATATTTTTGCGGCAAGCATTACAGGGACAAAACCTTTTAAGGCGTCAATTAAAAGCGTTATGATGCCCGGGACCCTGCCCGCGACCCTTAAAACATTGGTGGCTCCCGGGTTGCCGGAGCCAAGCGTCCTTATGTCGGCTCCCTTGAGAAGCCTGACCGCGATGTAGCCAGTCGGAATGGATCCGGATAGATACGAAAGGACAGCGAGCAGCAGTATGTTCATTTATAGGCTCTTAAACTTAAGCACAAGCGGAGTTCCCTGAAAGCCGAAACGGTCCCTGATGGCGTTCTCCAGGTACCTGCGGTAAGAGAAATGCACAAGTTCCACCGAGTTTACCGTAAAGACAAAACACGGCGCCATCGCTCCGTGCTGAACGACTTTGTGAACGCGCAGAATTTTCCCTTTTCTGGAGAGCGGCCTGTTTCTCAGGGCCGAGTCAATAGTGTCCTTAAGCTCCTGTTCTGGCACGATTCTGGTGTACTGGTTGTAAACCTTGTTTACCTCGGTTAAAATTCTTTCCGTGCGCTGGCCGGTTTTTGCCGAAATAAATATCATCTCCGACCACCAGAGAAACTGAAGCTTTTGTTCAAGCTGCCGTTTTATATCTTTAACCGCGTCTTCTCTCTCCTCAACCAAATCCCACTTGTTCAGGGCAATAATGCAGCCCCTGTGATTTTTCAAAATCAGTTCGGCTATTCTGGCTTCGGTTTCGCCCACGCCTATGGTCGCGTCTATAACAAGTATCGCGACATCCGCTCTTTCCAGCGCCCAGTTCGCGCTCAGAGTTGAGAGGTACTCCATGTCATTTTTAAATTTATGTTTTCTGTGAAGCCCTGGGGTGTCAATGATAACATACTGCTGGCCGTCTCTTTCTATGGTTATGTCTACGGCCTCCCGCGTCGTGCCGGGTTGATCGTTTACTATCACCCGGTCCTCTTTCATGAGCTTGTTTAAAAGAGACGACTTGCCGACATTAGGTTTTCCGACGAGAACTATTGATATAGGCCGGCCCTTTATGTCAAGCAGTTCGCTCTTGGTATTTTTAACGCTTGCGCTTATTTTGTCAAGCAGCGTGTTGATATTCAGTCCGTGAGTGCCGGAAACGGTTATATAGTCGTCAAAGCCGAGCCTGAAAAAATCGCTGGCTTTTACCTCTTCTTTTTCGGTGTCTATTTTATTGATCAGCAGTATGACTTTTTTCGCGTACTTCCGCAGGATCGCCGCGATGTCGCCGTCCAGCGGGTGGTACCCGTTTTTTCCGTCTACCGCGAAAAGCACAAGACCGGCTTTTTTCAGCCCCTCCTCCATCTGGCGGCGTATCTGGGCGGAAATATAATTCGTATTATCTTCCCAGCCGCCGGTGTCAATGAGCTGGAACTTTTTGCCGTTCCATTCAACCGGCATTTCATTGCGGTCCCTGGTGGTTCCGGGTTCATGGTGAACTAACGCCCTTTTCTTCCCGCAGATCCTGTTAAAGAGGGTGGATTTTCCGACATTGGGCCGGCCGATTACGACGACATTTTCCATAGTTATAGCCTTTTGCTTCCGCTGATGAAATAATCAAGCCCCGAGATAACCGTAAAGCCTACGGTCGCCAGAAGCAGCGGCTCCGTTACAGACTGCGGGATTCCCAGGATAATTATCCATACGGTAAACATTTGAAACACGGTTGTTATCTTGCTTAAGACCCGCGGTTTAATTTCCGTGGAGCCTTTAAGAATGTAAATTACTGTCCAGCCCAGGACGATTATGATATCGCGGCTTAAGATTACCACGAAAATCCAGAGCGACAATTTCCCCAGGAAGGCAAGCGTGAGATAGGATGAGAGCATAAGCAGTTTGTCGGCCAGCGGGTCTAAAAACGAACCGAGCTGGGTCTTCTGCTTTTTGTAGCGCGCCACAAAGCCGTCAAGAGCGTCGGATAAAATGGTGAAAGTGAAAATTATTGCCGGCCACGGGGCAAGGCCCTGCAAAAGCAATACAATAAAAACCGGAATTAAGAAAATCCTGACCAGCGTAATTTTGTTTGCGAGAGTCATTTTTTTGGCCTTCCGAGGATAGATTGAATTATGCTCCACTGTTCGGAGCTGCACTCTATTTTAAGCCTGATCCTGTTTTTATCGTATTCCTGCTTTTTTACCACTGAAATGGAATGAATTTTATTTACCAGCGCGCTCTCGCTGTGATCCAAAGACAGCGTGTGCGCGAAAAGTTTCGGTGTCACTATTTTTTCAACGGCCTTAAGCAGCGCGCCGACGCCTTCGCCGGTTTTAGCCGAAATCGCTATGGCCTTGTTTCCTCTAAGCCTCTCCAGCCTGTTTTTGGCAAGCAGGTCAGCTTTGTTAAACACGGTTATCATGGGGATGTTTTGAGCGCCCAGTTCCTTTAAGACATTTATAACGGTTTCTTCCTGCGCCGAACAGGCGGGGTTTGACGCGTCTATAAGGTGAATAAGGCAGTTTGCGCCGCTGATTTCCTCAAGAGTGGCCTTAAAGGAAGCCACGAGCATGTGAGGCAGTTTATTTATAAAGCCCACCGTGTCGGTGAAAAGAACCGTCCTGCCGTTTTCAAGTTTCACCTGCCGCGTCGTAGGGTCCAGCGTCGCGAAGAGTTTATCGTCGGCGTAAATCTCGCCGCGTTCGCAAAGCAGGTTCAGCAGGGTGGACTTGCCGGCGTTTGTATAGCCGACGATTGAAATCAATGCCTGAGAGTTCTGAGCTCTTTTTTGCCTGAGCACCTTGCGGTGTTCGGAAATAAGCTCTATCTCGCGGTCAAGGAAGGCCATGCGGTCGCGAATCTTTCTCTGGTCAATCTCAAGCTTCTTCTCGCCGGGGCCGCGCCTGGTGCCGATTCCGCCGGCCTGGCTGTCCAGCGAAAGGCCTCTTTTAGAAAGCCTGGGAAGGTAATACTCAAGCTGGGCCCTTTCCACCTGCAGGATTCCCTCTTTTGAACGCGCCCTGCGGGCGAATATGTCAAGGATCAGCCTTGTTCTGTCTATAATTTTCAGGCCCGTTATCTCTTCAAGGTTTTTCTGCTGAACGGGTTTGAGTTCGTCGTCAAATATTATTGAAACAATTCCGAGTTCTCTGGCCAGGGCCGCTATCTCCGCGGCTTTCCCGCGCCCGATAAAACAGGCCGAATCTATAGAGGCTCTGTTCTGGACTATTCTTTTTTCAACCCGGGCTCCGGCGGTTTCCGCGAGCCTGGAGAGTTCGTCCAGAGAGTCGTTTATGTCTCTTAGTTTTTGTCCGGGCAGGCAAACGCCCGCGAGCAATGCTTTTTCCATTTATATAGACTAAAAAATCCGCGCGGTTCAGTCGGCGGACACTTTGAAATTGTAGCCCGAAAGAGGTTTTTCAACCGACTCAAATTATACTATATTTTAAATACTTTTTGCAATTTTAGACGCGGTTGAGACAGGGTCAAAACTCCGGCCAGAAACTTTGATCCAGCGGATATTCGGATTTTTTCTAAACCATGTCATCTGTCTTTTGGCGTAATGGCGGGTGTCCAGGCTGATCAGCGCCGCGGTTTCATCAAGAGATATTTTCTCCTCAAGAAAATCTATAACGCGCGAATAGCCGATACCGCTTAAGCCGGGGCAGTCCTTCTTAAATCCGAGGGATAAAACTTTTTTTGCCTCGTCTATCATGCCGTTTTTCAGCATTTCCGCGCTTCTTTTCTCAATATTTGAGTAGAGTTCCTCTTTATCCCAGAGCAGGCCGAACTGCAGAAACTCCCCCGCGGGTTTTTTTGGTTTCTTGTGCCACTCCGAAATGGGAACTCCGCTTATTCTGTAGACTTCAAGTGCTCTGATAAGCCTCTGGGGGTTAGACTTGTTTTTCTCTGCCGACTCGGCGTCAACGGCCGAAAGCTTGTCGTAGAGGTATTTCGCGCCGTGCTTCTCAAACATTTCTTTTAGCTCGTTTCTTATGGCGTCGTCTTTTTCCGGGAGTTCGTTTAAGCCTTCGCTTAACGCCTTTATGTAGAGCCCCGTGCCGCCGGCAATAATAGGGAGCCGCGATTTTTTTTCAATTTTTTTAATGGCGGAAACGGCGGCTTTCCGGAAATCGCCGGCGCTGAAATAGCCGTCCGGCTCTATTATATCGGTGAGGTGCTGAGGTATTCCTTTATAAACACGCAGAGATTTTTCCGCGTCCCATTGCCCGGCTTTATTGGTCCCGATATCTAAATATCTGTAAACCTGCCTTGAATCGGCGGAAATTATTTCCCCTTTTAGTATTTTTGCGAGTTCCGCGCCGACAGCTGTTTTTCCGGATGCCGTGGCCCCCGTTAATATGATATTTACCATGCGCGTTATTTTAGCTTATTAGGAAATAAAAAAAAAGCAGGGAAAAAATTCCCTGCTTTTTTTCTAAAAACTTATTTCGCCTGATCAGCGGCGGGTGTTGCCGGAACGGCCGGCGCTTCAGCCGCGGGGGCAGCCTGTTCTGCGACAGGAGCCTGTTCGGCTTTTTTGCAGCCTGCGAAAATCGCGGCGGCAAGAATTGCAAGAAGAGCTATCTTTTTCATTTTGTTCACCTCTCTTTCTTTTATTACTTTTGAGCCAGCACTATTTTTTAATCCGCCGATTATACAAAGAAACTCAAAACTAAGTCAAGTTTTTTACACCCCTTTTTTTAAGTTATAAGTTTTAAGTTGTAAGTTATAAGTGAACGGCGGACTTCGGTGCCGTCATACCAGCGGAAGCTGGTATCCAGAGGTTTTTCTGGATTCCGGAGTGGCGGCCCAATGCTTTGAATAAAATCAGCCGGCCTCCCAGGCGAATGCGAAGCATTCTTCACCCGTCCAAAGACGGGTGATTTTTCGCCGCGGGACAAAACAATTCCGGAATGACAGGGCTGGGCCGAGATGGCGAGGCGCCGCCTAACCGGAGGATCAGGAAAAAAATTCTGGGTGAATTCTCAGGTTCTTCCGAAATGCTTTCTTAATTCGCTGAGCGTTATTTTCAAGACGGTCGGGCGTCCGTGAGGGCAGGTGAAGGGAGCCTGGCATTTGAGAAGATCGGAAATAAGCCTGCTCATTTCCTCGCAGGACATATGTTCCCCCGCCTTGATACTGCCGCGGCAGGCTGAGCGGATAATCAGTTCAAGCTTTCGCGCGGAAGGAATATTCCTTTCTTCAGAGAGAGATTCTATTATGGCGCCGAGAATGTCTTTAATGTCTCTTAAATTACCCAGCACCGACGGCACCGCTGATATCCTGAAAGTGTTAGAGCCGAATTCTTCAATTTCCCAGCCCGTTTGTCTTAAGTCCGGCAGAATGCCTTTCAAAAGAGAGGCGGCCCCGGGATTAAAATCAAGCGTCTGCGGCATCAGGAGCCCCTGAACCGCGATTTTTTTGTCTTTAAACTCGCTTATATAGCGTTCATACCGTATCCTCTCGGCGGCGGCATGCTGGTCAATAATTACGAATTCTCCCTTTATGGAGGCGGCGATAAAAGAGTTGAAGAACTGGCCGATAACTTTCGTGTCGCTGGCGGTATTGTCATCGGCGCCTACCCGGGCGGCTTCGGAGGAAACGGCGAATATATCGCTTTGATTGAGTTTTGCGCTATTGAATTCATCGTAGCGCAGGGCGGTTTCAGAAACAAAATCGCTCCTCCGCGCCGCTATGCCATCAGACGGAACATTTCCCGGCATTCCCATGGAAACAGGCGCCGCGGTAAGAGCGTTTTTTACGGCTCTATAAATGAAATCGTGAAGCTCTCTTTCTTTGGAGAACTTAACTTCTCTTTTCGTGGGATGGATATTCGCGTCAATCTCGGCGGGGTTGACCTCAATAAATAACACGGCTCCGGGGTGCCTGCCGGAAGGAAGGTTTTCGCGAAAAGCTTCGTAGAGCGCGTGGCCTATGTTTTTCCCGAGGTTTACGGGCCTTTTATTTACAAAAAGATACTGATAATTTTTTGTGGGCAGGCTGTGCTCGGTTTTTGTCACAAAACCACTTAAGGATATCATCGGATTGGAAGCGCTTACCGCGGTAAGCGAGGAGGTAAAATCATTGCCGAAAACATCAACAAGGCGTTCAAAGCCGCTTTTCGCCGACGGAGCGTTTAACAGTATTTTGCCGTCCACGGTAAGCTTAAAGGAAATAGCGTGGTGTGAGGCGGCGAGCTCCTCAACGGTTGAAATTATGCGGGACCGTTCCGTGGCGTCGCTTTTAAGAAATTTTGCCCTCGCGGGAGTGTTGAAAAAAAGGTTGGCGGTCTCAACTACGGTGCCCGGCGAGCCGGCCCAGGCTTTGCTTTCAATTAATTTTCCGCCGGAGAGTTTTATCTCCCAGCCGTTGGCCGCGCCTCTTTCCTGGGTTTGAATGGTCAGGTTGGACACCGCGGCTATGGAAGGAAGCGCTTCTCCGCGGAAACCCATGGTGGATAAGTTATAGATATCGTCAAAACCCGATATTTTGCTGGTCGCGTGCCTGGTCACGGAAAGCGCGAGGTCTTCTCTGGACATCCCCGTGCCGTCGTCGCGCACGCGCATAAGTGTTTTCCCCGCGCCTTCCACGGTTATGTCAATTGTTTTGCTTCCTGCGTCAATAGAGTTTTCTACAAGCTCTTTTAAGGCGTTTGAGGGCCTTTCTATCACTTCGCCGGCCGCTATTTTATTGATTGTTTCGCTGGTGAGTATTTTAATCGCCATTTGTAGTTTGAGTTTGAGAAAACCCCGGTGCGATGACCGGGGTAAATAAATTGAGCTCGCGCGTAAGCCGCCTGAAATCGGGTTAGCGGGTTTTGGTTGTTTTCGCTAGCCTCGCGGATTTCTGGCAGAGCTCAAAATACGAGCATTTCTCGCTGCAGACATCGGTTACGCCAAGAGAAAGTTTTGTGTTGCAGTCCGCGTAGTCAAATCCCATGCGGTTAATATGGCGGAAATCAACGGGGTCAATGGTCGTAAAGGAAATGCCCAGGCGCCACATCTCGCCTTTCGCGAGCGCCCATACGATTTTTCCGGACAACGGTTTAGTTTTTAAGCCCGGCAGGTCCAGGGAAAGATTTACTTCGGTTCCGACCGAGATAGAAGCGAAGGTCAGAATTGCCATTCCGCCCGCGGAAAGCTCAACTAACACTCCGGGGAGCACCTTTTCATTTAAGGCGATTTGAATGGTTTTGTCTATTTCGTGCAGAACCGGATAGCGTTTGTATCTGCGCTTTTCGTCCATTTTCTCTCCTTGGCCGCCCCTCGGGCAGCCGGTTGGCGGAAGTAATTTTTATTTTCCCGATAACGCTCCCGGGAGCTTATCAGCCTTCGTTTTTCTTAATTTTCTCTTTCCATTCCGAAAGAAGCTTCAAAGCTTCCAGCGGAGTTAGATTGTTTATATCAATTTTTTCTAATTCAATCAAGATTTTTGGAGATGGAACTGAAAATAAATCAGGCTGGCTTTCGGCCGCGCCCGGCAGTTCGCTTACGGATCTCTCTTCAAGACCCGCGAGAATCTGGTTGGCTCTTTTTATAACTTCCTTCGGCAATCCGGCCAGTTCGGCCACATGAATGCCGTAGGAGCGGTCCGCGGCGCCCGGCGCTATTTTATGCAGAAAAAGCACGGCGCCCTGCCACTCGCGCACGGAGACATTAAAATTCTTTATTCCCGCGTATTTTTCGCTTAGGTCCGTGAGCTCAAAATAATGTGTCGCAAACAATACTTTGGCTCCCGCCCCGTTTTTTCTGCCGCGCGCGAAAAATTCAACCACCGAACGCGCAATGGAAATTCCGTCGTAGGTGGAAGTTCCCCTGCCGATCTCGTCAAGTATTATCAGGCTTCTGTCCGTGAACTGGTTTAAGATGCTGGCGGTTTCGTGCATTTCCACCATAAAAGTGGATTCGCCCCCGGCCAGGTTGTCGGAGGCTCCGATACGCGTGAATATCCTGTCAATAATTCCGACCTCGGCTTCCGCGGCCGGCACGAAGGAGCCTATCTGGGCCATTACCGCTATCAGGGCCGCCTGTCTGAGGTAGGTGGATTTGCCCGCCATGTTCGGGCCGGTCAGTATAACAATCTGCTCGGAATCCCCGTCCAGGGAGATGTCGTTAGGCACGAAGGAGCCGCTTTTTAAATTCTTCTCTATTACGGGGTGCCTGCCGTCTTTAATTTTGAAATCGCGCCCGTCGCTGATTTTAGGAATGCAGTAGCGGTTCAAGGCCGCGTTTTCCGCGAAAGCTATAAAGACATCCAGTTCCGAGACGGCTGCGGCGGCTCTCTGAATATCGGCGCAGTAGGAAAGAAGTTTCTGGCGCAGGCGTTTGAAAAGCTCGTCCTCAAGCTTAAGTATTCTTTCCTGTGCAGTCAGTATTTTTCCTTCCAGGTTTTTAAGCTCTTCGGTTATGAAGCGCTCGCCGCCTGCCACGGTCTGTTTCCTGATATAGGACGCCGGCGCCAGGTGAAGGTTTGATTTCGTTATTTCTATGTAGTAGCCGAAGACCGATGTGTAGCCGATTTTAAGCGAAGAAATTCCGGTTTTAGCGCGCTCGCTGCTTTCAATTTCAGAAATGAGTTTTTTTGAGTCCCTGCTCAAAACTCTGAGCTCGTCAAGGTTTTTGTCAAAACCGTCTTTAATAACCCCGCCGTCTTTTAGGGTGGCTGGCGGCTCCGGCGTCAGCGCTTCTTCAATAGCTCCGGCTATTTCCGGCGGGCAGTCAAGCCTGCGCTTTAAATCCTCAATGGTGTCCGGCAGAGGCAGAATAGTTTCCTCGGCTTTCAGGCAGGAGATAACTTCCGGCAGAGCCCTCATGGAGTTTTTAAGGCCGATTAATTCTCTCGGGCCCGCCGTGCCCGACGAAAGCCTGCCTAAAATTCTTTCTATGTCGGAGATGCCAGTTATAATTGTTCTTAATTTGCGCCGCGCGAGGCCCTCTTCCAGGAAGAAAGAGACCGCCTTCTGCCTTTCAATAATCTCCCCGTGGTTTAGAAGAGGTTTAAGCAGCCAGCTTCTTAAAAGCCTCGCTCCCATGGGCGTCTGGGTTGAGTCAATAGCCTCAAGCAGTGAATTCTGCGGCCCGCGCGAAGTCAGCCCTTCCACAAGCTCCAGGTTGTTTACGGCGGTTTCATCCAGATGCATATAGTTGTTGAAAGGCTGGAATTTTATCGGGCAGAGCGCCGGCATATTTTCTTTCTGCGTTTTTTCAATGTAGCCGAGCAGGGCTCCGCAGGCGCCCTGAGCCAGAGGGTAATTTTCAAGGCCGAAGGGCTTAAGAGAAACGAGCTTGTAAAACGTCTTAATTTTATTCTGGGCCTCGGCGGGCAGAAAAAGCCATTCATCAAGCGGCGAGATAGAAACGCCCAGCCGCCCGGAAACGGTTTTAAAAAAATCGTCCTGCGCGTAATTGGCGGGCACTATAATTTCGCCCGGTTTTATTCTGAAAGTTTCGCTCTGCAGGCTGTCTTTAGCTATCACAGCCGCCGTGAAATGGCCCGTTGAAATATCGCAAAACGCTATGCCGAACGATTTGAATTCCGCGTCGGGCAGCAGCGCCATCAGGAAGTTGTTCTTTTTTGAGTCCAGCAGGTTGTCTTCAAGAATCGTGCCGGGGGTGATTATCCTTACGACATCGCGCCTGACTATTTTTTTACCCGCGCCGGCTTCCTCCATCTGCTCCGCGACGGCCACCTTGAGCCCGGCTTTGATGAGTTTTCTTAAGTAAGAATTTACCGCGTGGTGCGGTATGCCGCACATGGGAACTTCTTGTCTTTTTGTCAGCACGACATCCAGAATTCGGGAGGCAACCTTCGCGTCTTCCCCGAACATTTCGTAGAAGTCCCCCAGCCTGAAAAATAAAATCATGCCGGGATACCTGGATTTTATATCCATGTACTGCTGCATGAGAGGCGTCAGCTGCTGGGCGGCAGAGCCGTCTTTTGGTTTTTTATCGCTGTTCTTTGAGTTGTCTTCCATTATCATACACTTCCAATTTGTCCGGCACGCTTAGACGAAAACCGCATTATGAGATTTTAAGCCCCTCGGGTCTTTTTGTTTTAACACCCCTTAGAGCCGGTTATGAGTAAAAGTATTTTGGGAGGTCTTCAGTCTTGCCTGTTTGACCTGCCGACAGGCAGGGAGTTTGCAAGACTGCCTAAAATACTTTTACGAATGGCTATCGGGCGTCGCGTTTCTTTATTAACTTTCTTGCGCGCCCAAAGAAAGTTAAATCAGCTGTTGGGATCCCCGACGAACATACTCGGGTATGACTTCTAAAGAGCTAATTTGGACAGCCATGTTCAAGGAGACTGATTAAACGCGTCCCCGTATGAGATTTTTGAATTCCTTCAACAGCTTGAGCCAGCGGTAAGTCTTTGTAACGGCGTCCACATAATTTCTTGTTTCTTTGTACGGAATATCGGAAATCTCAATTTCAATAAGCGGGTTTTGCAGATACCAGCTCTGAACTTTTCCCTTTCCCGCGTTGTAGGCCGCGAGGGCCAGCGGCAAACTGCCCCTGAATTCCTTCTGAAGCTGCGAGATGTAATAAGCTCCGAGACGGATATTTGTGTCCGGGTTCTCAAGGTCTTTTATGTCAAAACCTTTTATCTCCAGTTCTTCGGCCAGCTCTTTGGCGGTTGATGGCATGAGCTGCATAAGCCCCACGGCTCCGCTGTGCGAGCGGGCAAGCCTGGCAAAGTTGGATTCCACCTTTATCATGGCGCTTATCAGCAGAGGGTCCATGCCGTACTGTCTTGAATAAGTGTCCACGGTGTCTTTGTGAAATACCGGTTTAAGAAGGTTAAACGGAAGTTCAAAGTAAAAAAGGGCAAAAACAGCCGCAATAAATATCAGGGACGCTATAATTATTTTATGCATTTTTTTCACCGATAAGAGAGTTGAACTTGGCCTGAAGTATTTTTACTTTTACGAGCGAACCGGGTTTTATCCGGCCGGAGCTGAAATATACTTTTTTATTGGTTCTTGTCTTGCCGAAATATTTTCCGTCCGCCGCGCCTTCCACCAGAACCTCCTGCGCGGAGCCTATGAGCTTTCTGTTAAGGTTCTCGGCGGCCTTATTTAATTTTTCAAGCAGAATAGCGTGCCTGCCTTCCTTGGTTTTAAGCGAAACGCTGTCTTTTAGTTCCGCGGCCTTAGTGCCCGGCCTCGGCGAATACTTAAAAGCAAAAATAAAATCGTACGAGGCCCTGTCGGTGACGGCGAGCGTTTTCTCAAAATCCTTTTTTGTTTCGCCCGGGAACCCTACCATGATGTCCGTGGTAATGGCCGCCGCGGGCATCTCTTTTCTTATTGTATCAATAATTTTCAGGTAATCGGAAGTTTTGTAATTGCGGTTCATGGCTTTTAGTATCCTGTCGGAGCCGGACTGAAGCGGCAGATGTATGTGCTCGCAGACTTTTTCAAGGCCCGCTATGGTTTTAATAAGCTTTTGTCCCAGATCTTTCGGGTGGCTGGTCATAAAGCGGATCCGATCCAAACCTTTGACCGAGTTTACCTTGGTTAATAGCGAAGCGAAATCCTGTTTTTTGCCGTGTTTGTCTGCTCCGCGGTATGAATTTACATTCTGCCCGAGAAGCGTAATATCTTTCGCGCCAAGCTTTACCCTTGTTTCAATCTCCGATAATATTTCGTCAAAGGGGCGCGATAGCTCGGGGCCTCTCACCGAGGGCACAATACAGTAAGAGCAGAAATTCTCGCAGCCGCGCATAATGGTCACAAAATCGCAGACATTGCCTTTGCCTCGGTTTTTGCCTTCATTCTTGCCATGTCTGCTGTCATCCCCGGCCCTTTTGTTGTCATTCCCGCGAAAGCAGGAATCCAGCTCACATATTTTGTTAAACTCTTTTTTGAAATTCTCAATATTTTTAGCCCCCACCACCAGGTCAATTATCGGGAAGCGTTTTTTAATATTCTCTCCCACTCGCTGGGCAGCGCAGCCGGCCAAAATAACTTTTAAATTCGGGTTATCGTTTTTAAACGGCTTGAGCCTGCCGACATAAGACATGGCGGTATGTTCCGCGTGGTCGCGCACCGTGCAGGTATTTACGACGACGGTGTCGGCATCCGAAAGATCTTTTGCCTGAACCATGCCGAGGCTTTCAAAATGCGCCTGCATAAGGTTTGAATCAGCCACATTCATCTGGCAGCCGAATGTTTTAATATAGTAAGTTTTCATTGTATTTTAGGTTAATTGTTGTAAATTTATGCAATTCAACAGCAGTTGAGTGTATGCGATCTGTACTCATGGATCACATAGTGACCTCTAGATTATGACCAAAACATTCTAATTTTAGAAATTTAATTTATATTTGTTTTTCAAACTTCTACTTAATCCATCGATATCTGGGAATAAAGTCATTTCATTTATATTCATTAGATCCAATTCTTTAAGTATTTCATCTTTCTCGGAAGTTAAAATTTTAGACACATATACATATCTTTCGTTTTTTGTTTTGAATATTTCAGCAAAGTGTTTTTCAATGTCTGGAATATTTGTAGCCGTATACAATGAACTTTGTGCAATTTGTCTCGCGTTGTCCCATGCAAAAGGCCGAACTATGCTTATATATGGATAATTATTAATAAGTTTATTTGGCTGATCGTAATTCTTTTTCCACAATTGAAGATCAAATCCATAAACACTAACTTCAGCGCATTTTGAAACATCGCAATTACGCAAAGCAAAATATGTGGCAACATAAGGTGATTCTGTCCAATCCAAAAGCGGTGTTGGTATACCATGATTCTGTAACAACGCCAAGAAAGAACCATATTCTAATTCATCCGCAACATTAATCTTTTTATTTAATCTAGAAGAAAAATAATAACACAAATCATTTCCTAAAAATTCTAGATACTTTTCCAATGTTACACCTGTAATCTCTGAATATCTTTGAAAAGATGTTTTTATTGGCCAATTTGCATTTGGTTGTCCTCTATAAATTAACCCTGCATTATTTTTAGATAGCACGCCAACTAGTTTTTTAAACTCGCTCCAAGGGATAGGTTTTATAGTATTATCTTCAACAATAACATTCTTTACAACCATGTTATCTTCCATTTACTAGCTCCTTAGTTGACAGAGTGATTGTGAAAGTATCCTTGCCACTGTCAATAAATTCCATGGCTATTGGGGTCAGGTCTTTAGATTTAACATTAGGGATTATTGACATTGACAATCCTGCTCACGGTTACATAATGTAAACCTAAATGTTTTGCTATATCTGCCTGCTTGTATCCAAACTTAATGTGCGCCTCAATAATCTTTATGTTTCGTTCTTTTATAGATTTAACATCAGCAAATAGTTCCTTAAGTTTCTGTCGGTTTGCGTGCCGCTGTTCCCTTGGGATCTCAATCTGATTGTATTTCTCGGCAACTTTTACGCCCATATCTTCCATGAACGCTTCTCCACCCATAAAGACTTGACCCACCACATCTCCCCAAGGAGCTTTTTGACCCATTTGTTCTGCCACAAAGATTTGATACCGCTTTATTGATTCTCTCAGAGATGCGCCAAATTGCTCAGCAATGTAACCGGTATCCAGCCATTTAGGTGGAAGTTCTCTTCCGATTGTGGCGCGATAACTGCTCCACTGCCAATCATCTGGCTGGCACACCATCTTTGCCCGCACAGGATTAAGAACAATATATGCGCTTAGGGCCATCAAATAATTCTGTTTTTCAACAATAAATGCTTTGTAGCGCCCCTGAAACACATGCCCGGTTTTCTTGTGTTTACGATTAAAAAATTGAGTATACACACCGTTCAGCTGGCGCATACCAAGACTAAGATTGGGCATAGTGGTTTCTATCAGAAGATGATAGTGATTATTCATTAAACAATATGCGTAGCATTTCCATTTATAACGCTCAACTACAAGTCTAACTGTGCGCAGGAACATATTCTTGTCTTCATCAGACAAAAAGATTCTCCCTCGAGCATTGCCGCGCGAAGTTATATGATATAGTGCTCCTGCATATTCTATTCTTAAAGGGCGTGCCATAATATTGTTATGCTATAAAACTAAATGCTAAATGTAAAGACCTGACCCCATTGTTCGTCTTGCTGCAAAACCATTTATCAAGATTCCTCCCTGTGCTGATTCTTATTTTTGTCCCGGCAATTTACCCAAATGAAGCAATCTTGGAATAACTCCGGATATACCACAAATTGAAATCAAAGTTAAAAAAATAAGGAAAGTCGTCGTTCCCAAACTAATTCTGGAATAATCAATTATCTTTATAATAATTTTAGCCTCAGTATATAATGCAACAAAACCGCTAAATGAGCAAATACCGTTATATAAAGCATCTTGTATTCTAAAAACATAAATTCTTTTGAATTTACTGATAGCTTCTTTTGTGTTTTCATCTAAAGTGACATTTCTATCTTCATATATCGTTTGCCATAGATAGCCACGAATAGTAAAGTAAAGAACAACAATAAGTGCTATAATCCAAAACCAATTATTTTCTACTATAAAACTAGGAAAAGAAATCATAATTTGCCTCCTTTAAATATCTAAATAAACTTAATCAAAATGTAGATGACCTTCCCCCGTGTTATGTACCAGTGTTAGGTAGAGTCATTAGTGCCGTTTGATGTTGCTGTTCGCCTTTGTTTTGATCTTTGAAATTGTCTTTAAGAGTAAGTCTCCGGACTATCAGGGACGGTTCTGTTTATTTTTTCGTTTGAAAGCGGTTGCACTTTGGACTAATGGGGACGGTTCTATTTATATTGTCCCTTTTTTGAGTTTTCCATTTTGGAAACAGTTGCACTTTTCATGAAATTCAAAATCTCCACTTCTGTTTCTTCCTCCAAAGATTTCAATATCATCTTTTGCCATTTTTTCGGTAAAGGTTTGAATACTTCTAGTAATGCTTGATCTTCTTTATTCTCAAAAATATTTCTTATAACAGAAATGGCATCCCTTTTGTCTTTCAGAGCTTTTTCTTTATATCCTCTTCTCTGGGCAATGAGTAGTTTATGCAAGGCATAAGGAGCGGGATGAGGTAAAATTACGGGAATATCTTCAAGTCGGACAGTTATTGTTTTGGAACTGAGTAAATCAAGAAATCGCAGGGTTTGCGCGTTTAATCCTAATTGCGGCAATGAAAATGGTTTATCTGTCCCTTTGCCTTTTTCAGGGACTAAAAACTCTACCATCAAAGTGGGATGTTCTAATTGAATAAATCCATAGGTGCCTTTAAACCCAACTACATACCCAAGATCCTTAAGCAAAGCAGGAATATCAACATTTTCCTTAATTTTGTTCGGAAAAGGGATAAGGAAGTCAATATCTCTGGTTCTCAAGGGTGCCGTGAAGTCTGAGATTGAAAAGTACTGCTTATACAGCGGTATGCACCAACTGCCGATCAGTATTATTTTATTTAATATGCCGGCAGTATTCAGCCGTTTTAGTATTTCAGCACACAGTTTATATTGGTTCTCTTCCACGAAGTGTTCCTTTAAGGAATTTAATCTGTTTCTTTACTTTTGACAATAGGTTACGGTACTTCGCTCTGTATTCTTTCGCATTTTTGTATTTTTCTATTAATTTATCTGATACTTTCTTTCCCTTGTAAGAGAAATGAACCTTTCCATTATTTCGTGTAATTATGTAGTAATAGTCACTACCCTTAATTTTCTTTCGGATAAGGCTACCTTTGGGAAGTTTTTTAAGTTCCCTTTTGTAGCTGGTTTTCATTTTTTTTGAATTATTTAGCTCTTCTTTTAAAACATCTTTTATAACCATATCCATTCTCCCAATTACCATACAAACATAGGAGTATTATATATTGTATGGTAACTTGATGTCAAGATAAATATGACTTCAATTAATTCATAACACCTTCTAAAAGTATCCTTGCTTTTACAGGGTTATCGCGGTTTTAATTTATTTTCCAGCGCTTTTTGAAACTCCGGATTAACGCTTCCTGATATTTGCCGCAGGGTCAGCACATCATCCCAGGATTTTTGATACTCCCCCGCGTAGAAAAATGCGTAAGCCCTGTTCTGAAGCGCTTCTGTTGAGTAGGGTTTTATTTCCAGCGCCTTTGTGAAATCCGCCGTTGCCTGCCTGAAATCCCCGAGTTTTCCGTACAATACCCCGCGGGTTACCCATTCCTGCCACGAGCGCGGATTCAACTCAAGAAACGCGCTGTAATCCCGAAGCGCGGCTTTGTAATTTCCCTGTTCCGAGAGCAAGGCGGCGCGGCGGGCATAAGCTTTGGTAAAAAACGGATTGGCGCGAAGAGCCTCTGTGTAAGCCTGAAACGCTTTTTCGTTTTCTCCCGAGGAATGAAACAGGCCGCCCATACTGTTATGAGCCGGAGCGTATTTCGGGTTAGCCGTAAGAGCAAGCTCGTAGTCGCGAAGCGCGGATACATTATCTCCGCGCCTGTTGTAAATGTCTCCGCGCATGCAGAGCGCGATTTCTGAAAGCGGATATTTTGTTATGGCGTTATTAAGCAGAGTTATACTGTCGTGCCACAAGGATGCCGTTTTCCAGGTAGCCGCGGAGAGCAATAATACGCACACAACGCCCGCGGTAGTGAGCAGTCTTTTTGCGCCCGCGGAGTCAATGGTTGACAGCGCGGCCGATAGAATGAAGAGTAATCCGACGGAAGGCAAATACAAATACCTGTCGGCGTGCGTTCCTATGCCAAACGGTATCAACTGCAGAACAGGCGCTAAGGTAATTACAAAAAACAAGGCGCCAAATACTGCCCTCCGGTTATTTCTGTATTTAGTCAGCATTACCGCGGCGATTAGACAGAGCGCCGCAAGCGAAACTATGCCCGCCGCCGCGGAGATGTTTCCCGCTTTAAACGGATAAACGAATGAAAGGCCAACAGGCGCCACGAATTTCCCGGCATAAAATAGCAGTCCGAAAGCCGCGAAAAGCGCCTGAGAGGCGATGCCGCCCGCGAACAGCGGGCCGGAATAGAATTCTGTGGAGTATTGGGCGCGCAGAGCAATAAATGTAAATAGCGCGGAGAGAGCGAAAAACGGCAATTTTTCCAACAGTATTTTAGAAACATCTTTTCTTTCGCGCAGATAATCCAGAAGTATAAGCGCCGCGGGCAGTGTTACCGCCATAGGTTTTGATAAAAGAGACAGCGCAAAAATAAATGCGGATGCGTAAAGGTATTTTTTGTCGCGCCGGTCCAGGTAGTTAAGATAGGCAAGAAGGCTGATTAAGTAGAAAAAAGCGCTCAAGAGATCTTTTCTCTCCGATATCCACGCGACAGACTCAACATGGACAGGGTGCGCGGCAAACACCAGGGCGGCAAAAAGCGATACCCGGAGCGGGAAAGCAGTTTTTAAAAACAGCAAATACACAAGAATACTAATGAAAATATGCAAAGCCAGGTTTGTCGCGTGAAATGCCGAAGGGTTCATTCCGAAGGCTCGGTATTCTATCATGTACGAGAGAGTGACAAGCGGGTGGTAGAGCCCCATGTAAGGTTTGAGAAATAAATCCCCTATTTTGTTCGGCGAAGCTTTCACAACAAAGGGATTCTCGGTTACCAGAACCGTGTCGTCAATTTCCAGAAAATTGTTGCGCAGAGACGGCAAATAGGAGAACGCGCCGACAATTGCTATTATCGCTATGGAGAGAAGCACAGCTTTTTTTATTGGAATCAATTTTGGCCTTTTGGCGGAAGGTGCAACCGCGCTTTTAAGTTATAAGTTTTAAGTTGTAAGTTATAAGTGAACGGCGAACTTCTGGGTCGTCATATCTTTTCCTGACAACAGAGATCCTTCTCTCCCTTCGGGAGATCAGGATGACGGCTTTTTCGTTGTCTTCGCGAGCGGAGCGTGGCGATCTCGCAGTTTACGCCGAGATTGCTTCGTCGTTGCACTCCTCGCAAAGACGGACTTTTCTGTGTCGTCATACCCGCGGAAGCGGGTTCCAGTGGTTTTTCTGAAACCAGAATTACACCCCGGGGGTGTAATACGGATAAACCATTTAACTGCGAGATTGCCCCGCCACTTAACCTTTGGCGAACTGACGCGCCGTTTCGGGTTTGTTAAGCCCTGCTCTGAGGTTATAAAAACAAAAAAATCCTCCCGCAAAAAACGCTGGCGGGGATTTTTTAATGTTCGTATTTTCTTTTATGCTCTTGCATCTGTTTGGTTAGTTTACTTATATTCTTTTCCCAGACGACTTTCGCATTGCGGGATTTTATTTTTTCCTTGCGGGTCGCTAAATATCGGAGTTCCTTTTTGACCTTTGTGTAGTTATTAAACCGTTTGGGGTCTAACGCGCCGTTTTCCATCGCCGCCCTGACGGCGCAGCCCGGTTCATCGGCATGTTTGCAGTCCTTGAACCTGCAATTAGCCGCTATGTCCTTAATATCGTTGAAGGTAGTGTCAAGGCTATCTTCTTCTGCCCACAGGCGGAGTTCGCGAAGCCCTGGATTGTCAATGACGATCCCTCCGCCGGGAAGTAGAATAAGCTCCCTGTGAGTTGTTATATGTTTACCTTTACCGTCACTTTCCCGGACTGTGCCGACTTTTAATCTTTCTTCCCCCAGCAGGCGGTTAATTATTGTTGATTTCCCCACTCCGGAAGAACCAATGAAAGATACGGTAACGCCTTTTGTGATGTATTCATCAAGGAATTCAATCCCCATATTATTCGCCGCGCTCAAAGTGTGGATTGGATGTCCGGTAGCAATAGATTTTACCTCTTCCACTCTTTCCTGCAAATTGTCGCAGAGATCTGTTTTGTTCAGCAAAATAACAGGTTTTATGCCGCTGTTGACCGCAAGTATCAGGTATCTTTCTATGCGCCTTAAGTTAAAGTCGGTATCAAGCCCGTTTACCAGAAATACTATATCAATGTTTGACACTAAAACCTGCTCTTCCGTTATTTCTCCGGGTGATTTTCTGGAGAATTTTGTTTTCCTCGGCAGGATAGCCTCAATTACCGCCAGATTGCCTTCAGGCGATAACCGGGCCATTACCCAGTCGCCAACCACAGGCAAATCGCTTATTGACGCGGCATTAAAGCGTATTTTGCCCGTTATTTCCGCACGATATTCACCCGTCTCGCTTAAAATGGAGTATATTTCTCTCTGAGCTGTTGCGACTCTCGCGGGAAAGACATTCTCGCTTTTTACCGCGTTAAAACTGTCGTTAAATTGATTATTCCAACCCAGCTCTGTTAATTCCATTTTAATTTATCCAGTCCGTTTGCCGGCTAAACGGGAGTGCCATAGGGCTATTTCTTTTTGCCGTTTGCTTTTTTTGATTTCAGGAAGAAGAATAAGACGACGCCGCAGGTTACCACCGTGGATGCCCACTCCGGAATGTGAACCCCGAAGCTTTTGAGTATCATAAAAGAGCCGAGGAAAAGTATGGAGTACATGGCCCCGTTTTTAAGGTAAATGTATTTTTTTACGCGCTCAATGTTGCCTATCGTCAGCTGTCTGACTACCACCGCTCCCAGGCCGTTGCCGAGTAGAATTATCGGGACCGACATCGTAAAAGCGAAGGCGCCGAGTACGCCGTCTATGGAGAAGGTCGCGTCTATGACTTCAAGATAGAGTATCTTGCTCAGGTCCGAGGCACCGGAACTCAAAAGCTCTTTCTCCGACTTCTCGGCGCTGCTCTTAAACCCGTGAGTTATAAAAAAAGCGCTGGAACCGATTACGGCGCTGAAAGCCATCATGGGGTGTTTTTTAAGCGAAATCCAGACTATGACAGTCAGGAGCACGGATACCACGGAGTAGAACCACAGGCCGTTGGCATAAAAGAATTTTTCAACGACAGGCAGTCCGAAGTTCTTGGATTCAAGGAAAAGCCAGTGCAGGAACAGGAAAAGCAGGAAAATTCCGCCGCCCATCATAAGTATGGGGGCCGAGCTTTCAATGGCTTCGGCGACCTTCGGGTCGCTTGAGAAAGTGGCTGTCAGCGCGCCTATAAAGCTAAGGGACGGCGTAGTCATCCACACGATAACCCACGGCAGTAGCCCTCGCACGACAAAAACGGCGAATATTATTCCCCAGAACAAAAACCACCGGCGCGCCCTGGCGCTCATTCCGGAAAGCACCTCGGCGTTTATAATGGCATTGTCAATGCTGGATATTGTTTCAAAAAGGGATAAACCGATAATCGGTATAAGTAATGAAAATAAGTCCATGACACCTCGCCTTGTTATGTTTTATGCCGCTCGTAAACTGGCTCAAATTTTACCATTTTATCAAGGAAAATCATAGCTTCCGGTCGTCAAGCGAGGCAGCTCTTTTGTGTCGTCATGCCAGCGGAAGCTGGTATCCAGAGGTTTTTCTGGATTACGGAGTGGCGGCCCAATGCTTTGAATAAAATCAGCCGGCCTCCCAGGCGAATGCGAAGCATTCTTCACCCGTCCAAAGACGGGTGATTTTTCGCCGCGGGACAGAACATTTCCGGAATGACGGACTTTACGGAACGCGCAGCAAGCTGCGCCGCTACAAAACCATTTAACTGCGAGATTGCCCCACCACTGAACCTTCGGCGGACTGTCGCCCGCCACTGAACCTTCGGCGGACTGTCGCCCGCCACTGAACCTTCGGCGGACTGTCGCCCGCCACTGAACCTTCGGCGGACTGTCGCCCACCACTGAACCTTCGGCGGACTGTCGCCCGCCACTGAACCTTTGGCGTGCTGACGCGTCCCTTCGCTCGCAACGATAGACTTTTTTAGTGTTGTCATCCCAGAGGCAGTAGTCTGGGATCCATTACAAAAAGCCATTAATAATGGCCTAAAATAAAAAACCGCCCGGTTAAAGGCGGCTTTTTACATTTAATATTGTGCTCTTTGTTAAGAAGTCTTGGTGTTGAGTTTTTTCAGCTTATAGCTGGATATTTTCTTTACTTCGGTCGGGAGGCCCATTCCGTTTAAAAGCTCTATAAAAGGATCCGGGTCAAGCTCTTCCACATTTACCATGGTTTTTACATCCCATTGGCCTTTAGCGATAAGGATGGCCGCGGCAACCGGCGGAACGCCGGCGGTGTAGCTTATGGCCTGGGACTCAACCTCGTTGTAGCATTCTTTATGGTCGCAGACATTGTAGATGAAGAGTTCTTTTTCCTTCTCCCCCTTTTTGCCTTTTACAAGACAGCCTATGCAGGTTTTTCCGGTATAGTTAGGAGCCAGGGTTTTCGGATCCGGCAGGCAGGCCTTTACTGCTTTAAGAGGCACCACTTCAAGCCCTTCCGCGGTTTTTACGGGTTTTTCGGACAGGAGCCCGATATTTTTTAAAACCGTGAAGCAGTTGATGTAGTGGTCGGAAAATCCCATCCAGAAGCGTATGCTGTTGGCGTCAATGTTTTTGGAGAGCGAATGCAGTTCGTCGTGCCCGGTCAGGTAAACAGGCTGTTTCCCTACCACCGGGAAGCTGTAAACGAGCTTTTCGGTGTGCGTGGGAAGGCAGACCCATTTGCGGTCTATCCAGGTCCAGACCTTTACGAATTCCCTGAAGTTTATCTCGGGGTCAAAATTCGTGGCAAAATACTTGCCGTGCGACCCGGCGTTAACATCCATGATATCAATCGTGTCTATTTTATCAAAGTAGTGTTTCAACGCGAGCGCGCAGTAGGCATTGACCACGCCCGGATCAAAGCCGGCTCCGAGTATCGCGGTTACGCCTTTTTCCTTGCAGCGGTCTTTCCTTTTCCACTCATAATTTCCGTACCAGGGCGGATCCTCGCATACCTTGTCGGGTTCCTCGTGTATGGCGGTGTCTATGTAGGCCGCGCCGGTTTCTATGCAGGCTTCAAGCACCGACATGTTGACGAAAGCGGAAGCAAGGTTGACGACGATTGAAATATCGTTTTCCTTGATTAGTTTTACTGTCGCTTTTACATCCTTCGCGTCAATCTGCTTGGCCGTAATCGTGTTCTTGGGGTCTTTGTAGCTGTTTTTGTTTTTCACGCTCGCAAGAATGTCTTCGCAGTGTTTCGGCGAACGGGAAGCGATATAAATATTGCCGAATATGTCGTTGTTCTGCGCGAACTTGTGCGCCGCCACATGAGCAACTCCCCCGGCTCCTACGATAAGCACATTTCTTTTCATTGTTTTTCTCCCTGGTTACGATAAACTGCCGGTAAAATCCTTATATGTAAATTCGCGGACAACTTTAATTTTCCCGTTTAACTGCCTGAGGACAATCGCGGGCATCTGCAGGCCGTTAAACCAGTTCTTTTTAACCATTGAATATCCGGCCGCGTCGGCGATACGCACGATGGAGCCGGGTTTTAAGCGCGCTTTGAATTTGTAAGTTCCGAAAATATCGCCGGCGAGGCAGGAGCGCCCTGCCACGGTATATTTATATTTTCCGTTTTCAACGCCTTCCATTTTTGCCGGTGTTCTGTATATAAGAAGGTCCAGCATATGGGCTTCGGTTGAGGCGTCCACAATGGCTATGTCAACTTTGTTATGAACTACATCAAGAACTTTCGTAACAAGCTCTCCGCCCTTTGTTATGCTGGACTCGCCGGGTTCAAGGTAAACCTGCAGGTTGAATTTCGCGCCAAACGACTTTAGTTTCGCGCAAAACTTATCCAGAGGATAGCCCTCTTTAGTGAAGTAAAGGCCGCCTCCGAGGCTCACCCAGCTGAGCCTGCGCAGTATTTCGCCGTATTCCGAGGCTATGTAGTCAAGCGATTTTGAGAAATTAGGAAAATCGTCGTTTTCGCAGTTGAAGTGAAACATCGCGCCGCTGATCTTGTCTATAACCTTAAGCACAGCTTTTTTGTCACTGACGCCCAGCCTGGAGTGCTTTCTGGCCGGGTCGGCGAGGTCAAAATGCGAATAGCTTATTCCGGGATTTATTCTAAGGCCTGTTTTAACGCCCCTGCAGTGCTTGGCGAAGGCCTTTAACTGCGAGACCGAATTGAAAATGACTTTATCGGAGAATTTTGCCGTTTCCCGGATGTCGTTTTCGGAGAAGGCCACGCAGTAGGCGTGAGTCTCTTTGCCGAATTTTTCAAAGCCCAGCTTCGCCTCGTAGAGCGAACTGCTGGTGGTTCCGTCCATATAGCGGCGCATCAACGGAAAAACAGACCAGGTTGAAAAACATTTCAGGGCAAGCACCGACTTAGCGCCGGAGTGTTCCCGGACATACCTGATTTTTTTCAGGTTTGAAAGAAGCTTCCTTTCATCAATAAGGTAATAGGGCGTAGTTAGCCGCATGATTATAATTTGAGTCAGTTGAAAAACCTCTTTCGGGCTGCAATTTCGGTCTTTGGCCTGCGGCTTCGTTGGCCTCAGCTTACAGATACTCCGTGGAGCATATGCTCGCTTCGGCCGTCTTGCCTCGGCGCAAAGCCCAAAATTTCGCTCCTGAAACAGGCTTTTCAATTGACTCAATTTACGGAGCAACCGATTAAAAAATATTGCCCGTCAAAAATATGGATGTTAATAATATATTGATATTAAGTGTTTTTGAGGAAGGATATGAGTGAGAACAAAAGATTTTCATTGAAGTGATTTTATGTATTTACAGGATGCTTCTTGAGTTAAATTATCATCTCCTTGCGGTTTTAATTTTGCATAAGTTTATAAAATATTACAATTTGTGTCAATACTTCCGTCATAAAAACTATTACAGCTCCGCCACTTCTGCGTTGGAGAGAGGCGACCATTGGAGCCGCGGAATAACCGCTTCGGAGCAAATCACCGGCGAGCCGCTGTCCTCGGCCCTGAAAAGAGAATAATAATCGCCGTTTCTGGTGTAATCCCGGAAGGCCAGCAGGGTTTCGCCGTCGGTCAGCAGAGAGTTCAGCGCGGAATATTCCATTTTTTTTATTTCCCCGAGAGCCCTGTTAAACGCGGCTTTTAACCCCATTGAGCCGTACTGGGCAATGTATCTGAAAAACACTTCAGTGTCGTAAGGGTCGCTTTCGGGCAGATATTCGGATTTAATGTGTTTGAGCATTTCGCTGAAGTCATTTTTTGAGATTGTGCCGTTGTGAGCGAAAATCATATTTTTAAACTCAAAAGGGTGGGCGTGGCGTGTCGTGGATGTGTCGTGCCAGGCGGATTTTCTGAGGTGGCAGACAAGAACTTTAGATTCTCCTATTTCTCTGAGCTTGCTTAGAATACTGGTTTTTTCCTGCGCCGCCGAACCGCCGCTTTTTAAAACCCTCGCCGAGCCGTTTTCATACCAGCCTATTCCCCAGCCGTCATAGTGGCCCTTTGAGTTTCCGGGCGGCACATTCCCTTCTACCGCAAGCTCCCAGAAGGCTTCCAGCAGATCGCTGTTTTTCAGGTAATTAAAATTCTTTATGCCCAGCAGTCTGCACATGGTTTCCTTTAAAAAATAAGTTTAACAACTGCGATAGCGGTGATTATGCCGAAAATGTCCGCGATGAGGCAGACGGGCACCAGATACTTTGTTTTCTTTATTCCCACCGCGCCGAGGTAAACCGCCAGCACATAGAAAGTGGTTTCGGCGCTGCCGATTATTACAGCCGAGATTCTGGAAGCCATGGAATCCGGGCCGGTAGTTTTGACGATATCGGTAAATATTCCCAATGCGGCGCTGCCCGAGAGAGGCTTTATTATGGCGATAGAGAATACATCAACGGGTATGTTGAAAATCGGAGAAAGCCACGCGAGCATCGCTTTCATGGAGTCATAGGCGCCGGAAGCCTGGAAGGTCTTTATGGCAAGAAAAATTGCCAGGATATAAGGAAAAATTTTAATAATTACATCTATGCCGTCCTTGGCTCCCGAGACAAAAGAGTCGTAGAGTCGGACTTTCTTGAACAGCCCGTAGGCAACGGTGAAAAGAATAAATACCGGTATAAGGGCCTGAGAGAAATAATTTAAGAGGTCCATTTAGATATTTTCCTGAAAGCAAAAAGTACGGTTATGGCAACCGCGGTTGAAATAAGCGTGGCAACTATGGTCGGCAGAACAATGGCGCTGGGAGCCTGCGAGCCGTAATTCGCCAGAAGCCCTATAACGGTAAAAGGGATCAGCTGTATGCTTGAAGTGTTAATTACGATAAACAACATCATCTCAAAGGATATGTTGTCTTTTTCTTCCGGAGGATTTAGACTCTGCAGGTCTTTCATGGCTCTTATTCCAAGAGGAGTAGCGGCGTTGCCGAGCCCGAAAATATTTGCCAGCAGGTTCAGGGTTATGGATGTTATGGACGGGTGGTCGTCAGGGATATTTTTAAAAAGCCTGGATATCAGGGGCTTGAAAAAATGCGAGAGCTTATAGATGAGGCCCGAATCCTCCAGTATCTTAGTCAATCCGAGCCAGAGCGATACGATGCCCAACAGGTAAATGCTTACTTCAACGGCCGACTTGCTCGCCTCAAACATGGCCTTTGTGAAATCGTCAAACCTGCCGTTTATAACGGAAAAGGCCACGCTGACGGCGATCAGTAAAAACCAGATAATATTCATATTTTCTTTATGAGAAGAGTTTTCCCGCGGGTGTCCAGCTCAACTTTAGCTCCCACCGGAAGAGTAATCTTGTTTCTGACATGCCCGATGTTTTCGCAGAAAACAACCGGAAATTTAACTTTCATCTGTTCTGTTATGACTTTGTAAACATCGCGGGGTTTAGAGCCCCTGAAATCTCCGAGAATAAGCCCTCTGATGTTTTTGAATTTGCCCGCGATAATCCAGTGAGTCAGGCAGCGGTCTATTTCGTGGAGTTTCTCGTCCACATCCTCAAAAAAAACAACGGCGCCGGAGGTTTCGGTTTCCCATTGAGTGCCTAAAAGCGCGCTGAGCGTAATAAGATTCCCGCCTTTGAGTGTCCCGCTGGTTTTGCCATGCTTAAAAACCTCTATACGGGAGCCGGCGAACAAATTTCTATCCGGAAAGCCGCTTAAGGCGTTGAGAAAGGATTTTACCGTGAAACGCGAAGGTTTTTCAAAATTAATAATCATCGGGGAATGCAGGGTCACAAGGTTGCATCTTTCGTACAGGGTGTTTAGTAAAGTAGATATATCGCTGAAACCCGCGAAAATCTTGGGATTGCGCCCGATGAGTTTATAGTCAATATACGGCAGAGCTTTCATGGAACTGTAGCCGCCGCGCCTCGCGATGATCAGCTCCGCTTTACTGTTTCTGAAGGCGGCGTGTATTTCGGCGGCTTTTTCCTTTGGAGAAAGCAGGCGGGTTTTGAACTTTCTGTTTAAGACCGGGAAGCCCAGCTTTTCAAAATTTTTCAGGCAGGCATTAAACTCTTTTCTGCTTTTCATAGGCCAGCTGGGCGATATTGTGGCCGTCAGTATCTTTCTCACAGGCTTGTCGCTCCCAGTATATTGAACAGGGCTTTGCTCATGTCCTCTATTTTGCACGGTTTTGGCAATACGCCCGAGAATCCGTACTCTTTAAAATTCGCCACAATAGGGTCGTTGGAATAGCCGCTGAACACCAGGGCCTTTACGGACGGGTCCATTTTGAGCATTTTGGCCAGCACATCTTTTCCTCCGAAACCTCCGGGGATGGTCAGGTCTAAAATTACGGCGTCAAAGGGCTGCCCGGAATTTCTGGCTTCCGAAAATACGGAGATAGCTTCCTCGCCGTTCCTAGCAAAGCCCGCGGAGTAGCCGAGGTGATTGAGAATCCTTCCCATGGTGTTTCTTATCAGGTCCTCGTCGTCCATAATAAGGACTTTTCCGTGGCCCTTTATCTCCCGCTGTTCGGTGGCGGCTGGGTATTCCTGCGTTTTAGCCGTTTTCGCGGTGACGGCAGGAAGATAAATGTTTATGGTTGTTCCGACGCCAACCTCGGATTCGGCGCCGATAAATCCGCCGTGCTTATTTATTATGGAAAATGAAACCGCAAGCCCCAGACCGCTGCCTGTTTCCTTGGTGGTGAAATACGGATAGAATATTTTTGAAATTATGCTTTTCTCTATGCCGTTCCCGTGGTCCCGTATGGCAATATGAATGTAATTCCCGGGAGCCAGCGCCATGCTGTTTTCCGCGGAATATATTCTAATGTTCCTGGCTGAAATCTCAATCGCGCCGCCGTCCGGCATGGACTGGTCGGCATTTATGATAATATTGTTAATTACCTGGGCCATCTGGCCGACATCCATATCGGCGTCCCACAGCGAATCTTCTATAAAATAATCGCATCTGGATTTTGAGCCCCTTAGCATGAAAGTCGCCGAATCGCGCAAAATGCTCACAATGGAGGCTTTTTGCTTTACTGGCACGCCTCCTTTTGAAAATGTCATAAGCTGTTGCGTAAGCCCCCTGGCCTCAAACGACGCTTTTTCGCTCTCGCTGAGCAGGTCAAAGAGCACGCTGTCGGGAGCCGCGTGAAATTTCGCGAGGCCGATATTACCCAGTATGGCGGTCAGAAGATTGTTGAAATCGTGAGCTATACCGCCGGCAAGAATGCCGACAGCCTCTATTTTATGGGCTTTGGTTATATTTTCTTCCATTTTTAGTTTCTCTGTTATGTCCCGAAAGACTATAACGACGCCGGTAATCCTGCCTTCATTGTCTTTTATCGGTGCGCCGCTGTAGGTAATATTTCTTTCAGCGCCGTCCCGGGCAATTAAAATCGTTTCACCCGGCATATCGGTCACAGTGCCGGAATTTAATACCCGAACATACAGGTTTTCGCAGGGTTCCCGCGAATCTTTACAGATTATGTGTAAAACCTCGGCGATATGCCGTCCTATAGAGGAAGCGAAGGACCAGCCGGTTAAGTCCTCGGCAACCTTGTTCATAAGCGAAATGCGTCCGGCTGAGTCAACCGAAATGACGCCGTCAGCGATGGATCTTAAGGTCACGGCAAGATGTTCTTTTTCCGCAAGAAAGGCCGCCAGCATGGCTTTTCTCGCGGTGATATCTTTGGCTATAAGGATAATGCTGTCTAAGTCTACATTGCCCTCTTTTCTTTTCAAAAGGGAGCTTGAAAGCATTACCGGCAGCAGCTTCCCGGTTTTGGTTCTAAAGTTAAGCTCCATGTCACTTAAGAAACCGTCGGTTGAAAGCCTGGTGAAAAACTCTTTCCTTGTTTTCTCGCCGTCTTCAAAAATTGTGTTAATACTCAGGCCCGTTAGTTCGGATTCCGAGTATTCAAGCGCTGCCATGGCCGCGTAGTTGGTGGTTTTAATCACGGAATTAATGTCAATTACGAATATCATGTCCGCGATAGAATGCAGGATATTGTCAACATAATCTCGGGAAACCGTTGTATTTTTAAGCTCAGCGGACATTTTGTTGAAATTCTCAACAAGCATTCCTATTTCGCCGCCGGTACTTGAATCAACCGTCGCGGCCAGGTTTCCGGACGCGAGGTTTTTTGAGGCGGCGGCAAGTTTAATTATCGGCCTTGAGAATTTTCTGGACAGCGCGAAGGCAATGAGTATTGAAATCACCGCGGAAGCTGTAAAAATAAGAAGGTAAAAATGCCCCATGCTCCGGGTATCTTTAAAAATGACCGCAAACGGGACTTTTGCCGCAACGCGCAGAAATGGTTTGTCGGGAACAAGCGAGTAGTCGGAGTAGGCTATAATGGAGTTGTCTAATGTTTTGAAAATCAAAGACTTCTGAAATTCTTTTGAAAAGGCGGATGAAATTTCAGCAGAGGCGCTTGACCCCCGCGGCGCGTAAAAGTTGGCATTATCCGGCCCGTAAGCCCAAACCAGCTGCTCCTGGTATATCTTGATTCCGGAAAGATATTCAAAAAAGTATTTTAGATCATAATCAATAGCGATGAACCCGCCGGTGTCTCTGCCGCCCGACTTGTGCGCCGCTATTGTAAAATAGGTCGTATTTTTATTCTTAAACGGGCCGGCTACGGCGAAACCGTCAGAATCCGCGTTTAACTTGTTAAACAGCTCCGATTTTGAGAAATCTCTGTAATTCTTTAGAACACCGCTTCGGTCAACTCTGGCTATTTCCCTGCCGCGACCGTCAACGCAGTAAAGGCTTAGAAAGGTTTTTTTGCTGAGCAGATATCTTGTAAGAAGCTTTTCCAAGGGTGGATAGGATATTTTGTTATTCCGAGGAGCATCCAGATTCACCTGCCTGAAGATGTCGTTTGTGGATAAAAGCCTGAGCGTATTTTTAAGGTCTTCATTGAAATGGAAATTGAAATTATCGGTTATGGACCTGAATTCGTACACCAAATGTCCGGTCGCGTGATTAATATAGGATTGCCTGCTGAAAAAATAATAAGACAGGGAGACGGCGGCCGTCATAAAAAGCGTGCTCCCCGTAAGGATTAGAAGGAGGCTTTGAAAAAAACTTAGACCTTTTATTTTTTGAATCATGTTTAGTAGGTTATGCCTTTTTCCCTGAAACTGAAATATCCGGAATCGGAAACGATTATATGGTCCAAAAGCGCTATTTCAACGGTATCAAGGGCTTTTTTTAACGCTTTCGTGGCGGAGATGTCGTCCTGGGACGGTTCCAGTGAGCCTCCGGGATGGTTGTGCGCCACTATTATTCCGGAGGCCTTCGCTTCAATCGCTTTTGCGGCGATCTCTCTTGGATAAACCGCGGAGCGGTTTATGGTTCCCTCAAAGACGGTTTCGGTTTTTATGAGCCGATTGCCGTTATCAAGAAAAATTCCAACAAATTCCTCTTTGCTTTTGTCTTTTAAGTAAAGGTTTAAATAATTTATTACGGCGGCGGGGCTGGAAAGCAGGTCCTTCTTTCTCATTCCCCTTTCAGCGCGAAGTTCTGCTAGGTCGCCTACAAGCCTTAGGAAAACAGCGATGTGTTCCGAAGCGCCGCCCGATCTGAGTTCGGTATCAGACGCTTTTAAAATCATGTCCAGGCTCTTGAACTTTTCCAGGAGTTTTTTGGCTGTATTTTTCGTGTCCCTGCGCGAAACCGCATAAAACAACGCCAGCTCAAGAACTTCATAATCCTGCCAGCCTTTTATTCCGGTTTCAATATAGCGTTGTTTTAAGCGGCTCCTGTGGCCGTGGAAACTCTTTTTCAAATCATCCCCCCAAACAACAGCGTAAGTCATCGGCTCATTTCAGGCACAGATTTACCAGTGAACCTGCGCCCTGAGCTGTTTTTTTTCCGAAATATGTTTTTTTTGCGCGAGCATTTTCTCTTTGGCTCTTTTGGAGCGTTTGCGTTTCTGCCTTCTTATCTTTTCAATTCTCTGCTGTTCGCGGCTAAGCCTTCCTAATACCGCGGATTCAACTTTATCGCAGAGGATCCTTCTCGCGAGGAACCTGTTGAGGGACTGCTGGCGCTCGCTCTGGCACTTGACATCCGTTCCGGTAGGCAGGTGTTTTAAATAAACACAGGTAGAGGTTTTGTTGACATTCTGCCCGCCCTTGCCGCCCGACCTAATAAAATTTTCCAGCAGGTCGCCCTCCGAAATGCCCAGCCTGCGCATCCTTTCTTCAAGCTCGCTCTGTTTCGCGGGATTTACGCCAAAATCCATTAAGAAGTCCTCGTATTTAACAAGCTTCTTTCAAAAAACACAATGCCCGCGCTTTTAAGGTCTGTCACCAGCTGTTCGGCCGATTTGAAGTGAAATGCGTTTATGCCCTGCTCTCTGGCAGAGAGCACATTCTCAAGTATGTCGTCTGTGTAGAAAATTCTTTCCGGAGCGGTGCCGTAAAAATTTATCAATTGTTTGTAAATCTCAGAATCCGGCTTAAGAAGTTTAAGGCGGTAGGAAAGGTGGTAATCTTTAAAATGCCTCATGAGAGGGTAGGCGCTCTGAATATGCTCAAAGTGCATCTTGTTGGTGTTTGAGAGAATACCAAGCTCAAAATGATCTTTTAAGCTTTTTATAATGGAGTTAATCGCGGGTTTTTCGGTGAATATATCGCAGGCGATGCGCCTGAAATTTTCATAACTCAGGTTCATGGGAAACCTGGCTGTCACCGACGAGTAGAACTCCTGTTCGGAGATCTCACCCCTGTCAAAAGATTCGCTGAGACCGGAACGAAAAATATAACTGAATATTTCGTCTCTTTCCCGTCCGGAGCATTCTGCGAAACCGTTTGCTATCGGGGCCAGGTCAAAATCCAGAAGAACATTGCCGATATCAAAAATTAGAACTTCCGTTTTACTTTTCACTTTCATTCCTCTGAACAGCAGCTAATTCCTGCTGATCCAGGATAATAATTTGTTTGTGAAAACCTTATCCTCAAACATCTGGACACCGTGCCTGCCGCCCGCGGCGGAAAGCATCTCGGAGCGTTTATTTGATTTAATTTTGGCGTAGAGAAGAGAGGAGCTCTGGTAAGCGTAAGTATCGCCGGGCGAAGCCGCTATGAGCACAGCTCTCTTTGAATATTCTAATACCGGACCGGACGCGGCAAAACCCGCGTAATTGAGGCCCGGAGAGAGCAAAACCACGGCAGGAATGGATTTGTCCATGGATCCGTAAATCAGACAGACATTGGCGCCGAGGCTCGCGCCGGCAAGCGCTATTTTTTTAGCGGGTGTGCCGTATGTGGTTTCAAGAGTTTTAACGGCTTTCTCCAGATCGGAGACCATTCTCTCCCATTCCGAGGCAGGCCCCGGAGGAGAAAAATTTGCATAACTTATCTTTTTGCCTTTAATATCCCTGGTGCTTTCACCGTGGCCCCGCGCGTCGTAGGAAAGGAATCCGTAGCCGAGGCGCGCGAGATTGTGCGCGAACGGCTGCCACTCTTCCTGATTGCTTGCAAGGCCGTGCAAAAGTATAAAAGTCTTCATGCTTTTGCTTGCGGGAGGATAGTAGAGGGCCGAAATAATAACACCGTCATTTGTGATAAAAGTAATCTTTTTGCCGATCTTCGCGCCTGGTTTTACGGCGTAGCTATGGGCGTTAAAGGAAAGCAGCAGGATCGCGGCTGATAAAAGGATTCTAAAAAAGCTTATTTTTTTGGTCATAAATTTTACATTCCGTAAAAGGTTCTCGGCAGGCTTCACTTTTGTTTCAGTATTTTATTTACTTTAACTGCCACTTTAGCGAGGCCTTCTTTAACCGGTACCGTATTGTGGACGATCAGATCCATCTCCGGCCCGATATATTTGTCCGATGCCTCTCTCCAGAGAGGATGGAAAGGTTCGTAGTACACATATTTTACAGCCTCGTTAAGCATTTTCTTGTTCTGCGGCGGATTAAGATCCCCCGCCCAGTGTTTGCCGCCCGCGATCTTCCTGTTGGCGGGCTGGGCAAGGCCCGTATCGGCAAGCATCTCCTGTCCCTCGTCGCCGGCAAGGCATTTTACAACTTCCCACGCCTCTTTGGGATTTTTGCAGGTTTTCAGTATAGCGTACCCGGAGCCGCCGGTACCAAAGCCTCTTTTGCCTTTCGGGCCCTTAGGAAACATGGCGACATCCCACTTGAACTTGTCACCGACAAGCTGTCTTAAATTGGGAGTTTCCCAAATCCCGGACTGGAACATGGCGAGCCTGCCCATTATAAAGAGCTGGTTTATGCTCATACCGGAGTTTGTGAGCGCGTCTGGTTTCGGAGAGACGAAATGCCTGTAAGAGAGGTCCACAAACGCCTGCACGCCGTCAACGGCCTCTTTTCTGTCAAGAAGGCAGGTCTTGGGGTCATCAATATCATCCACGAGTTTCCCGCCATAGGAATAGACAAAGTTGTGCCAGGTCCAACCCCAGTAACCGTAGCAGCTGATTTTCTTTTCGTTAAACTCCGGGTCGCCGGGATGCCTTCCTTTGTCGTCAATGGTAAGTTTTTTAGCCGTGGCGAGGAATTCGTTCATGTCCCAGTTGTCTTTCGGGAAGGGCACATTGCTTTTTTCAAAAAGGTCTTTGTTGTAGTAAATGCAGGCGAAAGGAGCGGTGTCTCGGGGTATGCAGAATAATTTGCCGTTTCGCGTGAACCTGGAAACGACCTCCGGAAAGAAATTATTTATGCTGAATCCCTTATCCCCGCTTAAAAACGGCGTCAGGTCCAGAAGCGCGTTTTTGTAAAAAAAGGTCACGAAAATATTAACTTCGCAGAAAATAATGTCCGGCGGATTGCCTCCCGCGATCTCCGTGAGCACTTTGTCGGTATAGGTGCCCGAAGGGATGTGTTCCAGAACGACTTTAATCCCGGGGTTGTTTTTCCCCCAGTTTGAAATGGTTTTGTTTATTATTTCCTTCTCGGAAGGCGCTCCCCAGTACGCGACGCGGATTTCGGTTTGTTTTCCCGCGCCGGCGCTGTTTTCCTTTTTGGAGGAACAGCCCGTTGAAAATATAGCCGAAAGCATAAGCGCGGCCGCAAAACAGATTTTTAAGTTCTTTGACATTAAGTCGTCTCCCTGAAAAATAATTTTTACTAACCTTTAAGGCCGGTCAACGCTATGCCCTGTGTTATAAAGCGCTGGTTGAGAATGAACACAATCAGGGCCGGCGCGAGAACGATGACGGAGGCCGCCATAAGAAGCGTCCAGTTGGTGGAATAGATGTCCTGGAAGTATGAAAGCCCGATAGGCAGTGTTTTCATGTGTTCCGACGATGTCACAATAAGAGGCCAGAAGAAACTCTGCCAGTTTCCGAGAAATGTAAAAGTGGCGAGTGTCGCTATGGCAGGCTTTGAAAGCGGCAGGATTATCTGCCAGTAAATCCTCCACGAACTGCAGCCGTCAATTCTCGCGGCGTCCTCAAGGTCGGTCGGCAGAGTCATGAAAAACTGCCTCAGCATGAATGTTCCGTACGCCGAGAATATACCGGGAAGTATCAGGGCCTTGTAAGTGTCAAGCCAGCCGAACATTTTAAGAAGAATAAACACGGGAATAAGGGTTACCATGCCGGGTATCATCATGGTGGCGAGGTAGGCAAAAAACAGCTTGTCTCTGCCGGGAAATTTGAGCCTCGCGAAGGCGTAGGCGGCCATGGAGCTTGTCAGAATCTGTCCAAAGGTGACGGCAACCGCCACAAAGATACTGTTTAAATAAAACTTGCCGAAAGGGATCGCGTGCCAGGCCTCAATGTAGTTGGACCACATTATCGGGGTGGGCCATAGCTGGAGCGTGGAAGTGAAGATCTGGGACGGCTCCTTTAAGGATGTGGAAAGCATCCACAGGAACGGAAAAATCATTGATATGCCGAATAGCGACAATACCAGGTAGACAAAAAATTTATTAATCATGTCCCGAATCAATTTTATCTGGTGCAGTGTCATGTAAACCTCTAAAGTGGTAAGAGATAAGGGGTACGGGGTAAGTTAACAACAGGGCAAATCATTTAGGTTTGGCCTTAACTTAACACTTACCACTTAGCACTGTATTTTTTCAAATGTACTGATACTGAACTTTTTTGCCGCCGTACTTCCAGTTAAACATCGTGACAAGCAGAATGATTAAGAATAAAAACCAGGCTAACGCCGAGGCCTTGCCCATGTAAAACCATACAAAGGCGTTGTTGTAAATATAGTACTCAATGGTTGTGGTCGCTCCGCCGGGCCCGCCCCTTGTCATAAGGTAGGCGCTCTGGAATCCGCCCTGAAAGGCGCCGATGACGCTCATGATGAATATGAAAAAAGTCGTCGGAGAAAGCATCGGAATCGTGATATGAACAAATTTTTGCCAGGGGTTGGCGCCGTCAATCTCGGCCGCTTCGTATAGATGCAAAGGTATTCCCTGCAGAGCCGCGAGGTATAAGAGCATATTGTAGCCGCCTACTCCCGACCAGAGTCCCATAAGCACAAGACTTATTTTTGCCCAGACCGGATGATTAAGCCAGGCAGGGCCCTGAATGCCGACATAGGCAAGCATCGTGTTCAACAGGCCGTAGTCAGGGTTATAGATCCACCGCCAGAGGAGCGCGACGGCAACGATAGACGAAATTGACGGAAGGAAGTATATGGTCCTGAAGAACATTATCCCCCGGAGGCTTCTATTCATAACTATCGCCATGAAAAGGGAGCCTATCATGCCCAGCGGTATGCCAACCATGAAAAACAGGGTGTTGTAGAGGTAATACCAGAACTCAAAATCGTTGGGCCTTAGATAATTCCAGAAAATGATGTAATCCGAAAGGGTTGAAAACCTGAAATCGGGAAGTATGTGAAATCCGAATACATCAATAAAGTTTTTAAACCAGACAAATTTCGGCGGGCTGAAAAGGTCCCAGGTTGTAAAGCTCAAAAGCAGGGAGGCGACCACGGGGATTGAAATAAAGAGAAGAAAACCGATTAAATTCGGGAGTATGAAGCAATAACCTATAAATGTCTCACTGTTTATCAATGAAATTAATTTTTTTTTCATCGCGAAATAGGTCTCAGGTAAATATCCATTATTGACGGCGCTAAAGACACTTAAGTATAGTAAATTCAATATGTTCGGTCAAGGAAATAAGCTCAGAAATATTCCCCGTTTAGTTATAAGTTTTAAGTTGTAAGTTGTAAGTGAACGACCGCTTTCTTTGTGTCGTCATACCAGCGGAAGCTGGTATCCAGTGGTTTTTCTGGATCCCAGACTGAACGGTTCCGGGATGACGGATTTTACGGAACGCGCAGCAAGCTGCGCAGCTACAAAACCATTTAACTACGAGATTGCTTTTCGCCACTGTGTCGTTGGCGGACTGTTGCCCGCCACTGTGTCGTTGGCGGACTGTTGCCCGCCACTGAACCTTTGGCGTGCTGACGCGTACCTTCGTTCGCAATGACAGACTTTTTTTGGTGTCGTCATCCCAGAGGTAGCAGTCTGGGATCCAGTCTTTTGGTTTTTTGATGGATTCCGGAGTGGCGGCCCAATGCTTTGAATAAAATCAGCTGGCCTCCCAGGCGAATGCGAAGCATTCTTCATCCGTCCAAAGACGGGTGATTTTTCGCCGCGGGACTGAACATTTCCGGAATGACAGCGTATGGCGGGAATGACAGGGCCTTATTATCAGAAACCGCAGGAGAGTGATACTCTGTGCGAGCCGGTGGTAGAAATGAGCTGAAGCGGCCAGAGAAGCGCGTAATCAAAAATAATATCGTAATCGCCGAAGTTTTTCTTAACTCCAAAACCGCAGGTAAGACCGCCTGAGTTACCGCCGAGCCTTGCCGCGAGCATTTCGTTTAGGAACCAGGCTTCGGCGCCGAGGCTGAGGCTGATGTTTTTCTCCCTCTGTTCAGTAACAATGTTTCTGTAAACCAGGTCCGAGGCGATAATCAGGTTTTTCATTGAGCCAAGTTTTCTTATTTTATACGCGGCGCCTACCCTTGTCTCGGCCGCGGCGTTGTCTTCCGTTAATATGCCCATATCGGGTTGGGTGATGTTTTTAACGGCAATGCCGGCAGACGCCACTCCGAATTTGTTGGCTTTGAGTTTTGCCCATAAGCCTAAATCGGCCGTGAAATTGGATTTTGAACTGCCGGATGCGAAAACCGGGTCGTTCCTTGAATAATCGTCTAAAATATAGGAATGGGACAGATATTTGGCGTTCGCGCCGAACGATATTTCCGGCCAGTTTCCCTTAAACCTGAAAAGCCTTTCAATACTGCGCGCGTAGGTTATATTTACAGTATTTTCCCTGTGGTAATTCGCGCTGAAATCCGTCCAGCTTATCCCGAAACTGCCTATCTCGCCATACGGATATAGGGCCGAGAAATACTGCAGGCTCAGATCCACATTTTCAAGGCCTGAAAAAAGTTTGGCGTAGGAAAGCCCGATCTGCGGATTCCCGGCCTGGGTGATTCCGGCGGGATTGTACAGCGGCGCGTTTGAGTCGTCTGCCACAGCCGTAAAGGCTCCGCCCATGGCCATGGGCCTGGCGCCAAAGCCGGGGTCTTTAAAAACGGCGTAACTATCGCTTAACGCGAATAGGGCGCTTAAATTAATCAGCATTAGAATTTTTACGGTTCTTGATCTCATAATATTTATCTTGCCACGGTTATGGTTCCGGAATATGTTTTGCCGTCTAAATTAAACTGGTAGATATACACGCCGGTTTCAACCAGTTCGCCTATGTCGTTTTTTCCGTTCCAGAGATTGCCCGCGGAAAGTATTTCAACGGTTCTTACTTTGTTCCCGGTCACATCAAAAATATTCACCTTAAGGTCCTGCCCGGAGAGGCCGTCAAAGCTCGCGAAATCGTTAATGTTGTCTTTAGTGTAGGGGGTTATGATATTTTCTTTAGGCTTATAGGTGGACGAGTCTACGGCTTTTGAAGGGAACAGAGCGTACTTTGTGAAATGAAGCGTCTGGCAGGAGACAGTATTTTTTTTCTCCGCTTCCGTTGAATTGAAATCTTTTACCGTTCCCCCGAGCAGCCTCCAGCCTATGCCGTCCCACCAGAAAACCTTTAAGTCGCCGACTGCAGCGCCGGTGGTGTCTTCCCTCCCGTCTTTCGGGTTTAAATCCGTATAAAGCAGAGTCAGCGTTACGGGTTTTCTGAAAGTAAGCCCTGACGGCCCAAACTCGTAGGCCGCGACGGCTTTGGCGCTGTTGGACAGGGCGGGCGCGGCGGGGAGCGAATCAACTGAAAGTTTTGTTATTGTAATGGCTTCGCCGTTCCTTAAAGCGCCTGCCGGCAGTTCAACCGATGTCTGGCCGTCGTCGGGGTTAAGGTCCTGAAGCGAGAGCGTTCCGCTTGTAATGACAACAGCCGCGGAAGCCGAAACGCTTATTTCCGCGGGGTTAGCGGAGGATTTGTAGTAACCGATATTGCCTAAATCGTCCGTTGCTGAAGCATAAAAGTATATTTTTCCCACAGCCAGCCCGGCCGAAGGTATTGAAACGCCGAAATACCGTGATGTGGAAATAGCCTCGCTTGATGCCATTGCAAGAGTTGTCCACTCGCCGGTATTTACCTTGTAGTAAAGGCTGGCGGAGGCTATGTTCCTTGTCCCGTAGGCTACGATTTTAACAGGTATGTCTTCCGAAAGCGAGTAGACCGCGCTTGGGGCGGCCACGGCTGAAAAAGCCGGAATAGTGGCTGAGATTTTTATGCCGGTATAGGGGCCGAGGACGGCCGTATTTCCAGCGTAATCCTCTTCCACGACGCGCAATTGATAGGTCGTTCCCGGGGCAAGGCCGTCGGTGTTCCATGTTGTGTTATAAGTTGTATCAGCCGTATCGGTATCTTTCCCGATGGTGTACCATTTGGACCCGCCGGAGAGCCCGTCATGCTCAAAGCGCACATGTTCAACAAAAGAGTTTGAAGCGGAAGACTGTGCCGTGGCGGTTAAATTGATAATTGTTGTAGTTGTTGAATCAAATATGGCTCCGTCGGCAAGCGCATAAGAATTGGCGGTGGCTGCGCTGGGAGCGGAGGGCGCTGTGCTTGAGACGAGCCTGAACTCGTCAATATAGCAGGTGGCAGTGGAATTAGCATTAAAATACACAATATTTATCTTAGCGATGCTTGATGACATTATTGCGCTGAAGTTCGTGAAAGAGTTTAAGTTAAGGCTGTATTCCGTCCATGCGGCTGAATAAGTTATGGCGCTGGAGGTGGCTCTGGCAGAGGCGGTGTCGTCAATCTCAAACTTAAATTCTGTAGTTGAGCCTTCCGTAGGGCCTTTTTTTACCGCTATTTTAAGTGTGTCGCAAGACGAGATATCCATTGGCAGAGGATTAGACAAGTCGGTAAAAAGTTCACCCAAAGCGACCCACCCGGCAGGGCCGGATATGTAATTGATTTCCAGAGCTTTTGAACCCGAGTAAGTTTCGCTGGTAACATAGACGATATTTTTGATTATGCTTCCGGTTCCGAGGTCATAGTATGTTCCTATCCCTCTTTTATAGGCGTTTTCGCTGAAGCCCTGATCAAAGTTGTCTATCCATATCGTCTGAAGCTTATCGCTTAGTACAATATCGTCAATATAGACAGTTTCGGCGCCCGGAGAGTCGGTGGAAAAATCCAGCACTATGCCGCCGGTTTTTGCCGTCGCGGTTGAGGTCAGCGGAGCCTGGGAAATGGCGGACAGGGGTATTACGACCTTCTTCCAGGAGGTTGTTACTCCGCCGGGAAGAAAATCGCGGACATTAGGCCTTATGGTGGGTTCGGTGTTGTCTTCGGTCCTGAGATTGACGCAAAAAAATTCTCCGCCGGAAGCGCCCCTGACCCAGAAAGAAAGCGATTTGTAAGCGGAGAAATCTTTTGTGGACGCGAAATTAAACTGAAGCCAGCCGCCGGAAGTATTTGTTATAGCGTAGGATTTTCCCGTATTGCCGTGGGGCTCGGTGGATGCGAGGGCGCCCGATACATTGCTTATGGCGGTTGGAGTAACGGAGAGAGCGCCGTCAAAATTTTCAACGACTATCGCGGCCGCTCCCGCTGTCGCGGCCTGAATAAGAGCTGCTGCTGTTAAGGCAAAAAAACTTTTTCTCATTTTATTTTGGAGCGTCGGCCCATTTTAATATGGGTTTTCTGGCAGCTTCAACTTCATTGAGCCTTGAAACTGGTGTTGTTGTCGGCGTGTTCTTTACCGTGGCCGGGTTATCAGCCGCTTCCTTGAGTATTTTAGCAAAAACGGAGGCGAATTTATCCAGTTCGTCCTTGCTTTCCGTCTCGGTCGGCTCTACCATCATGGCTTCTTCCACAATGAGCGGAAAATATATGGTCGGAGCGTAGTAGCCGTAATCCAGCAGCCTTTTGGCTATATCAAGGGCCCTGACGCCCTTTTCGGCGCAGGGTTTGGCCGAGAGAACAAACTCGTGCATACACCTGTCGCCCGCCGGTGCGGGAAGCTCTTTTTTTAATATGGAAAGAAGATAGTTGGCGTTAAGCACAGCCTGCTCGCTGACATTTCTCAGGCCCTCGGCTCCGAGAGCGAGAATATAAGCGTAGGCTTTTATCAGAACGGGAACATTCCCGAAGAAGGAACGAACCCTGCCTATGGATTTGGGGATATTATAGTGCAGTTTATAGCCGAATTCTTTTTTCTCTATTTTAGGCACCGGGAGGAATTCCTCAAGGTGTTTTTTTACCCCCACCGGGCCCGAGCCCGGGCCGCCGCCGCCGTGAGGCGTTGAAAAGGTTTTGTGAGGGTTGACATGCATTATGTCAAAGCCGAAATCGCCGGGCCTGGCGTTGCCCAAAATAGCGTTTAGGTTGGCGCCGTCATAATAAAGAAGGGATCCGTTTTTGTGTGCGATCTCGGAAATTTTAAGAATTTCCTTTTCAAACACCCCCAGTGTATTGGGCACCGTAAGCATGATAGCGGCGATATCTTTATTTAAGGTTTTCTCTATAAGCTCAAGGTCCAGGCAGCCATCAGCCTTTGATTTGACGGGTATTATCTCAAACCCCGCCAAAGCGGCTGACGCGGGGTTGGTGCCGTGAGCCGAGTCCGGGACGATTATTTTAGTGCGCGCTTCGCCTTTTGCTTTAAAATAAGCGTGGATGATCAACAGCCCAGTAAACTCGCCGTGGGCTCCCGCGGCCGGTTGAAGCGTGAAGGCATCCATACCGGTAATTTCGCAGAGCGATCTTTCCAGTCCGTAAAGCAGTTCCAAAAGGCCCTGGAGAGATTCTTCGTCCTGATAAGGATGCAGGTCGGCAAAACCCGGCAGCTGGCTTAATTTGTCGTTGACCGGCGGATTATATTTCATGGTACAGGAGCCGAGCGGATAAAAATGCGTCGTCAGGGAGTAGTTTCTGTGAGAAAGCCTGGTGAAGTGCCTTCGCAATTCCGGCTCACTTACCTGCGGAAGCTCCGGCTCAGACGAGCGGAGAGCTTCTTTATGTATGTATTTCTCAATATTTTCGTGTGGCACATCAATCTCGGGCACTGAATACCCGGAAAGGCCTTCGTGTGAAATTTCGTTAAGTAGTTTTTCCATATATTTATGCCCGCTCCAGAATTTCAGCCATTTTGTCTATTTCGGATTTGGTGCGGTTTTCCGTCACGCAGAAAAGCGCGCAGTCCGCCATTTCCGGATAAAATCCGGAAAGAGCCAGGGGCCCGATTATTTTTTCGGCGAATAGTTTTTTATTAAGGTGCGAAATGTCTTTGGTGGTTTTAACGGCGAACTCGTTGAAGAACTGCTGTCCCTCAAAGGCCGGAGAGAAGCCCGGTATCCTGATTATCCTCTCATAGGCGTAGCGGCTTTTGGCGAAATTGGCCAGAGCGAGATTTTTTATTCCGTTTTTCCCCCAGCCCGCGAGATAAACGCATCCGGCCAGGGCGTTAAGAGCGGCGTTGGTGCAGATGTTTGAAGTGGCTCTCTCGCGCCTTATGTGCTGTTCCCTTGACTGGAGCGTCAGCACAAAACCGCGCCTGCCGTTTGAATCCACGGTCTGTCCTACGATTCTGCCCGGTATTTTCCAGGAAAGCTCTTTTTTGACCGACAGAAAGCCGAAGGTCACCCCGCCGGCGCCCGTATGGTTGCCCAGCGGCTGTCCTTCGCCAAAAGCAATGTCGGCGCCTATTTCGCCGGGCGATTTTAGCGCGCCCAGAGAGATCGGGTTGACGCTTAGCGCCAGAAGCGCGCCATACTCTCGGGAAAGCGCCCTGAAGCTGGAAAGCTCCTCTATGGTTCCGAAAAAGTTCGGAGATTGTAATATGACGGCAGCGGTATCATTGCCTAATTTATGCCTTGCGTCGTCAAGAGAAGTAAAGCCGTTTTTGGAGGATATTTCCACAACTTCTATGTCCGTGCCCTGCAGGTATGTTCTTAAGACCTGCCGGTATTCCGGATGGGATGCCGATGAAACAAGAATTTTTTTTCTGCTAGTGGCCCTGACCGCCAGAAGCGCGGCTTCCGCCATGGCGCTTGAACCGTCATACAGCGAGGCGTTGGAAACATCCATTCCGGTCAGCTCGCAGATCAGGCTCTGATATTCAAATATGGCCTGCAGTGTTCCCTGGCTCGCCTCCGGCTGATAAGGCGTATAGGCGGTAGAGAACTCCGAGCGGTTTACAATTTCTTCCACGAGAGCCGGAATAAAATGGTCGTATATCCCGGCGCCGCGGAAACAGGCGTAATCTTTCAGCGAAGCGTTTTTCTTCGCCATAGCTTCCAGGGTGCTCACGAGCCTCTGCTCCGACATCCCCTTGGGAAGTTTCAGCGCCGGTATCCTTGACGATGAGGGTATAACCGAGAAAAGCTCGGAAGCGTCTTTTATTCCGATGCTTTTGAGCATTTCTTTGTTTTCTTTTTCTGTTAATGGTATGTAGTTCATTTATTAGTCCGGTAAAAAAATTTGAGATCAGCCTATTAATTTTTCATAATCCTGCGCCGGAAGGAGCTTTTCCCACTCGGCCTGGTTTGAAGCTTCTATCACAAGGAAAAAGCCCTTCTCGTAGGGAGACTGGTTTACAAGCTCCGGGCTTGAGGATAGCGCGTCGTTAACTTCAACAACGGTTCCCGAAACCGGCGCGTAGATATCAAAAGCGGATTTGACGGATTCTACGACGGCGCACGGCTGGCCCTGCTCAACTTTTTTGCCGACCGCCGGCAGTTCCACATGCACTACATCGGTTATTTCGTGCTGGGCGTGGTCGCTTATTCCTACGCGCACTTTGCCGCCCTCTTGTTTGGCCCACTCGTGGCTTTTCATATAGCGCAGCTCTTTCGGGACATTCATACTGATCCTCCGGATAATATTGTATTAGCTTCTTGATATATTGATTAATATATTACAACAAATTTCCGACAAAAGGCCGGAAGCCGTTCTTAAGGTTTCTTTGTGTGCTCAAAGAAACCTTAACAAAGAAACGCCGCTTCACTATCTCAGCGTCCTCATGGCAATCCGCACTTATTCGTGCGGACATTCGCACCCAATGGCTACTCGCTTATGGTTTTTGGAATCTTTGCAAACTCCCTACCCGTGGGTAGGTCAAACAGGCAAAGATTATTATCCAAAAACCATTCGCTCATTGTCAGCCATAAATGGGGTAGGAAAGAACACTTACAAAATAATACAACCTTAGTTTTTTATTCTTTTGTAAAATGGTTTTTTGACGACTTCAGCCGGTTTTTTCTGGCCGTGGATAAGAATTTCTATCTTCTCGCCCGGTTCAAGCCTTTTGGCGGAGAAGCCCATGCCAATGCCTTTTTTGAGCGTCGGAGAAAAGGTTCCGCTTACAACGCTGCCGGTTTTTTCGCCGCGATAGATTATATCACAATTGCCCCTTGGAATTCCACCCGACATTGAAAAAGCGGCCAGATATTTTTTCAAACCCTCATTTTTTTCTTTTACCAGAGCAGGTTTGCCGATAAAATCCTTGTCAAAAGAGACCGCCCAGGAGAGCCCCGCTTCAAGCGGAGTGGTCGCCTCGTCAATCTCATGGCCGTGGAGAGGCATGCAGGCCTCCAGGCGCAGAGTATCCCTGCAGCCGAGGCCGCAGGGTTTTGCCCCGGCTTTAAGAAGCGCCTGCCATACCTGAACCGCGCACTCTTTTGAAAACAGCAGTTCAAAGCCGTCCTCTCCGGTGTATCCGGTGCGCGCGAGGAAAGCGAATTCAGGCTTAAACGGGACAAAATCCGGCGTTATAAAGTTAAAGTATTTTATTTTAGACAAATCCTGTTTCACGAAGGGCTGCAGCAGTTTCTCCGCCTCCGGGCCCTGCAGGGCCAGAAGACAAAGCCCGGCGCTTAAGTTCTCTAAACTTACGCTCTGCGTGATATTTTTTTTAAGCCACTCAAAATCTTTTCCGGCGTTTGAGGCGTTGACAATCAGCAGGATGTCTTTCTCCCTGCGGTAAATTATTATGTCATCTATTATGCCGCCGTTTTCATTTAAGAGCATGGAGTATCTGGCCTGGCCCGGCGCAAGCGCCGCGACCCTGGCCGGCACCAGCTTTTCTAAGAAATTTACGGCACCGGGCCCGGAAATGAGTATTTCGCCCATGTGAGAGGTGTCAAAAATACCGGCTTTGTTTCTGACGGCGTTATGCTCATCAATTATGGATGAGTAGAATACCGGCATCTCCCATCCTCCAAACTCGGTAAACCTCGCGTTTAATTTTTTGTGTTCATCGTACAGCACGGTTTGAAGCATATTATTTTACCCTTTCTATGGATTTTCCAAGCGCGTCCTGGCAGGCCTCGTACAAGGTTTCCGCGGTGGCCGGGTGAAAAAACAGCTCTCTGCTCAGATCAGCGGCTGAAAGGCCGTTTTTGATGGCAAGAGCCGCGGTGGTGATCAGGTTTTCTGCGTCCGGCCCGGCCATCTGAACGCCCAGCAGCCTGCCTGATTGTTTGTCGCAGATGACTTTGACAAAGCCGCTTCGTTCGCCCTCAATAAAGGCCTTTGAGTTTGCAGAGACCAGCGACCTGCCGATTGAAATGTCTGAGGCGGCGCAGTCTTGTTCCTTTGCTCCCGCGCTTGCGGAGGGCGGAAATGAGAACACGGCCTTAGGAATGTGCTTAATGCCAAAAGAGTTTTTCTGTCCGAGAGCGTTTTCGGCGGCGGTTATTCCCTCGCCCTGCGCGGTGTACGCCAGATAAGACCTGCCGTTAACATCACCCGCGGCGTAAATGCCTTTGGCCGAGGTTTCAATAAAATCGTTAACCTCAATGCCCTGTTTTGAATATTTCACACCGGCATTTTCCAGAGTCAGCGCGTCGGTATTGGGTTTTCTGCCGGTTGCGACCAAAACCTTTTCAAATGATTTGGCAATTGAGGATACGCCTTGCTCGCCTTCAAGAACCTTGACTCCCTGGCGCAGAAGCGTTTTTTTGACTTCGCCGGCAAGCTCCGCGTCTTCAGCGGGCAGAATATGCGGCTGTTTTTCCGCGAGAGTTACTTCGCATCCGAATCCGGAGGCAATCGCGGCAAGCTCCACTCCAATGGCTCCTCCGCCTATCACCAGCAGCGATTTCGGCAGTTCTTTCAGAAGAAAAAAATCGTCGGAATCAATAATTGTTTCGTGGTCAACTGTTAAGCCGGGAATTGAGTTCGGAGATGAACCCGCTGCGATTATGATTCCGGCGGCTTTTATGTGTATTTTTTCGCCGGTGCCGGGCTCAATATATTCAACAATGCCGCAGCCGGCCAGAGAAGCAGTGACATGCAATATCTTGATGGCGCTTTTTTCAATATGGCCGCGGAGATTTTTTACAAGCAGGTCAACGGTTTTTGTCTTTTTTTCTATAACGGAGGCGAAGCTGAGGTTTACGGCCGGGGCCGTGATGCCGAAATCAGAGGCTCTCTTAATTTTTTTCTGAAAATTCAGGGACTGCCACAGGAATTTGGTCGGTATACAGCCGCGGTTAAGGCAGGTGCCGCCGAGGTCCCGCCTTTCGGCTAAAATCACCCTGGCTCCCAGCTGAGAGGCCCTGAGCGCGGCGCTGTAGCCGGCAGGCCCGCCGCCAATAACGCATATATCGCATTCCGTTTGTTTGATTTTTATTTTCATCAGGTTTTCTTCACAAAAAAATAACGCAGGCTTTATTGCCCGCGCTGAAATTCTACATTTTATGGAATGTTTTGTAAAGCATCGGATTATGAGAGGCTGACAGTATTATTTGAAGCGGCATTACCGTATAAACCGGGAATCTGCCCGGCATTTACGGCCTGTTCAGAGGCAAAACTGAGGTTGTCCCCCGCGTTGATTGATAGTTTGTCGGCCCATCCCGCCGGCAGTTCAAGCACGCTGTTTGCGAGAGGCACTATAGGTATCATTCTCCAGGGATTAAGGTTTCTTGCTATTTTTACAACGGTGTGCCTGGAGTCTAAAAAAACCGCGTCAATAGGGAACTTTACGAAAAAAGTATGTATCCCGTTGCATGGAAAAATAAGAAGGCCGGTGTCCGGCGGAGTTTGGGTCCACATCCAGCCCCTGAGTCGCTGAAGCGTTGTGCGGGCCAGAAGAACCGCTACCCCGGTAGAGTTATTATTGACGAACAAATATTGTGTTTTCACGCTTCAAGTATAACCCAAAATCCGGCGGGTGTCAATAGAAAGTTCAAATAATTATCAAATATTTATTGCCGCCTGTCAGCCGCAGGCGATAGATGATTACCCCAAATCCTCAAGTAAGGCGGCGCGCTCATTCTGATCTCCCGCAGGGAGAGAAGAATCTCGTCGTTGGGTGAATAACGATTCTTCACTTCGTTCAGGGTGACTTTGCCTGACGGTGAAGATTTCATCCGTCAGTCCATGGGGACTATCTGAGGACCCGTGAACCGGAGATTTTGAGTTTTTGACTTTCCAGGCATGATATTGCTATAATATTCCAGTCTGTTGCCGTCTATATCGGCACTTTTGCTGTGCGATTTGGATGTGAATTAGTCATAATTAAGTCTTCCGGGGGGCTCTTCTGAAAAACAAATTATCCGTTAATTTAACTGCCGTACTTTCGGCCGTGGGCGCGATTTTGGTTATCGGGCTTCTTTTTTTATATCACCTGCCTTCGCTTTCCTCAAAATCCCTGGCCGCGCTGAACGAAAAACTCAAGGCCGTGACCCTGCTTTCCGAACCGGCCGTGGCAAAAGCGGTTTCCTCCAAGGACGATATCGCCCTCTTTTCAGAAATTGAAAAAATATCAAAAGTGGAGGATATTTCCTCCGCTTATATGCTGGATAATTCGGCCAGAGTCACTATCCACAACAATACTGCTCAGTGGGGCAGCGAGCTTTCGGACGAGTATTCCAAAAAAGCCGTCGCGTCCCCCAAAACAATTATACAGAAACTCCCCTCAGCGAATAAATACCTGTACTCAAGCCGCGTAGCTTCATCCGCGACATTGTGCATTGAGGTTTCTTCTCAGAGAATGAAGGATTTTAATAGTTCGGAGTCAAAAAAGGCCCTTTACACGGCAGCGATAGTAATTGTTGTTTATACTCTTCTTATGATAGTTATAGTAAACAGGTTCGTGAAAATTCCGGTTCAGAAATTTGAGCAGGCGGCAGCTTCGCTTATTTCAGGTGGCGCCGCGGATTATAAAGGCGAGTACGACAGTATTTTTGAGAAAATAAAGGCTTTTGCTGTTGAGAAATCTTCAGGCCGTTCCGCCGGGGGCGCCGACGCGTCTGAGATTATCGGTTTTGGCCTGAATGCCTGGAATATCGGAATTTTAGCGGTGGATTCGCAGAACAAAGTAGTGTATATCAACGAAACGGCCGGCGATTTGCTCGGGATTATTGACGGCGAATCTCTGAAAGGAAAGCACCTGTTGGATGCCGTGCCTGAACCCGAGCTGCTTGAAGTTATTAAAAAATCAAAAGCAATTCCGAACCAGACGGCAGAAACAAAATACAAAGAAAAAACCGCTAAGGCGGTTTCCCGCGAGAGCGGCACGGCAGTATTGTTTATTTAGTTTAACTTGTCTTCTACCTGTTTTGAATTTTCTTCATCAGCTCTCTGATCTGCGGCATATCCTTATCGTCAGGAGCGAGCGCTACGGCCTTTTCCCAGTTTGTCCTGGCCCTCTGATAATCTTTCAGCACATAGAATATAGATCCAAGGCGCTTGTACGCCGTGACATTGTTGGGTTCCAGGCTCAACGCCTCTTCGCAAAGCTTTATCGCCTCGTCGTACTTCTTCTCTTTAAACTTGTCCAGCGCCTGATACACCTTCTGCTCGGCCAGGTTCCAGGTCTTGGCGCCTTCCTCAAGCTTTATGTTGTTTTCCTTGGCTATCACCCTGGTAAGCTTGTCTATCTCCGTTCGGTCAGGATTTAAACTATACGCGTAGCTCAGCGTCTGCACAGCCCCGGCCGCGTCCTGCTCCGAGATATACTGCACCACGCCTTTTCTTAACGCCTCGTTAGACCGGTCCGCGGCCCTTAAATCGCTACCAACATTCTTTATCACCAGCTCCAAGTTGTTCTTTAATACCGCGTACTCCTGCGCCGAGGGCGCAAGCTCAACGCACCGCTCCGACTTCTTCAGCGCCTGCGCGAAATCTCCCGTCATCAGGTCCTTCACCAGCAGTTCCTTCAACTGCACCGCCTTCCTTATGTTTGACTTGACCGAACTCCCAAACCGGTACCCGAAGGTAGCCTCGTGGCTCCCGTAGGTGTCGCTTAACCCGGAAAGCGGGTAGTAAAACGCGTAGTCAAGAAATATGTTCTCGCCCTCGTAACCAAAACCCGTGTTTATACGCGAATATTTCCTGGATCCTATACCAAACCCCGCCCTCACCGCCAGCATGTTGTTCATAAACCATTTCTCGCCGCCGGCAGAAAACTTCGTGTTGTTTAGGCTGTCCATGCCTACATCCGCGGTTATATTATACCCGGTGTTGCGGTAAGCTCCGCCCACAGTTATCTTCCGCGACACCAAATCCTCGTACTTTAATCCCATGTCAGGCGAATTCGCGTCTTTTACCGCGAGCCCGGCTGAAAAATGGCTGGACAATAAAGCCATAAGGCCGGCGTCAAAACTTACCGCGCTCTTTGTAAGCCCGCCGGCAAATACCGGGTTTATCGCGGTATAGGCATCGCTCCCATACCCTATGGTAAGGTATTTAACGCCAAGCCCCACAAGAAACATATTTGATACGCGGCCGCCGTAGTATAGGCCCATCACGGTCTCGTTATAGTAGCTGTCAAGGCTGAACATATCAACACCAAGCCCCACCGTGCCCATAACGCCCAGGTCGCTTCTTATACCTTCGCCGGATACCGTCTTGTTATCAGTAGAATATTTAGGGGCCCGTTTAAACGGATATGTTATTGAGAGGTTCCCAAATGACAGGTTGGAGTTGTCGTCAAGCCCTACATACATCTTTGAATACGCTCCCATCATCTCGGGGCGCGTCACCTGCGCCAGGCCGGCCGGGTTGTAGTACATCGCGTCGCCGGTGTCTGACAATCCCGCAAAGGCTCCGCCAAGCGATATAGGCCGCGCGGACCCGTAGTGCTGATCAAACGAGCCATAACAACTCGCGGAAATAAGCATTGTCAATAATAATACAATTTTATTGTTCATAGTTAATTTTGTCCTGACTGTGTATTAAACTTGGGGCCTTGGGTGCTTAACAACCTGAGAGTATAGGAACTAACAGGTGTTTACCACTTAACACTTACCACTTATCCCTTACCACTTATCACTGAACAAAGTCATCTCGCCACAACGACAGAGCCGCTGAATATCTTGCCGTCCGCCTCAATCTGATAAAAATACACGCCTGAGGAGACAATATTTCCGTCTCTGTCTTTGCCGTCCCAGTAGAGTACCGTCTCGGTCTCGCGCGGCAGGCTGTCCTTTATGGACTCTCCGTCAATATTATAGATAGCCGACGAAATCTCCGAATAATTCGGATTGTCAACCGTAATTTTTACGCGTGAAAAAGAAAGGTCGGTCTCGTCCGGAGAAAATACCTTTGGCTCAACTTTGGATACCGCAAAATATTCCGCTGAGGGAGCCAGAAGAGCTGTTTGATTTGAGTAAGCGGGTACTGAAGATTGAGAGGCGGTCAAAGGAAAAGAAAACGGAATAATGGATACAACCAAAACCAGAAAGCGAACCGATGCGGATTTATAATATGATATTTTCATAGCTCCCTGAATAAGAACAATGCGACGCCTAAATACCGATAAATCACGATAAAATAAGCATATTTTGCCTTTTCAGGAAAAGTATAATCAATATTAGTCAAGTTGTCAATAGTTTATTAGCAAATATATTGATTTTACCATTCAATATATATATTTGTTTCTGAACCGCTTAATAAAAAGGCTAAATTAACATCAAAATCTTCGGAACCTATTGGCGAGAAGCGGTAAAGCGTTATTTTACTATCAGTTTTTCATCGGCATTTAAAAAGACAAAACCAATTAAGACACCGTCACGCTTCCTGATAAAGCTGACTTTCCCGGACTCGGTCCTGGCAGACCTGACCTTCCCCCTTATATACAGCTCGGCCCTTGAATTCAGGCAACCCGAAAGGCGCATAACAACAACGCCGCCCTTCGCGCTGATATCAAGAATCTCGGCCGTAGAATACCTGAGCGTCAGGCCTCCCGGGAGAACAAGATTTAAAGGAAGGCACAATGATTTCCGTTTATCAATTTCAACAGCGCCGGAAGCGGGAAACGATGTTTTCTTCTTTTCCCCGGGCAAAACCATTTTAACCGATGTTTTCCTTGCTTCGTCGTGACAGTTAGCCAGAAATAGAAATCCGGAGCTCTCATTGCTTCTTAAGACCGTGTGAATATCGCGCGTTACCGTTATTGAAGGGCGCGCTCCGGCAAAGGATGCTATTTTCTCAGCGACATCCAGTTGATAGTCAAACATATGATTTATACCGAACCCGGCTATAACCGCCCTGCCCTTGCCGTATTCGGTTATAACTCCACAAGGATTACCGGCGGAATCTTTTGCGAAAACGCGCGCCTTATTTGAAACAGAAAAAAGGCTCATCTCGCCCTGAGCGAGATAGTCCCTGCCCTCCATATAATAAAACAAATTCTTGCTGAGCCGCTTTTCGGCCTTAACGCCGAGGCTCTCCGAAAGAACGGCGCATTCATCAAAACCCAGGGTTTTATCGGGAAGCCCGGGGTTAAGCACAAGGCTGCCGCCGCGAAAAACAAAATCGGCTAATTTTTTCTGCGTCTGCTCGTCCATAAAGTCAAGCGAAAACACAAAAATTATTTTTTGAGCGAGCATTTCCTCAACGGAAGCTCTTTGCAGGTCCAGAAAGGAAAAGTTTATGTTAAGAAGCTGGATAAGCCGGACCATACCGTCGTAAAACAGCTGGGTTTTATTCCACTCCCAGGACTCAACCTGCGGTCCGGAGAGATATTCGGTAGTAAAAAGCGGAGGGTAAAAACCGACAGCCGCGTCGCATTTTTTCCGCGTTTTTGCCAACTGAGCGCCGAAAGTTTTAACCAGGCTTCCAAAATCGGAAATCGGCTTGTAGTGGCTTTTAATTTCCCCTTTAGGGCCTACCGGCGCCTGCCACTCGTGGTAGGTTCCGAATGCCCCAAAGACCGGCTCGTTTTTGCCTCCGGAAAACATATAGCAGTTTAAAGCGTTTAACCCGTGAGCCGTGGAAATCTTAAGGTTAAGTTCCACATCCTGGGGATACAGCCTCGGCCTGTCGCGCATTATGCCAGTCTGCAGTTCAGCGCAGATGGAAGGGACTCCCGGGCTTGTTATCATCTTAACTACTTCCGATGTTATGGAAATATCATGAAAGTTTTCGTAATCCAGCCTGCGCATCTGATAAGCGCCGCCGAAAACTGTTTTCGGCTCAACCCCGGCGAAATCACGGAACATCATAGTTGTCATAGGGCTGTAAATACCGCGGCCGCGGACATCAAAATCATAAAATTGCGGAATATTCGCCAGCACCGGCAAAGCTATCCCGTGTTTCTTCACATTTCTGTTCAGCAGGGCAAAATAGTTCGCGTAGTAATGCTGATAGAAGTTCATCCAGTCCCAGAGCATGACCTTGTTCTGCGAGTCCCGTCCGTCGGACGGCTGTCTGATCTCGGGAAAATCTTTATAAGCGGTTTTATAAGCGGAATTTATATCGGCTATTCCGGCATACTTGTTTTTGAGAAAATCTGAGTACATTTTTTCGGTTTTTGGGCTGTAATCGGCGGCCTTGTTGAGCCAATGCACCATGCCGATCTCATTGCAGAGCTGGACCAAAATGATATTGCCAGCGGGATATTGGTTCTCGCTGATAATGGGCAGGAGTTCATCGTGCCATTTTGAGGTAAAACTCTGGAAAGTATCGTTTAAATAACTCAGCAGAGTCACATGCGGCAGGTTAGTGACTTCTTTACCCTTTACAAACACCTCGGGGTACTTTTCAAGCAGCCATGAGGGTATACCCTCGTTAACCATCTCGGCGTTGGAAACCGGGCCCACCCTGGCGATAAATTTAAGCCCTGCTTTCCGGACCTTTTTGAGATAGGCGAGCAGGTTTCTCTGCGGATGGGTTTTTCCGTCAAAATCAAAAACTCCTTCTTCAGGCTCGTGCCAGGACCACGGGATATAGGAACTGACAGTGTTAAGGCCGGCTCTTTTCGCGATAGCAAGATGCTTGTCCCACTGAGACGGCGCTATGCGGAAGTAGTGTATCTCGCCGGAATAAACAAAAAACGGCTTTGAATCAAGCTCAAAACAATTGTTTTTTGCCTCAATCATACAGTTTTCTCCAATAAAAACAGGGCAGAGAGTTTCCGCTCTGCCCTGGCCTTAACATATAATTCTTAGAATGTCAGCTCAAAGGACACTTTCGTGAAGTTGTCATCAAAGGGATAACCGGCCGGCTCCCATGCTCTTTCCGGATACCTTGAGGTCTTATATTCCGCGAACAGCTTCGCGTTGGAACTCATATAATATTCATACCTCACATTAAGCCAGTTGAAAAAATACTTCGCCCATGTATCCTGGTCTTCAGCTTCGGAATAAAACATCTTAAACCATACGGCCGTTTTTGAACTGATTTGATTTCTCAAATACAGCTCGCTCTTGCTGACTATGGTATTTCTAAGGCCTCCGGTGGTGAACCCCGTCACAAAACCAGACCTGCTTGAAGCATAATCATACTTTTCGCGGGTTCTTTCAAAACTCAGGGTTACATCCAGCCCGGCATAACCGTAATAACCCACGCCAAAATTTGAACGGTATTTAAAATATTTATTGTTTGAAAGCCTGGTAAGGTCGTCATAGGCGGTAAAGAGCTGGAACCCGTTATATTTTTCCGTCAGCTGGATATTATACCCTTTCTGGTCTGCGTCGGAATCATCAAACCACGCCGGTTCCTTCCTGAAAGAAGGCTTGTATTCTGTGCCTACAAAACGGTATTCCATGGAGAGAATAGACCCGGGCAGGAACAACTCATTTGCTTCAATCTTGCCTCTGTACATAGGGTCAAAAAGCTTTATCGTCTGAGGATACTGATTACTGTAAAGCCAAACAGTGGGAGCATTGACATTATAAACACCGTACGCGTACTGCTCAAAGCTGTCCCAGCCAGCGTCCACCTCAAGCTGGATCGTTTTATCCATGAACCAGTGCCAGAGTTCCATATTGGCCACTGAATCTCTGTAAAGAGACCTGATATCCACGCTGTTGGTTTCCGTAAGCGTCCCGTTTGAAACCCGTGAGGCGTTTTCAACTTTTCCGGAAGCGTAGTCATGAACTCCATATAGAACCAATTTTGTGTCGGGATAATAGCTTATCCAGCGTGTGCCGAGCACATACGAATCGTTAGGCCGGTTAATGTAAAAAGCATGATAGTTAAATCTGTCAATATCGCCTTCAACTGTCGCTCCTTTCCAGCCGTATCCGCCCAGAGAAGGAAGCGAGAATGTGTATTTAGAATATTCAACCCAGATATTTCCGATCGTGATATTGGTCAAATAAAAATTCAAATTATTGCCCATAACCTGAATAGACGGAAAATTGGCCGCTGGCGCCTGAGCCACATAAACTATCCTGCCGGAATCGTCATCGGCATTCTTCAGATAGACCGAATCACTGAAATTCTGGCTTACGCTGGCGAACTCAAAGCGGCCTGAATAATCCCCGGCTTTCGCGCTGGCGACCAGCTTAGCCCAGTGAGTCATCCTCTGGGCTTCTTCGGGAGTCTGCATAAACTCCGAATAAATCACGCCGCTAAGGTCAACATTTCCTATTGAGGGCACCGCAAGCCTTAACTTTTCCACGACGGCCGGAGGAGTGGCCAGCGTGGCGTTTAATCCCACTCCGGAAATATAAAACTGGTCAACCCAGACCTTACCGCTGGACGATGCCCCGGTCTTGTTCCATACGCCTATTTCGTAACCCTTAACTGCCGAAATATCCGGAATCTGAGGAGCATTATTGGAAACTGAAACTAATTTAAAATCCGAAATTTTTGAGGCCAGCAAAACCCATTTCGTGGATTTCATGGCGTTATAGTCGTCATAACTCCACATATTGCCCTGAGCGTCAAACAGGCTTATTCTGAAAACATTGTCGGAACCGTCGCCCTTTATCCATATTTTAATATCTTCAGCGCCGTTCCAGTCAAGGCCGTCGGCGGACTGCCACACGGCAGAAACCCAGGTATTAACAACATTAGACAAATAATAGCTCATCTCCATTGAATAATCGCCGTCATGCAAAAGCCTTGAAGACTGCAGGCTCAGAGAGGAGTCGTTGCCTGTTTTAACATTGTAAAAGTCGTTGGTGTTCACCCTCTCAAACCCGTCTATCAACACCTTATTTGATCTTTTGATGTTAGCTTCTGGAGTTTCCGTCACCTTTTGTTTAATTTCAGCTTCGCCCTCAAAACCGACATCATCAATAAATATGACCCCGCTGACCTGAATATCGTTGAAAATAAAGCTTATGTTATCTATTGACTCGGTCCTGACATCAACAAACGAGGAGAGAGGTATTTTTACTTTCTGCCAATCCATAGTAACATCAAAATAAGCGTTGGTGGGAATCTTCTTCTCCAGGCCGTTTTTATCTTTCATGCTTATTTCAAACTGTTCTCCGCCTATTTCTCCTTTGATGAAAAAAGACAGAAACTCCTGTTTTGAAGCGTCATAATTTTTTAGCGGCAGGCCGAAACCCGCATAACCTCCGTCAACGATATTGTATTTTATCATTGTCACCTTGTCGCGCTCCCGGCCGGCGTCAACCGGACCGGCATTAAAAACGCTTCCCTTGTCGTCCTTAAATTGAAAGGGGTAAGGATTGGTTTTATCAAAATCAGAAACTATGGCAGCTCCAGCAGCTGATGTGATCAGAAGGAAGACCAAAGCATACGCCAATCGATTCATTTTTATTCTCCTTGGGGGTCGGCCGAATTGCCGCTTTCATTATTATCGGTCTTAAAACACGCCGAGAGCCATCTTTGAACAGCCGGATGGCGCATAAAATACTTCCAGACAAAACCTGAACGGTAATTCTCTATCATAAGCAAACTTATCCCCTGGTCAATGCCGAGATATTCATCGCACCACCAGTCGGCTTTAAGGTTAAAACTGTCCTTAAAACCATATTTGCCGTACAGCTCTGAACCATACTCGTCATACATAGTGCGAAGCGCTTCTAAGCAGAGTTCCGGAGCAAACGGCATTGACCCCGCGGCAGCTGAAGGAGCTATAGTGCCGTCGCAGTAAGAACTGCCCGGACCACCGCCATATCCCTTGTAGCCCCGGGGACCTATGGAAGCTGTAAGGCCCCACACATCTTGCGCAAAGCCCGGAAACTTGGCGGCGTTGTCAATACAATACTGCCTGTTTGCAAGCGTCGCCTGGACCGAGTTTTCCCAGTAATCCGCGTATAAATCTTTTTTGCCCCTGAAATCAATCCAGGCATGGCTGTATTGATAGACGAACAGGGAGCCTGTGGGGCAGTAAATAAAATTATATTTTCCGTACCTGCCGTAATTTCTTGACCACGCGTGCCAGCAGGACCTCGGTATCGGGTTCGTGGGAGAGCCTATGGCAAGCGCGTAGAGTATCATGGCCTCATTATAGCTGTCCCAGTAGTATTGAAGAAACCCGTTTTCCGGGGTATACCCCATACACAGGACTTTTTTTCCCTTAAGCATCCACTTCCAGTCCACGCGCTCGTAAATTTCATTCGCGAGCGTATCTATCTCGCTGCCCTTGAAATATTCGCCGGCGGTAAGCGCTCCGGCGATAAAAAGAGCCGTATCAATGGAAGAAACCTCTGAATTCCACTCTCTCTGGCCTGTCTCCATGTCAAGAAAATGATAAAAGAAACCGTGTTCATTGGGCACGCTATTCTTAAAGGCCCTCAGCGTCCTGACTATCCTTATGTACGCCTCGTTTTTGGGGATCCATTTATTCTCTACGCCTATGCAAAGAGCTGTAAGGGCAAAACCCACGGCAGCTATGCTGGAGGGTTTCTCCTCGGAAGAGCCGTCACGCACCATGCCATTATCCGGGTTTGACTGCTCCATAAAATAGGCGAAGGTATCTTTTGATACCATATCCAGAAACTCGGCGTCAGTCATCCTGGGAAACGCGGAACCGGCAGACAGCGCGATAAAAAGAACTGCTATAATGGGCCCGCGGCTATTTTTCACTTTGAATTTTATATTTTGAGGCTGCCAGCTCAATCTCGGACAGAATACTGTTTCTCTCATCGTCAGACCCTGAAACCCTGAGAGCTTTTGCCGCGTCCCTTGTCAGCGTAACAAAATCCGAAAATAAAGTAACCAGAGCTTTTATTTCAGCCGCAAGGTCCTTGAGCTCGTCTTTACTCCTAAGCGAATAATTGCCGGTGAGGTCTCCCGAAGCAACGGCGCCGAGATTTTTCTTTAGTCTGTAAATTGGGCCGGCAAACCTGTGAGAAAGCACAAGGCTGCTGATAATAATGAATATAAATAAGGCCGACAAAAGCGGAATGAGGTTTTTGTTGGTGCGCACAAGGATCTTATTGAGCACATTGCGCTGATGCTGGCTGAGCATCTTTGCCTCTTGTTTCATAAAGGGCACAACTTCAATGGCCTGCCTGGTTCTGGCGGCCTCGTACTCCCGCATTCTTGTTACGGTCTGCAGGTCCTCGTTTAATCTGACTTCAGAAAACTCCCTTGTGACGGACCGCCAAATTCCCACATAAACTCCGGCGCCGATAATAAGGGCGAACACCAGAAGAAAAACCACATTGAAAAACACATATTTAACCTGGATGGCGGGCTCAATCCATATTCTGCTGCGCTTGTATTCACTGTTTCCCATAAAAACTCCTTATTAAATTCCAATCATTCAGCATCAGGGGCTCAGCAGGAAGAATCAATCACTTCAGCGAAAGCACTCCCAGCAAAATCTTGTCTTCCTTTGGAATATAACACCAGTTGACTTTAGCCTGCGTATTATCATTATAGTCAAGGTCGTGAATAGCCACGGTAACACCTATCTTACCGCCTTTTTTGGGATTAACACCTAAGTAGTCCCACCTGATAGCGGCTTCAATCTGGTAGCCCCTGTCCCAATCCAGCTCCCCGATAACTGAAGCCGTAGTAATATTTTTTCCTCCGTCGCTTCCCTGGAACCAGGCCCAGGATTGAGGCTTGCCATCGGCGCCGGTGGGAGCAAACCCAATCTGAAAATACGCTGTATTCCCCCAGATAAGGCCTTTATTGCCCGGGTCTATGTAGAGCTCAACGCAATCTTCCTGCCAAATATTGGCGCCGTTTTCCCGGCAGAAAATCTGATCGTCTATGACTCTCGCGGAAAAATACAGGTACTCGTAGTCCCATAGGAATGAGGCGGTTACATTAAGGTCCTGCGGCGAATCAATTTCGCCCGACTCCAGCTTCTTTAAAGGGTCAAAACTGATAGATTTAGGCGATTCCCAGTCGTTCAGGTTACCGTCAATCGCGAGCACCTGATCTTTTCTTAAACTCGCCGCGGAGGCTTTCAGTTGATCCGGTTCGGCGGCAAAGTAAATATAATCAATGTAAATAGCTCCGGATTTTCTTGTAGCCGTCTCATTAAAAACAAAAACCAGTTCCTTCATTGAGGACCAGTCCGATATATCCTTAAAAACCGAAAGGGGTATAATGAACCTGCCCCATTCGTCTGTAATGCCCTGGAGAAGATATTTTGAGCTCTGACGGAGATTCTTCAATTCAAGCGAAACAGCCTTTGTAAAACCTTCCTGTTTGTCTCCCTTTATATACATAACGAGGTATTTAAAATCCTCAAGATTAGCGTTGTTAAGCTGCGTAAAATATCCGTTTGAAGCAATATTTGGAAATTCGTTTACATAGGTCCTTGAAGTGCTTATATCGTAGCTGAGTTTTAAGGCGTGGCCGGTGCCCTCAAGAGCGTTTTGCGCGCTGAAAACGGAAACACAATACTGCTCCGTATCTTTTGGATTGCAGTTCCAGCAGCCGGTATTTCCGCCAAGCACATTGGTAAGTTTAGCGGAGTTAAAATCGTCAACCAGAAGCCGCATGGCGGCATCGGCTTTGCCGGCGACAAACATTGAGGCAATAAGAACGGCGATGAGAAATCTCATTAATTAATACGAAAGAGGCTGCAAAGCATCCAGCCCGCGCACGGGGCGCGAATCCGGGCTTTGCAGCCTCAAATCGTAATATCCTTATTTTACGAAAGCGATCTCATCAACATAGATGGCGCCTGATTTCTTTGTGACCTGGGAATCCTCAAACACAATAACAAACTCGTTGATCATGTTCCAGTTTGTTATCTTGTTGAACTTAGCAAAAGGAATCTCTACGAGGTTCCAGTTCTCGCCGACATACTCAACATAAACGAAGCTGGATTCCATGGAGCTCTTCAGCTCAACTTTAAACTTATTGGTAAATCCGGCATCTTTGTCTCCCTTTACCCAGAAGGAAAGTTTGCTGAAACCGGTGAGGTTCTGATCCTCAAGCTTCATCCAAAGGCCGTTGTAGGAAGGGTTTGATGAATCTACATCATAAGTTATCATGAGGCTCTGGCCTTTCTCGCCGTAACCGGGCTTAATGAAATCCGCCTTGCATCCCTGCGTCTTGTCATTCGGATCTTTATTCCAGGCTCCGAACGCGCCGCCAAGGTTATTGATAAGCTCGCCCGAATCAAAATCCGCTACCATCAGAAGTTTGCTCTTGGCGATTGCCGGAGATGCAACTTCAGATTTTGCCTCTGCTTTTCTCTCAGCGGTCTTTTTTGAAGCCGCGAAACCAAGATCTGCAACCAAAAGCCCAACCGTAAGACACAGCACTGAAACCAATACTTTACGCATTGTACGCCTCCGTTAGTTTATTCACTCCAAATATGTTGGAATGTATTGTGAGCAAAGAACGCTTCAACGACTAAACAATCACCACCTCCCGATATTAATTATTTCACAAAACTTATATCATCAAAATAAATAGCGCCGGACTTCTGGGTAACCTGGTCGCTTTCCAGCACAATGACAAACTCCGACATCTTGCTCCAATCTGTTATCTTATTGAAGCTTGCCAGCGGTATTTCCACAACATCCCAGAGATCGCTTGAATCTGTGACATAGTAGGAAGAGCTCTCACCCTTTTTATTTTTTATCTCAATCTTGAATTTTTTGGTAAATCCGAGTTTCTCGTCGCCCTTTAGCCAGAACGATAACTTGGAATACGGCCGGACATCTATATCCTCAAGCTTCATCCAGAGCCCGCCGTAAGCCACATTAGGAGAATCAACATCGTAAGATAATTTAAGAGAACAACCCGTACCGTCATAGCCGGGTTTAAGTATTTCAGCCTTGTAGCTCTGAGAATCATCGGCCGGGTCTTTATCCCAGCTTCCGAAACTGCCGCCGACATTATTTGGCGCGGCCCCCGAATCAAAATCCGCCACAGTCAGTATGGGCTGAGTGTTCTTTGAAGTAACCGCTATCTTGCTCGCGTTGATCTTTGTCTTGTATGAAACTGCGCCCACGGAAGCAGCGATACACACTACAACAGAAACCGTGACGGCAACAAATTTTTTCATAATTCCTCCAGTTTGCCGCTTCTAAGCAGCCGAAAGCGGCGAATATTCAGCTAACGCGGCTCTTAAAACTCCACTGAAAAACTGATCAGTGAACTGTAGCCCAGCTTGTAATGCCTCTCCAAAGTATAGTCAAAACGAATTTTCTTAAAACCGAGGCTCATGCCGATATCCGTATTAAGATTGTCGTCCTGTTCCTTAAGGCCGGCCCTGAACGCAAGGCTTTTCCTGAAAAACCACGATTCAAATCCGGCGGAATAATGCGCCTTGGAGTCCGCTTTTTTCTGTCCCTCAAGCGAAATTACATTGTCGGGGTTAAGCCAGTAGGCGGCGCCCAAATTAACCTCGGAAGGCAGATTGTCAAGCGCGAGCGTTTCCCAGTAAATAGCGGGATTATTAATATTCTCCCAGACAAACGAAAATTTAAGCTTATCTTTGATGGCCTCGTAAAGGCAGGCGAGGTCAAGCCCTATGCCGCTGGCTTTGTAGTCATACAAAACGGAATAATATTTCATGTTGGCTCCGAGAGAAACGGAACGCCCGACATACTGCCCGTAAGAAAAAACAAAAGTATTCTCGGAATAATTCATAAAACTAACCTGCGGCGTAGTGCCAAGCCTTATCCAGCCAAAACCCACGGTGCCTTTGCCGACACGCGGGTGTATATAGCCCAAAGCATTATAGTTGACAAGCCCAAGCCCGTAAAGATCCTGATAGAAAGCGCTGACCTCTTTTCTTTTCGCGCGCCCCAAAGCCGCCGGGTTCCAGAAAATAGCCGAGGAATCGTCTACTACGGCGCTGTATGCTCCGCCGAACCCGCGCCCCCTGGCTCCGATGCCTATATCGTCAAAGGCTGCCGATAAATTCTGGAAATTTAACAAAGAAACAAGCAGCGCCGCAAATACTGATACTTTCAGGCCGCGAGGCGAAACATAATTCATCTAATCACCCCTATTATGCTGTTAATTTTATCTTTCTGTCCGTCATAACCCTCAGCGGAAAAGCTATATATGTAAATACCGTTGTGTACTCTTCTGCCGTCTTTGTCTTTGGCGTCCCATTCAATGACGCGCTCGTTGCCGTCATTGATTACCTCTTTTTCATAATAATACAGGCTTTCACCGCTAAGCTTGAAAATCTCAAACTTTACGACAGCGGAGTCTTTAAGCTTGTAAACAAATCGCGCTTTATCTTTGAGGCCGTCGTCATTTGGCGATATTGGATTGTACGGGACATCAAGTTTTTCTATAAAACTTCCGCCCTTTATGCTCTGCGCCTCAGGCGAAACAAATTCAAGCGCATCAAAGTACACCGTTCCGCTCGCGCCTTTATCCTTGGCAACAGCGAACCAGATATTTTTTATCTTAGTCATATCCAGAGACTTTCCGGCTCCGGAAAAATACGCCAGTTCGCTGTAAGGTATCTCCGCGGTAGTCCATTCATTGGATGTTTCCGCCGCATGATACAAAACCTTTCTGAATACAACATCGTTTGAATCCGAAACCTTGAATTCAATATCATCCCTGCCGCCCGTGCCTTTGTATTTGAAGCGGAATACCGATCCACTTACCAGGTTCGGATGGGAATCCAGCGACATCACGGCCCAGCGATCCGCAACGGGTGATGTCTCAAGCAGTTTAAAGTTCAATTCCACGGCTTTATCGCTTTCAAGGCCGGAGGATCCGGCAACAGAAGCCAGAACCTTGCTGTACTGGCCGTATTTCTGCCATTTGCCGTTTGATGACACTTCCCCATCCATGGTATCTATCGTCTCAACCACGCTGTTAGCGGCCCCTGGCTGATAAAATTTAATTTCATCCATATACACCGTGCTCTGCGTGGGACCATTGGTAGCGCCGGCGACATTGTTCTCAAATATTATAGCCAGATTGCCCGAAGCGGAAGAGGAAATAAAACCGGTGAAATCCGAAAGCGGAATTTTGACTTCCTGCCAGGCGGATGAAACAGTAACATAACTGTGCACCCTGACAAAAATCGTGTTTACGCTCAGTTCAACTTTAAACCTTTCACCGCCGGTCACACCCTTGACAAAGAATGAAAGATAGGAGGTGTTGCTGAGATCCGTATTCTTTAACTCCGTGTAATACCCGGACCAGGCGTTTGTTCCGGAAACATCGTACCTGAGCTCAAGCGCCCCTCCGCCCGAATAAGTTACCGTTGAAACATAGGCGGCGGTGCACGCACCGGAAGACGGCCAGAGCACCAGGGGGTTGCTTGAGCCGCCAAATTTATTGGTACTGCTCAGGTCGTTAAAGTCGGCAAGCATTTTAGAAGCCGGGTTAGAGAGAAAAAGCCTTACATTATCTATATCAAGGGTACCCTCGCCGGCAAGCGAGCTGGAAACCCCGAAACTGATCTGCGCGATTTTTGTTTTATCAAGCACCGAGTCTCCGCCGTAGGAATAAACAAAATCCGGGCTTGTGCCGGAAAAGGAAAGCGCGATTTCAGTCCAATTTGGCTGGTTTGTAACGGAAGGAATCGTTTTTGAGAAGACGCTGCCGTCCGCGTCTTTAAGCTGAACCTGAAGGCTTCCCGCTATGCCGCTGCCTTTGTATAAAAACTTTATCTGATCTCCGCCGGAAAAATCCTTATAAGAAAATTCTTTTCCAAGAAGCACCCAGCTTCCGGACCCGAAACTGTAATCAAGTTTCAAAGCGTTCCCCGCGCTTCCGCTTCCCTGGCTCAAGGTTGCGGTGGCGCCTGAATCGCCCGAAGCCGCCCAGCCGGTAAGCTGTTCCATGCCGTCCAGCGTATCCGCGGAGAGCGGGTTAAATAAAGCCAACATGGACACCAGCGTTATCAGAACTCTTTTCATAATTCTTCCTCTTTTAAGAGAATCTTACCGACGGTCAAAAAAACTCCTCAACTGTCAAAAGATGTTCGTATTTTTTTATCGTCGGGTCCGAGTGAAATTTCTTTTTGATGGCGCCATCGTTTAAATAATTGCACAGCGCGATAAAACTCATGGCCTGATCCAGGCAGAGATATTTGTTATTCACCTGTCCGGTTTCAAAATTCAAGCTGTCAAAGAAACCATAGGTTCCATAGATATTAGAATATTTTAACAATTCCTTCAAGTTTTTTATTGCTTTTTCAGGTTCAATCTCAAGCGCCAGAAAAGTCGCGTGCGGAGTCACCACATGTTCGTCCGGATATCCTTTGGCTCCGAGATGTTTTACTCCGTACTCGGCATACCCCTCAGGATCGCCGGGTATTGAGCACGGGGACATACCCCATACGGGATAGCCGTTTTCCTCCAGAGCATAAAATATCTGCAGATCAACGGCTGTTTTATTGTTTGGCGCAAAACTTCCAGAAGAGAGTTCTTTTTCATTTAAAACAAGCGCCGGCATTAAAAACTCAAACATGCTCCCGCCCCAGGAAGGTACAAATTTAAAGTCCTTATATTTATAATAGCCCTGAAATACTTTGTAACCGGAATAAACCTTTCTGCCGCCGCGGGGAGGCTGCTGCTGCCACTTCCACTGCCTTGGCAGGGTCCTGTTTAACCTGAACCAGTGCTCAACAGGAACATCTCCTTTCGCAATGGCAATATATGAAGTCAGCCTGGGCTCAGTGCAGAGCATGCCGTAATGAAACGCCGAGGCCTTTTTCTTACTACCCTCAAACCCGAGTGAAAGATGGCCCAGTTTAGCGTCATAATATATTTTGAAGTTCATGGCATCAAAGATTGACTTGCATCTCTGGCCAATCTCGTCGGGAAACGACTGTTTGGCAACTATAAGCCCCGCCGCCAGCCAGCCGTTGTCAACGGCAGAAATATAGGAGCCGCTGTGTTCAAGCGTGTCAACCCAGTAATAATTAAAGAAGTTTCCTTCCCACTTTTCCATCTTTTCCAGGCTGGAAAGAGCCAGATTGAGCCTTTCAAGGGCCAAATCCCTGTCAATTATTTTAAGGTCGTGGGCACCAACGACACACATCATGTAGAGCCCTATATTGGTAATAGAGGTGTAAAGATTTACTTTTTCTTTTGAAATATTATCTATCGGCAGTCCGGTCTCGCGGTCCACGCAGTCATAAAAAAAACCCCAGGTGTCTGAGGTTATCTTTACTAAAAACTCATTATCCGCTAATGCGGAATCAATCTCTTTAATTTCAATCGGGGAATAACGAAAAAGACGCGACTGCGCCTCATTTAAGGTAATTTTTCTTTCCTGAGCGCTTAAAACTCCGCCGCAGGCAACGAAAAAAAAGGCTGCCATTAAGATTTTTCTCACCATCTGCCCCATTTCATATTTTTGGATATATAAGGTATCCGGAAGGCTAGTGTGAACAATCAATTAATCTTCAAAAGGATTATAACAGAAAGCCGTATCATTGTCAAGCAAAATCAGAGCGCCCGGTGTGTCAATCGCGCAACGAATTCGTTTGACTTTTAACATAGCAAGCTATATAATGTATCCTCAATGAAAAGCGCTCTAAACAGGGAAATAATATCAGCCGTAGCTGCTCAGTGGAAGAACCTGAAAAGCGACATTGAAACACGCCTTGGGGAGTTCGCTGGAGTCTGGTCTGAGGGATCGGAAAAAGAGATATTTTCCGAACTCGTATTCTGCCTGTTTACTCCCCAGTCAAAGGCAAAATCCTGCTGGGCAGCAGTGGAAAGCCTCTCTGCCAAGGGCCTGCTGACCGCCGGCTCACGGGAAAAGGTTTACAGAGAGCTTGCCTGCGTCAGATTTAATAAAAATAAATCCGGCTATGTCATGGAGGCAAGAAAACTCTTCTGTCCCGACGGTTCAATAAAAATACGGAAGATTCTCTCCGGAATCGGAGACGAAGAGGCCGTCAGGGAATGGCTGGTTAAAAATGTAAAAGGCATAGGCTACAAAGAGGCGAGCCATTTTCTGAGAAACATCGGTTTCTCGCAGAATCTCGCCATACTTGACAGACATATACTTAAGAATTTAAAGCTGATGGGAGTAATTAAGGACATCCCCGGGTCTATCACAAAAAAGGAATATTTTAAGATTGAGAACAAAATGAGGGCTTTCACCCGGTCACTCGGGATACCGCTAAACCACCTTGACCTCGTTTTGTGGCACAAAGAAGCAGGGGAGCTATTTAAATAAATGAATAATTTAGCATTGACCAAAATAAACTACGGGCTTTATGTCATCGCGGCAAATCATAATGGACGCCTTAACGCCCAGATCGCCAACACGGTTTTTCAGGTTACCTCCGAACCGGCCCAACTGGCCATAAGCGTCAACAAGCAGAACCTTACGCACGAGATTCTGCTTGAAGGCGGCGTATTCTCGGTTTCGGTCATCTCAACCGAGGCTACCATGGAATTTATAGGCAAATTCGGTTTTAAATCCGGCAGAAACTCGGACAAGTTCAAAGAAACCGGATTTAAAACCGGGCACAAAGGCGTTCCCATAGTGACGGATTACGCTTTGGCGGCTTTTGAAGCGGAAGTGACAGCCAAACTTGATGTCGGCACTCATACGATTTTTGTGGGCAGAATAGTAAACTGCGAAATACTTTCGGACGCAGAGCCGATGACCTACGACTATTACCATAGGGTAAAGAAAGGCTTTTCCCCAAAAACAGCGCCCACCTTCATTAAACAGGAAACAAAAAGGGAGGAAAAAACGATGAAGAAATACAGATGCACGGTTTGCGGCTATATTTACGACCCTCAGGTTGGAGACCCGGACTCCGGGATTAAACCGGGAACTGCGTTTGAAGATATTCCCTCAACCTGGGTCTGCCCTGTCTGCGGAGTAGAAAAGTCGTCGTTTGAACCGGCTTAACCCATTAATTTTAACCAGGAGGACCTATGGCTGTGAAAACAATTAAACCAGGAGTCTTGGCGGTTGGTACCCCTGACTGGGACAGAAGGCTTTTTGACGACCTTATTCCCCTGCCTGACGGCACCACATACAACTCCTATATAGTCAAAGGCTCGGAAAAAACAGCCCTGATTGACACAACAGACCCTTCAAAGACGGAAGAACTGCTTTCCAATTTAAAACAGGCCGGGATTAATAAAATTGACTATATTATTTCCCACCACGCGGAACAGGACCACTCCGGATCTATTCCGAAACTGCTTGAACTCTTTCCGGGTTCCAAAACAGTCACTAACAGAAAATGCGCCGATATGCTCAAAGACCTCATGCCAATAGCAGAGGAAAGTTTTATTATAGTGGGCGACGGCCAGAAACTTGAGCTGGGCGGCAAAACGCTTGAATTCATAATTGCGCCCTGGGTACATTGGCCCGAAACCATGTTTTCCTACCTGAAGGAAGACAAGCTGCTTTTCAGCTGCGACTTTCTGGGGTCTCATCTTGCCTCAAGCGAACTCTACGCCGGGACCGGCGAACTGGTCTACGAATCGGCAAAAAGGTACTACGCCGAAATCATGATGCCCTTTCGCTCCAGCATAAAAACCAACCTGGAAAAAATATCAAAACTTGAAATAGAGACAGTGGCTCCCAGCCACGGCCCTGTTTACGACAAACCCGGGTTCATAATTGACGCTTACAGGGAATGGATCTCCGACTCAGTCAAAAACGAAGTCGTAATACCGTTCGTTTCCATGCACGGCAGCACAAGAATTCTTGTTGACAGCCTTGTAGAAGAGCTTACAAAAAGAAATATCAGCGTTATCCCCTTTAATCTGACGGGTGGCGACATCGGGAAACTGGCTATTTCGCTGGTGGACGCCGCTACGATAGTGCTCGCCGCACCGACGGTCCTTGCGGGAGCGCATCCCAGCGCCCTGTACGCCGCGGCCCTGGCCAATGCCTTAAGGCCCAAGTGCAGGTTTGCTTCTATTATCGGCTCCTACGGATGGGGCGGACGAATGGTTGAGCAACTTACAGCACTCCTGCCGAATCTAAAAGCCGAGATAATTCCGCCGGTGCTTGTAAAAGGCCTGCCTAAAGAAAGCGGCCTTAAACTTATTGAAGGCCTGGCGGCCGCGATAGCGGACAAACACAAGGCGGCAGGGCTTTTGAAATAGAGCGAAGCAGAACAGGAGGATAATATGATAAACCAGAAAATGCAGGACGCCATAAACAAACAGATCAACAGGGAGTATTTCTCTTCGTATCTTTACCTTTCAATGGCGGCATATTTTGAGTCCGCCGGCCTTAAGGGTTTTTCCAACTGGATGCGAGTGCAGGCTCTTGAAGAAATGGTGCATGTCATGAAATTTTACGATTTTCTTTTGCAGAGAGGCGGCACAGTCACGCTGCTGGACATAGAGGCTCCGCAGTCAAAATGGACATCACCGCTGAATGCTTTTGAATATGCGTATGCCCATGAGCAGAAAGTGACCGGCATGATAAACGATCTGCTTACTCTTTCAAACAGCGAGAAAGACCACGCGACCGCTAATTTCCTTCAATGGTTCGTGAACGAACAAGTAGAGGAAGAAGCTTCCGCCAGCGAGATCGCGCAGAAGCTAAAACTCATTTCCTCGTCCTCCGAGGGCCTTTTCATGCTTGACCGCGAACTTGCCGCCAGGGTCTTTACCCCTCCGCCCGCGCCTCAGCAGGGCGCGAAGGCTTAAGATGGCGCAAGGCGAAAACCTGTTAACCTGCGTCCCTGTTCCAATTTTGGACAGCCTCATTGAAGGGGCCTACATCGTGGACAGCGATTTTAAAATCGTCTATTGGAACAAGGCCGCTGAGAGCATCACGGGCTTTTCTAAAGATGATGTTATCGGAAGAAAGTGCTCTGACTACATCCTTATCCACCTTACTTCCGACGGAAAGAATGCCTGCGTGAAAAACTGCCCCATGAAAAAATCCGCTTCCTGCGGTCGCAAACTCCAGGATTCCATGTACCTTCGCCACAAGCAGGGCCACAGGGTTCCGGTGTTAATAAAAACAGTTCCTATCACGCAAACAGAAAACGCCTCTTCAGGAGTTCTGGAGCTATTCTCGGTTATTCCCAAAGAATCAGAGACAAAAAAAGAGGTGGAAAGGTTGAGAAAGATAGCTATGCTTGACAACCTGACCGGCATAGGAAACAGGCGGCTGTTTGATTTAAACTTCTCGTCTAAACTCAATGAGCTCTCAAGATTTAAGATAAGCTTCGCCCTGCTTTTCGCCGACATAGATAAATTCAAGTTATTCAACGATCAATACGGACACCCCGTAGGAGACAGAGTAATAAAGATGATAGCTAACACTATTTCAGAAAATATCAGGTCCATAGACTCCGTATGCAGATGGGGCGGAGAGGAATATGTAATACTGTTGTCAAATGTAAATAAAGAGCAGATGATTTTTACCGCGGAAAAGCTGAGAAATCTAATCTCCGCCTCAAGCTTCGCGCACAGAAACTCAGTTATCAGAGCTGCCGTATCCATAGGCGCGGTATTTGTAAATAAAAAAAGCAGCAAGGCAGCGCTGCTCAGAAAAGCCGACAAATTGATGTTTAAATGCAAATCAGCCGGCGGAAACTGCGTTACTGCCGGTTAACCCCGCAACAGGCACTTCTTTATCTCCCCCACATACATCCTGTGGTAATCCTTCTTAGGATAATTCGCGTCTATGGCCTTATCAATAAAATTCATAGGATTAATGTCGCTGAAATACAACTTATCGCAAAGTAATACTAGGCGCGCCTGCTCAAAATAAACCTTACTATCTTCAAAAACCGGCGTCAAACCGGTTTTAAGCGCCTTATTCTCGGACCGGCCTGAGTGCGAACCGCAGTAGTTTAGAGCCTCTCTGTACTCTTCGCCGAAAAAAGAGAGACCGAAGCCCACCGAGTTCTCCATAAAATCATAAGTATACCGGCCCGGCCTGATAAAACAGAAACAAACATTTTTGTTCCATAATACGCCCAGGCCGCCCCAGCTGGCCGTCATCATGTTATAAGCTTTGCTGTTACCGGCGCCTATAAGCATCCAATCAGCGCCAATAAGCTTAAATACATTATCCTTCAGTTCCGCGGGATTGATCTCTTTAAACATTTACATAAGCCCCGGTATATTCATTCCACCCGTAATTTTTTTAGCCTCTTCCGCCATGACCTCATGGGACTGTTTGGCGGCTTTCTGCAGAGCGGCGAGGATGTTTTTTTCCAGTTTTTCTTGAGTTTGTTTTAACGCGTCGGGATTGAGCTTAAAATCAATTATATCGGCCTTCGCGTTCATCTTTACCGACACATTCTCGTGTTCCACAGTTATTATTTTATCCCTGAGCGTTTTCTCCATCTGTGAAAGTTTGCTTTTCATTGCGGCTGCTTCTTTGACCATCTTTAATAAATCCATTTTTTGGCATCTCCTTTATTAAACTCCATGGGCAAGAGACAAGAAAAAAAACTTTACCTGCACTTACCACTTACCCCTTATCCCTGCAATTATTTTTCCCTGTACCTGTTAGTTATTGGAACCCTTCTGTCCTTTCCAAAAGCCCGCTCAGTAATCTTTATCCCGGGAGGAGACTGCCTTCTTTTATATTCGCTCCTGTCCACCAGATTAACCACTTTACGAACCAGCTCGGCGTCAAACCCCCTGGCCGCGATCTTCTGAATATCCATATCTTCTTCAACATAACACTTAAGTATCTTATCAAGTATTTCGTAGGGCGGCAGAGAATCCGTGTCTTTCTGCCCGGGCCTGAGTTCGGCTGTCGGAGCCTTGGTTAAAATTCTTTCGGGGATAACATTCCCGAGGGTGTTTCTGTACCTGGAAAGCTCATAAATAAGCACTTTGGGCACATCCTTAATTACGGCGAAACCGCCGGCCATGTCGCCGTAAAGGGTAGCGTAGCCGGTGCTCATCTCGGATTTATTTCCGGTGGTCAGCACCAGCCAGCCGAACTTGTTTGAAAGCGCCATTAAAATGTTGCCCCGGATCCTGGACTGAATATTTTCTTCGGTCAAGTCCTCCCCGCGGCCTTCAAAAAACGGAGACAACAGGGCCTTGTACTCCGCGAAAAGCTTTTCAATGGGAATCGTTAAATACTTAACACCGATATTCTTTGCGAGCTGCTCCGCGTCCTGCTTTGATTCAACGCTTGAATACTGCGAAGGCATAAAAACGCACACTACATTTTCCTTCCCGAGCGCGTCGGCCGCTATTACCGCCACAATTGCCGAATCAATGCCTCCGCTAAGCCCGATAAGCACCCTGGAAAATCCGTTCTTTAAAACATAATCTTTCAGCGCCAGTTTTAGCGCGCCGTAGACCTCCGCGGCGCCTTCAACCGGGGCGGAAAGCTTATGCGTCAATTCCCGCGCGGCGGATTTATCAAAACAATCAATTACAACAGCCGAACGGTTCTTCCCAGCAACCGGAAGCGCTATATCCTTTGACAAAAGCTCCTCACAGAAAGAATCAGCCCTTGCCAGGACTTTACCTTCAGGCGATACCAGCATGCTCTGGCCGTCAAAAACGAGTTCATCCTGGCCGCCTACTATGTTGGAATAGGCAATAAATATTTTGTTGCGCTTCGCGGCCTTTTTTACGACCGTCTCCCTCTGAGCCATTTTACCCGAGTGAAACGGGGAAGCATTTATATTGATTATCAGCGAGGCCCCCTCTTTAGCCTGAAGTTCCGCGGGGCCGTTCTCCTGCCATATGTCCTCGCAGATATTCACGCCGAAAATGACGCCGTTATATTTAAAACAGGACGCCTCAGTTCCGGTCTCAAAATAACGCTTTTCGTCAAAAACCCCGTAATTAGGCAGGTGCATTTTATGATAAACGCCGATCACGGCTCCGCGCGAAATAACGGCGGCCGAGTTAAAAAGCCTGGCTCCCTTCCTGTCAACAAAACCCACAACGGCAATTATATCGCCCGTCTGCCTGGCAATATTTTTCACGGCCTCAATATTGTCATCCACAAATTTCTTTTTTAAAAGCAGGTCTTCCGGCGGATAGCCGGTTACGGCAAGCTCCGGAAAAGCGACAATATCGGCGCCCTCCCGGCAGGCCTTATCTATGTAAGAAAGTATTTTACCGGTGTTGCCGGATATGTCGCCGACAGTAGGATTAATCTGGGCCGAAGAGACCCTTAAGGTATATGTTTTCTTATTCATGTTTAATTTATACATCTTTTCTAATGTCTTTTCAATTACAGGGGGCGTACTTTACGGGTGTTTAAGCATATAATCGGCTACGGCGAGCGAAGCTTTATAGCGCTTTAGAAGTTCCGTGTGACGGCCGGTTTCAGGACTCGGAGACAGCGCCCTTTTTTCCCGCCTAAGAAACTCAACAGTTCCCTTATCCGGGAAATACTTTAGCGCCGCGCCGCCTTCAACGGCAAACCCCTCGGAATTCGCGCCAAAATGATAGGCGGCGCCGTCAAACATATCCGAACCCAGCGCGGTATATTCAGCTCCGGAAAGCGCCAGGTTATAAACCGTAGGCATAATATCCATATGAGAACCGCAGGCATCGGGATTGTATTTTAACCTTCCGAATTTTTTGGGATAATAAATATACAAAGGAACACCATACTGGCCGATGTACCCCGAGGAATCATACTCAAAAACATCCCAAAAATTGTGGTCTCCGGTGACGGCAATTATCGTGTTATCTCCGGATTTTGAGCGTTTTACGCGCGTAATAAATTCACCCAGTTTCTGGGAGGAATACTGATAGGTTGCGAAACGCATTTTAGCCAGCTCTTTATCTCCCGCTATGGTTTTAGCCATACCGTCGGTTACCTTTAAGGGCAGCTGTTTGTAGGACGGCGGCAGAGAATAGGGAGGATGATTGCTGGTGGAAAGGGCAAAGATCATTTTTGGACGGCCGGTTTTTTCGGCAAGCTTCTTATTTATGTGTTCAAACATAAACTCATCATATACGCCCCACTGGTTTTTTAAGTAGGACTGTTCCATGGAACCCTGTCCGTCTACGGCGTCAAAACCCGCCAGCGGCAGGAAGGAGTCAAGCCCGCGCCAGCCGGCGCTGCCTCCGTAAACAAATACCGTTTCGTACCCCGCGTTTTTAAACGGCAGAGCCATGGCGGAACGGTATTTATTGAAGGCATACTTTGACTGCGTCACGGGTTTTGAGCGCGGCCGCTTTGGAATATTAAGCAAAAGCGCCTCAAGGCTTCCGATAGTTCCCACATCGGCGGAAAGAAAATTATAGAAAACATAATCCGAATCAAAGTGTTTTTTTAACTCCCCCAGCACATTAAACTCCGGCGAATTGTATTTTATCAGGTCGCTGCCGAAACCCTCCATCATTATTATGACCACATCGGGCGCTTCTTTATTAAGAATTCGGTTTAACCGCGTCTTTCTTGAAAGGCTCAAAACGGGATCATTCACCGGTATTTTTGCGTCCTTAACCCCAAGCAAATCAGCGAAAGCGCGGTTTTCTCCGCCTTCATACCCCATAGCCTTAACAAAATCATAACCCTTATTTTCCCGTATTCTGAATTCAACAGCGTTAAAAAGAGTATGGATACCGTTTATCGCGAGTTTGTTGATGAACACATTAGGGGAGATAGAGGCATCCATGGCGTTAAGCGGGAACATGGCAAGAGAACCCCTCGCGGCCAGCGTGTTGGCCACAAGCACAAGCGCCACAAAAACGATTTTATACGGAAGCGGGTAAAGCTTGCCGTTTTCCCTGTGAGGCCACTTAAGGCCGGACAGGGAACGGTCGGAAATAACATAAACAACGAAGAACATCAGGGCGTATCCGGCCAGCACAAGCGCGATATTGTAATTCTCAAGAATCGTGGAAAACAGCGCTTTCGTGTCATCTTCAAAAATGCCGAAAAACAGAATATTGATGTGGTTCTGAAAGTACGAGTAAAACCCGAAATCAACGGTTATGACAAGAAAAACCGCCGAGAACATCAGGAAATAATATATTTTCGCGAAAGAGAGCCAGTAATTAAAATATACATCTCTTTTTAAGGACCAGGCCGCAAGCAGTGAAAGTGTGACTATTGTGTTAATATACGCCACAACGCTTAAATCAAACCGGAACCCCATGACAAAAGCCTTCAGCACATAAAGATACTGCGCTCCCAGCGAAGCCAGGTCTCCGAAGTAGAGCAGAAACCCCAGCCTTGAAAGAGACATCAAAAAAAGAAAAATACCGTTTAAAAGCAGAAGCCTTAAAACGGTTTTATAAACCGCGCTGAAAGCAATGTTATGTTTCATTATTATTACTTGAATATTTAACTAAACCGTGCGCCTTAACTTCGCCTTAAACGACACAGATTTGCTTTTAAGTATTTTTTTTAAATACTCTGCGTGCCTGTCTATCGCCAGGGAGTAAAGGTTAGCGCCCAGCCCATAGCGTTTTTTAAAATGCGGCACGCAGTAAGACCATAGGTTCAAAAGTATTTCGTTAAGCCGGGTTTTCATGCCCGCCTTAAATTCCAGGGTTTTCTGGAGCAGTTCAAACTCCGAATTAAAACCTTTAACATGCCCCTCTTTAAACTCTTTATAGAGATACAAAAGCCGCTCTAAATAGGTGCGGGAAGCCATCTGGCCCATAATGTCTGCCGATCCCAGCATAAAACCCAGTATTTTTTCTTCCCTGTCCTGAAACTTTATGCTGTCAAGGTGAACCTCAAGCCCGGTACAATGCACCATATTGCGGGCCGAGATAAAATTCTTTCTGGACAAACCGATTTCGGAAAAATATTTTTCTATGAAATCTATGCTTCTGTCCACATGCATCAGAGTATATTTGGCGCCCGTGCCGCTTTTATCCCTGGCACTCTGAACATAACCTGTGTCGTGCATTATGGTGGCTATCAGGGCGATCTTTACTTTTTCAACCGGCATGGGGCCGTTATTGATATTGTAGCCGTCAATGAGCCTGGAAATCGCCAGCAGCGCGTCTGTTGTGTGAATTTTGTCGTGGAACTTGGTATTGCAGGACTTGTAGCCCGGATATTTGCCGTCATAGAGGTCGTTAAAAACCCTGAAAGCGTCCCTTACCGCGGAGAAGTCGGAGATGTGGTAAAAATGAATAAAATTATTCTTAACCTCTTCAAATACCGCGGCAGGCACTGACATATCAACCAGTTCGGCAAGCTGAACCTCAACAACTTTTTTCATAAAATTCTCCCCGCGAAAGTCATAAACTGCTTAGTATAATCCGGTCTATCCGGGCGTAGAGTTTACTGAGTTCCTTTCCGGAATTTCGCAGAGTCACATCTGCCATCTCCCGGCACTTCCCTATCTGCTGTCCCGCCCCCCTGGTCTGCATCTCGGCCTTTTCATAATTTAAGAACTCCCTGAAAGTCGCCGGGTCGCCGGCGCGCTTTCTTTGAATCATTCTGGCAAACCTTACTTTAGCGGGAGCATCCACATTGATTAACCTGAAACCCTTGTTTTTTCTTAGTTCCGTTATCTCCGCCGGATGGCGGATAGAGGTCAAAACGCAGTTCTTGAATTTTCCGCAGAACTTTACGGCCCTGCGGGCAAGGATTGAATTGCCGTATCTGGTTCTTAACCCTTTGCCGATTTCAATCAAATTGTCCCTTGTCGGCTGTTTACCGCGCTTTTTTAGTTCCATTCTCAGAACATCGGAAAGAGAAAAGTGCCTGAAACCCTTTTCCTTCATAAGGTATTCGGCAACCGTATCTTTCCCCGCGCAGTTTGTACCCGTCAGGCCTATTATCATATTACCCCAATTTTATAAATTTATTAATTATAACTCAACCTGGCTCAACTGACTCCGGCCAGGTATCCGGTTGAAAAAGCCGCCTGAAGGTTGTACCCGCCGGTCAGGCCGTCAATATCAATTACCTCGCCGCAGAAAAAGAGGCCCTTAACCTTAAGGGACTCCATGGTCCTCGGGTTGATCTCATCTAAGGCTACTCCTCCGCCCGTGACAATAGCTTCGGCAATGGGCCTTGTGCCGGATACCGAGACTGAAAAATCGCCGAGCAAGCCGACAATCCTGCCTCTCTCAACCTTTGAAATTTCGGCGCCTTTTTTATCCGGGCCAATGCCGGACCTTACGACAAACACATTGACAAGGCTCATCGGCAGCAGATTCTTAAGAATATTTGAATAAGTTTTTCTTGCGTTGTCCTTAAATTCCCTTATCAGGCGGTCATTGAGCTGTTCATTGGTGAGTGCCGGTTTTAAGTTAATTGAAACCCTGACATTCTTTCCCTCTTTAAGAAGTTTCGGGACAAAAGAACTCAGCGTAAGAATTATTGGGCCGCTTAACCCGAAATGAGTAAAAAGCATCTCGCCGAATTCCGAAACGACCTTTACATTACCCGCATAAAGCAAAGCTTCCACATTTCTCAGAGACAAACCCTGCAGTTCCCTTACAAAATTGTCCTTTGAGACCAGAGGCACAAGCGATGGCCGCGGCTCCACTACGCCGTGCCCCGCGAGTTCGGCAAACCTGTATCCGTCGCCGGTGGAGCCGGTCCCCGGATATGAAAGCCCCCCGGTTCCTATTATGACTTTTTTCGCGTAGTACTCAGAATTGCCGGCCGCGACGCCGGTTACAGCGCCCTGCGCCGCCAGTATTTTTCTTACCGGCATATTCACCAGTATCTCAACTTTCCCCTCAGCTAAATATTTTTTAAGCGCGCCCACAACCGTTTCGGCCATATCGCTTACAGGAAATATCCTGCCGCCTCTTTCAACTTTTGTTTCCACGCCGAGCCTGTTAAAGAGCTCAACCGTCTGCTGGTTTGAAAATACAGTAAGCGCCCTGTAAAGAAACTTCCCGCCGGAGCCGTAGCACGCTATAAAGTTTTTCAGGTCTCCGGCATTGGTGATATTACACCTGCCTTTCCCGGTAATCAGAAGTTTCTTTCCAAGCTCAGGATTTTTTTCCAGCAGAAGAACTTTTTTGCCGCCGGCCGCAGCCGCGCCGGCGGCCAGCATGCCGGCCGCGCCGCCCCCGACAACAATGACATCATAATTTTTCGTGCTCGGCTTATTCATGATTATTGGAATATCCCAGGTTTCTGTGGTAAAGCGCTATATCAATACAGACCATCAGGGCGTTGAACAAATATAAATATATGACAAAATCAAAGCTGTACTTTACTTTATGAATAATGCCGGACAAATATCCGGCTATAACGATATACAAAAATACCGCGCTCTTACTTCCGTTGTCCTTTGTCTTGTACGACTTATAAATTGAAAACGGCCAGGCAGCCCCGAAACAAGCGAGCATAATTATCTCAAAAACACTCATGGTTCTCCTCTTGAAAAACTCCGCTCATCATTATACTAACTTTTAGAGCAGTTTCCAAAAAAAAGCCCCACCCCTGGGGGGAGGGGTGGGGGGCTTTTATATTACAGTTACATTTAAAGTGAGCGCTCTTCTTACTATATTATATCACCCTTAATGGAAATTGTATACTCTTTTATAGGAATATTTTTTCCCGATTTGGCTATTGCTTCCTGCACTATGGATTCTACTCCGAAGCAGCACGGAACCTCCATATGCACGATAGTAACGGATTTCAGTCCACTATTTTTAAAGATCTCGGAAAGCTTGTCTATATAGGCCTCCGCCGAATCGTCCAGCTTGGGGCAGAATATAGTCAATATCTTTCCTTTCAGGAACCTTCTGTGGAAATCCGCGTAGGCGAAAGGAACGCAATCAGCAGCCACCAGAAGTTCGGCTCCCTTGAGATACGGTGCGGCCGGATTAAGAAGATGCAGTTCTATCGGCCACTGCCTGAGTTCGGAAGAGAGCTTAACATTTGACGGCTCCTGTTTAGCGGCTGACTCACCGGTAAAATCCTGCATCGCCGAGCCCGGGCAGCCGCACGCCGAGTGCTGATGTTTCATATCCTTCTCCTTAGCGTCGTCCGGCTGAACTTTTATCTTATTGTCCTTAAGGTATTTCTCCGCTATCATTAAAAATTCGTCCTGTCCGTGATCCGCGAGATGTTTTAAATGCGCCTTGATAGTCTCGGGGCCTGCCTTAACAATATTTTTCATCACTTTCTTTTCATCGTAGGGTTCCGCTTCTCTTTTTTCAACCGTTATGGCGCCCTGCGGACAATGGCCTATGCAGGCGCCCAGCCCGTCGCAAAAAAGATCGCTTATAAGCCTTGCTTTCCCGTCCGTCACCTGCAAAGCGCCTTCGGGGCAATTCGGTATGCACAGCCCGCAGCCATTGCATTTGCCTTCGTCAATCCTTATAACTTCTCTTTTCATGGCTTTCCCCTTTTTACCCGCCTGCCCGGCCTGGACTCCAGATCGTTTTTAAGAGTCCCTATGGAAATACCGCTAAACTCATCTTTCAGCTTTCTCTCTACTGCTTTTATGCGGGCCCTCAACACACAGCGTCCGCGCTCAGGGCAGATACTTTTTCTAAACATGCAGTCAGCCATTTCAATATTACCCTGAAACAGCCTTATTATCCCGGTTATATACACATCCTCCGGCCTGCGCCTGAATTTTACTCCTCCGCACGCGCCTTCCTTAGACTCCAGAATACCGTCTTGCTTGAGAAGCCGGAGAATATTCCTTAAATACTGTTTGGGTATGCCCTCGCTTTGAGCTATCTCGGTAGAGGCCACGCACCTTCCGGGATTTCTTGAAAGATACATGAGAGCCCTGATGGCATAATCCGTATTTTTTGTAATGAGTTTCAAAAAGAAATCTCCCTAACTAACACTATTATAGTATTAGTTAAATGATTTGTCAATAGCCCGAAAAAATAAAACTGCCCGGGCAAAAGGCAGTTTTCATTGACTCCGGAAAATATTCGCTCAGCATGGTAAAACCTACTCAATCATTTTGTCGTAAAAAGCTATGTAGTCGTCGGGGTTATCGCTCGCGCGCAGTTTTATGGCGTCCCTGGGATGCTCATTGAGCTGGCCGGTTATCATATAAGGTATAGTAAATCCCCACTCTATTTTTTTGCGCAGAGGCAAAAAAACATTCTGAATGCATTCAAGCACCGGCCTTATATCGTATTTCGGGTTTTTCAGAAATCCTATCAGCAGCTCCAGGGGACAGTTGCCGGCTCCGCGGCCCAACCCGTCAATAGTGGCATCCAGCCTGTTGACCCCGTTGATTATGGCTTCAATTGTGTTGGCGTAGGCCAGCTGCTGGTTATTATGCGTATGTATGCCAATCTGCTTCCCCGTGCCTTTCATGGCGCTTGAAAACTTCCTGCAGAGGTCTCTGACCTGTTCGGAATACATAGAGCCGAAGCTGTCAACTATATAGATGGTTCCGACATCGCTTTTAGCTATCACATCAAGCGCCTTATTAAGGTCGGAATCCTTAACAACCGATATTGACATGAGATTTAGCGTAGTCTCGTAGCCTTTGTCGGCAGCGTCTTTCACCATATCTAAAGCCGTGGGTATCTGGTGGATATAGGTGGCAACCCGTACGCAGTCAAAAACACTTTTGCTTTTTGGGAGTATGTCGTGATGGTAGTCGGTCCTTTCGGCGTCCGCCATAACACAGAGCTTCATTTTGTTCTTTTCTCCGCCAATAATCCTCTTTATATCGTCCTCGTCGCAGAACTTCCAACGGCCGTAATCGGCAGGCGAAAATATCTTTTTGTCAGCCTTATAACCAAACTCCATATAATCCACTCCGGCGGCCAGGCAGGTATTGTAAACCGCCATTACAAAACTATCGTCAAAATTGTGGTTATTCATAAGGCCGCCGTCGCGCACAGTACAGTCAAGAATCTTTATCTCGGGCCTGTAAGTAACCCATGAATCCCCGCCGTTTCCAGCGGCTTTTTTTACCTTAATTTTTGATTTTGCCTTTGCCATTTTCCCTTCCTCCGTTATTATTGTTTATTTCAAAAAAATTTTCGTCTTTCAGCAGATGAGCGGCTTTTTTAAATATTTCGTCCGACTCAAAACGCTTTCTGACCGCGTTGCCGTTTAAATAATTATCCAGAGCCAGCAGTATCATGCCCTGATCCAGCGCCAGGTACTTATACGCGACTTTTTTTGTCTTCGGGTCCAGGGCGTCATAAAAACCGTATTCTCCGTAAACATCCCAGCCAGACGCCATTCTACGGATATTCTTTACCGCCTCTTTGGGCGAGGCCTCAAGCGCAAGGAAAGAGGCGTGAGGCGTCACCGCGCCTGAGTTGTAGCCCATGATTCCGAGAGGCTTGACTCCGTATTCAAGATAACCGCCTTCGGGATTTGAAGACGGGCTCATTCCCCAGACCGGGTACTTGAGCTCTTTTAGCGCGTAATCCATAGAAACCGCAACATGGGCTTCGGCATTGGGACCTAAAGCTCCCGGTGAAAACCTGCTTTCGTCAATCAAAAGCGCGGGCATGAGCGCTTCAAACATGCTCCCGCCCCAGGAAGGAACATACCTGAATTTTTTGTACTCATACCAGCCGCCGTAGTAGCTTATCCTGCCGAATTTCTTTTGTGTTCTGCCCTTTGGCTCCTGAGTGACCCATTTGCTTCCCTCGGGAAAAGTCCTTGCCATTTTAAACCAGTGCGCTTCCTCCACATCACCTCTGCCTATCGCTATAAAGCTCGCGAGCCTCGGTTCCGCGTAAAGGACACCGTAATGGTAATTAACATAATCACCCATGTTTTCAAAGTAGCCGTGCCACATCTGCTGTTCAACCCTGTCATAGAAAAACCCAAAATCCCATTTCTTTAAAATCGCGGAGCAGGTTTCACCTATCTCGTCAGGGAACGCGTTTTTGGCAACATACACGCCGGCCGCGAGCCAGCCTGAATCCACAAAAGATACAAAGTAGTCCGTTCTCGCGCCCCAAGTGGTATCGTAATAATTAAAAAGAAAACCGCTCCGCGATCTCTCAAGCTTTGAGACCGTCTTTAGCGTCAGCCTTAATCTCGCGACGGCGTCTTCCCTGGAAATGAAACCGAAATCGCGGGCCGCGACCACAGCCGCCAGGTAAATACCGATGTTGGTGATATTAGTATAATCGCCTATGAAAGAGCCTTTACCCAGGGGCGTGTCACTGCCAAGCGCGATGGTGTCCAGGGGCAGTCCGTGTTCGGTATCGGTTATATCATTAAAAAAACGCCATGTGTCGCTGGCTATCTGAATGAGGAATTCCCTGTCATCTGTTGAGAACTTCTTTTTAACCAGAGTCTTTTTTGGGAAACCGCCCAGGCGGCTCATAAGATATTTTTTGTACTCGGCTTCGCCTGCAAAACCCAGCTTTTTCTGATCGTTTATATGCAGCCTGTAGCTTTCTTCGCCTTTCTGGCACAAAAGCATATAGCCGGGCTTTTCTTCAAGGTAAAGCTGAATCTTAAACGCGTCCTGCAATCCGCAGGGCTCTTTGCGGTAGCCGTCTTTTTCTTTGTCGGACGGGACCAGATACCATTTTGTGAAACTTTTGTCCTCAACCACCGAATACGCCTTGTCCCTGTACGGAAGCGGCGGGCTGTCAAAAACGGTCTGAATCGGAATATTCTTTTTTACAAACGCGATATTGTCAATGAAAACGGCGCCTTTTCTCTTTGTCACGCCTCTTTTATGAAATATTATTACCAGTTCGTCTAAATTCCTGAATGCTATCCCGTGATCTTTCCAGACCTCCGGGTTTGACTTATCGTACAGGCCGTTAAAATACGCCAAAGGAATACTGACCCTTCTCCAGTTAGAGGTAATACCTTTTACCGTCTGCATGCCCGTGAGTTTAAAAAGCTTTGAATCCCGGTCTTTGAACTTTTTTATTTCCAGCCTGAAAGTTTCAGTAAAACCCGCTTTCGCGTCGCCTTTTATGTCAAACTCTATGTGATCGTAGCCGCTGGCGTCAAAATCATTGAGCCCCAGCCAGAATCCGTTAACCGCTTCACCGGCGAAATTCACGCTGTACTCAAGCCTGAGAGCCTTCCTGGAATTCTCCGGGCCCGGCATACTGGCTATCTGCGATCTGCAGTAGATTTTTTTATTGGACGGGTCTATGGTCCAGGTGCCGCTGGCGCCTCCGGCAGCGTTGGCGCCGCCCTCAAAGTTTTCTATCAAAAAATAGCCCGTTGACGCTTGCGCGGCATGGGCATTTACTAAAGCTGAAAACAGGCTGACGAGCATTACTGCCGGCAGCAGAAGGCATTTATTCACAAAAATCCCCGTATATTTGAGCGCTAATTATAGATTATTAGGCGGCTTAAGTCAAAAGAAAACGGCGCAGGGTAATATTTATATAAAACGCTCAAATTTATCCTTTTTAACTTTACATATGGGGCATGTCTCGGGAGCGCTGTCCCTCGCGCACAAATAGCCGCATACCCTGCAGCGCCATACCGGATAGGGGAGCCCGCCTGAAACGCCGGTTTTTTCACTGCTGCCGGTTTTTTTTCTCTCCGAAAGCGAAGGCCTTCTTTCAGGGATGGAGCCTAAACGCTTTTTTCCGCTTAACACTTCGCCGGAAACATATAACCCGCAATAGCAGGCTCCGTATTCATTCAAATCTTGATCGCGGTAGTCGCAGGGGCAGATTATATCAAGGTCCGCGGAACGCTCGCCGCTTGAAAGCCTGCACGGACAGCTCTGGTAACCATATCTCTTCTCGTTTACCAGAAGCCCGGAAACAAGTTCTTTGGAAAATTCGGTGTCGGGATTTAAAGCGTATCCGCCGCCCTCTGCCTCTTTTTTTATGCGCCGGTATGAAGCCTCTATCTCAAAATCAGCGGGATTTATTTTATTTTCCATGGCCCAATCCTTTTTTTATCTTATCCGGGTCATAACCCACAATGCACTTCTCTCCGCCAATAACAACCGTAGGGAAAGACCCTGATGGATTCCACTTGCCCAGTTCTTCCTGCGCCTCCCGGCGTTCCTCTCCGGAAAGAGTGTCAACATCAACAAAATAATATTCAATCCCCATATCGTTTAACATCTTTTTGGTTTTTTTGCACCAGACGCAGGTGCTTAAAGCGTAGATCACGATTTCGCCCTTGTTTTTTCCTTTTACATGATTGTAGTTCATTTTTAAAACCTCTTATTGAGTCAGTTGAAAAACCTCTTTTGAACTGCAATTTTGGCCTTTGGCCTGCGGCTTCGTTGGCCTCAGCTTACAGATACTCCGTGGAGCATATGCTAAGCTTCAGCCGCCTCGCCTCGGCACAAAACCCAAAATTTCGCTCCTGAAACAGGCTTTTTCAATTGACTCTTATCTTAAATATTAACTTTTTGATCCGTCTGGAACCGCCGCACAAGGGAGCATGGGCGTCAGAGGGATAAAAAACAGCCAGGTCTCCCGGATTAAGCGTCAGCAGGCATAGCGGCCGGCCGGCAAAAAACATTACATCTTTTTTTGAATCGTATTTATTACTTATCCGCCCGCTTTTCTTTACCGGAGCCCAGCCTATATTTTCGCGGCCCGAAACGAGCAGATGCGCGTCAATATAGCGCCTGTGCGCTTCAAGGCGTGCCGCCTTAACCGGGGCGCCCTCAAAAACAACGGCATAAATATTATCGCCGTCAATCTCATGACTGCCGGAGGGCAACGCCATTAAATCGGTATTTTTCAGATAATTTAAAATTTTTCTTAAAACAGCCGCGTTAAACAGCTTTTTGTTTAAGACCGATAGATTGTCTAAAATCATATTATTGAACTCACCTGTTCCATTGGCGATTAACAGCATTTTCAGCCGGAAAAGCCTGCCCATTAACGGATTTACTTTACTAAAACAAACGGCCTATTGCAATAGTCCCGGCGGAGAAGCGAACTAATCCTCCGTCAAGGCGGCGCGGTCGTTCTGGAGTCCACCGTAGCGGACAAAGAATCTCGTCACTGGATGAAAAACGAGCCCCTTCGCTTCGTTCAGAGTGACTTAACTATCCGACAAAACCTTCACCGTCCAACCATGGACACTCGCTGAGGATTAAGGAGCTGATAATTATTTGACTTTTAATTACGCAATATATAAAATGCCGAAATAATATACCAGAGGAGAAAAAATGTCCAAACGCAGAATTCTCATTCTTTCAGTATTTATTGCCCTGGCTTCCGTTTCTCTTTTATCAACCCAGTCAGGCTACTTTAAAAGGCTTTTTGAAAAATTCCGTTCAATAGAAGGCCGCCTTACGGTCGCTGATTTTGACAATGGCAGGAAATCAGACAATCTCGGCGGCGAAATAGGGCCCTGGGATAAAGACCCCGCCGACAAGACGCAGGGATGCCGGGTTGACTACTCCGTTGACAGCATGCCGGAGTACGGAAAATGCGTAAAGATCAACTATGATGTAGACTCGCCAAACGCGGCTTTTAACGGCTTCTACATGAAACTCGGCGGGCTTGACGCGAGCGCGTTTGAAAAATTTTCGTTCTGGATTAAAGGCGATCCGAAAAAATTCAAGATGGAGCTTAAAAACGATTCCGGAGAATCCGCCTCAACTTATATAACCGGCTGTAGCGCGGAATGGCAGCGCATGGAACTGCCGTTCTCATCGTTGAAGACACTCAAAAACAGGTCCGGACTTACTGAGCTGGTTATTGTCTTTGAAGACGACCATACCAGGCCCAAAACCGGCTCGCTCTACCTTGACGAAGTTATTCTCGTTAAACCCGAAAAACCATCGGATGAGAAATCCGCCGAAAAGACGAAAAAATAAACGGCCGGGCATAGCCCTCAGTGCCGTTTTAAACTGCGCCGACGAAAACCTTATTCCAACCGGCTCAAATTACTCCCCTGTTATTTTTTTAACCAAAGCGATCAATTTATCCACTTCAAAGGGCTTGGAAACATAATAAGTGTTTTCCATGGCAGGCCCCTGCGAGCCGGGCGCGTCGCGCTGGATCATGCCGGATATAAACACAATCGGAAGTTTGCTTATTTTCTTATTGTTCTTAATTTCGTACGCCATAGACGCGCCGTCAAGCTCCGGCATATTAAAATCCGCTATCAGCAGGTCCGGGGTCTCGGCATGCAGCTTGGCCATGGCCTCTTCGCCGTTTTTCGCCGATACCACCTGATATCCGTTTAACTCAAAAATATCGGTTAAAGATTCAAGAATATTCTCGTCGTCATCTGCGATTAATATTTTTTTCACGGTTTCTCCTTAACTTCATCCGATCGGGTTTAATTCTACCAGAATTTTATACATATGACAAGCGGTTATTTAAGCCAGCGAATCCTCAGATAGCGCCCAGTCACCCTGAACGAAGCGAAGGGTCTCGTTTTTAATCCAACGACGAGATTCTTCTCTCCCTGCGGGAGATCAGAATGACGGCGCCGCCTTACCAGAAGATTAGGGTTAAGCGCTCAAAACACTTTGGGTGAAGAAATAATAGACAATAAAGGCCTTAAGCCTCTTCACAAGACTGATCCTTCCGAAAGCCTCGGCGCTTATCCTGTTAAAATGCTGGAACGCCGCGGGCATATAAATCTTTTTATCCGAAGCGCCGCTTAGGGCAAAGAGTTTTTCGCTTTCATTGTAAGGGACAAGAGAATCAAAATAATTATGTATAAAAATTGTCCTGGCCTTTATATTCTTAATCCTTTTATCAACCGCCATATATTCAACCCACTCGCGGCAATATCCGGGCAGTTCCGAATAGTACTTGTCAAACTTGATATAGTCAATGTTTCTGAGAAACCGGAATGTCTTTATTTCAGCGGCGCTTAGCCCCGAAGGGTCGCCCTTTATTACGGCTTTAAGGATACGCTCTCTCCTGCCGGACGGATAAGGCAAATACCAGTATTTCTGAGCGAGATAGTGCCCTTTAACAACCGCATCCGGCTCCGAGTACATCAGCTTATCCCCGGCTTTATAATAGCCGGCCAGGTTAAACAGAGTCATGTCCAGAAGGCTTGAGTAGCTGCCCCAGAATATAAAAAAATCAACCTTTTTAAGCAGTTTTTCGTCAGACTCGCAGGCCGCGGCCAATACCCCGTTAGAGTAGCAAAAAGACATAACTCCTTTTCTTTTATCCGGAAAAAGTTCGTTAAATCTTTGGAGAGCTCCGCGCGCCTCTCCCACCTCGTCATGCCCGATTTGAAATTGTGAAAGGCCTTTATTAAGAGGCACAAAAACCACAAAACCCGTCTTAGAAAGTATCTCCGCGAAATTTACAAGTTCCGGGTCGTTTTTCCCCGCCTCTATCATTCCGTGAAGAAGAAAAATCGCCTTGCCGTTTTCATCGGAGCTGTCGGCCGGCCTGTACAGGTCATAAGAAATACCCGGCTCGTTAAAAACCTGTTTAATAACGGGCTTTTTTATATAGTCGGCATTGAAAAGCACGGACAGCATAACCAGCAAAGCAGTTAAATATGTCATTTTATCGCGGAACCGGCGTTCCCTGACCTTTCCTGCGCGACCTGCCGCACCTTCCGCAGCACTTCGGGGCTGTCTTCCAATACTTTGTTAAAATCGTTTCTGTTAATGATAAAAAACTCCGACGGCTCTGCCGCCACAACGGTGGCCGAGGTCGGAGTATCGTAAATCAAAGACATTTCGCCGAAAAAATCGCCCGCGGAGAGATTGTTCAGTTTTTGCTTTGAAAACCACCCCTTTTTCCTGTAAACCAGGCAGCCGCCTGACTTAATGACAAAAAGAGATTTTCCCTCCCGGCCCTCTTTTATCAGCTTTCTGCCCCTGGGAGCCGTTATTTTGGCGAACTGCTCAATGACCCGGTCCATATTTTTAATGGGTATTGAAGCGAAAAAGTTAATTTTCTTCAGCGCCGAGAAAAGCTGTTTAAGTTCATCCTCCGCGAGAGCTCTCTTTTCCATTTAACCCCTTTTCACAGCTCTTCCGGTCCGCCCATAAAGCTGCCTATTTTAAAACCGTCAAAGTTATTTACATGTTTCTTCCCGCCGGCCTGCTGCTTGGCGGTTCCCGGCTTTACATCGGGAGCTTTTCCTCCGGAAATTCTGCGAAGGGAGATCCTTTTTAGTTCGGCGTCCACTTCAAGAACCTCAACAGAAAGAGTATCGCCCACGGCGACAATTTCATAGGGATTTTTTATAAACGCGTCGCATAGCTGGGAAATGTGAATAAGCCCGTCCTGATGCACCCCGATATCCACAAATACTCCGAAATTCGCGACATTTGTGACCGTGCCCTTGAGCACCATGCCAGTCGCGAGGTCCTCTATCTCATTGATGGTCTCAGAGAATTCAACATTCTTAAACTCCGTCCTCGGATCCAGGCCGGGCTTTCTTAATTCCTTTACGATGTCCTGAAGGGTTAAGAGGCCTTTTTCCGCCGTTACATATTTTTCCAGGTTAATTGAGTCTATTAATTTGGCGTTGCCTATCATTTCTTTTACGGAAACACCCAGATCGGCAGCCATTTTTTCAACTATGGGATAAGACTCCGGATGAATAGTGGAATTGTCCAATGGATTTGAAGAGTTCCTGACTTTAAGGAAGCCCGCGCACTGCTCAAACACCTTATCGCCCAGCTTCGGAACTTTTCTGAGCTCCTGTCTTTCGGTAAATTTACCGTTATCGCTGCGGAACTTAACGACATTCTCGGCGATAGCCGGCCCTATGCCAGAAACATAGCTCAAAAGCGCCGTGGAAGCGGTATTAAGATCCACCCCCACGAAGTTCACGCAGGATTCAACCGTCAGGTCCAGCGAGCGTTTGAGCTCTTTTTGGTTAACATCATGCTGGTACTGTCCCACGCCAATTGCTTTGGGGTCAATTTTCACAAGTTCGGCAAGCGGATCCTGCAGCCTGTGCGCTATGCTGATAGCGCCTCTGGCTGTGACATCCAGGTCGGGGTACTCCGCGCCGGCAAGCTCGGAAGCCGAGTAAACGGAAGCTCCCGCTTCGCTGACAATAACACAATCAATATTTTTCTTGTGTTTCTTCAAAAGCTCTTTAACAAAATGATACGCCTCTTTTGAAGCGGTTCCGTTGCCTATGGCGATCAGCTGCGGCTCGTATTCATCTATCAGGTCCATCATTACCGCCTCCGAGCCGAGATAATCGTTTTCGGGAGGCGTGGGATAAATGGCGTGAAATTCCTTGAAATCGCCTTTTTCATCCACTACCGCTATTTTGCATCCGGTCCTGTAGCCGGGGTCAACGCCTATCGTAATTTTTGAACCGGCCGGAGGGGCCAAAAGGAGATTTCTCAGGTTCTTGGAGAATACGCTTATCGCCTCTTCTTCGGCCCGCTGAACGGCCTTCATGAAAACCTCAACCTGTATTGAAAGCGCTATAAGCCTGTTGTAGGCGTCGGCGCAGGCGTCTTCCAGCTCAATTTTGAAAAGCAGAGGCCTGTTTTTTATGACCGTCATTTTGATGGTCGCGACTATGTACTCGTCGTCAACTATAACTTTCCACTGCAAAACCTCTTCCTTAGCTCCCCGGCGTATAGCCAGGATGCGGTGCGAAGGCGCGTTTTTAATAAGCTCCGAGGTGTTGTAATAGGTGCTGTATTTTGTTTTAACCTCGGCAAACTCTTTTTTCGCGGTTGATTTAACGGTCCCGTTGTCGGAGATATATTTTCTTACCCAGCCCCTTATAAGAGGGTTGTCTGAAATGCGCTCGGCTATTATGTCTTTTGCCCCGTCAATCGCGTCTTTTTCTTTTTCAACGCCTTTTTCTTTATTGATAAAAGGCGCCACCAGTTCTTCTTTTGTTTTTCCGCCTGAGGCCTGAGCGGACAGCATTAAATCGGCCAGAGGCTCCAACCCCTTCTCTTTGGCGACCGCGGCCCTTGTTTTTATCTTGATTTTGTAAGGCAGGTACATATCCTCAAGCGCGACCTTATCGGTGCACTCAAGGATTTTTTTATTAAGCTCAGGTGTCATCTTTTTCTGGTTTTCAATACTTTTAATAATCGCGGCCTTTCTGGCCTCAAGCTCGCGGTAATACTCCAGCCTGTCGGAAATCGTGCGGATAACCGTTTCGTCCATGCCGCCGGTTTTCTCTTTTCTGTAACGGGCTATAAACGGTATTGTGGCGCCGCTCTCAAGAAGCATTATGGTGTTCACGACAGGCTCCAGCGGCAGCCCCACATCTTTTTGTATGCTGTTGACTACGAAATACACTCCTTCCATTTCCTCTCCCTGTAAACCTTATTATTTTATTATTGCGTCGTTTGCCCGCGAACATATAACAAGCCGCGATAAAAACCGCGGCCGCGTAAATCAAAAGAAAGCCTGCCTATTCCTCAAAGCTATTGTTTATCAGCGCCGCTTTTTCTATTGCCAAAAGCCAGATGGCCCTGAAATTCAACAAGATAGATGTTTAAGATCGTAAGAAATATCGCGGCTATCAGCGGCCCGATTATAAAACCCGCCGGCCCGAACATCACTATACCGCCCAAAGTTGAGAAGAAAACGATAAGATCGTGCATTCCAGAGTGCATTCCAACGATCCTGGGGCGGAGAAAATTATCAATCAGGGACACAACAAAAACGCTTAAAAGTATTATCGCTATGCCGTGAAAGGTGTCACCCAGGATTATCTGAACGACTCCCGTTGGAATAAGCACGGCTCCGGGCCCGACAAAAGGAATCAGGGCAAAAACAAACATTACAATACCCCAGAGCATCCAGGCGTCTATACCGAAAATAAGGAGGATCATGGTGCCGAGAAAACTCTGGATGAGAGCGACCAGAAGGGTACCCTTAACAGTCGCGCTGGATATCGCGGCAAACTTGTTGACTATCAGGTCCTTGTGCTCGGAGCTTAAAGGGACAACAGACCTGATCTTACCGATTATTTTCTGGCCGTCCCTCAAAAGATAAAATATTGAAAAGAGAATTATAAAAAGATCTATTATTCCGCGAAGCGTGGCCCTTGATGTAGTTTTTATTACAGACGCCACAGTATTAGCGAGATTTTTGACGGCATCGTGAACAATGGCATTGAGGTCTATTCTGCCTATATCAAGCCACCTGCCTACCTGAGTGCTTTTAATCTGGCCTATTATGCCGGTTTCTCCCCGCTGTGCCAGTTCCCTTAACCTGGGCTCAGCCGTCTGAAAAAGGTCTACGGCCTGAGATAAGACTATTTTAAATATTATAAATACCGGTATAAAGACGACTATCAGTACAATAAGACAGCTGAAAAATGCCGCCACGCCGCGCCGGTTTCCGAAAAGTTTTAAGAGCAGTTCAAAGACAGGGAAAATTATCGTGGCAAAAACGGCGGCAAGAATTATCTCAATAATAAAAATCCTGATGACGCCTAAAAAAGCCGCTAGGGAAAGCATAAAAGCTATGAGGAGGAAATATTTAGCAAATCTGCGGTCATCCGCTGTCACTTCGTTCTTGCTGGTTTCATTAGTCATATTATCTCCGGTGGTTCATTGAGTTTAAATATCCTACCCATTTGGCCGCATTTTGTCAACACTGCCGCCGTGCTGAGTGATTTTGGCGTTAAATCTTCGGCCCGCGCCGGCCTTCCGGCTAAACGCCGGCAAGATTTTCGGATAGTTGTTGCGGGCTTCTCGCGCCGACAATCGCGCAGGAGATATTTTCGTTTTTCAAGGCCCAGGTGAGCGCGTAGGCCGCCGGAGTTTGTCCGGCAGATCTCGCCTCGGCAATAAAATCCCTCAGCCTCGGAGCGCAGTCGTCAATATTTTTATCACAAAAAAAATCGTCCCGTTTTCTGTGGTCGTCCATAGGGAGGCCGAGTACCCTGTCTTTTGTCATACAACCCGAGAGGAAACCCTTTTTCAGCACGCCGTAGGCAAGCACAGCTATGCCGTTCTTTTTGCAAAAATGCAGAAGTTCGCTCTCAATCTCTCTCTCCAGATAATTATAGGGAAGCTGAATGGAAACAGGCAGGCCCAGAGGTATTACGCGCTTAAGCTGATCCACGCTGAAATTACAGACTCCGGCGTTTTTTATCTTTCCCTCGGCTTTCAAGCCAAGAAGCGCCGACCAGCCCTCTTCTATGGCGCTCTCAGGCAATGGCCAGTGAATCTGGTAAAGGTCAATAGCCTCAACTCTAAGCCTTCTGAGGCTTTCCTCTGCCTCGCGCCTTATGCTGGCGGAAGTTAATTTTTTATCTATCCTTCTTTTCTCGTCCCATAGAAGGCCGCACTTGGTAGCGATAAAAGGTTTGACGCTCAAATCCTTTACCACCCCGCCAATGACTTCCTCGGAATGGCCGAAACCGTAGAGAGGAGCGGTATCAATCCAGTTAACCCCAAGTTCCATCGCCCGGCCTATGGTGGCCGCCGACAATTTATCGTCCTGCGGACCCCAGGAATAACGCCAGCCTCCTCCGCCAAAGGCCCAGCTGCCAAGCCCCGCGCGAGAAAATTCAAGTCCGTCTCTGCCAATCTTAACTATATTCATATAATTTACCAGTACCAGTGCGAGGCGCCGGTGTTTAAAACTTCCTTCCACATTGCCGTTGGTTCCATGCAGAGGTAAACCCGCGCGCCGCTGGCGCCTTTGTTGATCCAGGATGACATCTTTTTATAAATCTCAGCCCTTAATGCGGTGTGGTATCTTATTTTTTTATCAAAACCCGCGAGCATCTCATCGTAGAGAAAAGCCGCGCCGGGGAAACGCTTCTCGGCCGCCGCTTTTAAAGACCTGTGAAACCGCAGAGTTCCCAGGCTTATCCATTCAATTCTCGGCACCGCCTCAAGCATCATGTCAACAACTTCCCTGTATTCTTTTTCCCAGGAGGGAAAATATATTATCGGATCAAAATGAAAACCAATTTTATAACCGGCCTCAAAGCATTTTTTCGCGGCGGCGAGCCTCTTCTCCAGAGAAGCGGAGCCCAGCTCGTTATCTTTTACAACGGAGCCCGGATTTAAAGACCACGAAACCACGGTTTTACCATTATGCTCCAGGCCGATAAGGTTTGACACATTATCGCTTTTTGTTTTTAGCTCAAACAAAACATTTTTTGCGCTGAAATATGGCACAAGGCGTTTGGAATACCCGGTTATATGGTCAAGCGCGAGCGAATCGGTAAACTCTCCGGTGCCGATTCTTAACAGCCGCTCCGCCTGTCCCAAAAGGTATTCGTCAAATTTTTCAACAAAATCTTCAACATTTGAGTCAATTACTATGCCGGGGCTGTTGGTGTAATGCTGAAGGTAGCAATAACTGCAGTCATACGGACAGCCAAACCCCAAATTAATGACATGGTAATCGCAGCAGACCGCGCCTTTTGTACAGGGACAGGCCTTAGCAAAATCCCATTTTTGCTCCGCCACAAAAAGCTCTCTTTTCCCAAGGCCCGGAGCAGCCCTTCCGGCAGACCGGTAATCCTTCAGGCTTGCAATCTGCTCGCACGGCACATCGGGATAAAGCCGCCTGACATTTTCCGCCAGGAGGCTTCCTGCCGAAGCATTTTCAATAAATATCCTTTCCGGATAAAAAGCTCCCCGGTGTTTTATTTCATCTGTCGCCGCCTCTTCTAATTTCGGGAAGAATACCGAAAACTCCTCCAAAGCGTGAGTCACGGGATACCTTCTCTTTATCAGATACTGCTTTATCTTTGAAAATTTGTCCAGAAACCCCAGTTCCCTCTCACCGATCGCGCGGGCAATTTCCCCCTCCGACAAGATATCCTCAGCCGGTTTACCCTCGCGTTTTGATATTTCAAAGACAAGCCTGGATAATTCATTTAATTTGTTAACTCCGAGCTTAAGCCCGGTTTTTTCAAGAACCAGCTCGCGCAAAGGCTGCTTTGCGCCGCCTGACAAAAAATCAAGGGAGGTTTTTACCGCCCTGTCGCGGGCAATAATAATTTTCTCTCTGTCAGCCGCGGAATGCTTTCCGTCAAAAGGTTTGACGAACGGCTGGTCGGTCACATACAAAACTGCCGCTGCCGCCATCCCAAGCCGCTTTGCCTCGGCATAAAAGTAAAACAGCTCAAGATCCAGCGCTCCGACGCCTTTACCGGAGAGATTGCTAACCAGTTCCCTGCTCTCGTTCTCCACGGAATCAACACTGCAGACCGCGGGCTTTGAAATATTTATGCCGTTTGCAGTAAAATATTTCTCAAGCTCCTTAAAATACTTCTCTTCCGGTTCCGTGCTCTGCTCTTTCAGATTTTGAGCCCGGGACGGCAGCGCTATTGCGCCTATTTCCAGCCCTCCTATGGCGCCGCAACTTCCGAGAAAAAGCAATTTCTTGACCCCGGAGGCTTTAGCCAGAGCCATGGCGCTTTTAACAGCTTTCTCGCCGATACCGCAGCGTATTACGGCCATCCTGCCGCTATGCAAAACTCTTAAACCGTAAAGGTCAAGGGATCTGCTCCCGGGAAGATGCTGAGAAAAATACCGTTCAGGCAAAAAGGGAGTTATTATTACTTCGGAAGCTGAGAAACCTGTGTTTGATGGCATTTTAGGCCGGCTTATTCCCGCGGGCTCTCTTAAGCCCGAGGCCAATTATAATATTTATAAGTTTTCCGAAGGGTATGCCGCCTTTCGCGGCGGAAGCGGCGAAATCTTCGCTCTCGCAGAGCTCGGGGTTGGCGTTCGCCTCAATAACGCGGAAATCGCCGTCCGCCCTTAAGCGCAGGTCAAACCTGGCATAAGCGTCCAGCCCGAGCGCCGAATAAGCTTTTTCACACACGGACTTCATATTTTTTAGAACCACCGGATTAATATAATCGGCGGCTTCGTTTTTTATGTCCCATTTTTTTCTGTAATTGTCATCCCATTTGGCGCTGTAAGTCGCTATTTTGCCGTCTTCCCGCTTCATCTTATTAAACTTCAGCTCCCAGGGCGGCAAAACGGTAACTTTTCCTCCGTAGCCGAAAACTCCGAAATATATCTCTCTGCCCGGAACATACTCCTCTACAATGGCGTCTTTTCCAAGGCTGTTATGTATATGCGAAACGCGCAAAAGGCATTGCTTTTCATCGGCGGCCAGCGACCGGCGGCTTATCCCGCAGGAGGCCTCCTCATTTAACGGCTTTACAAAAAACGGGGCCGATAGCTTGGACAGGCCGGCCGTTTTTTCGCCTCTGCGAGCCACAATAAAACCGGGCGCGGGAATGGAATGATGTTTTAAAATTGTTTTGGAAACCGCTTTGTTGTTACACAAGACAAGCGGCACTGGAGAACAACCTGTGAAGGGAACTCCGAGCATTTCAAAAAGCGCCGGGAGGTTATATTCGTTAATGTATTCGCCGAGACAGCCTTCGGCAAGATTAAAAACTATATCCGGCGCGTCTTCCGCAATCTCAGACATCAACCGCGAAGGGTCGCCGCTGACAGCAAGGGTTCTTATATTATGCCCGGATTTCTTCAGCGCCCTGAAAACCGATATTTCCGTGCTCCACTCGGGAGTTTTGCAAAGAGCTGAATAAAAACGCTCCTCCGGCATATCTGCTGAGCCGTCGTGCGCGAGCAGTATGTTAAGCTTTTTCATTTATTTTTAAACCAGTTGCGAGGATTGAGGTATTTGCGGTAATGAGTCAAAAGCTCTTTGCCGAGCATAAGCCCGCCGATCCAGGTCAGCGCCTGGCCGCCGATGACAAGGACAGCCGTCAAAACACCCTTTTGCTTAAGAGAGAGCGGCATAAATGGCACATAGGCTATTACCGGAATAAAGAGAAGTGAAAAGATTACCAGCCCCAGCCCAACCCATTTTAATATTGATTTTTTCTTTTCCATGTTTAAGTTATATCAAATATTGCCTGCGTGGGCAACCGGCTGTAAATCAGTGATAAGTGATAAGCGGTAAGTTTTAAGTTGAGTCAGTTGAAAAACCCTTAATATGGCCCCCGCAGGGAGATCAGTATGACGGCTTGGTTTGTGACTTTAAGACACTTAGGGGCTTTTTGTTTTCCATACCCCTTCCGAGCCGATTATGAGCAAAAGTGTTTTGGGATGTCTTCAGTCTTGCTTGTTTGACCTGCCGGCAAGGCAGGGAGTTTGCAAGACTGCCTAAAATACTTTTGCGAATGGCTCGCGTGGGCGAATGTCCGCACGAATAAGTGCGGACTTCCATGAGGACGCCGAGATGGTGAGGCGTCGCCTTTCTTTATTATCGTTCTTTGCGCGCCCAAAGAAAGTTATAATAGGAATAGAGAAATGACCGCGTCGCCTTACCGGATGATTAGGAAAAATCAGCGGTAAGTGGTAAGTTTTAAGTTGAGTCAGTTAAAAAACCCTTAAAAATGCGCTGTCATTGCGATCTCCCGAAGGGAGAGAAGCAATCTCGCTTTTCCGTCGGGAACGACGAGATTGCCCCGCCACTGAACCTCTGGCGGACTAACGCGTCGTTGCACTCCTCGCCCTCCACAAAAGCTTTGGCGGGCAGGTAAAGACGGCCTGAAACACTTTTTCAACTGACTCAAGTTATGTCGAGGGCGGCCGAAAAATACTGTGTCCTCTTACCGCCTGTCACGCAAACCTTAACACTGATTCAACGGCTTTTATGGCGTCCACCGCGGAACTGGTTATACCACCGGCATAGCCGGAGCCTTCGCCGACAGGATACAACCCCTTTATCATGGAGGACTCATAATTTTCTTTTCTGAGCATCCTCAGCGCGCAGGAAGTCCTTGTCTCCGGAGCCAGCAGCACGGCGCTTTCAGAGATAAATTGAGGATATTCCTGAGCCCACTTATTAAAAGCCATCAGCAGGGATTTGTTGACAAATTCAGGGAAAATTCCGGCAAGCTCAACTGAAGTTGTTCCCGTTTCACACGAATTGGGATTAAGCGCGCCTGCTCCCCTGCCATGAATATAGTCCATAAGATTTTGGGCCGGCGCCTTCCAGCCGCCGCCGCCCGCCGAAAAAGCCTTTCTTTCTATTTCCCTCTGAAACTCAAGGCCGGCGAATACGCCGCCTGGGCCGAAATCGGAAGCGTGGCAGGTGACAACTATCGCGGAATTGGAAAAATCTGAATCTCTGGCCGTGTAACTCATCCCGTTTATAACCAGATGCCCGTTTTCAGATGAGGCGTTGACCACCTCTCCGCCCGGGCACATACAGAAAGTATATACCCCCCTGCCGAGCCGCCGGTTCGTGTAGGTCAACGAATAGGTGGCAGAACCTATCTGCCCGCTGTCTTTGTATTTTTCACCGTAGCGAAAAAGGTTGATGAGCTTTGCGGGGTGCTCTACGCGAACTCCGACGGAAACCGGCTTCTGCTCCAGCTCCAGGCCCGCGGCATGCAAAACGCGGAAGGTATCGTCAGCCGAATGGCCTATGGCAGGCAAAACCAGCCCTGAGCGGTATTTTTCAAAGTTATTTATTTCTACTCCGGCCGTGGCGCCGTTTTCAACGAGCAAACCCGTCATTTTTGAATCAAAGCGGATTTCGCCTCCGTTTTCAATTATGTATTGCCTGATGTTTTTAATGATGCCGCATATAGCGTCCGTGCCGAGATGCGGTTTCTCAACATAAACCAGATCCTTCGGCGCGCCGAACCTGACAAAAGTGTCAAGTACTTTTGCCGAATACGCGTTATTGCCGTGGCCCCTTGAAAACAGTTTGCCGTCGGAATAGGCCCCGGCGCCGCCTTCTCCGAAGGTTATGTTTGACTCTGTGTTAAAAACCCTGTCGCGCGAAAAAGCGGCGACATCCAGGTTTCTCCGCTCAATCATTTTGCCCCGTTCAAAAATAATCGGTTTAACGCCGTGTTCCAGAAATTCCAAAGCGGCGAACATTCCAGCGGGACCGAAGCCTATTATTACAGGCCTGTCTTTTAATTCTGCGCGGGATTTTGGCAATACGGGTTTTTCGCGATAGCAGGGAAGGTTTAATTTATTGTCGTATGAATCGGGAACGCGCACCGCGAGAGTTATGCCGTAATAAAACTGCTCTTTGTCGCGGATATCCAGCGTTTTGGAGAGTATTTTAATTATCTTAATATCTCCCGGGGTTACGCCAAGCTTTTCGGATACAGCCCTCGCGTGTTCCTCGGGGCTATCCAGCTCTATTTTAACCGACAAACCGTCAGCGATTAAATCCAAATCTGATCCCTCATAGAGAAACGCCTCAATTTGTCACAGGGAAACATACTTCTCATGCACAAGAGCGGCTATAATCTCGCCGGTAAGGTGATAGGGAACGATAACATCGGAAGCTCCTGCCTCCCTAAGCTTTAAGGCGTGTTCCGTTGAGTCGGCCGTGGCAAGAATAAATGAGTCAGGCGCCAGGAACCTGCAGTTCTTCACCAGTTCCATATTTGTCACGCCCTTTAAAAGCATATCCGGAATAGTGGAAAGAACCACCTTAGCGTCTTTTATGTGGGCATGCTCCAGGGTATTGGTGCTGGCGATATCGCCGAACAGGCCTTTAAGACCGGCCTGCTGTATCTTTTTGAGGTTTTCAAGATGAAAATCAACCACCAAAATGCTTCTCAATATTTCCGGTTTTACCTTGGATAGTTCCGCGACAAGCGCCTGGGCGCCGCGATGGTAACCAAGGATTATTATGGGGTAAGATTCGGGTATGGTGCAGACATTTTCGCTCCCCGCGCCCTGCCCGGGAGGACAGGTTTTAAATAAGCGCTCAAAAACCAGATAGAGTTCGTGGCTGTATTTTATAAGATAGGAAGAAAGTATCGCCGAGAGGGCCATGGTTATTATTATCACGCCCATGATATCCTTTGAAATATGGCCGTAGGTTATGCCCAGCGCGGCGATAACCAGGGAAAATTCGCTCATCTGAGAGAGATTCAAGCTCGCCACAAAGCTGGTTCTTTTACCGGAACCCGTGGACATAAGAAGAGGGTAGACCGAAGCAAAGCGCGAAATTATAATAAACAGGGTTATCAGAAGCCCCATAAGAATTACCTGGGTTCCCGGCATGGTAATTTTCATTCCCAGCGAGATAAAAAACAGAGTCAGGAAAAAATCCCTCAGAGGCAGGGTTTTCGCGGTGACATGCACGCTGTAAGGAAACACGGAGATAGCTATTCCGGCTATAAGAGCTCCCATTTCTTTTGACAGCCCCAGATAACCCGCCGTTCCGGCAATGAGGGCGCACCAGCCTATGGATATAGCAACTATCATCTCCGGGCTGGAAGCCACCATTGAACAGATATTTTTCAGCACATATTTGCTCAGCACAAAACCGATAGCCAGAAGCAGCGCGCTTTTAAGCAGGGCCACCAGCACCAGAGAAAGCTGGGGGTTCATAAAATTAGGCTGAAGCGCAAGAATCAGGATAGCCCAGATGTCCTGGATAATAAGAATTCCAACCGTTATTTTTCCGGGCAGGCAGTCCAGCTCCATTTTATCGTATAAAATCTTTACCACAAGCGCCGTACTGCTTAAAGCGCAGGCTATCGCCAGATACAGCCCAGCGAGGTTCCCGCTTTTTATCCCGTACCCAATGAGCGGAAAAACCAAAAGCCCCAGGGCCACGCAGATGACAAACTGGCCCACTCCGGAGACAAGCAGCTGCCTGCCTGAAGAAACAATGGTCTTAAGATCCATCTCAAGGCCTATTACAAAAAGGAGGAGTATTAAACCGATCTCGGAAAGTATTTCTATGGTTTCAGGCTGTGAAACAAGGCCAAACCCTACTTCAGGGCCGATTATGGCACCGGCCAGCAGGTAGCCTAAAATTATCGGCTGTTTTAAACGGTGCATAATCACACCGATGACAGTCGCCGCCACTATTGATATTCCTATCTCCTGCATTAAGCCGTGCATATCCGCGCCTTTATAAACAAATTTATACTGATATCTTACGAATTATATAATTTTGACCATTTTATATCAAACGAATAAAAAAAAACCGCCCGTAAATACGAGCGGTTTTATCAGTTTGATTTCGTAAAAACTAAGCCATAAGAGAAAGAATCTATTTGGTTGAGCAGGTGCCGTCCCCAATGCCAAACCTTGCCAGCATTGTCATTGCAGGGCACCACTTAGTAAAAATCGACTGGATTAGCCCCGCGGCAAACAGAACGGGGATAATCAAAAACGCGCAGTTGACATAATAAGCCAGAGCTATACCCCCAAGAACTACAACCCCGGTTATCAGCCTTAAAAACTCCTCAGCGTTCATGGATGGACTCACCTTTATTTTATTCATAGTATTTTAATGGCCTCCACCGGGCAGACCCGCTCGCAGCCGGCCAGCCGGTCGCATTTTGAATGGTCGGTAACCTCGCATTTCCCGCTCTTGCCGTCAATATAGAGAATATTTTGCGGGCACATAGCCACGCACACCCCGCATCCCACGCACGCCTCCCTGTCAATCGCCACCGTAACACTGCCGTTCATTTAACGCCTCCTTGTTATATCCTTATATCGCAATATTACGATATTTTGATAGTTTTGTCAAGAGGCTTTTTGGGGAAAATAAAAAATTGCCCGTTTTAGAGGCAATCAAAACTACCCGCCAACCACACGCCGCGGGAACCTGTTTTCGGTAAAACCCAAGACAGACATATTATTTATTCAAGAATAATTCCGTAATGATATGGCCTTAAATCGTATTGTTTAGGATTTACAAATCCAGCGGCTATCGCCCATTTAATACAATCCTCTGGTTTAGGGCGGATACTAATTGATGGCCCGCGGGGCGTCGTCGGATCGTTTCTCCAGTGGATAATGCCGAGCTTGCCGCCCTTCTTAAGTATTCTTTTCGCTTCAGCCAATAAAACCTCGGGGGTCTCAAGATGGAGTATATTAAACAGCATGACATAACCAACACCGCCATCCGGTAATCCTGATCCCTGAGCCATAAAATCCCGCTCAATTGCTTTCACATTTTCAAGGCCAAGCTGTTTTGCTCTTTCTTTTGTTATCCGGATCATATCCTCTTCAATATCCAACGCGTAAACGACACCTTTGATGATTTTAGCCGCCGGAATCGTAAAAGTACCGTAACCGCAGCCAAATTCCGCGACATCACCGGAATTGCTATCTAAACCAAGTGTCGCGAGCACCTTAGCAGGGTCAAAGAACTTTTCCCACATCTCATGATCCGGCATTCCGCTTTCTCTGATCTTCATACAATATCCTTTTTTTCACGCCGTATTGAGCCGGATTCGCGCATATCAAGAAAAATCCTTTTTGGGGTTGTTCCACATAAATATTACTGAACCCACTGTTTATCAGCAGACCAATAATATGTTTTATTGTAAATCGCCTGCATTTATCCTCTGATTTTCCAGCTTCAGGCGAATATTCGGCAATAATAATCTGCCCTCTACCGCTTAATGCCACCTTGACCTGACCGAGCGCTTTCTTCACATCCTTTACATGATGAAACGAATGCACAAAAACAACCGCGTCAAATTTCATTTCACCGACAACTCCGGCAATACTCTCGGCTTTTCCGGAAAGGCACTTAATAAGATGACAGGTATTGAATTTTTTGCAAAGATCATGCGCCTGTCTAAAACCTTTATTGGAGATATCCAGGCCTGCGACAGGTTTTTGCAGCTTCTTTGCGAAATAATTGCACAAATACCCGGCTCCACAACCAACATCAAGAACTTTGTCTTCTTTTTGGAGTTTCTCCAGTATTATCTGCCCGATTTGCTCATTATTCATATTGGACTAAACTCATACTTTTGTTATCTCTATACTCGGTGTAAGTTTGACTGGGTTTCTCAGGGTGAAGACTACTGGGCACCGCTGAAGCGCTAATGCCTCGGCTTCTTTTATCTTTTCAGCAGGCGCGTCGCTGACCACATGAAGTTTTACCCGCACCTCTTCCATAATCGGGCTTTCACTTAAGCCGAAGACTTTAGAGAAATTCACATCCGCTTCAACCCTGGTTGTAAGTTTTTTTATTTCTATGCCTAACATCGCCGCCATAGTGGCAAAAGTGCCCGTATAGCAGGAGGCTAATCCGAAAAAGCAGTAGTGCATCGGGCCCGGATATTTTCCACCGCCGCCCATAAAGGTTGGGTTATCAACTTCAAACATTGTCTGTCCGCCCTCAAATGTTACCGCCGACTGAAATTGCGGCCCACCTTCTTTTATTAGCCATTCGCCTTCAACAACTTGCGTCCTTCGCGCTTTGGACGAATCGTTCCGGATTTGCCCTCCAAATTCCATTACCTTGCCCATATCAACATTGTTAAGCTTATTCATTGCGCGCCTCCTTAATTTGTCTTAGCTGCGGCAAACACAATATATCCTCCTCTACCATAACCTGTTTTGTCCGGGTTAACTACCCTGGTCAGGCCCGAAGAAAAATAGTGATTCATATTTTTATTAAGCGGACAAATAGCCCGTGCTTTTCTTATAACCAGTCGCCATAGAACCTTTCCCTGTACTCTTTCTCTTCGCCCGATATCTGAGCATCGTCAACAACCTGCTTTGTGAACCGATATCTGTAATTCTCACAGAACTCCAGCAGAAGCTTGTGCGCAGCGTTAATCCCCTTAAACCTCTCCTCACATATCTTTTCCGACTTTCCCCTGCATCTGTCCGGGTGACATTCAAGGGCAAGCTGGCGGTATGCCTCTTTGATTTCCTTTATATTTGCTTCCTCGGGCAACCCCAGCAGTTTTCTTGCTTCATCAACTTCTTTATAATTAATCATACTGACACCTCGCAGCTTTTATACTAAAACCACTTCAGGAACCGCCTTCTTTTCACCACAGGGCACGGCGGGGCATTTTAAGGCTTTTTATATTGACTCAAGTTAAAAAGTAACCACCTTGTCGCTTTCTTTAATAAGATCATACAAGTCCTTCATTGTGGACAGTGGGCAAAGCTCGGAACCCTGTGAATTGCGGATCTTAAGGCAAGTACCGCAGGCGAGTATCTTGCCTCCGGCATCAACCAAAGACTGCATCTGCTCCTTAACTTTAAACCTCTCGCTGTCCAGAGCTTCGCATTCAACACCCTTCGCGAGCAAAAAGACTTTAACCTGATCCTTCTCTTTCAGAGCGAAGTTCCCCAGCCTGAAAGCATTCCACACCGTTTCCGAATCAGTTGAATAAACAACAATGCCTAACTTCATCTTGCTCTCCTTGTTAATGTTTTAACCGCGCGAGCCTTTACTGACAGCTTCGCGGTGCGATTTAGTTTCTCAAGCAACACCTCGCGCATCTTGTCAAAAGCTTCGCTAATTTTCGGGCTTGTCAGGGAATAATATATTTTTACGCCTTTCCGGCGCGTCTGCACAATGCCCTCGTTCCTCAAGACCCCTAAATGCTGCGAAAGGTTCGCCTGGCTTATGCCGGCACGCTCCATCAGCTCGCCAACCGAAAGCTCCCTGTTGCGCAGAAGGTTTAACACCTCAAGGCGCTTGGCAGAAGTAAACACCCGGCACATACGCGCGTGCATTTCATAAAGCTTATCAATCATTACCGCCTCCTCTATTACTATATAAGCATATTAGAATATACTAATAACAAAGTCAAGGGTTTTGTATCGCCTTCGGTGTCAGCGAAAGCAGCATCTTCTGCCAAACAAATATAAAAACCGCCCTTTTACGGAGCGGCTGATGCCTGACATTGCCTGACCTGAGGCCAAAATTGCTATAACGCGCCGCTTCGCTTTTCTGCCATTCGCGACAGTGCGAAAGTTAGCTTCAAATCCCGCCTAAGCACTGCTAAATAAAAAAAACCTGCTATGAAGCAGGTATTTTTGTTAAGCCCTCCAACTACATGCCATCAGAACTTGTTTTAAGGAGTGATTCTGCCCATTCGTTTATTTTGTTCCAGTCTCTATAGTCACCAGGTTTTACCCCCAGGGCTATTTTACCCATATAGTTCATAAACCAACCCAAACTTTTAATGTTCCCTGCGAATACCGCTTTACTAAATGGCGTCAGGCCTGAAGCCACGCGGTCAGGAAAAGTCTGAGCAAGCTTTCGATTGTTTTCTTTGGATGAAGTGACAAACGAACAAACGGCAAACACCGCGATTTTTTTGCTATTCAGGCTAACCCTGTTGGCATCAACGAACTTAATGATATTTTCATGCGGTTTGCCTCCGTGTATAGCCGAGCCAATTATTACCATATCGTATTTCTCAATGTCTATCTGTTTACCTTCAGCAGACAGAATTTCAACAACACAACCCTCTTTTTCAAGATAATCCTTCATTTTCTCTGCCACCTCAGCAGTTGAGCCCGCATACGAACCATATACAATTAAAACATTATTCATTTCTGTTCCTTTTGCGCTCAATAATTGCGTTGACAGCATTAACAATAAATAAATAATAACTTTCATTCCGATGCCTCTAAGTTTTTGTCATGCTCAAACGGGAAAGCAAATCTGCGGATAGCGCAATCAAAAGCTTTCAGTAACTTTTCTTAATAAACAAACCACCCCAATTTAGCAAATTTCAAGAAAATCAAACCTAGTATAGGAAACGAATAAGCCGAAGGCTTTATCCCTATGCTATCCCGTAATGTGTCAGCTGTCTGCCAAAGTGTAGCTTCCAATTTCTTTATTTCTTCATTTGTCATATTTGCCTCTTTTCTAGTTTATCCAGATTTACGATTGTAAGCTTCTTTATTTTCTCAATTAGTAATTTCGAGCTTTTGAGTTTTCTTAACTTACCATTGTTTTCCAGCTGATCCACAGGAATCGACTCAAACAAATCACTATCGTTTGATATTGTATCTATTCTAGCCGCAAGATATCCAATAATATCTGCGTAAAGTATTCCGATTGTATGAAAGTTTGAAGGCACAAGTGCAACATCTTCAAAAAGTGTATATTCTCTTGCATTTAATACAGAATTAACAACTTGACTAATATCGTTCGAACTTATATCGCTCCTAAAGTCGCAGTATATACTTACTAAATTCTTGCCATTACCACTATCTGCCTTAGAAAGTGCTTTTTTTAACAACTTTGGCAAGACCTCTAAATATACTTTCTTCTGATCAGTCACACTAGACTTCCCACTATAGTAAAAACTCATACGCGCATTTTTCTTTGCAATATTTAAATCTATTATTTTTGCACAGATATCAATTCGCTTCTCAATACTTATTGATTGATCACCCTTTTTAGCAGAAAAAAGATAGGCACCTTTGAATTCTTTATTAGGATCCCATTTTGAATCTGTTAATATCTGGTGAAATGCAGTTTTTATATGACAATAATGGGCAGAATTAATAGTTGCAATACTCAATCCAAAATAATCTTTGAATTTATCATCACTTGTTTCATCAACAAAAACTAATTTCATTTCACCCTTTAAAAAAAAAACTACACCGCGCATTTGCCAGTGTGGTAATGGTTGATTTTATTATTTGAATTGATCCCCATAAGTTCCTTTAACCTATATTTTCATACTTCTACCCTACCACTTCCCAGTGTCCACCCTTATCTGGTCCGATGCGGCGCAGTTGATTAGAGGTTTTAAGTGCTTTGACAATTTTCTCTACACCTTTTATACTCAGGCCTATTTCCTGGGCAATTTCGTTAGTAGTAACTTCTGGGTTGTTAGATATAATACGAATTATTTTCTCCCTACTTTTCTCCCTACTTTTCTCCCTACTTATTGGAGTAGTTGAAGATACCGCCTCGGCACCTTTTCTCATAAAAGTTGTTATGAAGTGTGTTCCGAGTTCAGAAAACTCAGCTGTGGGTTCTTTCTCCAATATAAGTTTAATGCCTCTGCCCCAGCGTTCCACAAAATGAATGCGGTGGAGCATATCAGCGATAAGTTCATTTCGCCTTTCGGAAACGATCTTTGAGCGAATTTGCTGAATGGTAAGCCCTCCGTACAATAAACCAGGGCTTCTTACTTCCACCTTATCCTTAAATACTGCAACACTCACTGAATCCATAGCTCGGTAATCTCTATGGCAGAAAGCATTAATAACGGCCTCTCTTATTGCTTCTCGGTCAATTTCAGGTACATCTATACGGCGCAGGCCCTCAACCCTCATTCCAATATTTATCTTTTCAAGAATGTAATCCTGTGCCTTATCTATCAGCTGGAAAAGGTCACCACCGAACTCTTTCATGTCAGTGATATATGCCGTACTTGTTCCACTGAATACCGCGCAGCGCAACTTAGCATTGAAAAATATGTCTTCGGGTTTCTTGCCGAACAGCATTACCGCCGCATTGCAGAGCTTTGACCCGCGAGACAATTTTAGTTTTGCAAGCACATTTTTGATTGAATCGTACCGGAGACCCGCAATTTTAAGGAATGTTTTGAGTTTCTTAACACTTATATCGTTTATGGTTGCATCGGCACATATTTCTGTGTCCCAATGATGGTTATCGCGGTTTTTACTCAATATAAGTTGCTCAAGCTCTCTTGCCGATAATTGACGATCAGCATCAGCAACTCGCATATATGCCCTACCATTTGCGAAGTAAGGCGGATGTGAACCCTGAAACACAACTTTGACACAGGTTTTATTTTCTATCTTAACTTTATTTATTTTGGGGAATATTTTGGGTTCTATTTTATCAGAGATGTTTTGGGATATATTCCTAAGAGTTTCTTTGCCAATCTGTTGACCGACAATAGTGCCATCGTCTTTAATACCGAAATACAAAACACCCTTCCCATGCTTGTTGAGTATAGCAGCAATGGAAATTAAGGCCTCTTTTATCTCAGAAGTAGTCTTTTTAAGTTCAACGGTTTCAGATTCATGTATTGTCACCATATATTAACGGTAATTTTAACTCTTTTGAATGATTTTGGCAACCAAACAAAAAACTTTGTTCAACCTACTGTAAAGTAGATTTCACAAAGTTTAAGGGTCACCAGGCAAACGCCATTTGAGCCTGTTTTACCTTATAACCATGCTATTTTACATTCAACCTCTTTTGACACACCTCTGCAAGAGCTTTATAATGAATACTTTGCCGAACAGATATCTTAACTGATTTGAGTTCAATCTCCAAATCATCTAGAGCATTCTTGTACTTACCAAGATAGTAATAGATTAATCCGCGTAGCCCATGAGGCAAGCTTCCGTCTATAGCCATTGCCTTGTTCGCATAGCTTAGAGCCATTAAATAGTCTTCCTTTCTGCCCGATTCTATCCCTTTTTCATAATAGACATTCGCATAGTTATAATAGTTTTTCCCAGTCGGATCTATTTTTATCACATTCTTCATATCTTTAATAGCTTTATCAAGCTTTTTGCGCTGCAAATAAAATGCAACTCTCATCTGATAATATCTCGGATTTTGCGGGTCAGACTCTATCTTCTTGCTATACTCACTCTCAAGCTCTTCAAATGATGCTACTGCCTTGAATTCATTAATAATAAACACATGATCGTTATTTAAGTTACCTAGATACATGTAATAAGCGATTATATTTTGAGGAGGTTTTGACTCCTTTTCAAGGTCAGGTAATAATGGCTCCTGAATAGGCAACCAATAAACTGAATTATTCTCATCCCTGACCTTTATTTCATGCTTGAACAATTTCGGGAAATCAGTATCCGCCAAGGTCTTAAAAAAACCATCAACCATTAACCTGTGGTTTTTTGATATAGGCCTTATTTCACCAATATAAACAAGCTCTTCCTTTATTTTTTGTGCAGGCCGTGATGACTCAAATGTATAAACAAAACCCTTTTTCTTCAACTTAGCTGTTTTTTCTGTGTTCGGATGCATTTTAAGGATATTGGATATAGTATTTGAAGAATATGAATCGTAGTTAAATTCACAATATAGCGGGACTGTTATATTAATACACAATAAAAACACTGCCAAATATTTCATTTATTACACCTTTTCATCGATTACGACGATTAAAGCATTAATTAATAACACTCAGAGACCATCATCCTCATTATACTGTCTTTCCATTTCCTTATAAAATCCCTCATTTTCACTTGTTTTTAGAAAACCAATTCTATATTCCAAACCTTCTCCACCCGGAATATACTTATTAACTGCCAGCACATACTGAACCTCTATAACTTCGCTTGGCCCCAAGGTCGGTAAAATCCAACGCAATGTAGCAAATGCAGGGCTGTATATTGCACCGCCATTACTTGATATATACCCTAATTTACCAGGCAGCATTACCATAAATGTTTTGTTACTTATTGGATTCTCAGACATGTTCCGAATGATAATCTTATGAGTATATTCTTTACCGCTCCTCAAATTTAGAGGCGTGGTCATTTTTGCGTACAATTCGTCTTCACTCATTGCTTCCATATAACTAGCATTTTCACCTGATATCTTTTCCAATAGGTTCCCGTAATTTATGCGGTAATATCGCACCAGATCTCTGGCCGAATTAGAAAACGAGTTGGTTTTAATCGCATAACCCAGCATAATGAACATCACCAGCAAACCGACCAGGATTTTTATTCTGTATTTCATATAACACCCTTTCAAATGACTTACACAATTGCTTTATTCAACTACATGCCATCAAAACCTGTTTTAAGGAGTGCTTCTATCCTAAAACCTTAGCTCTAAATCTTTTTCATTCTTTTTTCAAACTCATCGACAACTTTACTTTCGGACATAAAATCCTTAAGGAGATATTTTAATTCAATAATTAATTCGCTCTTATCATCTTCTTTCGGAATCATACTGTTATTTACCCATACCTGGATTTGATTTTCAAGACGGCCAAATATACGTTTTTTGTAAGAATATCCTACAACCCATTTTTCAAGAACAAATATTATCACAACTGCAATGAAGACTAATGGGATAAATGTATAATTTTTTAAATATAATGTACCAAAAAGTGAACTGGTGGCAACCATTTGAACAATGATACCAATTGATAAAAAAAATAAACCGACGGCTGAATAGTACTGTTTTAGTAAAACAGCCTTAATCAATGCCGCTCTTGTTCCATAAATATGAAAATTGCCTTCCCAGTAACCACCAACCGCAATATCCCTAGCCTCTCTGTCAGTTATTTTAATTGTCTTCCATATAAAAAAAGCAGAACTAAATTGAATAAATAATCCCAAAATTGTTAGTTGAGAACCCAAATTCATACCTCCAACACCCCTTTTACATATAAAATTTATTATAAATCATTAAGAATATTGAATTCTATAAAATTCGCTTACAACACACTAAGGATCAGGTCTTTACATTTAACATTTCAACATCAGGGGCTTAACATCACTGGATTTTTAACTGTTGACACATAATTGAAATTTATTCAATTCCTTTTATTAGCCCGGAGAGCATTTTGTTTATAACTTCGAGTTCATTGACAAGTTTTTCGTGAGTTTGTGCATCGATGAGTTGTTTTCGTTTCAATCGTTCAAGAAGGGGAACGCACTCGTAAGTAGAACCGCGGGCAATCCAGAAAAAGTTTTTTCTGTCGTTTTTATGCCAGCGGCCATTGCCTTCGGCTATGTTTAATGCGATTGATGTTGAAGCTCTTAGGATTTGGTCAATTAAGTGGCAAGTGCCTTTTTGGGTGATTGCGTCGCAGAGTACATCTATTTTTTCGGCAAGGTCAATGGCTTTCTGGTAGACTTCAAGTTTTTCGAATAGAAAAGACATGAGAAAGCCCCCCCTAACTTCAACAGAGTGAGATTTGAGCAGTTGAGAGTTGACCGCATTTGAGGTGGCACACATTCAGATTTTTGCGATTTTCTTCAATTTGCCGTATTCCACTTGCTCTACTTTCAACTCTCTAATCTCAAATGCTCCAAATTTTTGCGGAGCAAAAATTTAAGGGTCCCCAACTACATGCCATTAGAACCTGTCTTGAAATAACTTAGAGTTGAAATATCAATCATTATTTATATAAAGATGTACAAAGGCGATAGGTTTTCATCCAGTAGTTTTAATTTACCTTCAGCCTCTATCTTAGCTGATATTTGGGAATGACTCTGATATCCCCACATAAAAAGTTTAACTGTATTCACCCTTACTGTCTCTTGATAAAATAATCAATTGTTAATCTGTTAAACACAAGTTAAAGTTATTGAATGTTTACTACAAATTCACCACTGCGAGCAAGACATATCCCATCCTTTACAACAAAACATTCGACCCAATGCTTGCCTTTATAGAGTGTACTTTCTTTCCTTACAAAACGCCCCGCTCTTTCATATTCACCATCATAAAAGTCACCACGTAAAGAATTAGCTAATTCTGCTTCATCTCCAGTATTTACAACCTGCCAATATACTTCGTATGGCCAAGAAACATTGGTATCAGCTTTAAATTGAAGTGAACATTTTTTAGGCAATGGATCTCCATCACTTTGAAATTGCTGTGGTCTAAAACCTTTACAAATATAGGATGCTGTTATATTTGCTCGTCCCTCTATATTAACAGACCACTTTGGCTGTTTACGATGACTTACAGCAAATATACTTTTTGTTTTTTCTAAAGAGTTCCTCAAGAAAGAACCAATTGTTTCAAAACTATTTGACTTTTTCGCTTCCGGTATTGGAAAATCTCTACCGAAGTGCTTTTTCATCAATTGACAAGCTTTTATCTCATCAGATTCAGCATCTACCTGTTCCAAAATGACGGCAAGTGCTTTTAATCTATTTTTTAATCCGTCCATATCATCGTTATTGATTTTCCCGAATACATCTTCATATTCTGGAGTTGGTTTTTTAATACTAATACGGCCCGAGATCAAACCGGCTCCATTACAAATTTGTATTAAGGCAGACAGGTCATCAGATTTATTATCATTGATAACCTTGCTATTTAATAAATTATTAACAAGAAGAATATATGCCAGACCAGAAGGTTTCGCACCAGACTCAATCGGCAAAGACTCGTCATCCCAACGCCGAATATATCTCACAAGTCGCCGAAATTGATTTGTTTTTGTTGCAGAGTCTTCTGTATCCTTGAATTGCGTCATTATATTATCTACATAGTCTAATAGTCCCTGCGGGTTTGCATCCTTCCATCCATTTTGTTTATGAGCAAGTTTGAACACTGTTTCTTTAAAAATGTTCTCATGTACAGCATATGTCACTAAATCAACGTGATATCCATCCTTGTAAATTACACGAATACATGGCCCTTTGGACACAACTTTCTCCGTGTGATCTTTTACTGCATCATAGATCCATCCTCTAACTTCTGAAGCTGTATAATCATTTTCATTAATACTTAACCTCAATGCCACATCAATATCATAACCAAGATTTTCAATTGGTTTTACTCCAGTTTTCATTATGTAACTGCCTTGAAGCATTTCCTGAAAAGATGGCTTGCCTTTATCCTTAAGATAATCGCGAATACGATTCAAAATAATATCTCTCTTCTCAGCGAGAATACTATTAAGTTCATAATCCATTCGGATTTTTTCATGGAATTGTTCAAGATAATTCTGAATGTACGCCATTAAACCTCTTATTGTTTAAGAATTGACAAACTCGTGAATATTTCCTTAACTAAAGCCATTTCACCAGTATCACTACTTAAAACTTTACTATGTATTGCATCAGCATCTGTTCGCGCCATTTCATTTAAGGTTTCTATAGCTATCTTATCAGCCTTGTCAATATTGATTGCACTAAATTGTTCTGGTGATTTATTTGTTTGTTCCAAGCGGACAAACCGTGTCGGCAATTTTAATTTATTTAACGAAGAACAAAGGAATCGTGATGCATTGGAATAGCCGAATGACTGAGAAGAAAGCGACATTTCAACAATATTCACACCGGCACGCCAATTAAAAAGTCCCCAATTGGGATTTTTTACTGAATATGGATCACCCGATGGCTGATCACATGTCCCTACGGATAAAATATCTAACTGAGTATCTTCTAAATCTATCATCCCTATTGCTTCTATAATCCCAATCAATGATGGGTTATTCGCCCAGAGCCCTCCATCGACAAAATTATCTTGAATAGATTTATTATCAGGATTGGTAAACTGGGCAATAGGAAAAAGAATGGGGGCCGCAGCAGATGCCATACAAACATCAACTAAAGAGTAATTATCATCCCTGTGTTTACCTGGATTGTGTGGTGTCTTAAAAACCCAAGCTTTATAATTTGAGGCATTAACACTAGGAACACATAAAGCTATATTTCTTTTTTCATAAAGTTGTTTGATTGTCATGGTTCCAAATACTGATTGCAAAGCATTTTTAAGTTGTAATACATTTGATGCAGGTTTCTTAATGTATTTACTTGCCCAAACCAAGAATTTAATAAGCTGTTTTTGTGAAGGCATTGGATCTACAAATATCTTTTCCCCATTATCTATATATAAAGACTGAATCCTATTTATAGGAATTCCGGCAGCCAACCCACATGTCAGTATTGCTCCTGTACTTGTTCCACAAATAAGATCAAATGCTTTGCCTATATCGGGGATATCCTTAGAAAAACATGCATCGAATCTGTAGGCAAGAGTAGACAACAAGGTAGCAGTATAGAGGCCCCGCATCCCACCGCCATCAATACATAACACTCTAAATGTATTTTTCATAGATAAATGCTCTAGACTACTTACTTTTCCTATTATAAGGCGATTTATTATGGGGATTTAAAGAGATTCCTTCTTGGCTATCTTTAGTATATATCGAATCTGGAGTACGTCCTAATTTTAAACCAATCACTCTTGTTGGCGTGTTCCCCTTAGCCAACTGTTTTATCTGTGTCACTTCTTTTTGAGTCCAGGCTTTGCCAGTGTTCCGGTTGTACATTGCCATAACAGCCTCCTTGCAATAGATTATTTCAAAAGCGAAACTACGCCTTTTGCAAATTGGAACGATTTGAGCGCCGCATCGACCCATTTTGTACTATCTCTAACGGCTTCTTTTAAATCTGATACTGATTTAACGGCATCAGCCTGGGAAAATGTATTTTTAGATGCCTTACTAAACGCAGATGCAATATCCGACAATTGCGGTCCTTTAATACCCATAAATCCTTGAACTTGGCTTTCAAGTAACTCGATTTGATTATTCTGAATAGCAATCAACTGAACTACATTTTTCACTAATTCTTGCACATCTTCTGGCATTTTCTGTAAAGAATCTTTCAATTTCTGAACATCAGTGTCCATAATATAACCCCTTATTGAAACATAGATAAAAGCTCTTGGAGTCTTTTGGATTTATTAGGATCCATTTTCAAGACACTAAGAGCCTTCATTTGCAAATTGGAATCTTTCAGCTTATCAACAAAATCATCTGTTAGTTTACTTTTTTCAGTAAAATCTTTATATGCCTCTAAATGGATTTTTGCTATATCAGACTGCTCTTTAATGGTGGACATAAGTTCCTGCAAGAGCGTAAGCATTTCTTTTTTCTCCGCTAATAAATCTCTCGTATAAAATTCTAAATCGATTTTGGCTTCTGGAGTCAGCTTATAGTCGGACCCAGCAAGTTCATTCTGTTTTTTAACCTTCATTTGCTGAATTTTAAAATCCAAATATGCGCTAAGCACGGGCAAATAAGTGTCGCTTAAAATTTGCATGTTTTTAGACATATCCGTAAGATTTTCTTCATTCTGGCTATTTATTGGCCTTAAAATCTTTGGATTCATGCATCCGGTACAAGCCAAGCATCCCAATACCATAATGACAATAAAAGACTTCATCTTATCCTCTTTAATCATTAATTTTTACTACCCTTCTGACCACACCTTGTATACTAAAATCTTTTGAAATGACAATTGGCTTATACTTATCGTCCTTAGATTTCGGCAATAGTACAACATAGTCTTTTTGTGGTTTATAATATTTAACAGTGGCTTCATCATCGATAAGTGCAAGCACAATCTCACTCGGATTAGCAATTGATTGGCTTTCAATCAACAATAGATCATTATCATCTATTCCTGCATCATTCATGGATTCACCATGAGCTTTCAAGAAAAAATAGTTATTTGGCCTATTTTTAATAAGCTCTTTTGAAACAGAAATGTATCCTTCTATATTCTCTACTGCGAGAAGCGGGGCTCCACAAGCAACCCTTCCAAGTAGTGGAATACTTACTAATTCCTTTTCTTGTTTTCTACCGGTGTTAATACTTTTAATACCTTTTGCTTTTTCAACTTCCAAATACTTTTTCTCAGCCAGTACGTTAATAAACTGTTGAATAGAATTAACCGAAGAGTAACCCAAAGCATCTGCTAAATCCTTATAGCTGGGTATTTGGTTATTTACTCTCTGAAACTCTTTAACTGCATCTAAAACTTTCTGTTGTTTTGATGTTAAATGTGTTTTCATACATAGTATTATACATATTGCATGTATGGAAGTCAAGCGAGCGACATGCTTGGGATTAGTTTAGCAGAGAGGGGTTGTTTTTGATAATTTCTTTTCTAATTTTACTATAAAACATTCTTGTAGTAATAGCATGTAGTTCATCATGTTTTAAAGGCAATGAAAGATATTTTCTTGACAATAATAAATATTGCACATCACTCTGGGATGTGGTATTATTTATCAATGGAATCATATCGAATATTTTTAAATATATTGAAAACAACCTTTCTAAATAGTTCTTGCATACCAAATTGAGTTTTTCCTTTGCAATATTATTTATTTCATTTTGCAGATGGGATAAGTGTTGCAAGGGATTATTTGAATAATATTCTACAATTTTTATTGCTTTTAAATAGAATTTCAACAACATCTCCCTACTAACTATTTTATCAGAATCTATAGGGAATGAGCTGTCTGTGTAATAACGAACAGGCCCTTTGACACCTTTCCCAATAAGAAAATCATCGTTACCCCAATCCTTGCTTTGAGTCATCATAACTGATTTAAAACGACTTTTTATTCTATCATGCCATTTACTATCACCGTTCACGCGTCTATTAACAGCCCAGAGTAGTAAGTCCGTACATTGTACGCCGGGATTATTTTTTTTCACAATACTATATTCGATCTTAGGAAAGTATACAGGAAGCATTGGAAGATTATAAATACTGGATAAAAGTTCTTTTTCTAATTCTTTATGATTATTTTCCAAAATACTCATTGTTAGTCCTGGTCTGTGTTCTATAAAAAACTTTGCATTGTCTCTTGTGTGCATAGCGCTCAGTGTTGAGTTTATTAATGACACTGCATAATAATCTCGATTTATTAAATTTTTAGATTTTTTAGCTATATCATGAAATTCACTTACAAATTCCGCATTTATATTCTTATTAATTTCGGTTAAAAGATGAGAATGCGCATTCTTACTGTCTTCGGAAGCATGAAACCAACCCCGACTAATCGTTCTTTTATCTAACTTATTTTCTGGCGGCTTGTGAATATCGGGGTCCTTTTTTAAATTTTCTATCGCAATATTTATGATCTCATCTTTGATTTCCTCGTCACTTATCAACATACCTGCACCAACACACGGATTGGGTTCTGCAAAAGTACTTTCATCCACATAAACATATCTCATATTATTGTATTATAGGCATGACATTTCACTGTTTGACACTATTTAGATTTTGCAATATCAAATCGAACGATAGTATTTAATATTTCAGCTGTCTGGATGATATATTTGAGTGTAAATCCTTTTTGCGGAATTTCAATGAAATATATCTGAGCAATGAAAATGGTTCTCAATTTGGCAGACAGGCTATATATTTTTAAGGTGCCTATTCCGACAAATATCCCCTGCTTCTATGCACGAGCTCAATTCAAATTATTTATTTAACTCCAGTGTCACCCTGATCTTGCTTTTATGCTCAAGAATCACCTTGCCGCCGGCTTGATCAATAGCAACAATCATTGAATCATCTATTAAATCGCCCTCTTTGAGCAGCAAGGATTTATTCCCCTGCCTCTTATTTTGAATAAAGGCAACTGATTGTTTACCGTCATCAACAAAGCCGGTCAAGACAAGAGAATTCAAAATCTGGTTCTTAATAGTTTCCTGCCTTTGGCTTTCTTCCTGTTGCCTGAGTTCCGCCATTCGTTGCTCCTGTTCACTTTTCCGCTGCTCTTCTTCGCGTTTTCTGTCTTTCTCAATATCATCCAAAGATTTCACTGAATTTCTCCAAAGCGGAAAAAAGATATTCCGCTTTGAAATTTCCGCATAACTTAAAGAGTTCATGCCGGACACATCAGCAACGAAAAATATACAAACGCACAAAATAATCACACCCGGAAATTTTCGGATCATACTTTGGCTACCCATAAAAATGAAACTACTATACTACACCTCACCCTTGAGGGATTAGCCTCGTCACCGGATATGCTTAGCTTCTGAATTTGATATGGCAGTCCGCTTGAACTTAACTTATGCATAAAACCTACTAAACTGTTTAGCGATGTTGTAATATCCAACTGAAGGGATATCTCCGCGCCATGATCTCCGTTTATTATTTCCAAAGGTCGGAGTGATGAAATTTCGTTTATCCCTGTTTCCCTGCAAAGACGACCTATATTAGCTGTCACGCCAAGCTGTTGTTCGTTAGGATTTTTTCTGAATTTATCCCCTGAAAATATGCCGTTATATTTTTCAATAATTTCATTTTTTCGCTCAAGAAGATCTGCCGATTTGAACAGGTTTACCAATGATGACTGGCGCGAAAGCAGAGGTTCTGCAATGTAAATATATCCCAAGGATGCGATAATTACACCCGCCGCTAAATATAATATCTTCAACTCTCTTTTAGATAGCGCCACTTTTTGATTTTCCTTTTCCTATCGCCAGGCCGCATTCAATTTCAAAATCAACCAGGTTTTTATCATCAAACTTCGCGGCTCTGGCGCCCTTGCTGTTGACTCCCGAAAACAACTTTGATTTAGACAGCAGTTCGGCTGTTTTCGCTGTAGCATCAAATGAATTTGTTCTGCATTTTAGTATCAACATTTTTTGTTCGTAATCATAAACAAGCTGTGTGACATATACATTACCAGGTATAAGAGCATTTAATTCCTGTAACATTACTAACGAAAAATCGGAATTATCGGAATATTGCTCTATTAATTTCAAAACAGCTTCTTTTTGTCCGAGCTCGGCAATCTCACCGCCTGACTCATTAACCAAATGTTTTATCCTTCTGCCTTCTGCCAGGCTGGCCCGGTTCTTATATATATATCCGCCTGACAAGACCACAGCTGCTAAAACACATAAAGAAATCGCTTTAACTACCGTCCTTACATATTTTTTGCGTCCTATTCCCGATATTGCCTCGGGAGACATCAGATTTTGGCTTTTATCACAAAGAAGTAACGCGCCAAGCAAACGAGCAATAGACTCACCTGCAACTTTGCTATTTGCGCCGGCTAAATCCACTCTGCCGTCAGGAATAAATGCATTGCTTATTTCTGCTCCGGGAATCATTCTCCCGACAGCACCGGACACGCCGAATTTGTCAAACCCTGCCACAAATGCTTTTTTTATTATCTGATCTCTATATGACGCGTGGAATGATGAAAAGGACTTTCCCATTTCATCAGCCACTGTTTTTAGGGTATCCGAACTCTCATTTTTTATTGCCATTCCGCGGCTCAACGAAAGTTTACCCTCAACAAAAAATTCCATTTCCCAGTAGTCATCATCCAGATCAATGACACTATAATTCCCCATTCCCGGGATTTCAATATATCGCATCAGTTCACTTAAAGCCATTGTTGCGGCAACTATTTTACGGGGAAACAGGCCGGCTTCATTAATCGTCTCCGTGAGTTTGTTTACAACCTGCTTTTTCACAGCATACATCATTATTTCGCTCAGGCCTTCCTTGCCGGGTTCGCTGATCCAGGAAAAATCAATTATTGCTTCTTCGGAAGAAAAGGGCAGATGCTTCTGCGCCTCAAAATACAGCATATCCCTGATTTCTTCGTCTTTGCATTTCGGCAAAGCGACTCTTCGGGCAAAAACTTGGTATTTTGGCAGTATTACCATTAAATACGAATTGTCAATCTTGTGCTTCGCGGAGAGCGCAATAACAGCGCTTTTAACCGCTTCTCCGTACTGCCGGCCATCATCCTGCCCCCCCTGTTTATCCAAAGGCAAATCCTCGTATGCCAAAACCTTTAGGATATCGTTTTCTACAACACCTTTCAGGTAACGGATCGCGTTTTTATGCGGTTCTAACACCGAAATTATTTTATTTTTTGCCATAGATTCTATAACTCTCGCCAGAATATTATTTTTACGGCACCGGCGCGCCTTTCCAGCATAGCTTCCACGCGTTTAACCACTTTGCCTATTTTCCCGGCTGAGCTGACCCTGAAAAACGAAGAATTTACCGTTACTAAACCATTTATGCGGTTAAAAACCTCATCACCCGCGACCGACCTGATTTCTTCAACGCTTTTAAACGGCTCATCGTCTCCGGTTCCTTCCAGCAAATCGTTCCCGCTTCTGTGCGCCACAATTGATTCAGCGGTTCTATTGTCTATGCCGGGCAATGCCTTTAACACATCCATCGGCGAGGTGTTAACATTTATCAACGCATCGGAATGTGCCGTCACAAACTTCATAAGTTCAGCGACTAATTGTTTATCGCTAAATCCTTTTATCAAATACAGCTCGTCCAAAGCGTCAATAGGCCTGTTTTTACAGTGATACGGCCGCTTCAGGCTCATATAATAACCGTCTTCGGCACCGTTTCTGCTCATTGCCGAGTCCGCGTCAACCCAATCCTTGAGAGAATCCGATAACTCCGAAATATTCGGAGCCAACGCTACAGGGGGCAGTTTCACAAGCACCGATAACGGTATTGAGTTGATATTAACTTTACTTTCTTCGTCTTCCACAGACACATTCAAAACACCGTCGCCAAATGCCGCGTTATTGTAGCCGCCGTCATCGGACTTCCATTTTTCACCCAGGCAATCAAATCCGTTGCCGTCCTGCAACAGATTATTTTCAACCGTGACAATGCCGGAATAAGCGATATTCAAGGCCTGCACTTCGCGCAAAGCATAAGCGGCTTTCCTAAGCTCAAGTTTTGCTATATATGCCCCGGCAAGGACTATGCTGGAAAGAATGGCGCTTATCCACAGCACTACAATTAGCGCCACGCCTTTGCTGCTATCCTTTTGTATTTGCCGAAAGCAAATCACTGGAATAAACCGGCACCTCAACATTTAGTGTTCGCTCCCGGCCAGAATCTCTGGACTCATATATTTTTAGTTTTATCCTCACGACCGCCGGCAGATTGCCGGCGCATAAATCTGAGCCGGGCGCTTTGCCGCTGTCCCACTCTTGACGCCATTTTTTACCGTCATAGTATTCCAGTTCCAATTCTTTTGCCAGAGGCGCGATTTCCTGTATTACAGGCTCTTGTTCCGAGGCGGCGATCCCGGCAAAACCCCGGTTAACTCTTACCAACCCGTCTTCATTCGTTCCGGGATCGCTGTCAATGTAATACTCAATTTCAGACAACCCTCCGTTCATAGATTGAGCCGGCGGAAGAAAAGATGTAAATATCACTTTGTCTGAGCCTCCAAAAGCGCCTGAGGTATGCCCCCCGCGAAAAACATATCTTCCCGGCTGCGGCTTAAAGGCGCATCTTAGATCGCGGGATAATTGCCTCCACGAACTTCTAAAGTTTTCAATAGCATAATTTCTATCTTCCTGAATCCTGAATGCCCTTAAGCCGGCGCGGAAAACCATGTAAACTGATGACATAATTATGGTAAAAACTGTCACGGCAACCAAGAGTTCTACAAGCGAGAAACCGCCTTCGCCGCGCCGGACGAATCTTGAATCACTTGAAAATTTATTCATTAACTTTCCTGGTGATATACAACCGGAAGCGCGATTCCTTGTCTGCTCCGTATTCTTTCCACTTAACCGAAACTTCCGCTAAATCAGTGGTTTTATTCAGGTTTTGTCCGGAGGAAGCGACAACAAAATCCTGGTTCCCTGAACGAATAGCCCTTTCAATGGCATTAGGAACAGACGCTCCCGAAAGCAAAACAGCTGTTTCTGTCAACCCGATGACAGCTGCGCTGTTTAAATTGTCTATAGACTTCCCGGAGCGCAAATATGAAGATATGCCGCTTACGGCCGTTACCATTACCGTACCGACTATTACTATCGCTACCATGCTCTCCAGCAGCGTAAACCCGCCGCTATTCATAAATCAGATCCTTTTTATTTCGCAGCGGCCCTTTAAATTATCGTAAGTCAGGCTGTACTTTCCCGCCTGCCGGCTTTCAAAAACAATATTGAAATTATCGGCGCTGCCGTCCGGCTCAAAGATTATGCTTGACGCTGAAATAGCTTTGACCGATATTTTTTTGTCCCATCGCATGTTTGAAGCGTCGTAACCGGCAATCCGTTCAAACTCAAACCGCGAAGCGGCATTTTCCGTTTCACACAGCATGCGATAACTTTTGTTCTCCGGATCAAACTCTATTTTATACCTGCGGTTTTCTGAAAGCGCCATATCTCTGGCATACAATATTGTTGACGAAAGCTTCTTGCATGCAGTTTCAATCTCTGAGGCAGACAGCGAAGCCCTCAGTACAGGCCAGGAGATCGCGCTAATTAGAGCGATTACAGCAAGCGCGATACAAAGCTCAATAAGAGTAATCCCGGAACCAGCCGATATTTTCACAGATGGGTATTTATTTAAAGGCATGGCTCAGCGCTTATCTTCCCAGTTTGCTATATCGTCTCCGCCGCCGTCAACTTTATTGGGGCCAAACGACTTCAAATCATAGTCCGTGTTATTTGAACCGGGACTGATATATACAAATTGCCCGCCCCATGCGTCCTTGCCGATCCTTTTCTTCAAATACGGGCCCTTCCAGTTAGAAACGCCGCTTGGCCTGGACATAAGAGCTTCCATACCTTCCTGGGTTGTCGGGAATCTGCCGTTATCAAGTTCAAACGCATCCAAAGCCGTTCCGATATTTTCAATCTGCAGCCTTGTACTTGAAATCCTTGCTTCCTCAGTCCTTCCAATGAGCCTGGGCAGTACGACAGACACCAGTATTCCGATTATCGCCACCACGAGCAGTATTTCAATGAGCGTAAACCCGTTTTCTTTTTTTTCTGATTTATTTTCCATTCAAGACCTCCGATTATCTTATTGTAGCGCTTATCTGAAACACCGGCAAAAACATTGAAAGCGCTACAAAAGCCACCATTATTCCAACAAATAAAATTATCACCGGCTCAAGCAGGGAAGTAAGCGCTTTAAGCGAATATTCCACCTCGCGGTCATAGGTTTCCGCTATCCTTAAAAGCGAATTTTCAAGCTTACCTGTTTCCTCTCCCACGGCAATCAAATCGGCAACTATAGGCGGGAAAAAACTGCTTTTTCTAATAGGGTCTGCCAAACCCCTGCCTTCTTTGATACTGCGGCCGATATTGCTTATTTCAACGGCAAAAAGCTCGTTTCCCACGGAATCCTTTACCATAACCAGAGCGTCTAAAAGCGGCACTCCGTTCTTTAACAACGCGCTAAGCATTCTTACAAACCTTGAAACGAGCTCTTTTCGTATTAACTGACCGACAATCGGTATTTTCAGCCTCAACCCGTCAATCGCGGCTTTTCCGTCCTTCGTTCCAGAATATTTCAAAATCATTATCAGAGCCAGAGCTATTACCGGTATGTAAACAAACCACCACTTCTGCATGAAAGTACTCGCAAATATCAGGATTCTTGTAGGCAAGGGCAGTAGCTGCCCTAAATCCAGGAACATAATCTGAAATTTCGGAATCACAAACGCGAGAAGAAAGAGTATGCTCGCAAGGCCTACGGCAAGCATCAGAACAGGATATGCGAGCGACGCTTTAATGCGGTTTTTCAATATTTCTTCTTTTTCCCCAAACTCGGCAAGCCTTGCAAGCACTTCCTCAAGCATGCCTGATGACTCACCTGCTTTTACGGCTCCGACATAAAGGCCGGAAAAATGCTCCGGATACTCGGATAACGAATCGTAAAGTGTTTGACCACCCTGAACTTTTGACCTTATATCCGAAACTATTTTCCGCAATCCGGCGTTTTCCGTCTGCCTCTCAATTAACTCAAGCGCCTTGGCCAGTATCAGCCCTCCGCGGAGCAAGTCCGCCAGCCTGCAGGTAAAAAGCAGCCTGTCGGAACCGCTTATTCTTTCAAAATTAAGCGAAAAATAATTATTCCATCCGTTACTGTTCCTGACATTTATGGCAACGGGATATAAACCCATTGACTGAAGTCTTAACGAGACAGTTTTAATGTCATCTGCCTCAATTATGTCGCTGATAAGTTTTCCGTTTATGTCCCGCGCTTTATATATATATCTATTCACTTACTTATACTTCTCCTTCGTTAGTAACCCTGATTATCTCGGCGATGGAAGTAAGTCCGGCCTTAACCTTTTTCCAGCCGTCTTCCCTTAGCGTCACAAGGCCTCTGCTTACGGCTTTCTTAAAAATGTCTCCCGCGGCAGCCTTTTCAACAACCAACTGCCTTATTTCGTCATCCATTATAAGCAGTTCGTATATGCCGGTACGCCCCTTGTATCCGGTATGCCTGCATTCCTCGCAGCCGGGGCCGGCAGTAAATATTGCCCCGTCAGGCAATATTTTAAAACCTGAACTCTCCAGCGAAGAAGTGTCCTGATTGTCCCTGACACGGCATTTCGGGCACAACAACCTAATAAGTCTCTGCGCCATTATAGCTTCAACTGACGAAGAAATTAGGTAAGGCTCAATACCCATATCAATGAGGCGCGTTATCGCACCTGCCGAATTATTGGTATGAAGCGTGCTGAAAACAAGATGCCCAGTCAGAGACGATCTTATCGCTATCTCGGCGGTTTCCTGATCCCTTATCTCGCCGACCATTATCACATCGGGATCCTGCCTGAGTATCGCCCTCAAACCGTTGGCAAAGGTTAAGCCTATTCTAGAATGAACAGGTATCTGATTTATTCCTTTAAGTTGATATTCAACCGGTTCCTCTATTGTAATGATCTTTTTATCGGTAGTATTTATTTTGCTCAGACAGGCATACAAAGTGGTAGTCTTGCCGTGTCCGGTCGGACCGGTGACAAGCATTATTCCATGCGGCATTCTAATAAGTGACTCCACCCTTTTTTGATACTCAACCGGCAGGCCAAGCAGCTCCAGCCCCAAAAACATCTGAGCGCGCGGAAGAATCCTTAAATCAATGCTTTCCCCGTGCAAAACCGGCAGAGTGGAGATTCGCATATCTATATACTCGTTCCCCATTTTATACTTTAGCCTGCCGTCCTGCGGAAGCCGTTTTTCCGCGATATCCATTCCGGCCATTATTTTTATGCGCGAAATTACGGCGGCCCTGTACTTTTTCACCGAAGAAGGGATGGGCGCCGCGTGCAGAATACCGTCAATCCTGTAGCGGACAATAATATCATCCTCGTAAGGCTCAATATGTATGTCTGTCGCCCCGTCGCGATACGCCTCCTCAATGACCTGATTCACAAATTTAATTATGGATGCGTCTTCCTCGGCTTCCGGCTCTTCAGCCTGGCGTTCCGAGGCCGGCTGACGCGTCAATTCATCTTTTTCCGCTACCAGTTCCATTGTTTCGGCGCCCAAACCGTACAACTTTTTTAGCGCGGCGTTTATTTCTTTTTCTGAAGCCAATACCGTATTAAGCTCCAGGTCAAGCATCAGCCGCAAATCATCAAACGCGTGTATGTCCAACGGGTCGCTGGTCGCAACTGTCAATACTCCGCCTTCTTTTTTTATCGGAATTATATTATAACGGTTAGCGAACTTGGCCGGAACCATTTCGGAAAGCAAAACATCAATTTTCAGGTTAGACAAGCTTATAACCTGCATATTGTGCTGAAGCGAAAGCGCCCCAAGTATATCCTGCTCGGTCGCCCACTTGCGCCGCACCAATAGCTTTCCTATTCGTTCGGGAATAGTTTTCTGCTCAAGAAGAACTTCTTGCAATTGGCTATTATTGATTACACCGGACTCTATCAGGATCTGTCCCAAGAATGGTCTTTTCATTTTTTCCCCTGTTAAAGTAAATATTATCAAAATATTGTTTATTTTTCAATCAGTAATATTTATTACCCGCGATTGATTAGCGAACAATATATTTGTATAATATTTGCGTTGCAAACTTCTTTTTTGAGGGGTCTATTGTGTTAATAAAAAGGTTTTCTGTTATCATCGCGCTGTCTTTCTCTATTTTATTGGGGCAGGCTCATGCAGAATTTAAGAAATTATCGTCTGACGAGTGGAGCAAAATCCTCGCTGAAATTGGCATTAATCCGGAACAATCTATTCTTGCAAGGCTCACAAACGCCGGTGACACTATTGAGAGAATTCAGAGCCAGACAAAAGCAAACCTCAGAGCCGATAACTGGGTAAGCATATTCAAAAAACTGAATGCCGAACCGAAGCCAGAAATGAAACCGGAAGAATGGGCGGCCCTCTTTGATAAAATCGGGCTGTCATACAAACAAATATCATACGCCATTCAATCGGGAACTTCAGCCCGGGATACAACGGACAGCCAGCCCCCCCAACAGACGCAAACGGTTCAAACCGCATCCCAGGAACCAGCCACAACAGCCAAAACCGAAATGCAGGCTCCTGCGCAGTACGCAAAACCTGAGCCACAATCGCAGGAAAAGGAAAAATCCACGAAAATATCGCTTGATTTGCGCGACGCCGATATTTTCAACGCCCTAAAAATAATTTCGCAAAAAGCCGGGCTTAGCATTGTCGCGGCAAGCAATGTTAAAGGATCAGTATCAATATATCTTCAGAATACGGATGCTCTTGACGCGTTGAAAATGATTCTTGAAATGAATAATCTCGCTTATGTCCGCGACGGCAATATTTTCAAGGTTATGACCGATCAGGACTACGAAAGGGTTTACGGAAAAAAGTTTTACGACATCACTGCGGCGGAAATAGTCAAATTAACTTACGCTAAAGTACCCAACATAGAAAAAGCGATAATGCCTCTCAAAAGCAAAGTTGGCCAGATTATACCCGATCCCGGCACCAACTCGTTTATCGTAGTTGATACCCAGGAAAACATTTACCTTGTCAAGAAAATGATTGCCAACCTTGATTTGCAGACTGAAGTAAAAGTATTCGCTTTAAACTACGCCAAACCCAAGGATGTTCTTGAAAAAATAAAAAATTATTCCTCTCCGGGAACCGGCGCCGTTCAGCTTGATGAACGCACCAGCCAGATAATTGTCACCGATTTCCCGGAAAAGGTGGCGGAAATATCAAAAATAATCGCTTCGCTTGACAAAAAGAACCGCGAGGTGATTATTGAAGCAAGAATAGTGCAGGTAATTCTCGGCAACGATTTTAAAATGGGAGTAAACTGGGAAAGCGTGTTCAGCCAGGTAAATAACCGCCAGATATCAGGCAATGTTTCAGCAAACTTAAACGCGCTAAACCTCGGCGCTTCAGGAATAAGGCTCAATGTAGGGACATTGGCAATAGACAACTTTACGGCGTTATATGATGTTCTCCAGACCGTCGGCAAAACCAACCTTGTTTCTTCTCCAAAAATTGCCACAATTGAGAATCAGGAAGCTAAAATACTTGTCGGCACAAAAGAAGCCTATGTTACAACAACCGTTACTTCCCCTGGATCAGGCATCAGCACCACCGCGGAATCAATAACTTTCATAGATGTCGGCGTAAAACTTTTCGTAACGCCAACTATCGGCGACGACGGCTATATTACAATGAAAATAAGGCCGGAAGTCAGTTCAGTGGACAGGACAATGACAACATCACAAGGTAACACTATACCCATAGTAAGGACTTCCGAGTCTGAGACCACGGTTATGGTTAAAGACGGAGTTACTATAGTTATCGGAGGTTTGATGGAGGAGAGAAAGGAGAAACAGGTCAGCGGCATCCCTCTTCTCAGCAGGATACCGCTTATAGGCTCTCTTTTCGGCAGGACATCCGAAGTTACAACAAAAACCGAGCTTGCCGTTCTTTTAACACCTCATATAATTTCCGGGGATGTTGCGGTTTCGGCTTCCGAGAAAAAAAGGCTGAAAATAGTAGACAAATAACCTCTTTTTCAAACTTAAGTTATTTTTGGATATGTCCTTACAGGCTGCTTCTTTTTTCAGGGAGGGTCAATTTTCTCCGACTATAGCGGGTCAAAAGCGCATGAATCTTTACACTCCGTACCACACGGTCCTCTTGTCTATAACTAATCATCTAACTCTGGACCCTATCACTTCAATAGCAAACCCTTCCTTCAATCATTTTAGATGCGTCTCATATAAAAGCATCCAAAGAAAGTTCATCTATATCTGTTTCATTTCCGCTCTTCATTAATGAATGCTTCTAATAACTCTCCCATATTTTTATAGTTTGGATTATTCATTATAGGTTCAACTTTAATTCGGCCCCCTTTTTTCGCCATATTATAACGGCCTAATGCATCCTTATAATATTCAAGTGCTTTATCTTTTTCGCCTCTCAATGAGTATGCATTACCAATGCCCATGAGACATTTAACTACACCTGATTCGTCCTCAAGTCTATCAAACAGTTCTACAGCCTTTTTATAATTATCAATTGACTTTATGTATGTTCCATCGTAAGTACCCTTTTGTTTATAATAATTGGACCATTTATTATGATACGAGTCATGTTTATATAAATTACCGTACTCATGATAAGCATCAGCCAAACCATTTTCATTAGCATTTTTTTTGAATATTATCACGGCTTGACCGATCAGATCTTCCGCCATAGGAACCCTTCCCTGCGACATCATCACATCTGCCTGATGTAATTTCTTATATGGATCGGATGTGGAAACCAACCCAATACCTGCACATCCTACGAAACAAATTAATGACAATGTGAATAAAACAGACTTTTTTTTACTCATTTTTTTACCCCATTATATCCGTTATTCGCAAAATAGCTTGAAACAATAGACCCAGACATATTCCCTGCCATTAAGGCCGGATATGTTATGCCGACAGCAATGGGTACTCCAATAGGATTTGCCACAAAAGTTCTGAAAAAGCCTGGGTTGAACTGGATTTGAAGAGTATCATGTAATCCCGCAGTGGCATTTACACCTGGTATTCCATTTGTAAAGTTGGATAATTGACCACCTTCATCTAAAAACCCCGATGTGTTTATGATATTCCCTGCTGAGTCATATTTTTCCCATCCTTGAAAACCTACATTATTACTACCGGGAATTGGTTTCCCATTAGAACCCTTGAAAGCTATCCCATCACCTGAACTAGCCTGTGCTTTATACCCTACAATCTTTTCATAGCCATATCCTGCTGAAGCTATAGCTGCACCCATTACAAATCCTCTCCCCATGGTCTGGAAGAATTCGTCTCCATTCCAGGACTGTCCGGTCATAGCTGTCATTCCTGAATATCCTGCTCCACTAGCAAATGCACCTTCTATTCCCCCACTACCGACAGTTGCAAAAAAACCACTTCCACCCATACCCATTGCTTCGGAAACTACACTACCAAGATAGGCACCTGTCAATGATGCCGCTGCTATTCCCGCATATAATAGTTGTGTAGAGTAGGCATCTCCGGCTTTTTTACCATCCCAGCCACTACTAAAATTACTGGTCGCTGCATTTGCCACAAGTCCCAGTGGTCCGGTGAGATATGTTGCAATACCTTTCCCTAAATCATCCCAAAATTCATGCCCACTTGGGTCTGTATAAATAATCGGGTTATTACGGCAATAAGAATAGCGATTAAGGTTCTGAGGGTCGTATAAATCTTGCACTATCGTATCAGGTGTTATGAAAGTGCCCAACTGCGGGTCATAATACCTTGCATTATAATAATACAACCCGGTTCCGCTGTCAAAGATCTGCCCCGTGTATTTCCGGCTCGCGCTGGTTCCACTGGTTTGATACATTGCTCCATAGGGCGTGTAGGTCGTTGTGCTTACTACATTCCCGCTTCCGTCCGTCAGCAGGTTTGTGCTGCCAAGGTGGTCGCTGTGATAGTAGTTAAGCTCCCCTGTGTTCTTCTTTGTGGCAACCAGTTTCCCGTTTGCGTATATGTTCTTTGTTGCATTGCCGCCGGTAGTCTCGTAGACGGTTCCTATGTATGTTGTCTTGCTCTGCTCAACACCTGACGCGTTTAATTGCTGCTTGGTTACACGCTGGCCGCTGTAGTCGTAGGTGTATTCTTCGCTTGTCCCATCGGCATTTACTACCTTTATCGGCCGGTTCTCGTAATCGTACTTTATCCACCGGTTATTGCTTATTACATGGTTCTACAATAAATCAAATCCTGCGAAAGCGAAGTGATAACAAGCAATTTGCGTTTCCCTTTGCGTTTCTCTGAACGCAAATAATCCCGCCTTGGCGGGATTTCGCAGGTTCTCCTTCTTATCCTTCTCTCCTTATCCGTTTAAACACTGCGTGAATCAATGTTTTCGCCTTGCTTCTGTGTAGTTATAAAGTTTGATAGTTTTCGCAATTGCCGCTTTGATGTGCCTAATTGCCGATTGATTTTCGTTACTTCGGTTGCGCATGTCTGAAACCCTGCTCCGATATGATGTTGAATCTGGGTTGCAGGGTTGAGTTCGCAACCGCCGAAAATCATACCGGCAATTGCATCACCAGCGGCAAGGTGAAAATCTGTCAAACTGCCCTATAGAAGTTTCACTGTTTCCATTATTTGCCAATACCGTATTACCTACTACGAAGTTATTTTGGCTATACACTTATTTTAATATTTTAACTCCGCTCACCCAGTCTTAACTATTTATTTAACATTTTCATTATCATGTCGTATTGGTCAATAACCCCAAGAATGAAACAAAATAACCAACCAATTATTACCATGATTTCTTCAATTGTAAATGACTTACCTTTAGGGCGCTTCCAAAAAAGAAAATAGGCATAAATAGAGGCTACAATAAATGGTGCAACAAAAATGGTTATATGCCGTTCATATAGATATTTAAAAATAGGATCAAATAACTTGGCTGCGATTTCCATCTTTATTGTTGGATATTTTGATTCTGGCATACATTTTTCCTTTTATTACCTATTTATCATTATTGCTAATCGCCAAACCTGTTAATGTTTCCCATGTATTTCTTATAAATCGTGATGCACCCGCCTCAGTGGCTATTGCCCCCATTCGCCCCAGTGTTAAATCAGCACTCCATAGCATTACTGATCTACCAGCGCTATTTAAACTTTCAACATTACCACTCTGTCTATAATCAAAATAATAGCACCCAGCTGCTGCCAAGTCAGCTCCTGCTGACATACCACCGGCAACCTCCATCCCTGTTACTAACAACGCAGTAGCTGACGGCGCTACAACCAGTGAAGCCGCTGCAGGCGCAATCAGGCCTGCTCCCATCATGTTTAAATCCTGTGATGCCTGCGAGAATCTATTTCCCCATTCCCTGAATTGTACTGTGGAGTTCCCCGATTGCAGATTACTACCCGTTTGCCCATTCCCGTTAGTTGTGGATATATTCCCAACATTCCCAAGGCGTGAACTCACTTCCTGTCTTACCCACTGGTTGAATGTTCTCTCAACTATCTGCATGCTTTCCGATGACATATCCCATATATGGTCACTTGATACCGATATTTCTTTGCCGTCATCTTTACAATAATCTCTTCCATGTCTTCCGAGAAATGAATTATACATAAAATCATCTGTAAATCTACCTCTGAACATATCCCTTGATGAATTGCCTATTTCACGATTATAGTTTCGGACATTCTCATCGCGCCTATTATATGGGCGCTCCAATTTCAAATATATATCCACATTGCCTGACGGGTCAATATAATTTATTGGATTGTTCCGACAATACGCATAACGATTCAAACTCTGGGGATCGTAAGGCCTAGGAACAATTGTATCAGGTGTTAAGAATCCCCTATTGCGACCATATTCATCTGGGGTGTTTCACCGCACCCTATTCAAAAACCATAGAATTTTAGCAATGCTTGGGTCAGTATTCCGGCAACAGTATTTATTGCTATTTCCCATCCTCCACCCGCAGCTTTGCTTATCATTTTTCCAACCCATTGATTAACTTTTTGTCCGAACTCACCTTTTTTGGTTGGTTCAGGGTCGGTACTAATGCTTGCCTCTAACTCCTTTACATCTGGTTCTTCTACGCCAATTGACCGCAAGTATTTAGCAAGGGCAGGAAAATCATGTTTTTCAATTTGCATGGTATTGTATTGTGTTACTTGACTATCTTTCACATTCCCCAACATGCCTTGAAAATTATGAATAATGAGGTTTGATGCTATTTGTGCTTCTTGAATCTCTTTATTTGAAAATGACATGCCTTCTCCTAGAATGTTCTTTTCTTCCAATTTCAATGACCACTCCAACACTATATTCCGCACGGAAGAGAGAACTGATGAAATCTGTGATTTATCAAATAGCAATGCAGATTCAAAATCACTCTGATTCACTTTCATCAATTTTAGCTGAATATCTTGGGGTAAAGGAATATGCAATGTTGTCTCGTCCCTGTTTGTGCACAAACTATCCAGCTGGTCAATTGGTTGTATGATATATCGTTCTGAAAGTGCTTTTGCTGTCTCTGGGTCAGCACATACTATTGGTATCCATCCACGATATGGACTGAATGCTTTCAACTGACCGATTACTTTCCTATATTCAGGACATTTACCGCTAGTATATCCATTAAGTTCACTATCAATCCATGCTTTCATCTCACTGATTTTGAGTTTTCTTGCAACAACATATGCCTTTCTTAACAAATCGGATATTGAAACATCGGGATTAAGTGCCTCTTCTTGTAGCTGTAATACTATCGGCTTCATTGCAACCTCATATATTTTCATTAGATTGAATATAAAGTATATTCATTCCGTCTTTTTAGGTGCGGAAATGGTGATTGGTGTCTATCCTGTTTGAAGAAATCATCTACCAGCAATTTCTTTATATCCATCATCAAAGAATCTGCGACAATGTGCATATTCTTGAATTCAGGCGATTGATTCCACTCACCTTTCACTGGTTTTGAGTCTTGGGTATAACATTCCTATTACTTCTCTATTGGTATTTGGTTTTTCTTTAGATACTTTAACAAATAATCTTCATTGATAATAAACATAATTATCCCTAGACCAATAAAATGTGCAAGATGACGGATACCAAACACTGGAATTACTTCGCACCCTATTTTATCAAGATACCACAAAACAACTGTGTAGATGGTAGTCATAAATATTGCATTTAATGCCAATATAATATTTATTTTTGGTAGTAATCTTTTATGACGTTGATAAAATATAGGAACAAAGACAACTATTTCTACTAACCATAACCACAACAAATGCTCTTGTTTTTTATCAATCCCGATTTTCATGCAAAAATATTTAAAGAGAGCAACTGCTAAAAACAAAACGATCACTATTAATACCAATAATGAATAATCTTTAAGCTTATTTTTGACCATTCGCAAACTCCCATTCTGCTGTCAATGCATCGATTTCAGAGTATATCAATTGAGCTGCCGTTCCCAATAAGGAAAGTTTTCCTGCCCATTTTGCCCTACTCATATATTTTCCAAACACTCTTGACTTCGTTGGGAAAGACAATCCTTTTTGTGCCGCATATTCCCAAGCATTTCCTTGATAGTATAAATTACCAGCATCCATAGCTGTTGTTAGTGAATCTTCGGGACATGTCGGTATTGGATTCATAGATGTTGCCATTGAATTTAGGTAAACGCCGTACGCTTGGACAGTTTTACTGTTCGCAAAATCTGACAGTAAAGGTGGCACTGTGTTTGCAGTTGTAACGGCCCAATTTGTTAAAATTGAGGTATGTTTTGACGAATTAATGTAATTCTCAATTAATGCCCTTCCCTGGTCTTTGTACCAATTATTAAACAAATTTTCCACTTGTTCCAGTTCTTTATGTGTGTATATATGGTCACTTGATACTGATATTTCTTTGCCGTCATCTTTACAATAATCTCTTCCATGTCTTCCGAGAAATGAATTATACATAAAATCATCTGTAAATCTACCTCTGAACATATCCCTTGATGAATTGCCTATTTCACGATTATAGTTTCGGACATTCTCATCGCGCCTATTATATGGGCGCTCCAATTTCAAATATATATCCACATTGCCTGACGGGTCAATATAATTTATTGGATTGTTCCGACAATACGCATAACGATTCAAACTCTGGGGATCGTAAGGCCTAGGAACAATTGTATCAGGTGTGATAAATATCCCCATCTGCGGGTCATAGTACCTTGCATTGTAATAATACAACCCTGTTCCGCTGTCAAAGATCTGCCCCGTGTATTTCCGGCTCGCGCTGGTTCCACTTGCCTGATACATTGCTCCATAGGGCGTGTAGGTCGTTGTGCTTACTACATTCCCGCTTCCGTCCGTCAGCAGGTTTGTGCTGCCAAGGTGATCGCTGTGATAGTAGTTAAGCTCTCCTGTGTTCTTCTTGGTTGCTATCAGTTTCCCGTTTGCGTATATGTTCTTTGTTGCGTTGCCGCCGGTTTTCTCATATACCGTTCCTATATATGTGGTTTTGCTCTGCTCAACACCTGACGCGTTTAATTGCTGCTTGGTTACACGCTGGCCGCTGTAGTCATATGTGTATTCCTCGCTTGTCCCATCAGCATTTACTACCTTTATCGGCCGGTTATCATAATCGTACTTTATCCAACGGTTATTGCTTATTACATGGTTCCCGTTGCTGTCTTTTAGCGGCACATACCCGTATTGGCCGAGAGCTTCAATTATCTGCCCTGTGGTGCTCAGCGCCAGCACTTGCGGGAGCGTCAGTTTGGCTGGCGGGGCTGTCTCATCGCCGCCGGGGTCAAGCATATAGCTTGCAGGGCATGCGCTCCACAGCGAGTTATTCCCGGAAATCTGACCCTTATACCCAAAATAAGAATATTTTGACGCTGAAGTGCTTGTTGATACCACCCACTCCCCAATGGTATTTGCCGACTTTACACCACCGGTGGATTCAGATATTCCTGCCATTGCCCCTATTAGAGGCATCGGAGTAGATATTACAACTTCTAAGGCATCGTATATGATTATAGTTGCCGTGGATTTTAAAGCAGAATATGAGCCCTTGCTGTCTTGTGCCCAAGTTATTATTTCATACGACCCATTATTTACCCATGAATGGCTGGCCACTACTACTGTCCCATTTGCCAGGAATGTTGTTGTTGTATATTCAGTCCCGTCATCCCAATCAATGAGGTACTTTATCTCATCGCCGTCCTGGTCCCATGCCTGAAACTTGAAGTTATATAGAGTGCTTTCATTACCATTTGGAGTTCCAATGGGTGTTTTTGGCTGGTCAGGAGCCATATTAGGAACGGCATTGTATCTTGACTGCACTTCTTCTTGCGTCAATGCCTTGGAAAGTATTACCGGCTCGTCAATGCGCCCATTAAACCCGCTGCCTATTATCAGGTCGCTTCCCGGGCTTGTCGCTATCAAACCGCTCGCTGCTGTTGAGCTGACAAGTACCCCGTTGACATATATCTTAAGGCTGACTTTATCGTAAGTCATTGCATAGTGTTTCCATACTCCCGGCGTACCTGAAAGATTAGCGCTTATATTCTTCACTCCACCAGAAAGGTTTAGGTACGCCTGTACGCTTGTTGATGTGATTTTTGGGAACTTATATGAACCTTCCTTGCTAACCGCATACCCGCTGTCCAATGTTCTGGGTTTGGCCCATAGTTCCAAAGTTATTTCGTCTTGTGGATTGAATACATCCCGGTTTTCTATCTTAACGCTGCCGCAACCATCAAAATCAAGACCTTTGCCCATCCTACCGTTTGTCCTAAGCGTGCTTGTGCCGATTATTGTTCCATATGATCCGCTTATACTGTCATAAACATTAATGCCGCTGTTTTCTTCCATATCCCAGGAACCAGCTATCGCGCCACCATCCGAGTTATATGTCATATTGCCTATAGAGTCATACACAAAGGTTTTTATATTGTAAGGCCCGACAGCAAGAATTAACCGATTAAGGTCATCGTAGCCGAAATTTTGTGTCATGTTTGACACATAATCTGTTATATCTGTAATATTCCCCACATTGTCATATGCGTACCCATAATTCTGCAGAGCGCCATTGTTTGTCTTTAATTCGCTTAACCTGAGCGTTTGTGGACTATATGAATAATCTGTATTAACATTGTTTCCATATATTATACGGGATAATTTACCGTGTGATGAGTAGTCGTAATACATATTGGCGTAGGTATAAGTGAGATCAGCATTTTGAACTGTTTGTAGCAGCCCTAACTGGTAATTCATATTCACTTTATCGCCATCCGGATATTGCAGCCATCTTTCGCGGCCCAATGCGTCACATGTACTGCTGGTTATATAAATTTGTCCATCTATTATCCTTCTTTTCTCGGTATTGTTGCCGTAAACATCGTACTTGAATTCGGTTATTCCTGACGGGTCTGTGGCGCGTGCAAGTTTTCCCTTGCCATATTCCACCGAAACGCTGTCGTACTCGTAAGTTGTGCTGCTTGTCATGTTCTGGTATGTTTTGGACATTATACGCCCAAGCCGGTCGTATGCCATATTGGAGACATTAAGGTTTGCATCGGTCTGACTGGTAAGGTTCCCATTAATATCGTACGAATACACCCATATTCCCATCACTGGATCCGTCATGCCTGTTTTTCGGCTGAGTGAATCATAGCTGATTGATGTGATGTCCCCTTCACTGTTAGTGATCTTTTCCAGGTTACCCAATGTATCGTATTCATATTTAGTTATATATTCCATGCCGTCGTTGTGTTCATGTACTTCAGTAATCTTGCCAAAACAATCTTTAATGTAATCCTTCTGCGCATTATTTGTGTTAGTTATTGTCTGATCCCACCCGCTGAATTGAGTATATGCATGTTTTCCATCCGGGCTTACTTGTTCAATAGCCCTGCCTAAAGCATCATAATAGGTACTTGCGTATGGTTTATTGAAATCTGGTGTAACATAGACACTTGATGCGGACACTAAATATGGCAGATATGACCGCTCAACCAACCCCAAGTCGTTCAGCACAACCTGTCCTGAGAGCATACTTTGTGATGTGGTATAGTCTGTCAGTGTCTGTATGGTCCTGCCTAAACCGTCACGGAACGAATAAGTATTTATTGTGCCCGGCTGGCCGTGATAAATGCGTTTTTTAACAACCGTGCGGTGGGGCGGTGCACTGTATATATTATATTCGTATTCTACCGCGGGGTACGCCTCCGTGTCTTCCGGGCCTATTATCTTAGATACACGATAGAATGCATCGTAGGTTGTGCTTGATACAAGGCCGTTGTAATCCGTATTTGTCAATACCTGTCCTACTTCATTATATGTATACAATTCGGTATGACCCAAGACATTGCTAACGGATGAAACATACTGTTGGTACGCGCTGTCATAAACTCTTTTTATGCGGTTACCATCCACGCCGCCGGTAGCGTTCCATTTCGCATCGCATTCTTCAATGACATTTCCGTATAAGTCGTATTTATAAGTAACCTTAGGATTATTGCTCCCGCCTGTTGAGCTATCCAATTTCTCTATTTGCGTCACATTGCCTAATATGGGCGCCGTCCCACGCGCTGTCGCGCTGTCGTAGTATATCCATTGCTCCGATACTATATTGTTGCTTCCGTCTCTTGTCTGTGTGTGCAGAGGGTAAGCGCATAAATTATTATCAGCATTAAAACCGTATTCTGTTATGACAGTGCTTGCCAGGTTGCCTCCATCATATGTATCCGCTTGAACTATGTTACCATATGAATCATATAGGTATTGCGTGGAGCTGTATGCGTCACCTATATAATTAAGCGTTTTTGTCATTTTCGGGAAATAGACTCCGGGATATATTTCGGAATAGCAATAAGTATAACTGCTTCTTGCCATAAGGTTCTGCGCGGAATCCAGACTCTTTTGTTCGCTTAAACGCCCTTTAAATACATTGACTCCGTCCTGCGTAGCCCCCCAATCCTGCAGATAATACGACTTCTTATAATTCATATAGTGCCAGTTATGATCCATATTACTTTCCGTCACAATGCCGAAACCCAGGAATTCCCTTTTATCAGATGGATATTTATCATACAAACCATTTTCATACGAAAAGTGTTTTGTTATGCTCCCATTTATCACATCGTAGGTAGCCGTATCCGTAACAGCACATACCGGGAACGGCAGTATGCTTGTATTTCCGGATTTATACATATAATATGCGACATTTATATAGGCCCCGAGTTCATTAACTATTCTTGTCATTAGCCCTTGTTTTGGTTCGCCATATGTAAGTCCTACTTTTGTATAAACACTATAGCTAAAACATGTGTCGGTTAACCCATCTCCATTGAAGTCGCCCGTAGTCCAAGCAGAATTGTTGGATGTCGGCAGATCGCCATAATCATTTGTATCTACGGAACAATAATTTATAGAATTCCCATTACTCCAGCCTACTTTTGTAGATGTCCCGCCATATATGTTTTGCGCATAGAAACAGATGTCACTTATTCCGTCACCGTTAAAATCACCAGTACAAAATGTTTTATTTGCCGGTAGCGCCAACCACTCTTCGTTTACACTCCACATCTCAATATTGAAATTTAATCCATCGCAGAGCGCCACATAGGTACAACTATTTGCAGTGTCATAAAAACACAAGTCCGTAAGACCGTCTCCGTTGAAATCCCCGGGTCTTAGTGTTCCATTACCCGGAGAAGTCCTAGTCTGATATATAGTTGTGGTGACCAATTCGCCCCCAGATTCATCAAACTGAGCAATCGTGAAAAATAATTCTACTTTATTATAAACACATACCCCGGAACGCGTATTCCCCGAGTATTTACCTACTATCCAAACTGTATTATCCGGAAGAAAATCACCGCTTGAATCATTCACATATTTCCATAGAGAAAAGCTGGTATTCTCACTTCGATAAAACTCAATCCTGCTTGATCTTCTGTAGAAACACATATCATCCCTGCCATCACCGTCATAATCACCCACATAAAGATTTCCCATTACAGGATTTGTGCTGGTATACTGCAAATACCAGCAAGAGAAATCAAACGAGGCGCCATTACTTATGCCGACATGTACCATAAATCTACCACCGCCGGTAGTGTCCCATGTAGGAAACACGATGTCTGTTTTACCGTCACCATTAAAATCCCCTGTTCTTATTTTTGTCTTATCGTTACCAGTAAAATCAAATGTTCCCCAAGAAGTATAGGAAATGTTGTTAATCCCATTGCTTAGCCCCACCACTTGCGATGCAGTATTGCTATAGAATACATCCGCTATCCCATCTCCATTAAAATCTCCGGATGTAAATGTATTTATATCTACAGATAAAGAAGAGTTCCAACTTGTTGAAGTATCCTTTCCGGTCACATTGTTGTACACAAATCCTACTGGATTCAAACAAGAAGTTCCATCACCAGCATATTTCTTTATTGCAGATAATTGAGAAACCGGACAATATACCGTCATCGTTGAGTATATAAACTCATATATATTAATAAGAAAACTATTGTCATATCTCTTCACTTCAAGCATTTTTAGCCTTTTATCAACTGTTTGCGTAATCCTTCCCGCAAAATTAGTTATAAACTCTGGCCTGTTTTCCATATTCAGCAGTATCTTGTATTTTGGATCTATGCCTTTCTCATTACCTCCATATGTGACCATATATGGGATGTATTGAACTGTGCTACTCGGACCGTTATAATAATAATAATTCTCGCCGGTTGAACTGGGATAGTAGTAATTAATTGTGTTTCCATTTGTATCCGTTACTTCCGACAAACCCCAATAGAATACGCTGCCGTTAAAATTAGGATCAGATGACTTAAGTGTTGCCAGTCCAATAAATTCATATTTTTTTCCTGTCTTATCCCATACTATCCATGTTTTGTCGCTCGCATTATAATAGAACCTCATAAAACTTGACTCAATTTTACTTCTATATAACCAGCCATCCTGATATGAACATATTTTTACCAACTCCTGGCCGCTTCCGTTAATAGAAAATAAGAAGGTATCAGTTTCATCATATTTAGGAAATCCATTTTTTGTGCTTCTCTGTATTGAACCTACTGAAAGTTCCCATCCAAGCCCCAACCATCCATTACCAGCCTGAGAATTATAATTCAATTGCAGGGCCGGGGTCATGCCGTTTCTGCCAGCAGGAACTTCTATTGGATAAGAATAAGTGAATGCCCCGGTAAAAATACCAGCGCTGGCCGATCCAACCGGCGTCATGTTACCGGGATTCGGGCCATACATTTCAGACGCGAGTAAAGAATTTGATAATAATAGCGCGAAAGCAGACAATAATACTGTCTTTTTCATAATCTCTCCCAGAACATTTTCCTGCATAGAACGCGTATTTCAATAATACACATAATCCAGAATTATTGTTTGAACTTGTATTATCTCCTGAACTAACGACCGACATTAATCCTTGAATTCCGGCGCTTATTCCAAGTTTCCCTACCGGCCTTGATATCACCAAATTATATGTGTAAATCAATACAAAAAAACACAAATTGCAAGAGGTATTATCCTTTTCATAATTACCCCCCTTATTTATTCAATAGCTGTGCTTTTAATAGTTCAATCTCGGCTTTCAATGTAGCAATTTCTTGATCTTGCAAAGTTATTCTCTTTTCCGCATCATCAGCCCAACGGCCTATACCAATCGCTATTTTTGAGATATCTTTGCTGTATTTATCCATTTCAGCATCTACTTCCTTCTGCGTTAAGAATTCATTGGGTTTAGTAATAACTCCTGATTTTGCGAGCGTAGGGAAACTATCATATGGTTGTATGGGTTTATTTGCATCTTTCACCGCCCAATCCAGGTAATCTTTACTTGTTATCATTGTCTTGTCTTTATACAAAGGATCTTTTTTTATGTCAGGAGAATGTACCACATATCCGTTGCAATACCAAACACCACCGGGAGAAAACCATCCTTTCCATATTCCTCCTACATAGAAATTGATTTGATTTCCAGTAGGCAAATTCCCTTCAGCAATATAGGTATCGTTTAAACCATCAAGATATACCCCTGTTCCTGAAGGAACTGATAATCCGCCTGTATTAAATCTATATGCAACGCCACCTGCCGATAATGCTATCTGATCAGCGGTTTCCTCTTGCAAAAATGTTCTTGCACTACCCAGACATATTTTCATCCCCTGAGGAATCGCTAATCTGCTATTGTCAAGACAAAGCGCCTGTATGCCATCACAATACCATGCTATTGTGTTTGTGCCGCTAACACCGATAACGCTCGTATAATTCTTTGTGCTTGTGTCAAAAAAATATTTTGAACCATAGGGTATTCTTATATCTCCATTAACCAGAAGTTGATTAGATGGGGATATCGTGCTGACAAAAAGCTCTCCGGACATCACAGTCTGACTAGCTACATATAGATTATTCCCTACAGAGATATTATTGCCTGCGGATATACTATTTTTCGCATTGAAATCGCCAATACTACCTAATGCATATGGAGATGCTGTAAGCATTTGACGGGGTGTCATTTCTTCACCATCAACAGAAATTGCAACATAGTACTGCGCATTAAACGATAAATTGTCCAGCAAAGTGCTCCCAGCTCCAAGAACAACATTATATAAACCACTTATACCTAAATCTACAATGTGCGTTTCGCTCCATAGCATTGTCCCATTTTCCGAACTGTCATATATTTTAAAGTACATGTCATGAGAACCTGTTATCGGGTTCCCCGCATTGTCCGTTAGTTTCCCTTGTATGTTAAGCTGTTTATAACCGGCATGAACATTAGCCACCAAAATTGCCAAAAACACTACTTGCACTAAAAACACGAAAACCCTGCGCATACTGATCTCCTTCCCAAATATTATTTGTTTACCACATCGGTCATTTTTAAGCATAAGACAGGCAAACCACATTAAGATACATATTCATCTCGGCTGTTTATGGTGAAATAATAACTGATTTTAATTCCTTAAATCCATCATATTTCCATTGACCAGCTTCCTTAACAAAATAGTGACCATATATCAAACGGTAATGGTCGCCTTCACCATAACATTCAAATTCAGTATCAATCCGATACTTCATTCCTGTCAACTGTTTACAGCTTATTATTTGCTTGTAGTTAATATATCCAATTTCATTATGATTTTTTGCGAATTCCTCGTAAGTATCTGCCGAGACAATTTCAGGGAAATCTTTACTTAACGCTGCCTTATATCGCTTTGATAAATAAGCATATCTTTTCTTATAATCGTCAGATACCTCACTGGTAATGTAGGAAAAAAATGTCTTTTTAAGTTCTGAATTCTTTATTTTTTCTGCACCCTTCAAATTATATGCCTTTAATTCCTCTATTCGTTTCGGCATTTTCTTATCTTCTCGTTCCCAATACTTATCAAGGGCATAAGCAGTAGTGCTTAATAACAAAGAAAGCAATATAATTCTAATAATAGCATTCATAAATATCCTCACTTTTCATACCATACTGCAACATTCCCGTCTATTCTGTCACGGATGTCAATATGGTTGAAATTTCTTGAATAGTAAGTTCCAATACCGCCTATGCCCATAATTCCCAATGCTGAATTTCTTACCTCATCTACACCCACCTGCGTATTGCCTCTATAAAATCTCGCATCAGCTGCTTTGTAACCCATCGCCGCACAATGGTAGCCTGAGCTGGGGCTTGCTGGGGTAAATCCTTGTTTCTTTAATGATACCTGTGTAGCACTACTTCTATCGCCACCAGAAACATAAACTAAATCAGCGGCAAGATTAACAGCCAAATCCTGCAATGCTTTTATAACATTGGGATTACGAAGTGATTGACCGGCTTCATATTGGAATGACACATAATTCTTTGGCCTTATCGGGCCGCTTGTCGGGCCGGATGACCCAGATAGTGAACTTTCTGGCTTATTAGATGGCAGGCTTAATGAGGAAGGCAACATTCCACCACCTATTGCCGATGCAGCGACTGAGGCAGAAGCTCCTAATCCGTTTGTGGATAATAGAGGTAAAGTATAACCATCCATTGTAATACCTATTTGAGCATTAAATGTTTGCGACAATGCTGTATCAAAACCTGTGAGAGCACCAAGCCCTGCTATACCTGCTCCTATTGCCGCCCCAGTCAATGCTCCCTGCCCCGCCGCATTCCAGTCAAATTTATTCAAGTCTTGACTAAACCCGTGCGTGCCACCATTAACACCACCTGCTACTGCACATATTGCTATAAACAGTAAATCATCTATGCCAAATATATTACCGCTGGGGTCAGTATAGATAATCGGATTGTTCCTGCAATAAGCATAACGGTTGAGGCATTGAGGGTCATACAAATTCTGTATGAAAATATCAGGCGTTATGAATATTCCCAGCTGCGGGTCATAATACCTTGCGTTGTAATAATACAACCCGGTTCCGCTGTCAAAGATCTGCCCCGTGTATTTCCGGCTCGCGCTGGTTCCACTTGCCTGATACATTGCTCCATAGGGCGTGTATGTCGTTGTGCTTACTACATTCCCGCTTCCGTCCGTCAGCAGGTTTGTGCTGCCAAGGTGGTCGCTGTGATAGTAGTTAAGCTCCCCTGTGTTCTTCTTTGTGGCAACCAGTTTCCCGTTTGCGTATATGTTCTTTGTCGCGTTGCCGCCGGTAGTCTCATATACCGTTCCTATATAAACCGAGATTGCTTCACTCCCGTTCGCAATGACGCGCTTCTTTACACGCTGGCCGCTGTAGTCGTAGGTGTATTCCTCGCTGGTCCCATCGGCATTTACTACCTTTATCGGCCGGTTATCATAATCGTACTTTATCCAACGGTTATTGCTTATTACATGGTTCCCGTTGCTGTCTTTAAGCAGGTTCCCGGCATACTGCCCTATCGCCTTTACTATATCGCTTATTGCGCTCATCTGTTCTACTTCCCCCAGACTCGCTCGCTGGGGCGACTGCGCCTCATCGCCGCCTAAACTGTACGGCACCTGCACTACATCCCATCGCAGGCTCTGTAATACTGTCACCGCGCCGCTATACCCATAGTTTAACATCTTTCCGCCGCCGAAACTTTTTCCTCTTACATTCTCACCGACTGTATCAGACGACTGCGTGCAGCTGCTGAAACTTACATCCCCGCTGGCTCCCACAAGCCGCGGCTCGGGCCATTTAGCCTCATAGTTCAGCTTCGCATACACGCCTACTATATATACCGGGCTCCATGATGATTCCGCCCCATGTTCATCAACCACCTTCACACGCACCCCGTAACTGCCGGCCGATATCCAAGTGTGACTTGTTACCACCATTGAGCCGTTAGCATTCCACGGGCTTGTGCTATACACCACGCTGTCGCCCCAGTCAACAACATAACAGATACTGTCCCCGTTTACATCCCACCCGTTGAAAGTATAGGCATGTGGCTCATTCATTGTCACAGATTCTTTTCCGCTCGGCAGTTTCGGCTTGTCGGGGTTGTTGTTGGGCACTAAGGCATAGCGCGCGTATATTTCGCTATACGACAGCGCTCGCCCCCACAGGTTGAATTCATCCACCCTTCCGCTAAATCCACTACCTAATACTATGGTATTGCTGTTGCTCTCTATCTTACCGTTTGCCGTTGTTGATGACACAATGCTCCCGTTGATATATAATCTTACTATGCTCCCATCATAGCTCAACGCTATATGCTTCCATACATTTGATCCCAGCCCGTATCCGGCAGCATAGCGCCAGCTGCCGCCTATATTTAATCCGGCGTTTATATACCCGTTTGTGTCACAACTTATTGCAAAACTGCCGGCCTTTCCGGCTATCTCGCCGCTCGCGCCCAGGCTGCCGCGCATTGACCAGAACTCAATGGTCAAGGATTCGCGCGGTATCCCATAACTGCTTATACGCGCTGTGCCTACACCGTCAAAACTTAATCCCTGGCCGTAACTACCATTGCAATACGCCGCCCCGTTTAGTGTTAGCCCGCTTGCCGCGCCGTCAAACATCATACCAACAGCGCCGGCTGGACTGTCAGGATTAGTTTCTATATCACCGGTCCGGCTGTAGCTATAGCATTTGGCTACATAACTGCCGGTACTAATGGCTACTATCAACCTGTTTAATTCATCATATATATATCCCTGGCTCATCCCACCGGCGCCGTCGCTTATTCCTGTTATATTTCCAGCAAGGTCATAGCTGTACGCAAGGTTCTGCAAAGCCGCACCTGCTTTTACGGTATTCAGCAAAGAAAGCCGGCGGCTCTGGCTGTTATAGCCGTAGGTAGTTACCACCCCGTTGCCAAAGTTTAATGAACTCAATTTGCCGTGACTTGTGTTATCGTAACCGAAGCTCGCGTATGTCACCAGGTTATCGCCGCTCTTTACGGCGCTCAACGCATTGCCGCTATATTCCATATTCACGCTATCATTATCAGGGTATGTAAGCTTTGTTTCCCGCCCAAGCAAGTCATATTCATTGGATGTCACATACTGCCCGCCGCCGTTAAGCTCGCTAAGCTGCCTTACCTTCCTGACATTGCGCCCGAACTCGTCATACGCAAACATCGTTATCCCGCTTGCGTCTCGCACGCTGGCAAGCCGACCTGCTCCATTTGCCGTGCTGTCGTATACATAATATATATTTGAACCAGCTTCGGGATAGCTTTTCTGCGTTATTCGCCCAAGGTTGTCGTAAGTCATTGTTGACACATTCAACCGGCTGTCAGTCTGTCTCAGCAAATTTCCGTTTATGTCGTACTCGTACAGCCAGTACCCCATAGCAGGGTCGCTCATACTCGTTTTTCTGCCAAGACTGTCATATCCTATTTCAGTAACTTCACTCTTTGAATTTGTTATGCCGGTAAGATTGTCCGCAAGGTTGTAAGCGTACCTGGTTATGTATTCCTCGCAATCATTGTGTTCATGCACTTCCAATATTCGCCCGTAACCATCCTTCACATAGTCCTTTACCTGCGCCTGCACTGAACCGTCGGCGACATTGTTAAATGTCACGGTTTCATTCCATCCGTCATAACTATGCTGGGTTTCACCGCCGTCAGGCGCCGTCAGCTTCGTCAGCCTGCCAAACACATCATACAACGCCACACTGTGCGCCGCATCCGCGACCGGCTCGCGGAACCCAACAGCAGAACCCGTTATCCTAGGCAGGTAGCTTCGCTCCACCAGCCCAAGAGCGTTATATGTCACTTCCCCGGATATCATTTGGCTGCCTTCCTGCGCTGGACTTAACTTGTTTATTGTCCGGCCGAGACCGTCAATGTATTCATAGGTGTCCAATGTCTTTGCAGGATTAAGACGGGTTTTCTCGCATATCATATGCGGGGGGCCGGCAGGGTTTATGCTATATGCGTATAATGTCTCGGAACCGCAGGGCCCCGTCGTTGAAAGCGGGCGCATAAATATATCATACACGCTAACGGTTTTCTGTCCGTTAATATCCGTGTGCTCCACAACCGCGCCGGCGTTATTGTAGGTAAAGCTCTCTCGCTGACCTGCCGAGTTGGTAATGGTTGAAACATACTGGTAAAAATTGGTTTCATAATCCTTAACAATCCTGTTGCCCTGCGCGCCGCCGCTCTCCACCCACCTTGCATCGCGTTCTTCAACCATATTACCGAACTGGTCATACACATATTCCGAAACCGGATTGGCCCCATTATCATTATACGCCTCTTGCCGGGTAAGGTTACCCTTTAGGGGCGGAATATTCCTTGCCGTGGCTCCATCATAATAATACCATCGCTCAGACACTGTGTTCCCTAACGCATCGGCAAGCCTTGTGTGCGCCGGCAAACCCATTATATAGGCATCGGGATAATACGCGTAGTCCGTGAAAGCAACCTTTAACGGCGTATCATCGCCAGAAGTTGTCACCCTGGTTACATTACCATACGAATCATATTCGTAAGCTGTTTCCGTTGCGCGCTGTGTTGTCCCAAAAAGCCTGCGCGTGACACGCCGCAAATGCGGAAAATACACCCCTAAATTAAATATTGTGTCATATTCGTATATCTCTTCCGAAAAAAGACTGCCATCAGCGTTGTATAACTTCCTGTTATCCACCCTCCCCTTATAAAGTATGGTTCCGTATGAAATATCCTCGTCCTGAAGGTATTTGGTAATCTGGTAGTTAAATAACGCGTCATTAGAAGGATTTACCGTTTTTTCAGTCACATACTTAAAACCGAGAAACTCCCGCTCAGCCGGAGTGCCACGCCTGCATTTACCGCCGCTGTATTCATAAACCTTTTTCGCATAGTTGCCTCTTCCGTCACCGGTCTTAACGGAGCTTACCACAAAAACAGGCAGATGCATATCCACAGTCCGCTCGGCACTCTGCGTGTATGTAATTTCCGTCGTGCCGCCTAAACCGTTTGTTATTTTGCTAAGTAGAGGGCGGGGAGTTAAAATATTCCTAATAACATCAAAAAAGTTATCAGCTCTGTGTTTCCTGACATGATCCGGCGTCCCATCCCCATTAAAATCAACCATAGCAACTTCCGAGTGCTTTTGACTCCCGCTGTTGTCAGTATAGCAGGAAGCAGAGTCATAATAGTCGCCTGACGCATTGATATCAACCTTGGGGGCAAATCCTTTCCCTGTGTTATATCGCACCGAAAACACCGACGAATTCCTGTGTTTTAATACATGATCCGGCAGGCCGTCGCCGTTTATATCCATAAATCCAACTTCCGCATGATTTGTTGAACCATCATTATAAGTGTAGCATAAGTCATCGGGAATCACTCCAAAATCGTTGGCACCTATAGCCCACTGTTCTTCATCAGCGAAGCCGCTTCCGGTATTCAGCCTGACTTGGAAATAATCGTTATCCCTGTGTTTTCGCACATGGTCAGGCAGGCCGTCGCCGTTTATATCCATAAACCCAACTTCTGTATGATTCTGCGAGTCATTAACATATGTTGAACTCAAATCCCATGTATCGCCGGCCACGGGCCATGGCACCCATGCGGCAAAACCACTACCTGTGTTCAACCGAATGTAAAAGCTACTGTTACCGGCACATTTCATTACATGATCAGGCAGGCCGTCGCCGTTTATTTCTGTCATATCAACCTGAACCCTGTAGGTAGGACCGTCTTTGAATGTAAACTTTAAATCGTCCGGAAGATAAAAATCATCCCCGGCTATACCCCATGTTTCCGCGTATCCAAACCCGTTGCCAAGGTTTTTCCTGACTGAGAAATTGTTTTCGTCCCTGTGCTTACGCACATGGTCCGGCAGGCCGTCCCCTGTAATATCAAGCATTGCTATTTCAGTATGTGTTGCGGTGCTATTTGAGTCAGTATATTCCAAACCCAGATCCCAGATATCCGCCGGAGCGGTCCATGAAATCTTTTCTGCAAAAAACGAAGAACTGTTATTAAGACGGATATAAAAATTATCCTGGTAGGTACTCTCTTCATTGTCCCTTCTGTGCTTTAAGATATGGTCCGGCAAACCGTCGCCGTTTATATCCATAAACCCAACTTCTGTATGATCTGTAGAACCTTCATGGAAAGTATAACCAAGATCATCGGGTGAAGTGAAGTCTTCGCCGGGAATGAAACTGCAGCCTGGCGCAGAAAATCCCTCTACAATCTGATCATAGTTAAAACTTGTTGTATAGAGCACCGAAACGCCATCGCTGCCAATTTCGCTTATTGAGCTTAGTAGGGACAAGTTAGAAGCCGTGAGGCTGTAATTCAACTCATATTTTTTTAACAAGGCGCCATTACTGTAAACCCATATATATTTCAGCCTTTTGTTTATTGTCTGTTTGACTCCTGCACGATAGTTTGTTATTACATCCGGACGGTCGTTCTGTTCAATCTCAAAATTTACCTGGTATTTTGGTCCTATGTCTGCAACTCCGTTAATGTCTTCATGGCCGGTATATTGTATATAGTCAGAGATATTTTGGTAATATGAAGGAGCCGCATGTAACACATTATTAGTATATGTAGCGTTGGGATAATTATATGCGATAAAATTGCCATTGGTATCCTTAACTTTCGTCAGCCCCCAGTGAAAAAATCTGAACACTCCCGTAGAAATTTCTTTTTTAACAAGCCCTTCAAAAACATAGGTTTTGCCGCTCTTGTCGGCGGCAACCCACTTTAAAGCCCCGTCCGCACTCGTGTAATAACAACGAAACCTGGTAAAAGCCGACTCCAGAGAAGGCCTATACTCACAGAAAGCCCCTGCAGCATCACTACCTTCCCCGACTTTTACAAGCTCATCGCTTCCACCGCCAAGCGTATATACAAAAATGTCGTTTGTCCCGGATAATGTGTCATCATATTTTGGAATGCCATTTTTAGTACTCCTGTGTATAGACCCAAAACTTAAATCCCAGCCGCTGCCAATCCAGCCGTTCCCCGCCTGGGAATTATAAATAAGCCTAAGGTCGGGCTGTAGCCCGTTACGGCCCGCCGGAATTTTTATCGGGTATTCATACATAAAAGCGCCGGTATATAACCCGGCGCTCGCGGAACCGGCAGGAGTAATATTGCCGGGGTTCCCTCCAGACATTTCAGTGGCCCCGACACGCATTTGGAATGCCGCTACAAGCAACACAATGAATGCTAAATATTTTTTGTTCATGTAATCCCCCTGCCGGATTATCTGTTTAATTTAAGCGCCGCTATCTCTTTTTTCAATGCCATTATCTCCGCCTGATGCTCCTGAATTGCCTTAAACATTACCGCTACAAGCCTGTTAAATGCAATCCCTTTGTAGCCATCCACTCTCGTTTCCACAAGAGCGGGAAATTGCCCCTCCAACTGCTGAGCGCTGAAACCTATTTCCTGGGCATCAAGATATGTCGGGATTTCGGTTGTTTCAATATCCTGGTATTTTACACGCTCAACACCTTTTTCGTCGTGCTCAACAATCTTGTTAGCTTTTTGAGGAAGCATATCTTTTGTGAATATTTTGCTTTTGTCCCAGTTGTATTTTATAATCTTTACCTGGCTAATTTTATCCAGAACACTGTCATTGAACTCACTAATGTTTTGTTTGAGCCTTTCATCCGATGTTAAATTGAAAGCAGGTGCAACCATCTGGCCGGAGGCATAAATAATTCCTCCAACCTCCAGATTGGCCCCATGCACCAATCCTGTCTGATTTATCACAACACTCCCTGATTTACATACCTTCATACTTTTTATCCAGTTTCCGCCACCGCTGTCATTCCATATTTCCAATGCCTGACCGCCATTTTGTGTATTAAAAGTATCATCAACAATGCTCTTGATCACACTACCATTGCCAATATTTAACCCAATACCACTTCCAAAAACCGCTGCGTTTGCCCCAGGATTATTAAATTTTACGGGCTCTGTGTATCCATTCGCAACATTGTCAACAACTGTGAACTTTTTATCAGGCGTATCTGTCCCTATTCCAACATAACCGTTGGATTTCCAGATACCGTAGCCGCCAAAGCTGACATTATTAGTATTTAACTCCAGTATCCCGCTGCCCGCCGCAAGCTTCATATTTCTCGCGCCATCTGTATTTATGGAAAGGCGCAAACCGTCATCATTTCCTATATATATCCTTCCACCGTTATATGCGCTGCCAAAACTGCCCACACCACCCCAAACGGTGAGTTTTTCTGCCGGGCTTGTCGTCCCGATTCCAACCTTTCCTGACGCGGCATTAAGATACACATCACCGGTAGCGTTTGATATTTCTATCGGCGTGCTTTCAACACCGTTGTTAAAGCGGCCCAAAACAATATTGCCGTTATTTCCCCTGACTCTTAAATACCCTTTTAAGCTTGTTGCGGAAGGTACTGCCCCAACCGCGCCAAGATGAAAATTTAATCCTCCGCCTGTCGCCGCTCCTGCAGTATAAAAAACACTTAGCCCTTCACTATATGGTAAATTACTTGAATAAAGCAAACTGTCGCCGCGCGAGTCCAGTTTATTTGTCACCAGCGTTTGCCCAACATTAAAATCCCCGACACTTCCAAGCGAATAAGGCGAGGCGCCAAGTGTCTGCCTCTCGGTCATTTCCGCTTCCGCGTCAACAGAAATACCCAAATAATACTGTTCGTCAAAAGTTACGGAATCTAAAGCAATATTCGGCGGATTTATTAATTGCGCCCCCTGCCCGAGTTGAATATTTAATAAACCGGTAGTTCCAAGATCAACACCTAAATGCTTTTCGGCAAATACAAGCGCATTACTCGCGTCATAGACTTTCAAAGTTATGTCATGGGATCCGGTTATAGGCGTTACCCCATCCGTTTGAGTCAACTTACCCTGCACATTTACTTTCTTTAAACCTGACACAGCATTGCCCGCCAGAACCATGGCCACTACAAGAAACACAAAACATCTTTTTACCAAACCACCAATGCGCATATACCCCTCCCTGTTTTAAATATTCTATCTTTTACCCGACGGTTTTAAACCAAATCCTGCGAAGGCGAAGTGATAACAAGCAACTTGCGTTTCTCTGAACGCAAATAATCCCGCCTTGGCGGGATTTCGCAGGTTCTCCTTCTTATCTTCTCTCCTTATCCGTAAAATACTGTGTGAATCAATGTTTTCGCCTTGCTTCTGTGTAGTTATAAAGTTTGATAGTTTTCGCAATTGCCGCTTTGATGTGCCTAATTGCCGATTGATTTTCGTTACTTCGGTTGCGCATGTCTGAAACCCTGCTCCGATATGATGTTGAATCTGGGTGCAGGGTTGAGTTCGCAACCGCCGAAAATCATACCGGCAATTGCATCACCAGCGGCAAGGCGAAAAGCTGTCAAACTGCCCTATAGAAATTTTACTGTTTCCATTATTTGCTTAAACTGACTTCCTGACTCCGCCCCCTTGGCTTTATATATTATTATCCCCCTATTGCAATTATTATGTTTGTTGTTATATGTCCTATTATTAATGATGAAAACATAATCGTCCCCAAAGCCCTGCCTATCCATGAATGCTAACTACATTCCAAAAATAATTTCCTTGTGGTATGGCCTTAAAAATAAAACTATTTGCATAATTATTGTCATTATTACACAAAAAATAAAAAGTCCGATTTCATATTTTTCCTTCATGTTTAATTTTTTTCCTTGGGGTCTGTTATGATAAATTAAGAAATATAACAAAATACCAAATAGAATAGTCGGTATTATCATTGGTGCAATATTTCTTTCAAGCAAGTAATTCCCGACTGGGCCTATAATATTTTCTATTAATCTATTCTTAGGATTTTCAAAATATTCCATTATTTTTTCTCCTTCTGGAATATTCTGTCAGCACCAACGCTGTATATTATGCCTTGAATAGAATTCCAAGCTGTGCGTGTATAGCCATACCCGTGGCTTACATAACGACCGGTTGACTTACCATAATAACCTAAGCCATTAGCTGTCGTCTTTACACCTACAGCGCCGATATTGGCAGTGCCTATGTCAAGAGCAATACCACCTACACTAACCATACCCTTAATGAAGTTTCTATTTCCACCACCCAGTGCCCCTGCACCCAAGTAACACCCAGCAGCCAATGCATCACCACCTGATGCAATTAAACCGACGCCTTCGCTTGCTACCGCACCTGCTGGGCCGCCAAACATTGCAGCACCTGCACCAACTACATTCAATTTCAGTGTTACATCCGAAAGACTATCACCTGTACTTTCCAACCATTCCGCCGCATTTGCCGCATATCTCTCTGCTTCTGAAACAGTATCTCCAGTTCCTGCCTCAGCGAGATAATTTGCCGTTGGTGAAATATCAGTTGATAACGCACAATTTCCGTTGCTGTCTGTCGGAATTGGTGTTGGATAATTATTATTCACGCCGCTATTATTGCCACCCCCTCCACCGAAAGGCACATTGACTACTGGCTGCGGAGGAATGTCTACATTAATATGATTCCGGTCAAAGAAGTCTTTCAGTGTCGCATTTGTCTTATCTACAAAAATCAACCAGTCTCTGTTTAAGGTGGGCAAATCTTTATTGAAAAAGTTTGTAACACCATCTACCATGTCGCCCCAAATGTCATGTCCCGTTGGATCTGTATATATTATTGGGTTGTTTAAGCAATAACTGTATCTGTTTAGGTTCTGTGGATTGTATGGATTAGATACAATCGTATCAGGTGTTATGAATGTCCCCAGAAGCGGATCATAGTACCTTGCATTGTAATAATACAACCCGGTTCCGCTGTCAAAGATCTGCCCCGTGTATTTCCGGCTCGCGCTGGTTCCACTGGTTTGATACATTGCTCCATAAGGCGTGTATGTCGTTGTGCTTACTACATTCCCACTTCCGTCCGTCAGCAGGTTTGTGCTGCCAAGGTGGTCGCTGTGAAAGTAGTTAAGTTCCCCTGTGTTCTTCTTTGTTGCTATCAGTTTCCCGTTTGCGTATATGTTCTTTGTTGCGTTGCCGCCGGTTTTCTCATATACCGTTCCTATATAAACCGAGATTGCTTCACTCCCGTTCGCAATGACGCGCTTCTTTACACGCTGGCCGCTGTAGTCATAGGTGTAATCCTCGCTTGTCCCATCGGCATTTACTACCTTTATCGGCCGGTTCTCGTAATCGTACTTTATCCACCGGTTATTGCTTATTACATGGTTCCCGTTGCTGTCTTTCAATGGCACATACCCGTATTGCGCAAGCGTCGCCTGTATCTCGGCTACATCGCTCAGCGCAGTCACTTGCGGGAGCGTCAGTTTGGCTGGCGGGGCTGTCTCATCGCCGCCGGGATACTGCATATACCCAAGCGGGCAGGCGCTCCATAACGCGTTATTCCCGCATATATCGCCTGCATACCCGAAACTTGCTATGCTTGTTCCTGATGCGCTTGCTGATACCGCCTGCTCGCCTATGGTATCGGCGCTGCTTATACCGCTTGTTGATACGCTTACACAAGCCGATAGCCCCATCAGCGGCTTTGGCTCGGCTGTTATAGCCTCTATGCTATCATATATGCTTATCTGCTCCTGCGGGTTCCACACAGAACCTGCTCCTTTACTGTCTTGCACACTTACCCTTATTGTGTAGCTACCGCTGTTTGCCCAGCTGTGGCTTGAGGTTACAACTGTCCCGTTGGCAAGATATGTTGTCGTGGTATACTCGGTCCCGTCACCCCAGTCCACTATATACCTTATATCGTCCCCGTCAAGATCCCACCCCTGCAATGTGAAATTATACAGCGTTGTCTTGTTTCCCGCAGCGGGGCCCAGGGGCGTCAGAGGCTCGTTAGGCGCAAAGTTGGGTACCGCCGCGTATCGCGCGCTTACCTCGCTGTCTGACAGCGCTCGCGGATAGACTATTACTTCGTCCGCCAGGCCCAAATACGAATACCCTATTAGAAGATTCTCCCCGGGGCTTCGCACTATTGACCCGCTCGCGGCTACGGAACTTATCAAAACACCGTTGACATATATTTTAACATTTGCGCCGTCATATGTCATCACATAGTGTTTCCAGACATCAATTGTCCCGGGAATATCAGCTGATATGCTCTTTATCCCTGTATTCAGGTTCAGATATCCCTGAACGCTGGTATCCGTAATTTTAGGGAACTTGTACGAACCTTCCTTTGATACGACATAGCCGCCGGTCATGGTTTTAGGGCGGGCCCATAATTCCACCGTAAGTTCTGTCTGGGGATTAAGTATTTCCCTGTTATCAACCGCTACGACAGCGCCGCTGCCAAAGCTCAGGCCCTGCCCTACCCTTCCGTTTGCCCGCTCCGCTCCGTATATCTGTCCGGATAATCCATTTACATTATCCAACGCTATTTCGCCGGAGGGCTCTTCAAAACCCCACGCGCCGGCCATAGCCTTGGTGTCCGGATTATAAATAATATTTCCAACGGAATCGTATTCGTATATCTTTATTCCATACGCTCCGTTGGCATTTACCAACCTGCTTAAATCGTCATAGGCGAAGTTCTGCGCCTGGGCCGGGTCCGCACAGTTGATTTCTGTGATGTTTCCAACCGAATCATAAGTATATGCCAGGTTCTGCAGAGCGCCGCCATTGGTTTTAAGCGTGCCAAGCCTTTGGGTCAGCGGGTTGTAAGTATAATCCGTAAAAACATTGTTTCCGTAGGTGGTTTTCAGCAGTTTGCCGTGCAGCGCAGTATCGTAATCAAATGTCGCGTATTTGAGCGTTCCGGCTTCATCGTTGGCAGCGCTTCTCAGAGCTGCGCCGTCATACGCGAAGTAAACCCTGTCGTTGTCAGGATATGCCAGCGAAAGCTCCCTGCCAAGCCCGTCATAGGTATTGCTTGTCACATACACACCGCCGTCAATTACGCGTTTTTTGCTTATATTGCGCCCGGCTTTGTCGTAAAAGAACTCAGTTGAACCAGACAAATCATTAACCTTCGTAAGGCGGCCGGCGGAATATCCGTATCCCGGCGCGTCATAGCCATATATTATGTTCTTCTGGTCGGGATATGTCTTTGATATTACCCTGTTAAGCCTGTCATAAGTCATGGTTGAAATTTGCAGATTGGCATCCATCTGGCTTATAAGATTGCCGTTTAAATCATAGGAGTAATACCACGAACCCATCTTTGGGTCGTTCATTGATATTTTCCTGCCAAGCGGATCATAGAAAATTGTTGTCTCGTCGCCCTGATTGTTCGTGATTTTCTTTAGATTATCAAGCGCGTCGTATTCGTATTTTGTGGTATATATATCACTGTTGTTGTGTTCATGCACTTCTAAAATTCTGCCGTAACCGTCTTTTATATAGTCTTTAACCACTCCGTTCTGGTCGGTAACAGACTCGTCCCATCCGTTGTAAGCTCTGACAATATATGTATTGTCAGGGTATGTAATGCCGGTTACCCTGCCATGATCGTCATATACCGTTATGGTGCATGGTTTTGTTGCAACAGGTGTCACATAATTATTTGAAGTGTCCACAAGGTAAGGCAGATATGACTGCTCCACAAGGCCCCTGCTATTATATGTCACATGGCCGGAAAGCATTCTTTTGCCATAGGTGGTGTCGGAAAGCGTTTGTATTTTCCTGCCAAGCCCGTCATAAAACGAGTAGCTCTCAAGCATTTCACTTGCGCCGGGTTTTATGCGTTGTTTCACAACCGATACCGATGGAAAAGTATTTAAATTATAACCATAGACAAGCGTCGGATACTCTGCCGAATCTTCGGGTCCGACAACCATTAATATCCTTCCGAATATATCAGTATCACTATAAGTGTTAGTTGTTACAAGGCCGTTGTAATCCGTATTCGTCAATACCTGTCCTACTTCATTATATGTGTACAATTCGGTATGGCCGAGGCTGCTTGTCACCGAAGAGACAAACTGATTAAACGCATTGTCATACACCTTCTGAATCCTGTTGCCTTCCACGCCGCCGGTAGCGTTCCATTTCGCATCACATTCCTCAATAACATTTCCATAAGCGTCGTAAGAGAATGTTATAACCGGGTTATTTGTATTGTTGTTTGCCTCTTTCTTCGTCAGATTACCATTAACGGGACTATCTCCCTGCGATGTGCCGCCGTCATAATAATACCACTCCTCCGAAACAACCGTGCCGATGCTGTCTTTCAACTGCCTGTGCCTGGGATATGCCAGCAGATGATTATTAATATTATAGGCGTATTCAATGACTTCAGTCTTTGACGGCGAAGCGTCAGGCGATGTGGTTTTACTAATGACATTTCCAAAAACATCATATCCATAAGTTTCGGTTATTGACCTGTTAGTTGTTCCATAAACACAGCTCTGCATAGAACTCAGTATCGGGAAATAAATCCCCGGAGCAAAGGAAGATTCCATGTAATTATAAGTATTAGTGACGGATGTTAGGGGATTATCAAGAGAATTATTGAGAACATTAAACTTGTACTTCGTCTGATCGGCGATTCTGCCTTTGTAAATATTAATACCGTTTACGGTATTATCGTTTTGCAGAAAATGAGTTACAGTACAGTCAATCGCCGTATTGTTTAATACATTTATACTGTATTCCTTTACAGTCCCGAAACCAAGAAACTCTTTTTTGTCATAGGGTTCTCTTATATATTTTCCGCCGCTGTATTCATACTTTTTTTTGAAATAATTATTATAGCCGTCGTTTGTGCTTACTGTCTTAACCAAATACATAGGAAACGGGATTTCCGCGTTTGCCGGCCTGTTTTCGTATTCAATGCTTGTTTGCCCGCCGAGTTCGTTTGTTATGCCGGTTATCAGATTCGGCTGGCCCGCGCTTGTAAGCCATACATACGCGTCCCGCGTGCCGGGGCCGGCCTGTGCCCTGAAAACATCGGCCGTTCCGTTGCCGTCAATATCAGCCAGTCTTACCCCTTCATCAACTGAATTGTTGTCATCAACCCTGTAAGCCAGCCTTGCTGAGGGAATCCAGCTGTCATCCTGATGCCAGCCGTTTCCTGTGTTAAGCCATGCCCCCTTCTGCACATATCCGGTGAAGCCGTAATTCTTAACCAGGTCAACCATGCCATCGCCGTTTAAATCCGCAAACCTGACGCCTCTATCAGCGCCGTTTTCCACAAATGCCACGGGAGAAGTCCATGTAGTCGCGCTTGACCAACTGCCGTTACCGTTATTAATCCAGGCTCCGGAAGTATTATTCAGTATATCCGCCAAACCGTCGCCGTTTACATCAATAAACCTTACGCCGGAATCCTTAAAAAAATTGTCTGTAATCTCGCCAAGGCAAATACCGGAAGGAAGCCCCCATGTTTCTCTTAGCACCCAGCAGCTGCCGGTATTAGTCCAGATATTTGTTGTAATAATCCCGTTGGTTTTATAGGATTCTATTAAGTCCGGAAAACCGTCACCGTTAAGCTCAACAAATTGCACACCGCGCGCACTTGAAGACGAAACGCCATTACGGTAAACAAAATTGGTTGGCAGAACCCACGAGGAAGAAACCCAGTTATTGGTATTATTTAATCGTACCTGCGAAATGCTGTATCCGACCAATCCGGCCATTCCCTGCACCATGTCCACAAGCCCGTCATTATCTACATCCGCAAATCTTACACCTTCGTCTATAGCCGTATCCTCGTCATGTCCGTCAACAAGCCTTGCCGGGGGTATCCAGGTATCTGCCGAGCTCCAGCCGGAAAATGAATTCAGCCACGCTCCGCTACCGGTTATTTCCTTATTTTGCACAATATCAGCCAAGCCGTCGCCGTTTACATCAATTAACTCAGCTCCCCGGTTTGTTGATCTTGTGTCGCTATTGCGGTAAACAAAGTTGTTTGGCGGAGGATTATGATAGTTATTAACTATATCCGCCCCTTTATCATTCGCGCTCCAGGTAAAATATGTGCTTTCATAGGTTACACCGTCCCGCGCGTATCTTTTTATCTCCATCAGCCGCGATCTATCAGCCTCGCTGAGCCCGTAAATAAATTCATATTTTCTTATTAGTACGGGATTGTTGGGGTCAACCGTGGAATATACATATATGCAGTGAAGCCTTCTGGTGGAATCCTGGCATATACCTGAACGAAAGCTTGTAGTAATATCCGGCCTGTCGGCGCCTTCCACTTCAAATTTTATGGAATATTTCGGATTTAAATCAACATTGCCATTGGCATCCTTGTGCCCCGTGTACTCTATCACATCGGAAGTAACCGGGGAAGTATTTATTATTGCCGGCGCAAGATGAAGAATTGTGCTTGGATTTGTGCTGTAATTGTTATATGAATTATATCTTACAAAGTTGCCGTTTGTGTCCTTTACTTCTGCCAACGCCCAATGAAAATACCTGTATCCGCTATCAGCCTGCTTCCCGACAAAACCCTGGAAATAATACTGCTTACCGGACTTGTCGTATGCTGTCCATTCTTTCGCGCCGTCGGCTGTAGTGTAACGGCAGATGAATTTTGTGAAGCTTGAATCTGTCTGCGACCTGTATTCTATAAATGAGCTGAGGCTGTCTGTCTGGATAATACCTACCTCCACCAGTTCCTGGCTTTGTCCGTTTAAAGTATATTCAAAAGTATCAACAGATCCATTAGTCGTGTCATTGTAGCTCGGCACGCCCAGCTTCGTGCTTCTGTGTATTGAACCAAGGCTTAAATCCCAGCCAATACCTACCCACCCATTCCCGGCCTGAGAATTATATACAAGCCTTATATTCGGCTGAAGCCCGTTTCTCCCGGCGGGAACTTCTATTGGATATTCATAGGTAAAGGCCCCGGTGTAGAGCCCGACACTCGCCGAACCAACAGGAGTGAGGTTTCCGGGATTTGTTCCGGACATCTCAATAGAATACAATTTACTTGCAAGCAACAGCGCGAGAACGGACAGCAATGCCGCTTTTCTCATGAATTCACCCCTATTATTTATATCCTTCCTCTAAAACCAGCGTTACTTATTTATTTGGGTTTTCAACAACTCAATTTCAGCTTTTAACGCAGCAATCTCTTGCTCGGCTGACAATAATCTCGCCTCGGCACCGTCCGCCCAAATACATGTTCCTATCGCAATCTTTGATATATCCTTTGAATATTTTTCTAACTCCGCATCAGCTTCTGCCGATGTTCTAAATTCATTTAATTTTAAGGTTCCGGTTGACAAACTAACTGCGGGGAGTCCATCATATGGCTTCAATGGTTTTTTTGCATCAATTAAAGCCCAATCCAAATAATCCTTTTTAGTTAACTCCGGCTTATCTTTAAATCTCTCATCTTTCCTAATATTAGGAGAAGTGGTTGTAAATCCCCCTGAAGCATAAAACTGTCCATTTTGCCTAAATTGATGACGCATAATCCCGCCAGTATATACATCAATATAATTACCTGCCGGTAAATTACCTTGAACAAAATAAGTATCCCCTCCGCTATCAACATATAATTTCTTGCCGGATGGCACGGCAAATCCAGTAGGCCCGAAGTACACGGAGTCTTCTCCGCCACAAGTTATTTTAATATTATCACCACACCATTCGGTAATATAACTCGGATGAGCAAGTGCCCCTCCATCCAAACTCAACTTTCTTGTAGGTGCTATACTCATATCGCCCAACACAGTCAGCGTCTGGCCAACATTAAAATCTCCCATGCTTCCGAGAGCATAAGGCGCAGAATTGAGTTTCTGCCGCGGTGTCATCTCGCTCTGGCCGTCAATGGAAATTCCAATATAATATTGCTTGTCAAAAGCAAAACCATCTAAACTGTTAGCTGATGAGGTCGCGAGCGCGACATTGTATAGCCCGGTGCTGCCAAGATCAACACCATAAGCGTCGGCCCATAGCGGAGAACCACCTGACAGTGTATCGTAAAGCGTGAAGTATAGCGTATGGGTTCCTGTTATGGGATTGCCGGCATTATTTGTAAGCTTTCCCTGAACATTAATCTGCTTTACCCCGGCAAATACTACAGACTGCATTAACAACAGCGCAACTAAAGATAGTACTACGCGATACAACTTTGACACACGCATTGATCCCTCCTGTTATTTTAGTTTTTATAGAAAACAATTTTAATTAAAAACAAAAAATCACATTGAAAAATATCAATGTGATCGCATAAGTAATTCTATAATATTTTCGGCCCAAAGCAAGCCCATCATCCTCACGAATACCCCCACAGAAATTCTCGTGCCCCTAAGTATTCAATTCCGCATATTCCGGCATTGAATAATATCTTGCGTTTTTGATTATACTAAATACCTTTTGGGTTTGCAATACTGCGTACGAACTATTTAAAAACCTTCAATCTTTTATTCTTAACAGCGTAATTACACCAAAAAATATTAGTATAAATGGCAGACCGATACCACCGAAGTAAGCTACAAAGAAATATACTGCTACTTTCAAAAAGCTTTGCCACTGACTTGGCGGTACAAGGCCGCAGACATATGGCGCCAGCCTGAAAAACATTCCATAAAAAATACCCAACGCTGAGACGAAACAAGTAATAGGTATAATCCATTTCATAAACTTCCTCCTAGTTAATTAATCTTGCCATTTATATTCGTAAGTGTCCTTACGAACAAATTCCTAACAACTTCTATACACAAAAACAGGCAAAGGCAATGCCATAACGGAATACGATGATATATTTGCGGCAAGAAATAAAAGTATTTGCTTCCAATGCCAAAAACACTCCAAATCAGCCAAAATGGCAGTGAAAGAAGGCAGACAACAACCCAATTCGCAAAAATACTTGAAATTGATAGTAACACGCCAAGTACTTGAACGATTACTACTTTCATACCCGACTCAAATATATCATCGTTTCCGTATAACATAAGAGATCCCTCCATTTAATAAACTTTATGCGACTTTGCTATGAGCAAATCTTTTGTACCTATTTTCGATAGGTTTTACTATCCCATTTTTTAAGATAGTCATCACTCCACTGTTTAGAGCATCCGTAAGCGCAAGTTTCGCCAGCTCAACATCTAATCCTGAGTCACTCGCAGAACCACTCACGCGTATATCAATACTCCGGCCATCCAGTAGATTTATGTGCTTAGTTACAGACATTTCTTTAACATTTGTATCCATTGGGATCACCTCCTTTGAGCTTACGCTCATGAAATATACGGCTTACATCCTAGACTCCATCCAAACGAGGTAATTTGATAGTTTCTCTAAATCTATATCCCAGACAATCTTATACCTATATCCACGAACCGGATTATTGATCCTGGAAAAGTAAGATTTATCAACGATTTTATCCTTCAAATTAGCAATTAGTATTTTTTTAGTCGGTTTTGTTTCAACTGCATCAGCAATTTTGGTTGCCTTACCACTTTTATCCATTTTTACCGTATAAGGGGATCCTTTAAGTGGGTACATTTCTGGGAAATGTATTTTCAGAACTAATTGTTTTGTAGGATAGTCGACATTGACCGTACTCTGCTGGCCCTCCTGACCAGGGAAAGAGCTGAACATTACATTACTGAGCCAGGCCCAAGTGTAATTTGCCTTCTTCTTTTTCCCAAAGGATTTTGCCCAATTTATTCTGAATACTTTGGCCTTATTTACATTCTTTAGCTCTTCCAGGCTAATTTCTTTATTTATGGTATCCTTTGACATTACCGTGAACATGTATTCATCGTTTTTTGTGTATTTGGGTTTTTCTTTCAGAAGTTTGTTTGCCTCAACTATGCTACCAAGGCAAACGAAATCGTTCAGGCATTCGTCATTACCAAACGAATGCCTGATAGCAGCTGTTTTCGGATTCATACAACTTGCATCAATCGTATGAAGAACGGCCCCATTTCCGTTAAAAAATGGAAATATGTTTTTAGTATATTCCCGAAATATAATCTGTTTCTTTTCCATTTTAGCCTCCCACTTAGTTTATTGAACAGTTTTGGACTGCCCTATTATTAAATTAAATCACCATATTGGAATTTACAACTAAAGTTTCCGCAAGTACGCTATTGCTTTTTTCTCGATCTTACGTACACCTTCTTGCGATAGGTTTAAAATCTTTGCCACGGATGATAACGGCAATGGGGTCGCAGTGTGCCCACCCAAACCATACCTCAGTTCAATTATCTGCTTTGCCAAAGGGTGCACACTATTCTTTCTTTTTTCTAGCATTGCCAGCATATTATTGACCTCGACCCTCAGAAACTCTTTCCTGTCTTCGGGTGAAGATAGTATGTCAAGTAGTAAAATCGGGGACCCGTCTTCATTTTCAGCTACTATTTTTTCCAGTGAATCGGTTGGATTTGGATCAAGACCACTTTTTAATCTTTGCTTTCCATGCAACCTTGAGTAGTGCGTTGATTTATATATTTCGCACTCCAAATAGCTGGAAATTGCTGAAGCTACATAGTGGTAGTACCCACCAAGTTTAGGGTTATAATTCCTGGTGGCCTTGATCATTGAAAGGCAAGACACCTGCACAAGGTCATTAAAATCTACCCCATACTTATTTGCGCTGTTTTGCCATTTGAAAACAAGATTAACCGCCATTTGAAGATTTCTTATAACAATCTCTTCTATAGCCTCATTTTCAGACTTTAGTTTGTATATTTCATGTACTTCCTTTTCTGATAGTTTTTTGTATTTGAATATTTTGCTAAAATATTCTTTGTCAAAATCGTTGTTTCTTAATCTCATAGAAAGCCCCTTTGAACAAAAAAAGTCCCTGAACTACCCGAAAGTAGTCCAAGGACTGATTATGTTCCTTTAAATTTTTATTAAAACGGCTATGTAAAACGCATACTACGACAATTTATTGTCTGGAAATTAGCTTAATATGCATTGAATTTGCTTGTACTTTTCAACATAGCGTTGCTATCACTACTACTCCCTTTAATAATGATAGCAAAGCCCATTTATGACCATTTTTTGCATATTTACTGCGGTTGCGGCTGTCTAAAGCGGATTGTTTTGCTTAGATAAGCAGTAGATGTTTAAAGCAACTACTTGGAGTTTTTGTGGAAGAAATGATCAACCAACTCGGATGGCTCAAAGAAATGTAACTTTCCGACTTTAGTTGATTTGATAATACCCTTATTGGCGAGATCTGGGATTGTAGTTGGGACTTTCTCATTATAACCAAAGCTAATAGAAGCTTTTCTTGTATCAACCATTTCAGCGATATGCTCAATCTCTTTAATTGGGTACAGGCGCTTACTTTTCAACTGTACAGGGTTCAGTATTCCCTGTTTAACAAGCATTCCTATTCTTTCCCATGTCTGGCTTCTTCCTATCCCAAATTTATCCATTACCTGCCTAAAAGTATAGTATTCCCCATCAATCGAATAATCTTCACACCGATTAAGAAGTACCTTTTCTATTTCGGCATACAGTGCATTAAAGTTTTCAGATTTTACCCCGGCTACTTCAACTACTGCACCAACGATTTCCTTCAGTATTCCTTTATCAGGCAGCAAAGAAGTTTTGATCTTTGAACTCAAAGCATCAATTTTCTCAACTTTTTCAATTGCCTCAATTCGTTTCTTAGTACTGCCGTGAAAATAATTCCACGTTTCATCAAGGGATGAATGCCTGGCATTTTCATGTAGCTTTTCAAAAGGCAACCCATCGTCGACGAAGTGCGTCAGTTTTGAGTGCCGTAATATGTGCGTTTTAAACCCTCTGGGAAGGACTGTATCACTTTTAACAAGTTGAGCAGCGAAAATACTACTGATATAGGTTCCGGAATCAAGCATCGTTCCTTTTGTTGAAAAGAATATTGGATGATATTCTTTACCATTACTTGTGTATTTTGGAGGCTCCATATTTTTACTGTGTAGAAATAAATCAGCGATTTTTTTCCATCTGAGCAAATCCCTATCGACCCTATCAAAGAGAATATATACCCTATCCTCATGGTTGGCTGGCCGAGCTTTCGCACCTCGAACGATTATTGGCCCAACATTGGATCTTGCTCTTTCCGACACCGGAATATCTTCCCATGTCAGTCTAACAACTTCTGATCCGCGCAAAGCGCCCTCATACTGCAAGCTTATCATAGCGTTATTCCTGATTTGCTCAAATTGCTCACGCAAAGTCATTTTTTCAAGGCTCGCCTCGTTTACTGTCCTTAATTTATCAACCTGCTCTTTAGACAAACAAAACATTCTTTTTGCGGTTTTGTGTTTTTCTATAGAGATATCTTTAAAAATGTTTACCTTTAGCTTCTTCTGGGCGCACCCATACTTAAAAATACGCCGCAAATCAATAAGAAATGCTGAAATCGTATTAATTGACACAATCGCGCCAGTAAGCGGACTTTTGCATTCTTTTAACAAGTGGTCTTTAAAATCCAGTGCATCTTGTTCACAAAAATCCGAAAGAGTGTCGATAGTTCTTTCAGGATTTCTGCCAAGCACATAATTCATGAATACTTTAAAACTTGCAAATATATGCTTTTGTGATTCTACGCTTAGCTTATCTGAAGTGACACGAACGATGTGCGAGTCAATTATGCACTGTATCTCGTTAACAATAATTCCAGGTATATTCATCATCTTCCGCCTTTTCGCTTTTTCTATCAATGATTTACCGGTAAACAATTCCGGCGCTTTTACCATCCCATATTTGCAAAAGCTGTTCCATGCTGTCATGGGCCATTTATGGCGCTCTGACCAACCCATTTTAAGGCGAATTTCCTTAAATACATTTCTATTCATTTTCGACACATCATAATTTACAAGTTGCAACATTTGCCTAACTTGCAGATAATAATTGGCGACCCGCTGCCCAGCAACACTTATTTTCCAATCACTTTCCAAATTCTTTATACTGTTTATTGCTGAGCGGGTTGAAACAACATATTGTTGAGCAAGATCTTGCGTTCCAGATTCGTTCATAGAACACCTCCAATATTTATAGTAAATCGAAAATATTAAATTAACCACAAAATCCTTAAGGAGGATATTAAAATGGCAAGAATACTTATTTTCTCGGACAAGAATTTCAGGAATCATGAAAAATTAAACATAAAAAAGGACTACAAAAAACTCGACAATGTAATTTGCGTATCTGATTTAATGGATGCCCGAGATATATTCGAAAGGAGGATTTACGGTCAATTTGATTTATTTATCTTAGATTTGAAGATGGGTGTAGTTGATAATGAAAATAGAATATTTTATTTTTGGCTATTCGACTATATTAAGCACAAGCCAGTATATATCTATGATGACGTTAAGATAAAAGATTCACATTATGGCAGCTTTGAATTGGGATATAAAGAAATATATGTCCCTCATGACAGTATTTTCCTTAAACATGACAGGTGCGACATATTCATTCCAATCAATAAAGCTGCAACAGAGAAGATAAGTGTATTATTTGAGCATTTGAAGGCAAAAATGAATAGGAATAACAGCATTCAAATTGGGAAGGCAAAACTTGATGCGTGGATTGACATACCATATATTGATAAAAGCTATCCCAAGACCTCAGAAAAGGCGGTATATTATTCACCCCGGGACAGAAAATTTACCATTAGTGGTTATCATGAATTTCATAGAAATGTAAATTACGAAATTCTGTTAGCTGACAAGAATATTATTAATCCAGATGGAACTCTTATTTTTTTCAGATCACCAAAATTCGTCTCACAAGACAAAACATACAATATTTTCTATCAACATTTAATTACCGAGAGTGCAAACTATAGAAAAAATGTAAATATTGTTTACGATACAAGTCGAGTGGAGCTTAGTAGTGAAAATTCAAGCGCACCTCAGTTACCAAAAATAATCATAAAAGACAAAAGATTGTATTTGCTATTTAATAACCAAAGATTGAAGCTATCATTGATAGACATTCATCATCCAGGACGAGAAAGAAATATGATTGACGACAAGTTAATTGATGCTCTTGTAACTTTATTCAGCAAAGGTAAGAATGGAATAAGGTATCCAAACCTTATATACACTCTTTTTGGAATAACAATTCAAGGAACAAAAGTTTTTAGAAATAAATACTATTTAAAGCTATCCCATTTCTTCTTAGAATTGCGAAAAGCTATAAAGAAACACGGATTTGACCCAGATAAAATGTTAAATGTTACAAGAACAGATAAGTTGAGATTATATTGCGAGCTTATCATGGAATAGCCACTCGTTCCAACTATTTACCACTGTTTACATGCAATGCATTTTTGATTGATTTTTAAGTGCATTTATAAATATTTATTGTAAACATCGATAACAATACCATCAAGTGCCCTTATTCATTAGACTGTAGTGCAGAAAAGGAGGACAAAATGAATAAGGGCACGAGTTTTAAGTTAATGATCAAAAAGGTGTTTAATAATGCGCTAGGATTAAATAGATTATCATTACAATCAAGGAATAAAGTATGCAATCTTGAAGCTAATCTCTCAAATAAAATGCATCGGGCCACAAAGACAAAAAACATCACCAATATTTCCAACCTTAAAAAACCAAATATAAACAAAGTACCTGAAATCACAAAAAAGCAAATAAAATCAAGAGGAAGATCACGGGTAAAATTAGAATATCCCATTTGTGATGCATTGAAAAACGAAATATTATCTTTATTTCAAAGCAGAGTAAGCCGCTACACTCATATAACAATTAATGAGGCTTACCGCGCCTCGATGCTCAAAGATTTTGCAGTATTTGACAAGTTCGTCGCAGCTTTAGATCCCCTAAACCTCAGAAACTCTTTAAAATGCTACACAGCGGATCATGCCAGAAAGTTTAAGATGGAGATGGACAAAGAAGGACAATCAAGCCCCTTTACGGGTGACAAAGTTTCAAAGGGATATTTGGCAGGTATAGCTATCCATACTAGGAATATCTTCACCTATGCCAAAGAAGCCGGATTAATTGAAATAAATCCATTTCAAAATATTCCAATGCCTAAATACAAGAGCAGTCAGGTATCTCCAGACTTCTTCAGAGATGAGATAATAGATAAACTGACCCATATTGATCATATATTGCTAGAGAAAATGAACATAAAAGACAAATATCTATATTTACTTCCCAGGGTTATGATTAGGCTTGGTTATGAAATAGCTGCAAGATCTTGCGAAATAGTAAGAATGTGTATTGAGGACATACAGTTTGACAAAAAAAGAAACAGCGGCCTTATACCCGTTCAAATAATAGGCGCAAAGCAAAGACCACCGGGCCATATAGATACTGTTTGGGTATTTGGAGACAAAATTGAACCTCTTCTAAATCATTGGTTAAAAGTAAGATCTGAATTCCTTACAAAACACCATAATGAAGATATTGGACTAGAAGTTTCTAGACGCAAAGGCATAGGCAAATTATTGTTTCTTCACCCAGAGAAGCTTACAGAAATTAGAAATAACACTACTTACAAAGGCATTTTTAGCCAAAGATTAATAGAATCTGAAATACCAAAACATCTATGCGGCAGAACGCATCTCATGAGGATAAGCAGAATAACAAATTGGGTTTTAGATGGATGGGATTTTTATGATATCCATAAAAACGCGCGCCATGCGAAATTTGAGGAGAGTGAACGATATACTAGAGGTAACAGCGAAGATAGAGCTACACGAATTGAAAAGAATTTAAACTTAAACAAGTCTACAATAATTGACAACTTCACTCTGCCAGATGAACAAAAAATGACATATATTTTGTTCAAATTCATGGAAATGCTTAAGCAATCTGGCGCCAACATTAACGACACATCGAGAATCCCATCGCTTGTCAAAAATCTATACAAACACCTAACTATCTCGCCCAATAATACTGATTCTACTGACTATTACACCATAAAAGATATAGAAAAACTATGGGGTCTTAAAAATAGTCAAGCCTGGAAGAGAATTCATTATCTGGAAAAAGATAATCGCATCCATTTAACAAAAGCTGCAAACAAACAAGCTTTGATTCCGAAATTTGAGATCGATGAATTTAGCAACAAATACATTGAATTATCAAGAGTATCTAAGCTATACGGGATCACAAGTCAAGGTCAGCTTAATTACATTGTAAAAGTTGTTAAAAAAGGCAGAGTTGATGCAATTAAGGTGTCGCATTTATGGTTTATTGAAAAAACAAGTTTGGAAAACTGGTTAAATGAAAAACGAGGCAAGGAAAATGAGAAAACTATCCCCCCAATCAATCCAAAAGTTTAAAGATATTTACTTTTGGAAATACAAGAAAAACTTAACTGATGAAGAGGCCTTCAATATTGCATTAAACCTCTTAAATCTTTATAAGTTACTTTTTTCTAAGCGGCCTCGAAAAGAAAAGTAGCCGAAATCGCTTTATTGATTTACTTTAATATTGAGTCTATAGAGGTAACCTATTATGGAAAATATTAAATACTTTCTTTATGCAAGAAAATCATCTGAAAGCGAAGACAGGCAAGTCGCTTCAATTGAATCTCAAATTATTGAACTTAAAAAAGTGGCTGAACGCGATGGATTAGAGATCGTACAAACTTTCACAGAATCAATGTCAGCAAAGGCACCAGGAAGGCCGATTTTCAACCAAATGATGGCCTTATTGGCTAAGAACCAGGCGCATGGCATACTTTGCTGGAAACTTGACCGATTAGCGCGAAATTTTATTGATGGCGGCCTAATTATTGACATGATTCAAAAAAGCTCAATAAAATCTATTCATGCTTACGACAGAATATACTCCCCAAACGATAATGTTCTTATGATGGCCGTTGAATTCGGGATGGCCAATCAATTTATCCGGGATTTAAGCGCAAATACCCGCAGAGGTATGTTGAGCAAAGCTTTAAGGGGCTGGCATCCCGGCAGAGCACCTATTGGGTATTTAAACGATAAATTTAAACCTCAGGGAGACAAAACGATAGAAAGAGACCCTGAGCGGTTTCATATTGTAAGAAAGATGTGGGACCTTCTTCTTGAAAAAGAGTACTCTATAGATAGGATTTATGAAATAGCAAAAAATAAATGGAATTTAACCCTTTTTACTGGCAAAATTCCTGTCAGAAGCAAGGTTTACGAAGTGTTTAAGAACCCTTTTTACTATGGATATTTTTATTTTGCTGGGAATTTATACAAAGGCAACCATGAACCTATGATTTCCAAAGAAGAATTTGACCTGGCTCAAAATATAGTAGGTAATAAATCGAAACCAAAGTCTATGAAACATAATTTCCCATTCACTCAATTGATTAAATGCGAAGAATGTGGCTGTATGATAACCGCAGAAAAACATACGAAACGCCAAAAAAACAGGAAAATTCATCACTATGTCTATTACCATTGTTCTAAAAAGAAAGACCCAAATTGTACTCAAAGTTTTATAAGAGATAACGATCTTGAAAAACAGATTGTCGATGTACTTGAAAGTATAGAAATACCTCAAGAATTTCATGATTGGGCCATAGAAGAACTTAAGCTGGACGATGCAAAGGATACAAAGACCCTTGAGTCACAAATTGAGGGCTATAAACGGCTTTTAGCGAGTTCCACCGCGAAATCAGAAAGCCTTCTCAACATGCGAATCAACAAAGAAATTACCGAACAGGAGTTTTTACAGAAAAAGAATGAGTTAACAAATGAGAAGATATGTCTTGAGGAATTAATTAAAAATAACGGCAAGGGCAGCAAAAGTTGGCTGGATAAGGCTATTGAAGCTTTTGACTTCGCCAGAGATGCAAAAAGCCGCTTTATTAGCGGCTCCAATGAGGATAAGCGGCATATACTGGCTTTTTTAGGTTCGAACCTGTCCCTCAAAGACAAAGTATTGACGATAAATCTTAAAAAACCATTTTTTTTGATACAAAAATTGAACTTAGGGGTAAAAAAAGAAATCGAGAGGTTAGAACCTCTCGATTATCGTCTCAAAACAGGGTCATTTTTGCGTCAAAAACAAGTTTGGGGTGGCTAACGGGATTTGAACCCGTACTAAGGGATCCACAATCCCTTGTGCTAACCATTACACTATAACCACCATTTGACGACCAAGTTTTAAGTTTACAAAAACTACAAATCAAACATATAATACATTCGTCTCCGAGGTGATTTGAACACCTAACCTACTGCTTAGAAGGCAGTTGCTCTATCCAATTGAGCTACGGAGACAAAATCTTAAACAAATTCTAATCAACAGGAATGTTGCCCGCCACTAAGTCTTAGGCGGGTCCGCTAATGATTCAGTGGCGGAAGCTGCGGAGACATATCAAGGAACAGTGCGACCAGCGGTATTATAACAAACCAGCGCTTTTTAGTCAAACAACCAAAAATTAAGCGAGTTAAACTGCGAAATCAGCAGAGCAAGCTCTGCGGCTACAAAAGACAAGACGAATGGTTGTGAGACATCGGTTCAAATCCCGTCATTCAAAGAATCAAGAATCGGGGAGGCGGGATTTGAACCCGCGACCTCCTGCTCCCAAAGCAGGCGCGCTAGCCAGCTACGCTACTCCCCGAATGCTTCATCTATGTCTAAGATTTCAATTGTGCTGTATTTCTTGCTTTGTCCGCCCAGGGTGCTCATGCCGACATTCGCCGAGACTGGCACCCCACGGGGCTCATGCCAACATTCGCCCGTTCCACTACTCGGCGCTGCCTATTCGCAGCGCCTGTCACAGGCTTCACTTTTAAGACATCCTCGCTCCGCTTCGGTGTCTGTTCGTGTCTCGTTTCGGCTGTTCGCCGAAACACTCACTGCTTCTCCCCGAATGATAAAATCTTAACTACGGGATTGCTTCGTCATATCCCTAACGGATACTCCTCGCAACGACAGCAAAAAACGAATCCACGAGCCCCGCATGACTTACCTCTTACCGCTTACCCCCTACCCCTTATCACTGCCTTAATGAGTTTTTTCGCCTTTACAAGCGCCCTGCCCCTGTGGCTGATTTTATTCTTAGCTTCAAGGCTCATCTGGGCGAAAGTCTTTCCGGTTTTTTCAACAACGAAGACCGGGTCGTAGCCAAATCCGTTTTTTCCGGCCATTTTATCAGAAATATGCCCTTTAACCGTACCTTTTACGCAAAATATTTTGCCTTTTGGGTCGGAGAGCGCGATTACGGTGCTGAATACCGCGCCTCTTTTTTTTGCCGGGACGCCTTTCATCAGGCGGAGCATTTTCCTGTTATTGTCTTTATAACTGCACTCCGGGCCGGCCCACCGCGCCGAATAAACCCCCGGTTCACCGTTAAGATGCTTTACCTCAAGGCCGGTATCGTCAGCCAGGGCCCACTTTTTTGTGCCCAGGGCGACCGTTCTCGCTTTCTTGGCGGCGTTTTCTTCCAGAGTATCGCCGTCCTCCTCCACCTCCGGCACATGGGCGAAATCAGAAACGCTGTGAATCTTTATTTCAAGGTCCCGGAGCAGGCGCTTTATCTCTTCAATTTTGTGCTTGTTGCGCGTCGCAAGTACTATTTCATCCATCTGGATTTTCCGAGGGTTTTTTTCTGAATTTTTATTATTGATTTGATAGCCGAAGCGCCCATGTCTATGAGCGTATTCAGCTCTTTTCTTGTAAAAGCGTTCTGCCCTTCCGCGGTGCCCTGAACCTCAACTATTTTGCCCGTGCCGGTCATAACCAGGTTCATGTCCACATCGGCGCCGTTATCTTCTTCGGCGCAGAGGTCAAGTATTTTTCTGCCGCCTTTCATTCCCACGCTTACTGCTCCGAGATATTCCTTTATAGGCCACTGGGAAACAGCGCCGCTCTTGTAGAGCTTTTCAACAGCCATGTAAAGAGCAATGAAAGCCCCGTTTACCGAAGTGGTTCTTGTGCCGCCGTCGGCCTTAATTACATCGCAGTCCAGCACTATGGAGCGTTTTCCGAGTTTTTCCAAATCAATTATTCCCCTGAGCGAACGGCCGATGAGGCGCGATATCTCCTGGCTTCTGCCTCCGCCGGCGCCGCGCTGGCGCGGTGTGCGCTCTTTTCCCGAGCGAGGAAGCATGGAATATTCAGCGGTGACCCAGCCGTGAGCCAAACCCTGCTTTTCTATAAACGGCGGGACTTTTTCCTCCACCGAGGCGACACAAAGCACCGTGGTCTCGCCCATGGAAATTAAGCAGGAACCTTCAGCGTGAGGAAGATAATTTTTAATTACTTTTATTTTGCGGGTTTTCATAAAATTCCTTTGGTTAATTTTTCAGCGATTTAATGTTGTCTTTGAGGCGCTCGGCTTTAAGCCTGGCGTCTTTTAGCCTTGTTCTTACCCTCTCAACCTCAACAGCGGGCGCTCTTTTGATAAAACCTTCGTTGGCGAGATTCTGCTCGCAGCGCTTTTCCTCGCCTTCGGCGTTGACAATCTCTTTTTCCAGGCGGGCTATCTCTTTTTCCAGGTCTATCAGCCCGGCGAGCGGCACGAAAATTTCAACCCCGCGCACGACGGCTGTGGCCGACTGAGGCGGCCGCTCAACCGTACTGCCGATGTTTATCTCCTCAAGTTTCGCCAGCGCCTTTAAGTACGGCTGGTGAGCTTCCAGCACGGAGGAAGCGTCTTTTTCCGAGACATTAAAAATAACCTTAATGGGTTTTCCGGGCGGCACATTCATCTCGCTGCGAATGGTGCGGATAGCGCTTACCACATCCATTATAATTTGCATTTTCGCCAGCGAGTCCTTTTCCAGCTTTGCTTCGTCAAACTCCGGCCATTTATAGGTCATTATGCTTATTGATTTTATCTGGCTGGGCGAACGAAGGAACTTGATGAGCGTCTGCCATATCTCCTCGGTAATAAACGGCATTATCGGGTGCATGAGCCTTAAGAATCCGCCGAGCACTTCTATTAATATTGAAAGGGCGACTTTTTTGGAGGCATCATCCTGTCCGTTAAGCCTTATTTTGGCTATCTCAATATACCAGTCGCAGTATTTGGACCAGAAAAACTCGTAGAGAAGCCGCGCGGCCTGGTCTATGTCGTATTTTTCAAGCGAGCTTGTGACATCTTTTACCAGCTGTCTGTATTCCGAAAGAATCCAGGTGTCGGCCAGCTCAAGCGGCCATATTGCCATATAACCCGGCTCCCAGAAAACGCTCTGAAGGTTCATAAGCACGAAACGGCTGGCGTTCCACATCTTGTTGGCGAAATTTCTCGCGCCCAGGAAAGAATCGTCGGAAAGCTGCATATCGCGTCCGGGAGCTGCGCTCTGCGAAAGAGAAAACCTGAGGGCGTCGGTGCCGTATTTTTTCATGACGCCGAGCGGGTCTATGACATTGCCGAGCGATTTGGACATTTTCTTGCCGGATTTGTCGCGCACAATACCGTGAATATACACTTCGCTGAAAGGAATATTGTTCATAAACTCAAGGCCCATCTGAACCATTCTCGCGACCCAGAGATAAAGTATCTCGTGGCCAGTTACAAGCACCGAGGTCGGATAGTAATAGGACAAATCTGAAATCTGAGATTTGAAATCTGAGATTTGAGATTCCTTGCCGTTTGGCCAGCCGAAAACGCTGAAAGGCCACAAGGCTGAGGAAAACCAGGTGTCAAGAACATCGGGATCCTGTTCAACGGCGCCGCCGCAGTTCGGGCATTTTTCAAGCGGAACCGCCGAAGCGACAGGCTTGCAGGGTTTGCCGTCTTTGCCTTTTTCTGATTTGCAGTAGTAAACGGGAATCCGGTGGCCCCACCAGATCTGGCGGCTTATGCACCAGTCCTTAAGGTTTTCAAGCCACAGCAGGTACGGTTTTTCCCAGGAAGCGGGATAAAATTTCAGTTTGCCGTCCGTAACGGCCTTCATGGCGCGTTTGGACATATCTTCAACTTTCAGAAACCACTGCTCCGATATTAACGGCTCTATAACCGTGTCGCAGCGGTAGCAATGCCCTATTGAATGCGGGTGCTGAGCTGTTTCCAGCAGGAGGCCCTGCGCCTCAAGATCTTCAAGAACGGCCTTTCTGGCGGCGTACCTGTCTAAGCCGGCGTATTTCGCTCCGGCCTCGGGAGTCATCGCGCCTTTGGTATCAATTACGACGATCATCGGGAGCTTGCTGCGCTGAGCTATATCAAAGTCCGTCGGGTCGTGCGCGGGCGTAACCTTTACGGCCCCCGTGCCGAAAGTTGCGTCTACCGCTTCGTCGGCCACAATGGGTATTTCTCTTTGAGTCAGGGGAAGCAGAATGGTTCTTCCGACAAGTTTTTTATACCGTTTGTCTTTCGGGTTTACCGCCACGGCCGTATCGCCGAGCATTGTTTCAGGACGGGTGGTTGCCACGACCAGGTGCTCTTTTTCAGCCGCGGCCTTCTTGCCTTTGGAAGGTTTCTGCGGCTTTATCTCGTATTTAATGTGCCAGAGCTTGCCTATCTCCTCTTCGTGCTCCACCTCAATATCCGAAAGCGCCGTCTGACAGCGGGGGCACCAGTTGACCAGCCTTTTTCCCCTGTAAATAAGCCCCTTGTTATAGAGTTCCACGAAGGCCGTCATAACGGCCTTTGAGCAGACCTCGTCCATGGTAAAACGGGTTCTGGACCAGTCCAGAGAACAGCCGAGTTTTTTAAGCTGGTTTAAAATGGTATCTCCGGATTCCTTGCGCCAGCTCCACATGCGCTCAAGAAATTTATCGCGGCCGAGCTTGTGCCTGTTTGTTCCCTCGCTTAAAAGCAGTTTTTCCACCACATTCTGAGTCGCAATCCCGCCGTGGTCGGTGCCGGGAACCCAGAGCGCGTTACAGCCCTGCATTCTGCGGAAACGGATTATGATATCCTGAAGCGTATTGTTTAAGGCATGCCCCATATGAAGCACGCCGGTTACATTAGGCGGAGGAATGACAATGGTAAAAGGCTTCTGGCCGTCTTTGGGAAGCGATGAAAACTGGCTGTTTTTCTGCCAGAAATCATACAATTTATCTTCCACTTTCTCGGGTTCGTAAACTTTGGGGATCTCAATTTCCATGATTATTACCTTTAGCGGCAGACAACGCCGGAAGTAGAGTGGTATAATAGCAAAACTAAATGGTTTTATCAAGAAAAATCGCTTGACAATGCCGGTATTATGTGTTATAAGATATTGTCAAAATTGTCTGAAATTTATGAGTCAAACCGGTAAATTGAAACACCAAAAACCATGAAAATCTTTAAAACGGCAAAAAAAGAGCTTAAAAGGCATTTAACGGTAATGTTTATCCCGCATAACACGCTAAAACCCGTGAGGATAAGCTTTACTTTTTCTTTTTTGATTTTTTTGGTCGGCTGCTGGACCGGGCTTACTATCTGGGCCGGCTATATTTCCGGCAGGCACATAGATTACTGGAAAATTAAGGCCGACAACGAAATAATGAAGGTGAAGGTCGGCTTTTTCGCCAAAGAGGTAAAAAAATCGCAGGAGATGCTTGACCAGGTTAAGGAAACCGATATACAGATAAGGTCCCTGCTTGATATGAAATCCAAAAAAGATATCATTGAGAGCGACGGAAAGGGCGGGCCCACGAAATTAGACAAAGACTACCTGAGCAAATACATCTCCGGCAAAATATTTGAGTTGAGCCAGCCCGAGATTTACGGCCAGACCTCGGCGCTGCAGAAAGAAACCACCAACCGCCTTAAAAGCTATAAAGAAGTTATTGACTATGTGGAAAACCAGCGTTCGCTTTTTAAATCAACACCCAACTACTGGCCCTGCCTGGGGCATGTGACTTCCCAATTCGGCTACAGGATCCACCCTATCTACGACGACAACGAATTTCATTCCGGCCTTGATATAGCCAACGAAAAAAACACGCCAATCTATGCTACCGCCTTCGGAACCGTGAAACTCTGCGACTGGCTTCCCGGCTACGGCAGGCTCGTGATTCTTGACAACGGCCACGGCTACGCGACCTACTACGGGCACATGCAGAAAATTATGGTGAAGGCCGGAGACCATGTAAAACGCGGCCAGCTGATAGGCCTTATGGGCGATACCGGCACCTCCACAGGCTACCACCTTCACTACGAGATCCAGTATAACGGGAAAGCGATTAACCCGGTCAGATTCCTCAAAAAACAGCAGCTATAATTTTTAACAAGAGAGGCGCTTATGTTCACGAAAAAGAAAGAAAACGATTTCGGGGTTTTAGAAACGGTTATAGGGCCGGAAAGCGTTCTGCAGGGCACAATTCGTTCCAAGAATTCCGTGCGCATTGACGGAAAACTTGAAGGCGAGATAGCGGAAGCCAACGGCGTTATCGTAGGCGAGAAGGGACAGGTTCAGGGCGATATTAAAGCCAGGACGGTTATTGTCGGAGGCAAGGTCACCGGAAATGTGACCGCCACGCATAACCTTGAGATACAGTCAAAAGCTCAGGTCTACGGAGACCTGCATTCCGCGCTTCTAACTATAGGCGAAGGCGCCACCTTTGAAGGAAACTGCGTGATGTCAACCGAAAAAGATAAAGTTATTGAAATGGATGTGGAGTCCAGAAGGCGATAGGCTTTCCGGGTTTCCCCCATTATAAAAAACGCAGCCTGAATATTTGAGGGCTGCTTTTTTATTTCACTTTACAAAATAGGCTATGGCGGGAAGGATGATTATCCAGAAAAGAGTTCCGACAAATACCGAGGCCGCCGCGAATTCCGTATCGGCGCGGTAGCGTTCAGCAAAAATATAGTTGTTAACAGCCGACGGCATGGCCGCCGTAATCAGACAGACATACAAAGGCGCGCCTTTAAGCCTGAGCAGATATGCCGCCAGCAAAGCTATTATAAACCCGCCGAAAATCCTTAACGCCGAACCTTTAACAGCCAGAAAAGCGATATTTTTCTTTATGTACCCCAGCCTGAACCCCGTAAAAAAAAGCATGGCCGGAAGCGCTATAAGCGAAACAATTCCCGAAGCCTGCCTTGCGACGGACGGAGCTTCCACCCTGAAAACATTCAGCGCCAGCGCGAAAACCACGGCATAGATAACCGGGATTTCAAATATCTCCGAGGCGCGCTTTTGGCTTGAAACCATCCAGATGCCCAGCGTAAAGGTAAATATGGTGTTGACTGTGTTAAAAATAATCGTGTAGGTCGCGCCGTCGGAACCCCAGAGCACCGTATTAAGCGGTATGGCAAGATAAGCGGAATTCATGAATATCTCCGGCAAAGCGTAAGACCTGAAAGACAGCTTCTCGCGCCTGACCCACGCCAACGCGAGCAGGCTGCCCCCCAATATAACGGCCGAAGCTACAGCGGCGGTAGACAGAGCGTCCTGGAATGAAACCGGGTTTGTCCACACGGAGAGAAAAATGTAGGCGGGGATAAGGGCAAACAGGGCGAAATCAACGAAACCTACGGCAATTTTATCAATCCAGGACCAGCCCAGCCGGCTTGCCGCGAATCCTAAGGCTATATACAAAAACACCTTGGTTAAAAGCATTATACCTATATGCATTCGGCTGATTTCCCTCTTATAACTTTCTTTGGGCGCGCAAAGAAAGTTAATAAAGAAACGCGCGACGCCTCACCATCTCGGCGTCCTCATAACAGTCCGCACTTATTCGTGCGGACATTCGCCAGCACGAGCTATTCGCAAAAGTATTTTAGGCAGTCTTGCAAACTCCCTGCCTGTCGGCAGGTCAAACAGGCAAGACTGAAGACCTCCAAAAATACTTTTACTCATAGCCGGCTCTAAGGGGTATGAAAACAAAAAGACCCATAAGGGCTTAAAATCACAAAACCAGTCCGTCATACTGATCTCCCGAAGGGAGAGAAGTATCTCGCTTTGCCGTCATTCCAGAAAGCTTCTGTCTGGAATCCAGAAGTAAACAAAGGTCTGGATCCCAGACTACTACCTCTGGGATGACGACACAGAAAAATATGCCATTCCTGCACCCGATTGCGGCATTTGAAGGCAAGCTCCAGCAGGGATCCAGAAAAACCTCTGGATACCAGCTTCCGCTGGTATGACGACACGAAGAAGTCCGCGCCGTTTACTTATTACTTACAACTTAAAACTTATAACTTAAAATGTTCAGGGTGACTTTTCCTGCCTGGTAAAATCTTCACCGTCATGCCCAGGCGCTATCTGAGGATTACGCTGATTCTATTAAATTTGATTTTATTAATCAATTTTGGTAACATTCCCTAATCTTCAGATAGAGTCAGAGTCGGGAATAACTTTTGTCAGCATAATGGATCCCCGACAGAAGCATTCGGGGATGACAGGCCCTCACGGGAGGATTGGTAACATTCCTTACCGTAAAGCAAAATTCCGGAGGAACAATAAATGATGGATTTTTTAAGAAAACACATGAGAATAATTTTCATAATAACACTCGGCGGTTTGTTGGCCGGCGTATTTATCGGTTTCGGGTCCTACTCTTTCGGAGGCAAAACTCCGGCCGACGCCGTAGCCGAGGTTAACGGCACAGGCATACCCTACAAGCACTTTTCGTCCGCCTACAACCGAGCCGTGGAAACCCTGAGAAACGGCAAAGAAGAAGTGACAAACGATATGCTTGAGCAGAAAAAACAGGAGGTACTCCAGGACCTCATTCAGGAAGAAGTTTTTTCGCAGGTGGCAAAGCAGTACGGGATTAAAGTTTCGGACATGGAGCTTGCCGCCGATCTGCGCAACTACCCGGCCTTTCAAAAAGACGGCCAGTTTGACCAGCGCGCCTATTTCCAGGTGGTCTTCCAGGTCTTAAAGACCACCCCTCACGATTTTGAGGAATCGCGCCGCAGGCAGATATCTATCTACAAGCTCAGGCAGTTGATAGCCTCAAGCGTAAAAATAACCGGCCCCGAACTTCAAATGGAGTATTCAAGAGCCAACAAAGGCAACATGAAAAATTTTGAAAAAGAAAAAGATAAATTTCTGGAGAACTTAAGGCAGGAAAAAGTGATGATGGTTTTCAACGAATGGTTTAAACAGCTCAATCAGAGCGTCAAGATAAAGGTGCATCTGCAGGAGATTGAGAAAGGCGCCTGATATCCAGGTTTACCGAATATTTCTTCAGCATCCGTTTGAGCAGTTTCATGGGAAGTCCCACCACATTAAAGTAATCCCCCTCAATTTTTTCCACAAAAGCGTCGCCTTTTTCCTGTACCGCGTAGGCGCCGGCTTTATCCAGGTGTTTGTGCGAAAAATCCGCTATCTCGCCCGCTGAAAGCCGCCTCATTTTAACCCGGCTCACCGCATACTCAACCGTCTTTTTTCCGGCGCAGACCAGGGCGACTCCGCTGTACACGCGGTGGTAACTGCCGTTTAAGTTTGCAAGAATCCTGGCCGCGTCCTTCGCGTGTTTCGGTTTGCCTATTATCTCGCCTTTTAAAACAACTATGGTGTCGGCGCCGATAACCACGGCTTGCGGATTATTCTTAGCCACGAAATCTGCTTTTCTCAAGGCCAGTTCCCGCACTATGGCCGAAGGCATTCTTTTAAGCGTCTCTTCACAGGCTCCGCTCGGAATTATTTTAAACTTCAGCCCGCATTTTTTCAAAAGCTCAATTCTTCTCGGCGATCCCGAGGCAAGTATAATTGCTCTCATTTTGCCCCGGTTGACTCGGCTATCCACTTTAAATACGCGGGATAGCCCGATTTGATGTCAAACACCACTATCTCGGGGACTTCGTAGGAATGAAGGCTTTTTACCCTCTTAACAAGCCGGCCGGCTTTTGAGCTGACGGTCTTAATTACAAGCATATACTCGCCGGCTTTTTCCACTTTTCCTTTCCACCAATAGACAGAAGTAATGCCGGGCACTATATTGGCGCAGGCCGCGAGCTTTTCTTTGACGACGGCAAAGGCTATCTTTTCGGCTTGCGCTTTGCCTGCTACCATTGATATTACCATTGAATATTTCACTTTTTATCTCCGCCGGCGTTACGCGGCTCAAAGTTATCAATAAATGCTTTCACGCACACCGGATCAAACTGTGTTCCCGAACATTTCTCAAGCTCTTTTATGGCATCTTTAACGCTGATCGCCGTCCTGTAAGACCTATCTGAAGTCATGGCGTCAAACGCGTCAGCCACGGCGATTATTCTCGCGGTTAAAGGGATACTTTTGCCTGAAATCCCCTCGGGATAGCCCCTCCCGTCAAAGTGTTCCTGATGATACAATATCCCCGGGATAATATTTTTCAACTGTTTTATGGAAGACAGGATCTCCGCGCCTTTTGCCGGGTGCTTCCTGATTTCCTGAAATTCACTGTCGCTTAACTTTTCTTTTTTGCGAAGTATTTTATCATCAACGCCGATTTTACCGACATCGTGGAATATTGCCGTAAGTTCCACATTCTTTTCCTCTTCTTTGCTGAGCCCGAGCCCCCGCGCTATCATCATCGCAAAATCCCTGATTCTCTCGGAATGTCCGTGCAGATATGAATCTTTTGCTTCAATGGCGTTTGCTATGGACTTTACCGTTGAAAGAAAAAGCTCGTTTAAATCGGCGTAAAGCCTGGCCTTATGGATAGCGACTGCCGCTGAGTTAGCTAAAATAGAAAGGACTTTTATGTCTGATTCGGAAAATACGCCTGATTTTTTGTTAACCGCCTCAAGAACCCCTATTATTTCTTCCTCAATTTTCAGGGGAACCGCGACCAGCGACCTTGTATTAAAACCGCTGGTTGAATCGGCTTTTTTTGTAAACCTAAGATCTTTTGAAACATCAGGTATAAGTAGCGGGCTCTTATTCTCAACCACCCAGCCCGCGACGCCCTCTTTTCTGCCGAGATGAACCCGCTTAATCTCAATGCTTTTTGTTCCCGAGGCCGCCACAAAGGAGAGCTGTCCATTTTCAATCAAGATAGCGCTTGCCGCCTCGGAACCGGTTACCTCAGTCGCGAGCTCCATGAGGCAATCCAGCACTTTATGATAATCCAGCGTTGAATTGATTAACTCAAGCGCCTGAAAAAGGCCGGACAATTCCCTGGCCTCTCTGCGGCAGGCCGCTAATTCTTCCGATAAACCGGTTTCGGATTTATTTTCACTCATATTAAATATGATAACCGCATACCCTCGCAAGAGGGCAGGCTCCGCATAAAGGTTTTTTTCTGCAGAAATTCTTTGCCGTCTCAACCAACAACGCGTGGTACTCGTTAAACAATTCAGCGGAGTTATTTAGCCTGCAGGAAAAATACTTCTGAACAAAATCGTAAGGTTCACTTTTAAACCAGCCGAGCCTTGAGCCTATCCTTTTAGTGTAAGCGTCTACCACAAATACCGGTTTGCCCGCGGCATAGAGAAGTATTGAATCCGCCGTTTCGGGGCCTATACCGTTTACGGAAAGCAGTTCCTCGCGCAACAAATCAACAGCTAAACCGAAATAGCGCCCGAGTTTTTTGTTCTTTTTAATTATGAACCTGGAAAAGTTTTTAAGTTTCGCGGCTTTTTGATTGTAGTAACCCGACGGGCGGATAAGAGCGGAAAGTTTTGCCTTAGGCATTCCGAGCACGGCCACCGGAGAGAGAGCCTCGGCTCCGGCCAGATTTTCCATGGCCTTTTCCACATTCTTCCAGGAAGTGTTCTGGGTTAATATCGCGCCCACGCATATCTCAAAGCGTTCCTCGTCGCTTTTGGCAAAATACCTGCCGGGGTGGTATTCAGGAGCCTTGCCGCCGGGTTTTGCAACAGGCCACCAGCCTCTGGGCCCGAATCTTTCGTAGAGGATTTTGTAAACAGCCGGCACTGAAGGCGGCTTAATGATGGTCGGCATTTCAAATATCGTTCTCTTTGTGTTTTCTGGAAAATTCAATATATTCAGCGGAACTTTTCATGATTTTTTCTATTTCTTCTGCCGCGATTGGGCGGGCTATTCTTGCCGGCACTCCCACGACAAGGCTCCGCGGCGGTATGTGCTCCTTTTCCCTGACCAGACAGCCGGCCGCGATTATGCAGTTGTCGCCTATTACACAGCCGTCCAGGAGTATTGCCCCCATGCCAATAAGGCAGTTGTCTCCTATTATGCAGCCGTGCAGAATTGCGCCGTGCCCGACCGTCACGCCTTTGCCTACGACAACCGGCATATCATAGTTCGTGTGAACCATGACGCCGTCTTGAATATTTGAGCCCTGCCTGACGATTATGTCCTCTACATCGCCGCGCAAAACGCAGCCCGGCCAGACTGAGGCCTCGGAGTCAATGTTTACCCTGCCGATTAAAAGCGAGTTTTTTGAGATGAAAGCGGATGGATGGATTTTAGGTTTGTGTCCGTCGTATTCTTTTATCATAGGCTTCACGGGGAAGCAAAAATCCGTCTCTGTCAGCCGAGCAGGTGCAGAAGAATGGCCTTTTGTATGTGAAGCCTGTTCTCGGCCTGGTCAAAAATAACGGAATGCTCCCCGTCAATGACATCGGCCGTAATTTCCTCGCCGCGGTGAGCCGGAAGGCAGTGCATAATAAGGCAGTCTTTCTTCGCGCCTTCCACAAGCTTTGAGTTGACCTGATAGTTTTTGAAAACCTTAAGCCTTTTCTGATACTGAGATTCTTCGCCCATGGAAGTCCAGACATCGGTATATATAACATCGGCATCAACCACGGCCTTTCTGGGATCCGAGGTTATAACTATCTGGGATCCGGACTGTTTGGCGGCCTGTTTTGATTTTTTCAAAATTTCGTCGTTCGGCTCATAGCCTTTCGGCGCGGCCAGCGAGAAATTTATTCCCATAAGAGCGCAGGCGGCCAGCAGGGAATTGGCGACATTATTGCCGTCGCCTATAAATGCCACCTTTACCCTGCCGAGTCCGGCAGGAGCGGAAATATTTTTCTTTTCAACTATCGTAAGTATATCCCCGAGTATCTGGCAGGGATGCTCTAAGTCTGTAAGGCCGCTTATTGTAGGGATGCCGCTGGAAGCGGCGAACTCAAGCACATCTTCATGCCTGAAGGCTCTTATGACAACACCGTCCAGGTAGCGTGAAAGCGTCTGGGCCGTGTCTTCTATAGTTTCTCCCCGTTTGCGCTGCATGTTCTGGGCATCAAGCATCAGAGGGAAAGCGCCGAGCTGGTGTATTGCAACAGAAAAAGACACCGAGGTCCTGGTGGAAGGCTTCTCAAATATCAGCCCAAGGCTCTTGCCATTAAGGTTTTTGCCCACATTTTCACCCTTTTTCAGCCTTACCGCGAGCGAAACTATAGACCAAATATCCTTGTAATTTAAATCAAATATTGAAATTAAGTTTTTCATAACTGTCTATATTTTACCACAAAAAGAGAGTTTTGTCTACCGTTACGGGCGTTACTTGCCTTCTTCGGTCGTATTGTAGCTGTAAGAAGTGACCGTCCCTTTTGAGTCAAACCGGATAACAAGGTCTGTCGTGCTTGCCTCGCTGAACAGGCTGTAACGGTACTTGCCGTAAGTCCAGGTGGGCTTGCCGTCTTCAATGCCGGTACGCCAGGGGCTTCCAAACATATTGATCACATCGTTCTGGGTGGTTGTGCCAATCTGAATTGAGGGAACGCTTTCCACGGGGAAATCCCGGCCTACGGTGGCGCAGGCGCTAAACAAAGCCGCAAACAAAAAAATGACAGCAGATTTTCTCATACAATCTCCTTTTTGGCCTATTTTACAAAACCGGGTTTAAGCGCTTTGGCTTTTACAATGTGGTAGGTTCTTATGGGGAAGTTCTTTCTTGATATTTCTATTCTGGACTCGCCGCCCATGGAACCAAAATATGTCTCGTAAGGGCCGGTAGCGTCGCCGTCGGCGTAGATGTACAGCCCGTCTTTGCCTTCCATGTCTTTCAGGTTATTCCAGTAGTTAAACTGGCTGAAGCGGGTGATTTTCTCATCTATCCCAGCCGGAAAAGCCGATCCGGTGTAGTAGATTATCTCGGCGCTCAGCTGATGGGACGGCGTTACCACAAAAGAAGTCCCTGAATATTTTTTTATTTCTTCTCCCAGTTCGCGGTAACCGTAAAACCAGTTAGTTGCGTCGGTTTTAGCCAGGTCTTTTGAAAACCGTTCAAGCGGAATGACTCCGAACCGCGCGTGTACCGTGGCAAGCAGCGACAATATGACGCAGAAAATAACCGAGAAAGACCAGAGTATCTTTTTGAGCTTTGAACCGCTATAGAGCAGCCAGGTAAAAGCGAATGTAAACGAAAAATAGGCGAGAGCCGGCCAGTTAGCTTCCGAGGTTTTTTTAAGCGAGGCGTAGCCAAAAAAAATAATTATGGGAAGAGAGGTCAGGCTGATGTAGAGGTATTCCTTTTTTTTCTTAAACAAAAACACAACAAGCACCGGAATGCCGGCAAGCCAGACAAAGGGGCTGGCCACAAGCAGCTGGCCGCCTGTGTATTCAATAAGGTTAGAAAATTTCCAGGCCTGGCCGCCAAGGCCGTGGCCCAGCTGAAACTTAAATGATATCCATTCATGGCCGAGGTTCCATAATAGCACCGGAGCAAATACAATCAAAGCCAAAAGCCCCGAAAGATACGGATGAACTGTCTTAAACCACTTTCTCTCCTCGGTCAGGAGCATGAATAATATTACAAGCGGCACAAGGAGCACTACCGTATATTTTGAGAGAAGGCCGAGGCCGAGCGAAAGGCCCGACAAATACCAGTAAACCGGGCGGCCGGCGCGGAAAACCTGCCAGTAAAGATAAACGCAGAACCCCCAGAAAAGAAAAGCGGGCGCGTCCGGAGTAATTATTATTGATCCCGTCATGGTAACCGGATAGACATTTAAGGCAAACACGCTGGCAGCGGCCAGGTCTTCACGGTTGTCAAAAAACTGTTTTGAAAGCAGCCAGGCAAGTACGCTTAAAACAAGGGATACCGCTATGCCGGAAAACCTGACCCAGAATTCCCCGAGCGAGAACAGGGTGGTCAGCTTGATAAAGTAGGCAACCATGGGAGGATGATCGTAGTAGCTTAGCGCCGGAAAACGGCTCCAGAGCCAGTAGTAGGCCTCGTCCGGGTGGAGAGCCAGAGTGGCGTTTAAAAATATCCTCCACAAAGTCAGAAGGCCGACAAAAATAATTATATTTTTTTTCGTAAGCAGTTTTTCCAAGATTATTTTTTCCCCTCTTTAAAGAGTTTCCCGTATAACAGCACCGAGCCTAAAGCGAAAACGCTGCCTATAAGGGCGCCGCCAAGCACATCGGACGGGTAGTGAGAAAGCGTGTACACCCTGGAATACCCCACAAGCACGGCAATAAAATAAAACGCCGACCTCGCGAAACGGTTAGTCCAGAAATACGACAGCGACAGCGCCGCCGCGAACATATTCGCGGCGTGATTGGACGGGAAGGAAGGCGAAAGGCCCCCGGAGGGGCGGGCCCTTTCAAACAACGGCTTTAATACATTGCCGCAGACGGCATCGGTGACAACTACCGTCAAAAGGCAGACCAGAAAGGCCGCCAGGCCTTTCTTTTTACCGAAATAAACCATCGCGGCGCAGGCCGCCAGTATTGGGACTATCCAGCTTTTTGAATCGGAAACCAGCGGCATAAGGAAATCAAAAAAACCGTTTTTAAGAGTTTCTGAAATTAAAGCCAGCAAAGCGTTATCAGCAGAAATAAAAATATTCATTCTAATAAGCAGGCAGGACTCTTAAGACCTCAGCCATGGTGGTAACGCCCTGCGAAACCAGCGTAATGCCGTTCTGTTTCATGCTGACCATGCCGTTCTTTTCCGCGGCAGCCCTTAAGTCGCTTAATTTTGCCCCTGAAAGTATCATATCCCTTATGGCCTCGTTAATAACAAGCAGTTCATAAATTCCCACCCTGCCGGAATAACCGCTTCCGTCGCAGTGAGCGCAGCCCCTGGGCCTGTAGAAAACAATATCTGATTTGTTGTCGGGAAGCCTGACTTTAAGGCTTTCCAATACCCTGGCCGGCGGTTTATAGGGGTCACGGCAATGAGTGCAAAGCGCGCGCACGAGCCTCTGGGCGAGAACTCCGTGAAGCGAGGAAGCGATAAGATAAGGCTCAACTCCCATATCCAAAAGCCTGGTTACAGTGCTGACGGAATCATTGGTGTGAATTGTGCTCAGCACCAGATGCCCCATAAGGGCCGCGTTAATAGCTATTCTGCAGGTCTCCTCATCTCTTATCTCTCCGACAAGAATTACATTGGGATCCTGCCTTAAGCAGGCGCGCAGGGCCTGGGCGAAAGTAAAACCTATCTTTGAATTAATCTGAACCTGCGTGATGCCGCTCTCTCTGGCTTTCCCTGCAAGCAGATCGTACTCAATGGGATCTTCAAGCGTAATGATATTCTTTGAGGAGGATTTTATTTTATTAAGCGCGGAATACAGGGTGGTGGTTTTTCCGCTTCCCGTAGGGCCCGTGACAAGTATTATGCCGCTGTGCAGATTCAGCAGTTCCTCAAATTTAGTCTGCGTTTCAGGTTGAAAACCGAGATGCTCAATACCGAGGGCGAAACTGCTTTTATCCAGAACTCTTATAACTATTTTTTCTCCGTATTTGGCCGGCAGGGTGGAAACCCTGAAGTCCACATTTCTTTTGTTTACGCTCAGCGAAATCTGCCCGTCCTGGGGCATTCTGCGCTCGGTAATATTCATCGCCGCCATTATTTTTATCCTGGAGGCCACCGCCAGCTGTATTTCCTTGGGAATAAATTCCTTTGAAAACAACATGCCGTTTACCCTGTACCTGACAAAAACCCCGTGTTCCTGCGGTTCAATATGAATATCGCTGGCCCGGCTCTTTACCGCTTCAATAAGTATGGCATCAACCAGTTTGACAACCGGAGCTTTGTTGGCGAACTCCCTGATTTCCTCAGTGCCCAAATCCCCATCCTTCTGAGGAACCTCAAGCTTATCGGTAATTACCTCTTTCAGCGCCTTACCCATATTTTCATCGGAGTAATATTTTGACAAAACAACTTCCACATTGCTTTCCAGCGCGACAAAAGGCTTAATGACAAACCCGGTCAGAATCTGGATATCGTCAATTGAAATCAGGTCATTTGGGAAAACCATGGCAAGCTTTACCTCATTGCCTGATATTTCCACAGGTAAAACCCTGTATTTATTAACCACTTCTTCCGGAAATGATTTAAGGAGCTCTTTATCAACTTTATTTTCATCAATACTGATAAACGGAACCTTAAAATACCCCTCAAGCAGCGCGGGCGCGTCCGCAGGCTTCAGAATACCTTTTTTTTCAAGAAGCTGTTCCAATGAAACACCGGAAAGTTTTCGTTCAAGCAGTATGTCGGATAACTGGTTGGGATCAATTTTTTTCGTCTTGTAAAGCGCTTCAAGAAGCTGAGGAAGAGCCGCGGCCTTCATAATTACACCCCTTTTGAGATCAGCTTTTTTATTGTCTTTGAAAGTTCCGGATAGTCAAACGGTTTGGTCGCGTACTCATCCGCGCCGCATTCGTAGCTCATAATCTCGTCAACATTCTGCGATCTGGCCGTAAGGATTATTACAGGTATATTTTTGGTCAACTCAGCGGCTTTAACGCTCTTGCAGACTTCCCAGCCGTTTATCTCAGGCATCATTACATCAAATATATACAGATCATAACCGCCCGCCGAGGCCTTTTCAAGAGCTTCTTTTCCGTTCACACAAACCGTCACATCGTAGCCGTCGTGCATTAAATACCGGCTTAAAATCATCGCGATATCCGGCTCGTCATCCGCAAGAAGAATCTTTTTCCTGTCAGCCATACCAATAGCCTCCCTGTTCAGTCTTTTTTGCTTTCCATCTCAAAAATATCCTTCAGCTGTTCCACTAGAGTTCTAAGGGAAAAAGGTTTTATCATATACTCTCTGGCCCCAAGTTTTATGGCCCTGGACCTATCTTCCACAGTGCGCGCCGTAACTACAATTATGGGTATGTCCTTGGTCTCCGGATCGTTTTTAAGCGTTTTTATAACCTCAAAACCATCCATGCCGGGCAGCATCAAATCCAGGAGTATCATATCGGGCTTTTCGTTTTTCGCAATGGAAACCGCCTGCATGCCGTCATAGGCGTTCATTACGGAAAAATTATTTTCCTTTATTGATACGGTCAAAAGAGCGATGATGTCCGGATCATCATCAACGATAAGCACTTTCTTTTTCAGCTTCTCGCCATTGACCTGAAGTTCAATGCGCCTAATGCATTCAAATAATTGCGCGGGCTCAAAAGGTTTTGTGATATAATCCGCCACACCGAGCTTATAACCTTTCTCCTTCTCATAAACCACCGAAACAATTACTATCGGAATATTTTTTGTTTTTGGGTTCTGTTTTAGAAGCGCGGCCACGGAATACCCGTCCATGTTCGGCATCAGCATATCAAGAGTAATCAGGTGCGGATTAAATTCTCCCGCTTTTTTTATTGCATCCAGTCCTGAGTATGCGACCTCAACTTCATAGCCTTCTCTCACAAGCAGGTTCTGTATTACCTTTGAGAGATCTTCGTCGTCATCCACCACAAGTATTTTATTAATAGAAAATACCTGTTTTTCTCCCGGAGCGAGAACGGGCAGAACAGCGGGAACTTCTTCGGGTATGTCGCCGTCTTTCGCTTTTGGCAGAACGAAAGAAAAAACGCTCCCTTTACCAAGCTCGCTCTCAACCCAAATACGCCCCTTGTGGGCAAGAATTATTGATTTTGATATAGCAAGCCCAAGCCCCGTTCCGCCATAGACGCGCGTAGAGGAGGAATCAATCTGCTGGAACCTTTCAAAAAGCTTCGCGTAATCTTCTTTGGAAATTCCCATGCCGGTATCAGACACGGAAATTTTAATATCCTTATTTTCCTCTTCAACCCTTACGGTAACAACGCCGTTCTCCGGAGTAAACTTCACGGCATTGCCCAATAAATTCACAATAACCTGCTTGATCATGTTTTTGTCGCAAAATATTCTAGGCAGAAAATCCGGCCCCTTATAAACAATTTCTATTTTCTTTTTAAATCCGATGGGCAACATCTCCTTGACGGTTCCTTTAACGATTTCAGCAACATTATAGGGTTTTATATCCATTTCTGTCTTGCCCGCCTCAATCTTTGAAAGATCAAGCAGGTCGCTGATAAGCTTGATAAGCCTCAGGGCGTTGTTCTCTACGATTTTCAGCATTTCCTTCTGGGAATCCGTGAGCTCGCCTTCGGCGCCGCTTAAAACCAGCTCAACGGCACCCTTAATTGATGTCAGGGGGGTGCGCAGTTCGTGCGAAACATTAGAAACAAAGTCGGTTTTCATCTGGTCTATTCTTTTCTCCTGCGTAATGTCACGCAGAATCGCGAAAATCTCTCCGCTTTCAAGGAAAGAGGCAGTAATATTTACATAAATGGGTTCTCCGGCCCTGTTTTTCCACTTCATTACATAATTTTTAATAAAGCCCTTTTCTTTGAGCTGCTCTAACCCTTTTGTTTTCTCGTCAACCAAAAGGAGGTCCACACCTTTACCCAGGACCTCGGATTCCTTATACCCGAAGGTCAGTTCCGCGCCCATATTCCAGTTTTTAATCTGCATCTTATCGTCAAATATTATTATGGGGTCAAAAGAATTTTCAATCACGCCCCTGTATTTCTTTTCCGAAAGGGACAGCTCCGCGGTCCTTTCCATCACCTTGGTTTCAAGCGATTCCTTGGCCTCTTCAAGATTCCGGTAGGCATCCTGAAGCCCGTCGTTAAGTACCTTGATCATTATAATTGAATCATAAGAATCAATCGCTCTTTTAACCGTGTATTTTACGGTTTCAATCGTGAACGGCTTGCTGATAAAATCAATAGCTCCGGCGCGCATGGAATCTACGGCCATATCCATAGAACCGTAGCCGGTTGAAATAATAACGCTGATATCCTTATTAATTTGTTTAATTTCTGCTAACAGCGATATACCGTCCATATCCGGCATTTTAATATCTGTAATGACAACGCAAATGTCGGGGGACTTTTTAACAATTTCCAGGGCTTCAGCCCCGCTTGCGGCGACAAAAACCTCATAATCGGAGTTCAACTGCCTCTGAACAAGAGTCCTGATGGACTGTTCGTCGTCAACAACAAGTATTTTTCTTTTCAGCGGCATTAATGCCTCCAAAGTAAACTCAATTTAAAACATTTATCTGTTCCGGGCTGTTAATTATTATCTCGGGTTTGCCATTATACTCTTTAACTAATCCAGACGCGGTGACTTCCCTGCCCAGATAATATTTCTGCGGGTATTCGGGAAAATTATGAAATGATCCGGAAAAAATAACCAGGGTCAGATGTTTCCTGTAATCGGGATGAAAATTAAGCATGCAGACTTTCCCGGTGTTGTGGGAGGCCGCTATTTTCCCTCTGACCGTCACATATTTCCCCACATAACTGCCGGCCGCGTTCCAGCTGATTAAGGAGGCCTTTAAACCGGCCGCGTTTACAGCCGCCGGCTTACTCCGCAACGGGACGGAAACCGAGAACCACTTCGTCCAGAGATAAACAATAAGCGAAACTGAAAACAGCGTAACCAAAAACCTCGCTGTCCAGACGGCGCCCGCGCCCGGCTCCTTAGCAACCGTGTTAGTTCTCAACGGAATATTTCCTCAATAGCCTGGCAAGTTCAGTGTCAAATTTTTCTTTTCCCTCAAGATTTAAAGACTCATAGGAAGCGATAATATTTGCTATGCGACCGTCCCTTAAAGATGTATTCCAAAGCCCGTAGCCGCTCTTTCTTGCCGCCGCTTCCAGCCTGGCGAATTCTTCTGACTTTTCAAACGCAAACCGTCTGTAAGCGTAGCCGTAGCCAAGACGAATCAGTTCGGAGTTAAGCAGCCGGCCGTTGATGCGGATATAAGCCAGCAGCCTGCCGTATTTATCCCTGTTGTCGGAACCCTCCACCTCAACGCGGCACACAAAACCCTCGGCGAACTTTCTTGAGAACTCCATAGCCTCGGAGGCAAAACGCTGAACAGGCACTTCGGGATGATGCAGTTCCGGGGTATCCACTCCTATAAGCCTTACGGTGTCGCCGCTGGAAAGAATCAGCGTATCCCCGTCTATTACTTTTTTGACAACAAACTCTCCCGCGAATCTTATCGCGGACTCCGCGCTTTGAGGGCCTTTTGAATTATGCCTGTAAACGGCGAACATGCCGGACAAAATTATAAGAGTCAGGACAAGCACAAACCTGATATACGCGTCTTTTAAATACCTCATTTCCCTTTCGCGGGTTTGCTCTGCTCAAGCGCCTTTATTTCCTCAAGCTCCCTGTTAATATTTTCAATGGCGCTTCTGGCTGTCCCGGAAACCGCCTTATCGGCGTCGTTTAAAAGCTTTTCAAGCTCCGCTATGGAAGAGGCGTCGCCGAGCCTGCCGAGAGCCTGAGCGCAGGAGCGCCTGACAACCGCAATGGGGTCCGCGAGGTTTTTAACAAGCAGAGGCACCGCGGTTTTAATTTTAAGAAGGCCTGAAATCTGTGCGGCCATAACCCTCACGCCTTCGGCTTCGTCCGAGAGCATGGCGGCGATATCTTTATGTGTTTCCGCGGCATTAATCTTGCCGAGGGCTCTTACGGCCTCGCCTCTTATGGCGGGATATGGATCTTTCAACAGCGTTTTCATTAAGGGAACTGCCCTGGCCGATTTGGTATCGCCGATCGCCATTATTATGCTCATCTTCGCGTTAAGATTTTTCTCAGTCGTGAATTTCTCCAAAAGCGCGGAAACGGCGCGAGGATCCCCGCTGGCGCCAAGGGCGTTTATTGCCGCTCTTCTCACCTCAACATTTTCATCAGCCAGCATCTTTATCAGGCGCGGCACATTGGCCTTTTTTTTCTCGGCGCCTATGTATATAACGGCGTTGCGCCTGACTATTGGATCCGGATCGGTAAGCTTTCCCAGATTGCCCTGCTCGGCCGGAGCGCTCTGCGAAACCGAAGCTTTCTGTTTTGCCGCGGCCTGAGTTTTAGCCGGGGCCTTACCGTCCTCGGCGCTCAGACAAGAAGCAAAAGCCACAACAGCCAATACCGCAACAATAAATTTTTCCATCACTCCTCCGTTAAACCAGTCATTTCCCCTGCCCGCCGTACTCAACCCCGAGGGCAAGCCGTTTTGCGCCCGCTTTTTTTGAAATGTCCAATACCCGTATAACCTTATCGTACTGAAGCTGTTTGTCAGCGTCTATCACCACCACAAGATCGGGATTATTGATGATTCTGGCGGTAAGTTTCTGCCCAAGCGCCTCAAAAGAAACCTCTTTTTCATTGAGCATCACCGCGCCCTCCGCGCTTATTTTAATTTTTATGTTCTTGTCGGTCTGGCTTTCCGAAGAAACGGACTTGGGAAGTTTAATTTTAATGGCAGACTGAACGAAAAGAGGGGTGGTAACCATGAATATAATCAGCAAAACAAGCACAACATCCGTAAACGGCGTTATGTTGATCTCCGACATCATTTTAGATCTCTTCTGATGATGCTTTCTCATGCTACCTCTTGGAAACCAGGATGTCCAGCATTTCAGAGGCGCAGTATTCCATATCGGTCACGAAGTTATCAACCCTGCGCATGAAATAATTATAGGCCACCACCGCCGGTATGGCCACGATAAGCCCGGTCGCGGTGCATATAAGGGCCTCGGCGACTCCGCCGATGACCACCGAAATCCCGCCCGAACCGACGGTAGAAATATTGTGAAAGGAGCGCACTATTCCGAGAACCGTGCCGAAAAGCCCGATATAAACCGCGATGTTGCCTATGGTGCCGACGATACTCGTGTACTTCTCAAGTTTCACGGTTTCAACCATAATCTCCCTGTCCATGGCGCTTGAGATTTCCTTCTCCTCGTGTTCTCTTTTCTTCAGGCCGGCCCTGACAACGGCCGTCACGGGAGTATCGGCGGAGCCGCAGTTTTTCAGAGCCTTGTCATAACCGCCCTTTTCCACATCCGCCCTGACCGAAGCCAGGAATTTTATCTTGTCAATCCTGGACTTGGAGCTGTAGGTAAACAGCCTTCCGATTATAACCGCTAAGGAAAGCACGGAACAGAACAGGAGGATATACATTGTAAACCCGCCCATATGAAATATTTCAAACAGCGATTTTCCCTCAAACATAAACTACCTCTTTATTTAAAATTCAGGACAACCCCGAAGCTGACTTCAGGCATTGTTCTGGTAAAACCCGGCTGCACCTCAATTTTTTGCCCTAAAATATTGTCGGCGCGCGCCGAGAGTTCAACTCCTCCGCTAAGGATCCTTTTTATTGACAATCCCGCGCTGCCGAATTCGCCTATATAATCATCCGTTATTCTTGTAAAACGCCTCTTTGAAACCTGCCTGTAATCTACCCGCGCCTCAAAACCCTCAAGCGCGAACTCAATGCCTGCTTTCGCGGTATACCCGGGGAGCATAGGCACTTCGTCCGCAAAGTTAAAAACCGCTTCCAAAGACGGTTTTACCAAACCAGCGTTATACTCGGCTTTAAACGCTCCACCCGCCGCATCCCGTTGCGGAATATTAAACGGATACAGAAAATCAGATAAAGCATCCTTCTCCCACGCGATCATATTCTTAACTTTTTTCAAGGAATATGACGCCTCTGCCGAGCATTTTTCTGAAACATAATACGAAATTGAACCGTTGTAATGCTCCGTGTTTTCCGGCCACAGCAGAAACGGGTTGGCTAAAGTGTAGTCAAAACTCTCATAAAGAGCGCCCCACTCCGGCTTATCAAAACCCGGGATGAAACTTAACCGCGCCCTTAAACCGTCTGTAATTTCGTACCCCGCGGAACCGCCGTAAAACATTTTTTTGTTGTCATAATCGGCCTCAAGCGAAAAATCCATGGCGCCGAAGGTTATCGCCGAATAGCTCAGCGAGTATTTTGAATATTCCCCGAAAATCTTATATCCGGTTTCACCGGAAAGGCTGCCGTTGAAGCTCAGTTCGCTGTCCCTGAAGGGCTGCCAGGCGGCGCGTATTTCTCCGCCCGTTAATTCATTGGCCGCGGCATTATTAACTTCATGCCTTTCCAGTAAAGCCCTGCCTTTAATGTTGAAATTGTCCGCGGGGTAATATTTCACCTCGGGAACTGCCGAATAGCTGTTGCCTCGCCGGTCAAAGAAGACCGAATCCTTTGAGTCGGCCAGAACCGAGACAAACAGTTCGTCAGTTGGCCGGAAACCTCCCTGAAAACTGAACTTTTCCAGGTCTCCGGCAAGCCTCCTGTTTTCTCCGTCCGAATGTCCCGCCGAATAAATAACATTCCAGTTATCGCGCAATGCCAGGCGCAGATCCGCGCCCAAAAGCCCGAAACTTCCCTGGTAGACGCCCAGAGAAAACGGCGTGCCGCGCTTAGAGAAAGATGTAAAAACCGGTTCGGGCCAGGCGTAGGAAAGCTCTACGGATGAATCGGAAATAAAATTCTGTTTTCTCAGTATAGGCTGGCCCGGCTGGCCCGGCGGAAGCCTCTCTATCACAGGCTGGGTCTCGGGGATATAGAACCTCTCGGTTTCTTCGGAAATCAGCCGCCCGGAAAACAGGGCCAGGCATGTCAAGGAGCAGGCTAATAACTTTAGTATCATCCTTATTTCATTCTCATTTCATTTAAACTTTTTTCGGCTTCAGCGGCCCAGAGAGAAGACGGGAAATATTCCCTGGTTCTTCCGAACGCCTTGCGCGCCTCTTCGTACTGCTTCTGCGACTGACAGGCCCTGCCCGCCAGATACTGAGCCTCGGCCGCAAATTGCGGGTAAGACCTGAAAAGATAAACAGTCTTAAGATATTCAACGGTGGCTTCTTTGAAATCGCCGCGCTCATAATAAAGGTCCGCTATCTGCTTCTGAGCCTGGGCTGAAACCTCTCCCTGATAGGCCTCGGCGCAAAGCCTTAAATTTGAGAGAGCTTCCTCCGGCCTGCCGGCCGCTTTTGCTTCGGCGGCCTTTTGCAGATATATTCTGGCCGCGGAAGCGCTGGAGGCGTATTTCCGCAGTATCTCGTTTCTTGTATTCCGGGCCTGAGTCTTTTCGTTCTGCTTGTCCTGTATCTTAGCTATCTCCTCAAGCGCCGCGGGAGCAAGAGCCGTTGACGGGAATTTTTCTTCAACCTTTCTGTATTCTGAAACAGCCTGCCTGTTTTTATTTTGCGCCGAGCAGGCCTCCGCTATTTTAAACTGGGCCAGCGCGCCGTGTGCGGTGCCGGGATTTTCCGAGGAAATTTTTCTGTATATGTCTATGGCCGTCGCGAAATTGCCCGAGAGAAGCTGTATCTCGCCGAGCCTCAGGGAGGCCTTTTTGGATAATTCCGAATAGGGATAATTCTGTTCTATCGCCGCGAAGGCCTTCTGAGCGGGGGCATATTGTTTCTCCGCCATAAGGAATTCCGCTATATTATAATTTACTTCCCCGGTAAGATTTGAAAGCGGGTACTCATCCGCCAGCTCTGACCAGGCCCTGACGGCGTCTTCCTTTTTCTGCAGTGACATATAGCAGTCGCCGATGGAATACATGGCGTAAGCGGCGACGGGGCTGCGCGGATAACGGCCGACAACATCACTGTAAACTTTTATCGCTTCCTCCGGCCCGCGGCTGGATCTGTAGATATCGGCAAGGCGGAGGTATGATTCGGGCGCCAGGGCCGAAGCCGGCGTCTGCCTGAGCACCTCGTTGAATTCAGCCGCCGCCTCGTCAAACTTCTGATCTTTCAGATAAGCCAGCCCGAGATAATAAAGCACTTCGTCTTTATTCTCAATCTTAGAATCTTTGATTTTCAGCAGATATTCTCTGGCCCTGCCGTAATCGCCCTTTTTGTAATACGCGAACCCCAGCCCGAAAAGCACATTCCTGCCCTCCGGGCGTTTGAGCGTATAAATTTCGGAAAGCTTGTTGAATGCATCAATTGACCTGGCATAATCCCCCTGCAGCAGATAGGAGTTGGCTATATCAATCCTGACAAGAGGAATTATTTCGCTTTCCGGGAACTCGGACACGATCTTGGCGCATATTTCCCTCGCGAGGCCGTAGTCGCCCCTTCCGGAGAAAGATTTTGCCATCCCGAACAGAGCCCGGTCAAAAAGGCCGGAAGCAGGGTTCCTGTCTAAAAATTTCTCGTAGTATTTTCTCGCGGAGTCAAACTCCTGCGTTTTAAAATAACTTTCGGCAAGCATGTACTCGGAGCTTTCGCGGAACCCGGACTGCGGGTATACTTTGGCAAGGCGGGCAAAGTCTTTGCGGGCCTCGTCATAATCGCCGCCTTTAAATCGGCTCCAGGCCAGCCAATAGAAGGCATTGTCGCCATAAGAAGACTTGGGGTATTTTTTCAGAAACTTTTCCAGCATTGAAGAGGATTTTTCGTAATCCTGTTCCGAGTAGGCGCTCAAAGCCGCCATGTACGCCGCCTGAGGCGCCAGTTCGCTGCCGGGATAGCGGGCAACAAAAGCCGTAAACATCCTGCCGGCCCCTTTATAATCGGATGAAGAAAAACGGCACCAGCTTTGCCCAAGGTAAGCCTTCTGGGCCGCCATTGATTCGGCCGAATTCCTCTTGACTTTCTGGTAATATTTTCCGGCCTCACCGTAATTCTCCTGCAGGTAATATATCTCGGCGATGGCATATAGCGCCTGCACTCTTATTTCCTGGGGTACGGACTGCTCAAGAAGCTTTTCAAACTCGCCGACAGCCTGCGCGAATTTGCCCCTGTTTCTCATCGCCTCGGCCAGACGAAACCGCGCCAGCGGGATAAAGGATGAATCTGCGTTTGACTCAATGAACTTGGAAAATTCCTTCTGCGCGTCCTCATAACTGCCGCGCTGGAACCATGCCTCGGCGACATAAAACTGCGCGCCGTGGGCAAGAGAAGTTTTATCTTTGAAGCGGTTTAATACTACACCGAAGCCGGAAAGAGCCGTCTTGTATTTTTCCAGGTAAAACAGGCTGACAGCGCGGCCGTAGTAAGCCTGGGCGATAAAATCCCCGTCCTGGAATTTCTTTATATAGCCGGCATAACCGGACAGGGCCTCCTGGTATTTCTGCAGGCGGAAATAAGATTCAGAGAGAAAGAATTCCGCCTCCGCGGCATACCGGCTCTTAGGGTAGCGGTTTAAAAACTCGCTGAAAAAATCCTGAGCCTTTGAGTACTGACCCATGGCGAAACGGCATTCCCCCTGCCTTAAATAGGAACTTTCTCCAAGGTCACCGTCAGGGAAAGCAAGCGCGAGAGAAGCATACTCGCTCAAGGCCGCCTTGTAATTGTTGGCGCTGAACAAATTCTCGGCTTGGGCAAAGTCCCGCGCGGCGTCAGCGCTGAGGCGCGCGCACGCGAATGCTAAAATAACCGACATGATCAATAATTCTTTTTTTAATCTCATAAATTTGCGCACAGAAACACAAAAATCAATTTTTAAAATTATATAAATTATCAATGCAATTCGTCAAACCGTCATTTCTGCCAGTCGGGCATGTAGGACCTGCCCGCCATCTTTTCAAGCGCCCTGCGCCCCGAGCCGTCAGCTCCGATTATATATAGCCCGCTGCCGCCGGCGCGGCTTGAAGAATAAACAATAAACCTGCCGTCAGCGGACCAGGAAGGGTTTTCGTTGTCCCCCTCGTTTTGAGTTAAACGCGTAATTTCGCCGCTTGGCAGGTCGTATACAAAAAGGTCGTATTTGTCTCCGCGCCCCTGGCGCATGGTAAAGACTATTTTATCTCCTCTGGGGGACCAGGCCGGAGAATCACAATAACCCCTCGGCGGCAGGCGCCTGATATTGCCGCCGTCAACATTCATAATAAACAGCTGGGGATAGCCCGGGCTGTCCGAGGTATAGACTATCTCCTTGCCGTTCGGGGCAAAAGACGGGCTTGTGTCGGAATAGGAACCAAAGGTGAGGCGTTTTATCATTTCCCCCGAGGGGGCGATGAGATATATTTTAGGCATGCCGCCCATTGAAAGAGTAAGGGCAATCCTTGAACCGTCAAAGGAAGGGGCCGCCGCGGTATTTAAGCCCTGCCTCTCAGAAATCACTCTTCTTTTACCCCCTGAATCAGAGATTGAGTAAAGATCCGGGTTGTCGTTTCGGTATCCGGTGAAGAGAATACTGGTTCCCGACCATATCGGAAGAATATTAATTGACCTGTCAAAAGTCAGCTGGCGGACATTGTAACCGTCGTAATCACATATATATATTTCCTTAAATCCGGTTTTGTTATTGCAAAAAACTATTTGCGAAGAGGCTATCCCGCGCTCGCCGGTAAACCTCTGAATGATATCGTCGTTGGCTTCATGCGCGATCTTTCTTATATCCTGCTGTTTGCCGTTAAAAACCTTTTCCCATATAGGCTGTTTGCTTCCGATATCAAGCGCCTGCACGGTAAGAATTAATTCTCCTTTAGAAATCCTGATCCTTCCGCAGATAAGAATGTTCGCGCCGCGCTCGGCCCATATTTTAAGCTCCTCGTCTTTTCCCGTATATAAAGGGCCGTCCTCAACAATATTAAAATACCTTGAGAACAAAAGATCCGACAAGAGAACCTCAAGAATCTCCCTTGAGGCCTTAGACTCTTCAATAGTAGGCGTCTGAGGCACGAAACCCGCCGCCCCCATTTCCATGCGGCTGCCGTGAGCGCTCAGGCTTAGATATATGTCCGTGGCGCATACCACTGCTGAGAGGAGTAGAGCGAGAATCGCTGAAACTGTGTACTTAAACATTTTATTCCCTGAAAGAAAATTCAAAATAGACTCCAAGATCCTCTTCCGCGTAACCCTGCGGCAAAGGCGGGAAAGGCCCCGATATAGCGACCGAGCGCAACGCCTGCTGGTCAAACAATCCGTCGCCGGACGATTCCTTGAGCTTCAGCTCGGAAATAACTCCGTCTTTTGATATTCTGAAATATACTACCGCCTTTATCCTGCCGAAGGCTGTTGACCATTGCCAGTTTCTGCCGATTTTTTTTACTATCGTTGAAGTGTAATATGCGTAGGGAAAACTCGCGGTATCATAACTGATCTGAGATGAAGAGCCCGCGGCGGCGCCCGGTATGCCCGGCGCCGAGGGTTTTGAGGCGGCCTGCGGCGAGGCCGGCGCCCTGGGGGCCGGGAGCTCTTTTGGCGCTTTTACCTCGGTTTTTTTCTTTTTTGAAATATTTACATCCCCCTCGGATTTTTTTTCAATTTTAGCCGGCTTTTCCGCGGCGGGAGGCGCGGCTGACACGGGCTCGGCCGAAGGAGGCGGGCCGTAGAAAGCGAGTTCAACCGGCAAAATGATGTAATTGGATTTTTTTACTGTCAGAGAAGCCGCGATAAAAAGGCTCAAATGAAGAAGCAGGGATATCGCGAAAGGGAATTTAATGTCATTTTTCATGGGTTTTGGATGTCTTTAATTTTTCCGCCGCCGTATGAGCTTCGGGCGTGCCGGGAAAATCTTTAATCACAGACTCCATGACCTTTTTGCTTTCTTCCACCCTGTCTAAAAGCTCCAGGCACAGGGCTCTTCTTAAACGAACGGAGGACATAAGGCTGCTTTTAGGATAGAAGGTTTCAACCTGCTCAAACTCCTGCAGGGCGCTGGCCCATTCGCTTAAAGAGTAATACGATTCGGCGATGTAATATTGCGCCTGATCGGCAAAACCGCCCTGCGGGTATTTCTCAAGATAAGATTTAAAACCCACCATAGCCAGGTCAAACTTGCCGCGCGAAAAATCGCTGTAGGCCAGTTTATACAGTTCGGACGGAGGCGGGGCGGCTTTGAGCGCGGAACCGGAAAGCTCTTCTGAGAGCTTGTTCATCCTGGAGGCAAAATTCGCTTCAACATCATCAAGCTGCTGCCCCAACAAAGACATCCTGTCCCTCGTGTCGCCGAGTTCGGAATTCAACGCGTTCATGCTGCCGGACAAAGAATCCATTTTAGACGCAATATCAGCCTGGTTCCTCTGCACCTCGTTAAGCTTAAGCTGCAGCTGATATATATCGTCGCGCAAATCCACAAGCTCCCTGGAAGTAGCGACACACCCGGACAAGGCCGGGAAAAGCAAAACCGTCAACAATATTATTCTTGATTTCATAGTTACTTAGACTGAGACAAACGGATTTTTGTTTCGGCTCTCCTGTTCTTTGCCCAGGCCGATTCGTTGCTCGCGGGATCAACAGGTTTTTCTTCTCCGTAGGATATCGTGCCGATGGCATTTAGTGAAACGCCAAGCCTGCCGTAATATTCCCTTACCGACTGAGCTCTGCGCTGTCCCAAAGCCAGGTTATACTCTACGGTCCCTCTTTCGTCGCAGTAGCCTTCCACAAGAGCCACGAATTCTCTGTGGCTCTTAAGATACTCCGAGTTCCTTTTCAAAACAGCCCTGGCTTCCGCGCTTAACTCCACGCTGTCATAATCAAAAACTACCGCCGACAGTTCAACAACAGGCTGCCAGTCTTTAAACCTTACCGAAGGTTCCGTAGTATCTTCCGCTTCAACGGCGGCTTGCGGCTCCTCGGACGGTTTTATCATCTGCTTTTTAGCGCAGCCCGCGGCAAACACAAGCGCCACAAGCAGCAGTATTTTTTTGTTCATTTTACACCTCCGCCTCTCAAATAACTTATTGAGAAAACAATTTAATATCGTTGTTACATTTTACCTAAATTCCCGCCGGGTGTCAAACAAAATAGCGCATTTAAACAATAAATTGAGTCAATTGAAAAACCCTCAAAAATGTCCTGTCATTGCGATCTCCCGAAGGGAGAGAAGCAATCTTGACTTTCCGTCAGTAACAACGAGATTGCCGCGTCGTTGCACTCCTCGCAAAGACGACCTGAAACACTTTTTCAATTGACTCAAATTATTAATAAAAAACGGATTCGGTTCAAGTGTTAAGATGATTGGAGTTAACAGCGGTTACTTAAGATAGGGTTTGAGGTAATGGCCGGTATGCGAGGCTTCCGATTTAACTATTTTCTCCGGGGTTCCGGCCGCGACCACGCGGCCGCCGCCTTCTCCGCCTTCCGGGCCCAGATCAATTATCCAGTCGGAAGTTTTTATAACCTCAAGATTATGTTCTATGACAAGAACCGTGTTGCCCGCGTCCACGAGCCTGTGCAGAACGCTCAAAAGTTTCTCCACATCGGCAAAATGCAGCCCGGTGGTCGGCTCGTCTAAGATATAGAGCGTCCTGCCGGTGGAGCGCTTTGAAAGTTCGCTGGCAAGCTTGACCCTCTGCGCCTCGCCTCCGGAGAGAGTTGTCGCGCTCTGTCCGAGTTTTATGTAACCGAGCCCCACATCGTTTAAGGTTGTAAGGGTCCTGCTTAAAACCGGAATATTTTTAAAAAACTCGGAGCCTTCCTCCACCGTCATGTTAAGGACTTCATCAATGTTTTTGCCTTTGTATTTGATTTGAAGGGTTTCTTCGTTAAAGCGTTTTCCGGAACAGACTTCGCAGCGCACGAAAACATCCGGAAGAAACTGCATCTCAATCTTGAGCGTCCCGTCTCCGCCGCAGTTCTCGCACCTGCCGCCCTTTACATTGAAAGAAAATCTGCCGGGCTGATAGCCCCTGACCTTAGACTGCGGCACCTGCGAAAAGAGCTCGCGGATGGGCCCGAAGGCGCCGGTATATGTGGCGGGATTGGAGCGCGGGGTGCGCCCGATGGGCGACTGATCCACAATTATCACTTTATCCAGATGCTCAATTCCATTTATGCTTTTAAATATGCCCGGGGCTTCTTTTGAGCCGTAAAGCTCTTTGGCCAGCGACTTATAAATTATTTCATGAACGAGAGTGGATTTGCCCGATCCGGAAACACCGGTTATAGACACGAAAAGCCCCAGAGGAACGGAGACATCAATATTTTTAAGATTAAACTGCCGCGCCCCTTTTATCTCAAGTTTCTCCTTCTTTGGAAGCCTGCGTTCTTTTGGCAGAGGTATCTGAAGCTTTCCGTTGAGGTACTGGGCGGTCAGAGACTTTTTCTCCTTAAGGATTTCGCTGAGCGGCCCCTGGGCTATTATCTCTCCGCCGTGAATGCCCGCGCCGGGGCCCAAGTCCACTATCCAGTCTGATTTTCTCATGGTTTCTTCGTCATGCTCAACGACGATAAGCGTATTGCCCATTTCGCGCAGCTTTAAAAGAGTGTCAAGCAGCCTGCCGTTATCTCGCTGATGAAGCCCTATGGAGGGTTCGTCAAGGACATAGAGGACTCCGGTCAGCCCCGAACCAATCTGGGTGGCCAGGTGAATGCGCTGGGCCTCTCCTCCGGCCAGCGTCGCGCTCTCGCGCTCAAGATTCAGATAGCCAAGCCCCACATTAAAAAGAAAATTGAGCCTTGAATTTATCTCTTTTAAAATAACCTTGCTTATATTTTTTTCCTTCTCTGAAAGTTTAAGTCCCGCGAAGAACTCCAGGGCGCGCTCAACCGACATTGAAGAAACCTGCGCTATGGAATTACCGCCCACTGACACAGCCAGCGCCTCCGGCTTAAGCCGGGCGCCTTTGCAGACGGGGCAGATTTTTCGCGTTATATATTTGTTGTATATTTCTTCCTTGACATAATCCGACTCCGTATCCTGATAGCGGCGCTGCATATTTTTTATCACGCCCTCAAATTCCCCGTCGCCGAAAAGAATAGCCTCCTGCTGTTTGCGTGAAAGGTCTTTCCACGGCTTGTTTTTTGGTATTCCGTTGCGGCGGCAGGCGTCGTGAAGCATGGTTTCGTAGTAACCGGCCCAGGAATTCTTCCAGCGGTGAGTCCTCGTGGTTATGGGAGCGGCCCAGGGAAGTATCGCCCCGCCTTCAATGGAAAGGTTTCTGTCGGGCACGACAAGCGACTCGTCAATTTCCAGCTTATTGCCGAGCCCGCCGCATTCCGGGCAGGCTCCGTAGGGCAGGTTAAATGAAAAAAGCCTCGGCTCAATCTCGGGCAAATTTATCCCGCAATGAACGCAGGCGTAATGCTCGCTGTAAATTTTCCCCGCGGCTCCGTTTTCGCCCGTGAGAATGGTCACCAGCCCTCTGGATTCCCGCAAGGCGGCTTCAACGGAATCCGCTATCCTGGAGCGCTCCGAGGCGGAAACCGAAATTCTGTCCACAACCAGTTCAATATTATGCTTTTTATACCTGTCAAGTTTAATCTTTTCGTCAAGGCCGTATATTTTACCGTCAACCCTGGCCCTCACGAACCCGGACTTGGAAAACCGCGCGAACAGCTCCTCGTAAGTTCCGATTCTGCCCATCACCACGGGCGAGAGGACCTGTATCTTTGTCCCCTCCTCCAGTTTGAGGATGTCATTTATTATCTGTTGGGATGACTGCGGCTTGACCTCAAGGCCGCATTTGGGGCAGTGCGGAATTCCGATCCTGGCGAAAAGCAGGCGCAGGTAGTCGTAAATCTCGGTAACTGTGCCAACCGTTGACCTCGGATTATGGGACGGCGTTCTCTGTTCTATAGCCACAGCCGGAGACAAGCCTTCAATAATATCCACATCCGGCTTGTTCATCAGCTCAAGAAACTGCCTGGCGTACGCGGAAAGGGATTCCACATACCTGCGCTGGCCTTCGGCGTAAATTGTGTCAAACGCCAGCGAGGACTTGCCCGAACCGGACAGGCCCGTTATGACAACAAGCTTGTTCCTTGGTATCTCAAGGCTTATATTTTTTAAATTATGCTCGCGCGCGCCTTTTATTATTATTTTTTCCATAATATTCCCGGGAGTTTCCGGCAGGTTGTAAGTATTTTCGCAGGTTGTTGTGAAAATATTGCGGATGGTATTGAACGGCCTGTAATAAAAATTAACTCCGGTATTTCAACCGGTCGCCCTCTTGCCGCCCGCTCTCTTGGACTCATAGAGTTTTTTATCGGCGGCATGAATAAGCTCGTTTAGCGACATATCCTGTTCTCGTTCCGAATAGACAGCCACGCCGATACTTATTCCCACACCCTTGCCTTTAAGGCCGTCCACCACTTTTGAAACGACTCGTTCGGCCAGCCTCATGGCGCTGTCAAGGTCTATCTCGGGAACGACGATAGAAAACTCGTCACCACCGTAGCGAAAGACCTGGTCCACGAACTGCCTGACACTGGCTTTAAGCATGAAAGCTATCTCTTTTAAAAGCCTGTCACCCTCAATATGTCCGTTTTTATCGTTAAATATTTTAAAACCGTCCACATCGCACATCATAAGCGCCAGTGACTTGTGCTGTCGTTTTGCTCTCTGCATTTCCGCGTGCAGCTGTTCAAAAAGGTACCTTCGGTTGAAAAGCGTGGTTAGCTCGTCAATTTTAACCAGCTCAAGCAGTTTGGTGTTTGAGGCCTCAAGCTGGTTAACAAGCTTTTCTTTCTCCTTTTTCATTTTCTGTTTTTCCAGGTATGTTTTTACTTTATGGACCAGTTCCCCGGGCTCTACCGGTTTTAAAATATACTCATCAACATCTTTCTTAATGGCCTCAAGAGCGGTCTCCATACTGCCGGCCCCGGTCACAAGCAGGAATATGGTTGAAGCGTCTTTTTTTCTCACGGGCTCCACCAGAGAAAGCCCGGAGGCGTCTCCCAGGGAAAGGTCTGAAATGACAAGGTTAAAATATTCCTTATCAACAAGAGCCAGAGCTTCGTCAAGAGAGGCGGCCGCCTTAACATTATAATTCTGCTCTTCAAGGATTGCCGCCATGGTCTGCCTTATGGAATCGTTGTCTTCAACCAGAAGAATCTCGGGCAGGAGGTCATCGGTTTCCCGCTCAGACTCTGCAACCTTTCTGTCAACAAGAGTATTGATTTCGTTAATAAGCAGTTCAATGTCAAACGGCTTGAGCAGGCAGGTATAGACGCCCTTTTTGGACATCGTGTCTATTATTCCGTCCAGGCTGTAGCCTGTAATGGCGATAATAGAAAGCGTGGGCTTAATTTTTTTCATTCTTTCAAGCACGGTGACGCCGTCCATGTCCGGCAGGCGCACATCCAGAAGCACCACATCAACATCCTTGGTTTTAAGAGTCTCCAGCGCCTCCAGGCCCTGCGACGCCGCGAGCACATCAAAACCCTTCGCGGAAAGTATCTCGCTGAGCGTGGAGCGGTCCGCCTCGCTGTCGTCTACTATAAGCACTACGGCTTTTTTCCTGACACCCGAGATCATCTTAACCACTTCTTCAACATTAAACGGCTTTTGCATAATCGTGGAAACGCCCTTTTCAAGCAGGTTCTTAAGCGGGTCAATATTGTTTGCTGTCATCATGAAAACTATCATGTCCGGCCTGATTTTCTTGAGTTCTTTAAATGTTTCAACCCCGTCAATACCCGGCATATTGACATCAAGCAGGGCAACATCGTACTGCTTCTGCCTGACCATGTTTATGGCCTTGTACCCGTCGCTGGCGGTATCAATATCCCAGTCGTTAAAAGAAAGAATGTCGCTGAGAGTTTCCCTGTAATTATCGTCGTCGTCAATAATAATAACCGCGAGCTTTTTGTTCAAGCTGTCCCTCCGGGCGATAAATTCACGACAGGGAGCTCAATAGTAAAGGTGGTGCCCCTGTCCTTCTCGCTGGTGACCCTGATTATGCCGTTATGCCTCTCTTCCACTATCCTTTTTACGACCGCGAGCCCAAGCCCGGTGCCTTTGGATTTGGTTGAAAAGAAAGGCTCAAATATTTTGCTGAGAATGTCCTTTGGAATTCCGCTGCCGGTGTCCATAACCTCAAACTTTACCATAGCCGCGGTAGAACCCCTGCCGGTTTTAAGCCTCAGCCTGCCACCGTTTGAGACCATGCTGTCCACGGCATTGTTAACTATGTTTCTTATAACCTGCTTCATCTCTTCCACATCCACATTTACATTGGGAATATTCCCAAACTCAAAATCAACCTTGATGTTTTCCGGACGCTTCGCCTCTTCAACCAGGCTTCTCACCAGCGCGTTCAAATCCTGCGAGGAGAGCACCGGCGGCCTGCTTCTTGAATAATCAAGCATGTCATTTATAATTTTGTTCGTTGATTTTATCTCGTTCTCAATAATCTCTATGCGTTTAAACATCTTAGGATTGGTTTCCGGGTTCTTCTTAAGCTCCATATTGATAAGGTAGGTGGCGTTGGTAATCGCCGCCAGAGGGTTCCTTATCTCGTGCCCGAGAATATTTGACATCTGCCCTATGGTGGAAAGCCTTTCCGTGCGCTTCAAATCCTCCTGGAGCTTTTTTAACTTCTTGGTCATGTTATTGAAAATTACCGCGACCTTGCCGAGCTCGTCTTTGGAAACCTCGGGTATCTGATAGTCCAGATTGCCGATAGAAACCGTTTCCATGCCGGCCATAAGAACTTTTACTGGCTTTACCAGGTTCTGGGCCAGCGCGAAGGCGCCGAGGAATGCCACTCCGCCGGTAATAAGGATTAAAAGCACCAGGGTGACCTTAAGTTTTGTGACAGGCGCGTAAGCTTCGCTGAGCGGCTCTTTGAAAATAACCAGCCAGCCCGGGCCGCCGCTCTGAACGGTTATGATTGTGTCCCAGCCCTGTTCATAGGCTTTGCCGGCTTCCAGACCCGCGTATTTTTTTACGGCCTCTTCGGGCAGATTAACTAATTTTTTATCCTTAAGCGAAACCGCGCTCAGAGAGGACGCGTCAATGAGAACAATATCGGTTTTCTTTCCGGCAACACCGGAATTTAAGTACATCTCTATTCTTTTAAGCAGGTACTTTACATTAGCCCGCAGGTAAAGATATTCGTTTGACTTGGAATCAATCGGATAAACAGCGTCAAAGTAAGGATTATTTTCATGGTCGCGGGTGATCGCCCCGACTTCAACCTGCCTGGATTTTGAGCTTTTCGCGAACAGGGCCTTGTCCACGGAAAAAGCGACACCTTCTCCGTGCATACCGCTGACAAGCTTACCGCTGTCATCCAAAAGATAGGCGGCCAGCAGGTGCTTGCTGGAAATAAAACCTTCCATCAGCATTCCGCCCTTTTTTGCCGAGGTCATTCCCGGGTTGCGTTCTATCTGGCGGGCCATGTCAAACTTTTTGTCTATCTCTACAAAAAAACTATTGACCTCCAGCGTGACATTTTCCGCCTTATTGGCGTTATTCTGGTCAATGATATTTTTTAAAGTTCCTCCGGTGGTTTTAAGCAGAATAAAACTGAATATCAGAAGAGGGATGATGGAAGCGATTATCAGGGCAAGCAGGAATTTATGAAAAAGCTTCATGGAATATTTTCCTTTTTTATTATGATTGAAATTCTAACACATTTTAAGGTTTATTGTCAAAACGCCTGATATAGGTATCCTTCGCGCTTTTATCAAGACCCGGGAAATCAATATTATAATGAAGGCCGCGGCTTTCCTTGCGGCCCTGGGCGCTCCTTATAACCAGATCCGCCACGGCGGCTATATTACGCAGTTCAATCAAATCTGAAGTTACTATAAAGTCCCAATAGTATTCGCTTATCTCGGCTAACAGCAGGTCTATCCTTCTTTTTGCCCTTTCAAGCCTTTTGTTGCTTCTTACTATGCCGACATAGTTCCACATGAAATGCCTGATCTCTTCCCAGTTCTGGCTGACTACCACGGACTCGCTGCTGTCGGTCGCGTGGCCTATATCCCACTGCGGAACGGAAGGAAATTCGTCATTTTCAGAAACGCATTCCGAAGCCTTTTCGCCGGCGCGGTGAGCGAAAACCAGGGCCTCCAGAAGCGAATTTGAGGCCAGACGGTTGGCCCCGTGCAGGCCCGTGAAAGCCGTCTCGCCAATGGCGAAAAGATTCCTGACGGAAGTCTGCCCGTGCAAATCGCTGACAACCCCTCCGCAGAAATAATGCGCCGCGGGCACAACCGGTATATAATTTTTGGTTATATCTATGCCAAATTCAAGGCATTTCTGATAAATATTCGGAAATCTCTTTTTCACAAAGTCAGCCGGCCTGTGAGTAATGTCAAGATAAACATGGTCGTCACCGCTTTCCTTGAGCTCGGCGTCTATGGCCCTGGCGACTATGTCTCTGGGCGCGAGTTCCTTCAGCTTGTGGTATTTTTCCATAAAAGGGCTGCCGTCTTTTTTTAGCAGCCTCGCCCCCTCTCCCCGGAGCGCCTCGGAAATAAGAAAAGATTTTGCTCTGGGATGAAAAAGGCAGGTAGGGTGGAACTGGACAAACTCCATATTGGCAAGCGTCGCGCCGCAGCGGTAAGCCATGGCCATTCCGTCTCCGGTGGAGATGTCGGGATTGGTTGTATACAGGTAAACCTTTCCCGCGCCGCCCGCCGCGAGCACGACGGCCCTGGCGAGAAATGTTATAACCTTTTTACCCTTTGTATCCAGAACATAAGCGCCCCAGCACTTCTCGTCTTTTCCGGCGAACTTGCGCTTAAGCTTGCCCGTAGTGATAAGGTCAATGGCAATATGGTTCTCGTAAAAAATGATATTGCTGTTTTTTTTGGCGCTTTCAATAAGAGTTTTTTCTATGGCGGCTCCGGTGGCATCCCCTGAATGAAAAATCCGGCGCTTGGAATGTCCGCCTTCCAGTCCGAGTTCAAAATCGTTCTCGGTTTTGCCTTCCGTGACCGCGAAATTAACCCCGATCTCCACTAATTCTTTAATCCGCTGAGGGCCCTCTCTTACGACCACGCCCGCGACTTCCGGATTGCACAGCCCGGCCCCGGCCTCACAGGTGTCCTGTATATGCTCTTCAAAAGAATCTTCCCGGCTCCAGACCGCTGCAATGCCGCCCTGCGCGTAGTTGGTGGCGGCGTCGCTCAGCTGTTTTTTTGACACAACCGCGACGGTGCCTTTCCCGGCCGCCTTAAGCGCGAAAGAAAGGCCGGCTATTCCGCTGCCGATAACAAGGTAATCTGTTTTTATCATTAAATTCACGCCCTCTTATCAGATCTCAATATTGTCTATGAGCCTGGTTGCGCCGACTCTTACCGCCACGGCAATTACCGCCGGAGCCTTCACGCGCTTAATCTCTTCAAGGTCCCGCGAGCCGCGCACTTCAACATATTCAATTTTAGCGCCCGGAATGGAGTTAAGCACCTTTACAACCACGGCGCGGACGGCGGAAGCGCTGCGTATTTTTTTATCCTGAACGGATTTTCTGGCTTTTAAAAGCGCGGCCGATATTTTAACCGCTTCAAGCCGCTCCGCGTTACTGAGGAAAATATTTCTGCTTGAAAGCGCCAGCCCGCCTTTTTCCCTTACGGTTTCGCAGGGGGCTATTCTTACCGGGAAATTAAGGTCTGAGGCCATTTTCTTAAGTATGGCCAGCTGTTGAAAATCTTTCCTGCCGAAGTAAGCCGAGTCCGGCAAGGCAATATTAAAAAGCTTTGCCACTATGGTGGCAACTCCTTTGAAATGGCCCGGCCTGAAAGCCCCGCACAGGACATCCGAAAGTTTTTCTACCGAGATATAAGTGCGGTATCCGGAAGGATACATATCCCCGGGTTTGGGCGAAAACAGGTAATCCACGCCCGCGGCGGCGCAGAGAGATTTGTCTTTGAAAAAAGGCCTGGGATACTTAAGATAGTCCTCGTTGGGGCCGAACTGTGCCGGGTTTACGAAAATTGACACTATTACTATGTCGTTTTCCGCGCGCGCTTTCCTGATGAGCGATAAATGCCCCTCATGCAGAGCGCCCATGGTCGGGACCAGGCCTATTTTAGCCCGCCTGCTTCTGTGAAGCTGAGAGGCCTTCTGCATTAGTTTTGGGGAGCTGATTATTTTCATAAAATCAGTTAGAAAAGCGAACAGGCTCAGTACGAGTATTCTTTGGAAGGAAACTTGCCGTCTTTAACTTCGTCTTTATATTTAGCAAAGGCCTCCAGCATCCTGGGCCTGAGGTTAGAATAACTTTTTACGAATTTGGGCTTTATTTCGGAATAAAGGCCGAGCATATCATCGGTCACCAGCACCTGCCCGCCGCAGAAAACTCCGGCGCCTATGCCGATAGTGGGTACCGAAACCGCTCTTGTTATCCTGGCCGCGAGTTTTGAAGGGATACATTCAAGCACTATCGCGAAAACCCCGGCTTTCTCCAGGGATTTAGCGTCCGCTATAAGCTTTGAGGCGTCGCGGCTGTTTTTGCCCTGCACCCTGTAACCGCCGAACTTGTTGACGGCCTGGGGAGTCAGCCCAATGTGGCCCATGACAGGGATTTTGGCGTCCGTCAGGGCTTTAATAACGGATGACATCTCTTTTCCGCCTTCAACTTTTACAGCCTCCGCCCCGCCTTCTTTAAGCAGTCGCCCCGCGTTAGAAATAGCTTCCCTTACGGAGAGCTCGTAGGACATAAACGGCATATCGGCGATAAGAAGAGCGGTTGAGTTGCCTCTTTTCACCGACTTTGTGTGATAAACCATATCGTCAATTGTAACAGGGAGCGTGTTTTCATAACCGAGTTTTACCATGCCGAGCGAATCGCCCACCAGAACGGCATCTATGCCGGCCTCGTTGAGAAGCCTGGCTGTTGAATAGTCGTAACAGGTCAGAAGCGTAATTTTCTCACCCCGTTTTTTCATTTCCTTAAAACTCAGCACGGTTATCTTTTTCATATATTCGCCTTATGATTTCTTCGCGCGGGCGCCGCGGTTCATCTTTGTGGCTTTCTGGTCCAGAGAGGTCTTTAAAAGCCCTGAAGCTATTTTTTTAACCGTCTCGCCGGTTACCGGATGAACAAAGCCCGGGGAGAGTTCGCTCACCGGCAGCATTACAAAAAGCCGTTTATGAGCCTCTTTGTGCGGCACCGTGAGAATTTTGCTTTTTACTTTTCTGCCCCCGTAAAATATTATGTCCAGGTCTATCAGGCGCGGGCCCCACTTCGTGGTTTTTTTTCTGCCCATGGCGGCCTCAATGACCTTAAGCTCGGCAAGCAGTTCAACGGGTTTAAGCGTTGTCTTGATTTTTACCGCGCTGTTTATAAAATCCCTCTGGAAAGGCCCGACCGGCGAGGTAATATAGAAATGCGATTTCTCCAGAACCGTGATACGCGGATGCGAGCTCAGCAGGCTGATGGCTTCATCCATATTCTTAGACCTTTTGCCCACATTGGAGCCAAGGCCTATCAAAACCGTTTCGTTTGTATCAGGAAGTTTTTTTACCATTTAATTTTACTTACGCGGGCAAGCGCCTCTTTAATGCGCGGCACATCAACGGTCAGAGCGAACCTGACATAACCTTCACCGGAGGCTCCGAGCCCGTTGCCCGGCGTGCAGACTATACCGGCTTCGTCTAAAAGTTTTCCCACGGTCTGCGAAGATGTGTAGCCTGAGGGGACTCTCGCCCAGACATAAAATGTAGCTTCGGGTTTTCTGACCTTCCAGCCCAGGCTGTTTAATCCGTCGCAAAGCGCGTCGCGCCTTTCGCGGTAAAGCCCGCGCATTTTTTCCACGCAGTCCTGCGGCCCGTTAAGGGCAGCTACCCCGGCTTCCTGTACCGCCTGAAAAACTCCGGAGTCATAATTGTCTTTTACGGTAGCAAGGCCCTTAATAACATCCGCGTTTCCGCAGGCCCAGCCCAGCCGCCAGCCGGTCATATTATATGTCTTTGAAAGCGAATGGAACTCAACCCCTACATCCCTGGCGCCGGGAAGCTCTAAGAAACTCACCGGCTTCTTCTCATAGTATATCTCGGAATAAGCCGCGTCGTGAGCGACAATTATGTTGTATTTTTTCGCGAATTCAATGACCTGCGCGTAAAAATTCCTGTCGGCTATCGCTGCGGTCGGATTGTTGGGGTAATTGACAAACATAATCCTGGCGCGTTTTGCCACGGCCTCCGGGATAAGGTCAAGCCTCGGGAGAAAATTATTTTCCTCTTTAAGCGGCATAAAATACGGCTCGCCGTCCGTAAATATTGTGCCTGTGTTGTAGACCGGGTAACCCGGCTCGGGGATAAGAACCACATCTCCCGGATTGACAAATCCGAGATGGAAATGGCCTATACCCTCTTTTGATCCGATAAGAGAGCATATCTCGGTGTCGGGGTTAAGATCAACTGAGAAACGGGATTTATACCATTTCGCGACAGCTTCCCTGAAAACCTTCATTCCTGTGCCGAAGGGGTATTGATGATTGGAACCTTTTTTGAGGGCTTCCTGTCCGGCCTTAACAATGTGTTCGGGCGTGGGCTGGTCCGGGTCTCCGACTCCAAGCGCTATAATATCCACCCCTCTCTCCATGGCGGCTTTCTTCTTTCTGTCAATTTCAACAAAAAGATAAGGAGGAAGCTTTTTTAATTTTTCACTGTAGTTTACCTTCATTTTGATTCCCTCTCAAAAATTGCTCGAAAAAATTCCCGGGTATTAACTCTAATTATCTTTTCGCGGCGGCAGGGTTTTATTGTACGCGTACCATGCCAGCGCTGAAAACGCCGCAAAAAACAGCAAGGCGACCAGATTGGCTATCCAGCCCTCAAAGACGCCCATCTCGTAAGGATAACCGATATATCCGAAATCCGAAAATGTTCTGGAAGTAAAGACAACCGACAGGAATGGAACAACCTTGGCCTGTATGCCGCCGCCGAACACAAGCAGAGTCCACAGAAGCCAGAAAAGAACGCTTATGCCCGCGATAGTCAGCACGATCATGGCGCCGAAATGCGACGGGTCGTAGAAGGGCTCCTCGGGGTTGTCGCTGTCCGAAAAGAAATCCATAAATTTCAAAAAATACCGCTTTAGCTCGGCCATATTTTTTATGCCACGCTGTTTGTAAGCGTACCTATTTTTTCAATTTTCACGCTCACCGTGTCGCCGCGCTTCAGAGGGCCTACTCCCGGAGGAGTGCCGGTGGCGATAACATCGCCGGGCGCAAGCGTCATTACTTCGGAAACAAAGGCGACTATTTCCTGAATTTTAAATATCAGATCATTGGTATTTGCTTTCTGGCGCACCGCTCCGTTCACCCGCGTCTCAAGTTTGAGATTGTCCGGATTCACGGCGTCCACTATCCAGGGCCCGAGCGGAGCGAAGGTGTCAAAGGATTTGGCTCTGGTCCACTGGCCGTCGGTTTTCTGCAGGTCCCTGGCGGTGACATCGTTTAAGCAGGTATAACCGAGTATATAATCGCCGGCTCTGCGAAAGGGCACATTTTTCGCCTTCTTTTTTATAACGATAGCCAGCTCGCCCTCAAAATCCACCCGGCCCGAAGACTTGGGATAAACTATATCATCTCCCGGGCCAATAACCGCTGACGGCGGCTTGATAAATATCACGGGTTCAAGAGGTATGGACATCTTCATCTCTTTGACATGCTCAAGGTAATTTAATCCCATGGCAACCACTTTGGAAGGCTGGCAGGGAGGCAGAAGCCTGACTTTAGAAAGCTGATACTTTTTGCCTGTTTTCCTGAAATCGGAAAAATAATCCGGCGTTATTTCCGATATAACTTTCCCGCCAAGCAAACCATAGCGAGCTTTACCGTCGGCGAAAAATCTTAGATATACCACTCTGTTCTCCCGCAAGTCGCATGAGTCATTTAATCTTTAAACCCAGAACATCCTGCATATCGTAGAACCCAGCGGGTTTTGACGACAGCCATTTCGCGGCCTGAAGAGCTCCCGAAGCAAAATTATCCCTTGAGTGAGCCTTATGGGTCAGCTCAAGGCGCTCTCCCGGGCCCGCGAGATACAGCGTATGCTCTCCGACAATATCGCCGGCCCTGACAGACATTACGCCTATTTCGTTTTTCTTGCGGGCGCCGATGTTGCCGAATCTGCCGTAAATACCGTTCTTGCTTAAATCTATGCCGAGCGCCGAGGCGACAACCTGGGCAAGCCTTGCCGCGGTGCCTGATGGCGAGTCTTTTTTCTGGTTGTGATGAAGCTCCACAATCTCGGCGTCATAGCCCGGCAGGGCTTTCGCCGCGTCGTAAGCCAGCTTAAAAAGCAGGTTCACGCCCACGGACATATTCGGCGAGAGAACCACAGGGATATCGCGCGCCGCGGATTTAATTTTTTCCGTCTGGCTGTCCGAAAAACCCGTAGTGCCGATCACGATAGCTTTTTTGTTTTTAAGCGCGAAGTCCAGGCTGCGCAACGCGCCGTCAATGGATGAAAAATCAATTATTACGCTAAAATCATTCCCGGCGCCGGCTAAATCCGCGCTGGCCTTTCCCTTAAAAACCGTCCCGCCGAAAAACATCGCTTCGGGCCTGGCGTCAACGGCCGCGGATACCTCAAGCTCGGCGTCGGCCTGGGCAAGCCTGATAATGCTGGAACCCATCCTGCCGGCGGCGCCGCAAACTGCTATTTTAATTCTGTTCATAATTTCTCCGGATGCTTTACGAAATAAGGCCGTAATTCCTCATGGCCTTTTCCAGCTTGAGTTTGTTGGCGTCTTCTATCTGTGTCAGCGGAAGCCGCAGCTCCGCTCCGCAAAGCCCCATAAGCGACATCGCCGTCTTAACCGGTATCGGATTGGTTTCAACAAACATGGCTTTGACAAGCGGCAGCAGTTTGTAATGCAGTTTCAGGGCTTTCTTGTGGTCGCCCGACAGCCAGGCCGCTACCATATCCGAGGTGTCTTTCGGCACGATGTTGGCCACCACCGAAATCACGCCGCTGCCACCGATGGAAAGCACCGGCAGGGTAAGCGCGTCGTCTCCGGAGAGCAGGTCAATTTCCGGAGCCAGAGCCTTAACCTGCGACATCTGGTCAAGCGACCCCGAGGCCTCTTTTACCGCCACGACATTTTTGTGGTCTTTAGCGATTTTGGCTATCGTTTCCGGCTCCATATTGACCGCGGTGCGGCTCTGTATATTATATAGAATTATCGGGATCTTCACCGATTTCGCCACCTCGGAGAAATGCATGTAGAGACCCTTTTGCGTCGGCTTGTTGTAGTAGGGAGCGATAAGCAGTGCTCCGTCGCAGCCGGCTTTTTCAGCGAACTGCGTCAGCATTATAGCTTCCGCGGTATTGTTTGAGCCGGTGCCGGCGATGACCTTTACTCTTTTAGCGGCGAATTTAACCGTCAGAGATATGACTTCCTCGTGCTCTTCGTACGAAAGAGTCGCCGACTCTCCCGTGGTACCGCAGGGCACTATACCCGAGGTGCCGTTCTCAACATGAAACTCCACGAGTTCCCTGAGCTTATCGGCATCTATTTTATTGTTCTTAAACGGTGTAACAAGGGCTACTATTGAACCGGAAAACATGATTCCTCCCTGCCTCTCGGGCAGTTTTATTTATTGCTAAACCTGCGCTTCACCCCAGAAACTGACCTCTGCCGGGCCTTCAAGATAAACGCTTGAGACAGGCGAGAGCAGGTCTCCTTCGTGATTTAAAGTAAAAGAAACCTTAAGGACATCTCCGCCTCTTGTAAGGCAGTTTACCGGCGGCTTTATGATGCCTCTTAAAGCGGATATAATGGCGCTGGCCGTAACGCCAGTGCCGCAGGCGAGGGTCTCTCCCTCAACACCCCTCTCGTAGGTCCGCACATAGATAGAATGAGCGTCTTTTTTCTCAACAAAGTTCACATTCGTTCCCTGCGGAGCGAATTCCCTGTGGTAACGCACCATGCGCCCCAGTGTATCCACATCTGCTTTCTCAATATCGTTCACAAATATGACCGTGTGAGGCACGCCCGTGTTTATAAACGAGGCGGCAAACTCCTTCTTCTCCACCTTTAAAGTAAAATCAAGCCTCGCGTCTTTCGGTTCGCTTAAGCGCAGCCTGACATTTTTGCCCACCATGCTGGCCGATATAAGGCCGGCGTCGGATTCAAAAACCATGTGCTTGCCCGCTACGCCCAGGATATGGGCGAAACGCGCTATGGAACGCCCGCCGTTGCCGCACATGGCCGCCACGGAGCCGTCGGAATTATAGAACCTCATGCGGAAATCCACCTTAGGGCTTTCTTCCAGAAGCATCAGCCCGTCGGCGCCGATGGAAAACTTCCGGTGGCACCACTTCCTTGCCAGAGAAGAAACATCCCTGGGAACAACCTTTTTGCGGTTGTCAACGAGAATAAAATCGTTTCCGGCGGCTGAGATTTTAGCGAATTTAATAGTTTTCTTCATATTATTTTTCCAAAGCCACAAGATCTTTGTAAGTCTCGCGGCGCCTTATCAGGCTGTATTTGTTTCCGTCAACCATTACCTCGGCGGCCCTTGCGCGCGAATTGTACTGAGACGACATGGCGTAGCCGTAGGCTCCGGCGCACTTTACGGCCAAGCACTCGCCCTGATTAAGCCAGGGGATCATTCTGTTTTTTCCGAGAAAATCGCCCGTCTCGCAGATAGGCCCGACGACATCAAGCTTAACCCTGGGCCTTGAAGCTCCGGCGGCAGGCACGATATCGTGAAATGCCTCGTAAAGCGTGGGCCTCAGCAGGTCGTTCATGCCCGTGTCAACCACCAGGAAATTTTTTCCTCCGGCCTTTTTGCGGTATATCACTCCGGCCAGCAGCACCCCGGCATTGCCTATAATGCTTCTTCCGGGCTCAAAAATAAACGAGACATCCAAACCCTTAAAAATCGGGACAACTGACTTCTTAAGCTCGTAAGGCGTGGGCGGCTTCTCGTTTGAATAGGTTATTCCAAGGCCTCCGCCCAGATCAACATATTTAAGGTGAATGCCGGCTCCGGCCAGTTTTTTGACAATGCCGGAAATTCTCTGAGCCGCCATCTTAAACGGCTTTGTGCTCGTTATCTGCGAGCCTATGTGCGAATGAATGCCGACTATTTCAATATTTTTGAGTTTGGAAGCGGTTTTATAGGCGTCCAGGGCCTCGGCGAAAGGAATGCCGAACTTGACTCCAGCCGTGCCCGTGGTGATGTAATGATGAGTATGCGGGTCAATATGCGGGTTAACCCTGAAAGCCACGGGAGCTTTCCTGCCGAGCCTTCCGGCGGCCTTATTGACAGCTTCAATCTCCTCAAGCGATTCAACATTAAACATCAGTATATTGTTTTTAAGGGCGTATTCTATCTCTTCGTAGGTTTTACCGATACCGGCGTAAACCGTTTTTGACGGCTTAAATCCGGCCCGCATAGCCCTGTAAAGCTCGCCCCCCGAGGTGATATCAACTCCGGCGCCGGCGCCGGAAAGCGTCTTTAATATTGAATAGTTGGAATTTGCTTTCAAAGCGTAGCAGATAAGCTCTTTTCCCGGAGCGAAGGGCTTCAAAAAAGAATTGAAATTTCCTAATATTGTGTTCTTTGAGTACACAAAAAGCGGCGTTCCGTACTCCCCCGCGAGTTTTTCAAGAGAAACATTTTCAAGGTAAAGCCTGTTGTTTTTTTGCGATAGCATTATATTATTCCTTTCGTATGAAAATTTCCGTTTATGATACTATTTTTACAGGTTTTTGTCAAATATAAACGGGCTGTTTTCACCGCGGGGCGAAATCAAAAATAATATTGATAATTCCACTTGACTTGCATTTATTTTTTATTGTATAATCAATCAAACTAATTCGCAAGGGACTAATAAAAACAATGAAAAAATTCTTCTCTTCCGACCTTCTTACTGCCACAGCCCTTACGCTTCTGACACTCGCCGCTTTTCTTCTTCAGCTTGGATTTTTTGAATCGCTTGAACTTAAAACCTACGATCTGCGCTCCCTTTTGAGGCAGGGCACAAAACCCGCCGAACAGGTGGCCATAGTAGCCATAGATGACGACTCCATTTCAAAGATCGGCAGATGGCCCTGGCCGAGAACGCTGATTGCCCAGGGCATAACAGCTATTAAGAACGCCGAGGCAAAAGTGGTCGGGCTTAATATTCTTTTCACGGAACCCGAGCGCAACCAGGGACTGATTGAAATAAGACAGTTAAAAGAAACTATCCCCCCGCTGATACCGAAGAAAAACCCTAAAAGCGTCACGGAAACCATTCTTACCCGGCTTTCAGAAGCAGAGGTGCGTTTAGACAACGACACCAAGCTTCAGGAAGCGTTAACCGCGGCGGGCAATGTTATTCTTCCCATGTACTTCAGCCTCGGCCAGTCTCTCGGCGAAGAGGACCCCGTGCTGGAGCAGTTCACTATCGTTCAGCTGGAAAATCCCGATGATGTAATGAAATATCCCGTAACTGAGGGCAGCACGCCGGCTGTTCCGCTGGAAATTTTCTCCGAGGCTTCCCCGGGAGTGGGCCATGTAAACCTGGTGCCGGACCGCGACGGCGTTGTCCGCTCCGAGCTTCCCATAATGCAGTTCCAGGGAGACTACTACCTTTCTTTCCCGATTCAGGTTTTAAGGCAGTTTCTCAATGTCCCTGTTGAAGAAGTTAAACTCACCCTCGGAAAGGCGCTTGCCATAGGAAAAGCCACCGTGCCGATGGACGAAGAGGGCCGTTTCCTGATAAGCTATAACGGCCCGGCAGGAACCTTCCCCTACTACTCTTTCTATGATGTAATTAACGGAAAGATAGACCCGGCGGCTTTAAAAAACAAGATAGTGTTGCTGGGCCATATGGCGACCGGCATAGCTGATTTAAATGTGACTCCGGCAGGCCACAATTTTCCCGGAGTGGAGATTACCGCCAATATTATTCAGAACATTCTTAACCAGAACTTTATATCAAGGCCCATATGGGCCTACAAAACCGAGCTCGGCGCGATAGTATTTATCGGCCTTTTCATTATGCTCGTCCTGCCCAGGCTTAAAGCGCTTCTCGGAGCCCTGATTTCATTTGTTCTGCTCGCGGCCATGGTTGCCGGCGGCACCTACCTGTTCGTTTCCTTCGGCTACTGGCTCAAGTTGTTTTACCCGTCTTTTCTTCTTGCCGCCGGCTACATTATTATCACCTCAAAGCGGTTCCTCGTTACCGAAAAAAAGAAAGAGCTGGTTGAAGCCAGCGCTATTGAGACCAACAAAATGCTCGGCCTGTCATTTCAGGGCCAGGGCATGCTTGATATGGCCTTTGACAAGTTCCGCAAGTGCCCGGTTGACGACCAGATGAAAGAGCTGCTTTACAACCTGGCGCTGGATTTTGAGAGAAAAAGGCAGTTCAACAAAGCGGCCGCTGTTTATGAACATATAATCAAGGTGGACCCGAAATATAAAGGCATTGACGAAAGAATAAAACAGCTTAAAGCCGCCTCGGAAGGGGCTGTATTCGGCGGCTCCATAGGCGGCAAAAAAGGCTCCGCTGAAGGCACGGTTATCATGGAAGGCTCAGGAGCCACCGCGCCGACCCTGGGCCGTTACGAGATAGTTAAAGAGCTCGGGCGCGGAGCCATGGGCACGGTGTATCTCGGCAAAGACCCGAAAATTAACCGTCAGGTGGCCATTAAGACCGTTCGTTTTGACGACGACATAGATGAAACCTCCATGAAAGCCGCGAAAGAAAGGTTTTTCCGCGAAGCAGAATCTGCCGGAGGCCTTAACCACCCCAACATAATAAAGATTTATGACGCGGGAGAGGATAACGAGGTTTCCTACATCGCCATGGAGCTTTTGGACGGAGAAGACCTCAAAAAATACGCCGACAAGGCCAACCTGCTCCCGATCCCCACCGTAATAGATTATGTGATAAAAATGGCTGACGCCCTTGATTACGCTCACCAGCAGGGCGTGGTGCACAGGGATATAAAACCCGCCAACATCATGCTTTTAAAAGACGGCTCGCTGAGGCTCACCGACTTCGGCATTGCCAGGATAACCGCTTCTTCAAAAACACAGACCGGAACGGTTCTTGGAACCCCGAGCTATATGTCTCCCGAACAGCTCTCAGGCAAGAAAGTGGACGGCAAGAGCGACCTTTTCTCCCTCGGCGTTGTGCTCTACGAGCTTTTGACCGGCTCAAAACCTTTTGAGGGCGAAAGCATCGCGGAACTGATGTTTAAGATCGCCAATGAAAAACAGCCTGACCCTAAAACAAAAAATCCGAATATCCCCGATTGCGCGGTTAAAGTTATAGATAAGGCACTTGATAAAAATCCGGAGGCCAGGTATCAAAGAGGATCGGAAATCGTAAAAGATCTCCAGGAATGCCTGAAGTCCCTACAAGGATAACCGATGCCGGTAACATTTTGCGCCAAATCAGACCCGGGAAAAGTCAGAACCAACAACGAAGATAATTTTTTTACCGACCCCGAGCTTGGGCTTTTTATCGTCGCCGACGGTATGGGAGGCCACAGCTCCGGAGAGGTCGCCAGCAAGATGGCTAAGGATGTAATCAGCGCTAATTACAAATCCGCTCTTTTAAAACAGAGAGACACGGAGCATACCCAGGTGATGTTCGGCCAGAACAATCCCGCTCTTTCGGAAAGCGCCAATCATCTGGTCTCAAGCATACGCATCGCCAATCAGGTAATTTACGAATCCAGCCAGGCCTACCCGCAGAATCAGGGCATGGGAACGACTGTTGTATCGGTTCTGGTAAAAGATAAATCTTATGTTGTGGCCTGGGTGGGAGACAGCAGGGTTTACCTTATCAGGCATAACCAGATCCAGCAGTTGAGCACGGATCACTCGCTGGTACAGGAACAGGTTACAAAGGGCCTTATAAGCGCCGATCAGGCGGAAAAATCGGAGTTTAAAAATATATTAACCCGCGCGCTCGGCGCCGCGGAAACCGTTGAGATAGACGCAGTTGAGACGCCCGCTTTTGACGGAGATTACATCCTGCTTTGTTCCGACGGGCTTACGAGGATGCTGAGCGACCAGAAAATTCTTGAAATAATTCAGAAGGCCCAGCGGCCGGACGCGATATGCGAAGAGCTTATTTCGGCGGCTAATGAAGCCGGCGGCCGCGATAATGTTACAGCCGTAATCATTGAGAACAAATCCGAAAATGTCTGGTCTAAACTGATAAAAGCAATTTCAGCTTCCTAATATATTACATCTGAGGGAGATTATGCCTAAACTATTGCTCAAATTCCACGCGGCCGTTATCAAAGAGATACCCATTGAAAAAACTCCTCTGACAATCGGCCGCAAGCCCGACAACGACATCGTAATTGACAACATGTCGGTTTCCAGCCATCACGCCAAGATTACGCTCCAGGGAACTTCGTATGTTATAGAAGACCTGCAGAGCACCAACGGAACTTTCATCAACGAGAAACGCATTGTCTCCTCCGCGTTAAGGCATGAGGACGGGGTTTTAATCGGCCAGCATACGATTGTATTTATTGATCCTGGGGCAAAGGCGCCCGCCGAACAGAAGGCCCAGAACGCGCCTGCCATGGATTCGGAAGCAACTATAGTTATGACTCCCTCCAAGCCGCAGGCAGCCGCGGCCGTTCCTACCGGGCCGGTTGGCGGCCCGAAGCAGGAGGTCACAGGAGTGTTAAGAGTTATAGAAGGCAAATTGGACCAGTCAGAATACAGCCTTTCCGCTCTCTTGACCTACATAGGAAAATCTGATACAGCCGCCATTAAAATAAAGGGGCTGTTTGCTCCCGACATAGCGGCGCTTGTAAGCAAGAGGCCCAGCGGATACCTTGTTACCGCGGTAAAAGACGGCTACCCCAAGCTTAACGGCAAATCGCTTTCAGGCCAGCTGGATTTAAATGACGGAGACATCATAGAATTAGCGGGCATAAAGCTTCTGTTCCAGCTTAAAATTAAATAACCGGCAAACTATACCTAAAAACAAAAAAACCGCCGATCAAAATCGCGGTTTTTTTTATTTCCCCCTGCAAAAAACAGGCGAGCTTAGAACTTTACATTAAGCGAATACCTGAAAGTATCCCCGAGCAATCCGTAGGGAACCCAGGCAAAATCCACATTAAACTGTCTCCAGGAAATTCCGGCGCCCGCTGTCAAACCCGAATTGCCGCCGAGCTTCTCCTGAGTGACGGTTTTATACCCGGCCCTGACGCTTCCGGCAATCTCGGCAGGAAAAACCTGCCGGTATTCAGCTCCGATATTATACATGATATCGTTGTCGCGCGGATAATTGATATCAAAAGCCCCGGTAAGCTCGGACTTTTTCGTAACCTGCCATATGTAGCCGAACCCTCCCTTAATATTCAGGGGCAGAGGATCCTCTTCCGAAACAAACTTTATTGCGGTTCCCGCGTTTTGAACCGAAAGCCCCGCCGACAGGTTTTTCAAAGGAGTGTCCCACAACACACCGGCGTCGGCGGCGTAGGCCGTGGCGCTTTGCGTGTCAATCTTCTGGCTTATAAGCTTAAAATTAACTCCGGCCGAGAGGTTGCTTAATACGCTTCTGGCATAACATAAAATGTAAGCGAAATCGGAGGCTCCGAACTTGCCGTCAGGATCCTCGGTATCGGAAGTGCGTTTTTCAATGTCCGCCATGGAAAGGCTGATAATACCAAGGCCGAAAGAACCGGCTGTTTCAGTTGGATAAACAAACCCGAGCACATTGTAGTTTATACTCTGAAACCAGACGCCGTACTGAGCCATAAATTCCGGCTGCCGGACGCGGGAGGCTCCCGCGGGATTGTAGAATATTGAGTTAACATCGTTGGCTACTCCGCCGAAAGCCTCGCCAAGTCCCGAAGGGCGGGCTCCAGGGGCAATTTTTAAGAACACGGCTCCCGAAGTTCCGACATCAGCCCTGCCGGCGAAAAGCGGGGCCGCGCAAAACAGCGAGGCCAGAAACAGAACCGGCATACAGCAATTTTTTAATTTCATTTTCATGATCCCTCCACGCCCAAAGGGCGGTAATTATTATTTTATAACGGCCATCTTAATAAATTTTTCGTTTTTCTTGTCAACCGTAAAGCGCGCGATATATACTCCCGATGCCACTTTGGCGCCGGCATCGTTTTTCCCGTCCCACTCGGTATAGAAGTGCGTTCCACCGTTTTTATAGCCGTCATAGATGGTTCTGACAAGCTCGCCGGCCACATTGTATATCGCTATCTCAACTTCGCCGTTGATCTCGGTGTTAAATCCGTAATGTATCATAGTGCCGTTTATGGATTTTGTCTCAAAGGTGGAGGTTTTCTCAAGCGTCACATCCTTGGGCTTTAGGTTAAACGGGTTCGGGAAATTATACACAAACAAAGGCCCGGAATAAGAAGTTCCCTGTATAACGGGCGCGTTGGACGCTATCAGAACAAAAACCGAAGTATGGTTAATACTTATTTCAATTGTCTGCTCGGTGGTATCCACCTGCCTGTTCGTTTTCTCAAGCAGATAAACATTGTTTGTGGCATCATAGTAATAAACATTCAGCAGTGTCGGATCAGAACCGGCCGCGTACTGAATATTTAAAGTGGCGTTTTTCTTAAGGGTCCTGGAAATGCCCGACGGAAGCATTATGTCGTAGAACGAACTAAACGGCGTAATTCCCGCCGCCTGGGCGAGTTTCATGGCGTCAAAGAGCCCGCTCGGATAACTCTGGGACGGCCTTGGTATCACAAGCCTCGGAGCCCTCCCCCTCGCGGGAGCCGTAAGCAGTTCCTCTAAAGAATCGGCCCTGCTGAAATCCACATTTACGGAAACCGTTGACGAATTCACGGCAAACGATCCCGGGCTGAATATTACATTGGACGAATCGCCGTCAAGGGTAACCTTCCCGCCTCTCATATTGGAAATCCTGACTCTGTTCTTGGCGCCAATTCCCGCGTAATACTGGAAACTTTCATCTATTTCAAATTCGCTCTGCGTAAGAGGATTGACTGCTTTGCTGTAACCGTGCAGGCGCAGAGTAAACTTGTTTTCTCCGGCCGGGGGTTTGTAGGTGCAACTGAGCGCTTTTTTAGTGGGCGACATGTAAGCGTCGGCCAGGGTTCCGGCTCCCTCGGTTCTGGAAATAATAGAAGCAAGGTCGGAATCCGTTGGAACTGAATTTCTCATAGCGCCCGTCAGTTCAAAATTAACAGTAAACACTCCCGCGTCTTTTCTCACTCTTGAAAACACCGCCGGAGCCGAAATCTGGAATGTTATGGGATAATCGGTCTTGACATAGCTGGAGTACGCAACGCTGTAACCGAGCACCGCCGGAATAAGCTCGTCATCGGGAGTTAAAAACATTATATTGTAGCTGCTTCCCGGCTGGAAACCGTTTATTTCGTAGGCTGAAATAGCCTTGTCGCCCGATTTCGTGAGCGAGCCGAAAAGTATCTCGCTTAAGTCGTCGGTAGCCGCTACTATGGAGCGCAGTTCCGAAGTTGACGGATTTTTGCCGTCAAGTTTTGTAACGGATCCTCCGAGTTTGGCTCCTTTTTTAAGAGTAATCGTTCCGAGGTTCAACGCGCCATCGGTTAATACAACGGTTTTGAAGTATGAGGCGTAACCTCCGGAAACAACTATCATATTATAGGCCCCCGCGGGAAGGGCTTCAATGGCGAAGGTGCCGTCAACTTCGGTATCGCCTACTATGTCGCCAAGCGGATTGGTCCTCGGGAATGTATTTTCAGGCTGCATGAATATTCTGGCTTCAGGGATATTAAAATCGTCCGGATGCTGAAGGTATCCGCCGTCCTCGGTAACAACCTTGCCGGAGACGGAACCGTTGGCTTCCAGGAGGACAAAATCCACCACAGGAGTAGTTTCAATTTTTACCATGCTCTTAACTTTCTCTCCGTAGGAAAGGCCGCCGGAGCCGAAGAAGTAATATCCTCCGAAACTGGCCAGATCAATTCTCGGGCAGGCAATGAAATCATAATACTGCGTATCCGGATCAAGGCCCACGATGCTGTAATTTCCGTTGATGTCCGTAAAGCCCCTTAACTCCGAGGACCATTCATTGGTAAGGGCTGGCACGGCCACAACGGGTATATTGGGTATCCCGCTGCCGGCCTTATCTTTCACGGTGCCGGTGACGGTGATGCCCTGCTTGATATCCACCACGCCGAGATCAACGGTTTGCCCGCTTTTTACTTTTACACCCGAAACAGTCTTCGCCGCGTAGCTGGTCTGGTTGCCAGAGCCAAAAGCTGTTCCCGCGACTGCGCTCATGGGCATGAAACCGTATGAGGACTGTCCGAGCATTACATCGTACTGCGCCTCCGGAAGGAAAGATAGTTCAAAGAATTCTTCGCTTGCGGCAGTTCCGGATAAGGTGGCGAGGCTCATCAGTGAACCCCAGCCGCCTTCAATCCACGGGTTAGCTATGGCGTTGATGGTGTAAGACTGGGGAAGCGACCTATCCTTATTCTTGGGAGTTATTACGGTCCCCGAGTCGGCATCCCTGAGCTTAAGCGTGATTTTTCCGCCTTTGGAAAGCTGAATATTCTGGCCTGTCAAATCTGAACCGTCAACTTTAACAGTTATTGAAGAGTTAGCGTACTGCCTGGGAACAAAACCTAAATCCGCATCAGTATAACCATTATCTTTCACCGTTAAAACATAATCGCCGGGCGAGATCCCCTTAAGCGTAAAAGAACCCGAGCTTTCAGCGATGCCGCTGGTCAACCCAAGGCTTACCTCCTGATAAATTACCGGCGACCAATCCGCATACATATAATTGTCAACTTTAAATTTACTCGCATTGAATAATCCAATATAAAAATTACGCATGGCGCTTTCACCGGCAGGGAGCTTCACAAGGCCGCTTATAGAATATCCCTTGGAAACTGATATGTCATTTACTTCAACATCGGAACCATTGACTATTACTCTTTTCTCAATCTGCGTGGTTTCTTTACCGTTACTGGTATTACCGTCCAGTTCTACGGCAGGGATAACCAGATTATATATACCCGGCATAAGACCGGTTATTGAGAACGAACCGTCTTTATTGATGCATGACTGCTTCGGAGTTGCCACCGGATTGGCAGTGCCGGTCAAAGTGGCAAGCTGATCCATATTGCTGTAATTTACCGCGTAGACGCGAAAAGTCGTAGTAGAAAGCATCATGTTAATATTAGGATGACTGCCGTAGGAGTCGGTAATTAGAGGAACAGTATCAACCAGAACGGAAATATCGGAATATCCCACGGGTGGATTATTCTGGCTTATACCGATTTTGCCGTAAACTCTGTGCGTCTGCCCAGTGAGATCAATCGTACCTTCTCTTGTCTGGCCGTTAACCGCCATGATTGCCCTGGTTTTTTCCATTGTAGTGACTGTATAAAGCCCCTTTATCTGATAGAACCCTGTGCCGAGGCCAGAAATAGTAAGTACACCGGTTGCCTGATCAAAGCTTAACCCGCTTGTTGGATCAATCACCCCCTGATCGCTTATCCACATATTGGGGCCGTTGACACTGACCCGCAAATTCGCATAGTCATTGCCGGGAACTTTGAAGGTGCATTTGATAACTCCTGAATATTTCTTAAAAACAAGATTTAAACTGCCCACTCCGTTTGAAACGGTCGTTTTAACGCCATTCCAACCGATAGCGCCCTGGAGCTCAAAACCCTGGAGCCAGGAATTTACCCAGTAAGTGCCGTCATCAAGCCCGCGGATTGCAAATGTGGATGATGCCGAAACGGAGTTTGGCGTAAAAGGCACACTGGCCCAGCCGTAGCTGTAGCTGTCCGGAGACCAGGCGTTTAAATAAATATAATTTGAATTTTGCTGAGTGGAATCCCCGTCAATGGTAACCGTTCCGGTCAAACCGCCTCCGGGAGAGAGAGTTACATCCGAAAGCTGTTTATACACATCGCCTGCCAGAATGGAAACCTGCGCGGCCGATCGCCTGTAACCTGACGCGGAAACTTTTATCGTATACACGCCCGCATCCAGCCCGCCTATGGTGTAAGTCGCGGAAGATGAACCGTAAGGTATCCAGGCCCAGCCCCAGGCGGTGCCCCATGTATAACCCTGCGGAATCGCTTCCACCGAAACATAACTGCCCCATGAGTCCTGGGGAGGTTCGGAAAGCTGCACCGTACCGTATGCGGTTTTCATTACGGCAAAGTGAATGTTTATTGCCTTGGAAGCCTCGCCTTCAAGAATAGTAATTGTCTGGGAAACCGGAACATAGCCGTTAAGCTCGGCCTTCAGATAATATGTCCCGGGAGATAATTCCAATTTTGTCCATTTTCCACCGTCATAAAAATATCCGCTTGAGTTATCTATTTCATAGTTCGGGGTTTCAAGCGCGTTCCACATGCCGTTATCCGAAGTGGAGACATTCGTCTCAAAATGCAGGGTTCCCCAGTAATCTCCGGAATAATCGGATTTATATATATTCACACCGCCCCACTGTTCGTTATTCTGGATCTGGCCGCTGACATCTCTTGTCGCGTTTATCATGAGCACGGAAGGCTGCTGCAGTGTCACATTTAAGCTGCCGCCGGCAACAACCGCATTATTCATGGATTGCGCGTATCCGAATTTATTAAAAGACACCTGATAAGTCCCGGGGATAAGCCCGGTGAGTTTATAATAACCGTTGAGATCCGTCGTGGCATAAGAGTAAGACGGGCCGTAAGCCATAACATCTACATAAGGAATGCCGTTTGCCGATCCGTCGGTCACCCTGCCTGATATCTCAAGGCTTTGCACCGTCACCGTGAGTGTTTTGTCTGAAATACCTCCGTCTCCTCCGAGCCTGATAGTGACATAATAAGTGCCGCTGGGCACCTTCCCCGAACAGGAAACCGCCGCTCCCGGTTCGCAATAATTCAGGTAACTTGCGTTCCACGAGATCATACCCGCGGAGGGATAACCATAACCGGAATAAGACCAGATGTAATTTGAGCTATCAGGCGCCGTGGCAATTAACACCTGCCAGTTGCTCACACTATCACTTAGATTAAAATCAATATAGGCAAGCTCATCGGAACCCATGATTATATTTTTATTGCTTGAATAATCTCCCTTATGAACTCCTGAATTTAATATGCCTCCGCCGCTTGCCATTACATTGACATAAAGCCGGTTCCATTCCTGCTTAAAACTATAATCCATGGTAACAGAAGCATAGGGAGAAGTGGATGTCATGTAATAAAAACTTGAATAAGACTGTCCGGCCGGAATAATTATTGTTGAAACAGGCACGGCAAAATCCGGAGTAAGCGAAAACTTGCCGGTCGCATCAGGTGGATAAATACCGGTTCCTGAAGTATAGTCATAATAATAATCGCCAAAACTTGAAAGCCCTACGACAACGGCATAAGTGGATTTAGTGACCATTCCCTGATAATCCTTTAAAACGACACCTATGGGCCCCGAGGCTTTGTCTTTTTCAATAGTTAAATTCGGATTCAAAAATTCTATCCTGTAAGGCGAACCGGCGGGGATTTCGGTATAGAACTGAGCCTGCGCCGGAACAGACCAGTTACCGGACTCATCAGCATACCACAGCCTGAAATAGAACATCTGATTTTCCTGCAGCCAGAAACTGGCCGACATGGGGCTTCCGCGAACCGCCGAGGTTGACCCGCACTGAACATATTGGCTGAGTACGGCATTTATATTGTTCCAGGGCCCGAGATTTGACGAAGAACATTGCAGGACATAGGACGAACCTTCCGACAAATCGCCTGTAAAAGCGTTGTTGCCCGGAGCTGTCCAATTAAGTTTCACCCATGTCCAACCCGTGCTTGCCGTGAAGTTTGAATCAACGCTTACTCTTAAATCCGTAACGGCCGAGGGCGCGGTCAGGTCAACCAGGCTGGGATCAAACCCATAAGTCGCTATATCGCAATTCGCAGGCCCGGAACCTTTTGAACCCGAAGCATAGAGCAGCGTAGAAGTTCCAAGAGCAAGAGCATACGGATAGTCAGAATTATAAAGCGCCACAGTGCGCTTGAAGTAGGAGGCCGAAGTCAAAAGGGTATCCAGTTTGGCAAAAAGCAGGCTGAAAGTAATATCCAGATTTGCCCTGACAAGGCCGACGGCATAAACCTCGGAACCTCTTACCGCGATTGACTTTCCCGCATCATTAGTATTGCTTTGTGACTGCATCCAAAAAGTCGTTTTTTGCGTTAAGCCGGGTAAATATTTAGCGACATAGAAACTTTTGCCAACCAAAACGCCATACTGACCCACGGCATAGACATTATCAGATGAATCAACAGCCACCCCTGAAAGCAGAACATCCCCATTTGCGCTGGTATCGTTGAACTGCGATGGAACTCCGGATAAGTTTGAGTTAAATTTTACCAGCACCCCTGTATCAGGAGCCGCGCTTACGGTATTACCGACTATAATGACATCGCCAGAGCTATTTATAGCGATACCCCTGGCGGTTTTGCCGTACAAACCGCCGGGAACTGTCGCGGAAGAAATCAACTGTAAATTTTGAGTGAACTTAACCGCCAAAATATCATCGTAGCCGGAATTGTCAATCCTGCCGGCTGCATAAATATTCCCGTCCTTCCCGACCGTGATGGCATTGGCAGAGCTGTTTTCGCTGAATGTAACACTGGATACTATCGTGAAACTTGTATCATATTTTCTTATGTGCAGATTCTGAGAAGCGCCGGAAACAAAACCGGCGAAATAGACACCGCCGTTTCCATCAACCGCGACAGCCATGACCTTATCAGAGCCGGCACCATAATCAAAGACCCGGGAAGACACTATTACGCTTGAAGCGTTATATTTAACCAAAAGCCAGTCGTTGGATGTACCAGCACCCTGCACATTAGCAGCCACATAAATATAGGGCCCGCCTGCAGTAAAGGTGTCAACCGCGACTCCGTAAGCGCTGTCCATAGGAGAGGTGATACCTTCATAGTCAATATAAGTTCCGCCGGAGGTCCAGAAATTGCCGCCGGTTTCAGCCCCTGCCCCGCCTGTCATTAACATCAGAACCGGCAGAAACAAGGCGAACAGAAATAGTTTTAGTTTGTTATTCATAGTTTTCCTCCCGCAAGGGGTAATTAAAACTCATAGCTGAAACCCATAAGGTAATTGCTGGTTGTGTAATTATAGGAATATGTTTTCTCGTATTTCATATTTGATTTAGACTGAATATAAGTGGATACCAGCCTGAGCTTAAATTCCCTTGTCAGAGGATAAATTATGTTGAGGCCGTAAACCGTCTCGTCCACATAAATTTTCCCCGCCTCATAATTTCCGTCCACATCCTGAACCAGCCGCTCTTTATACTCCTGCCGGTTCATGCCGTAGTTCACGCCAAGAACCCACGGAAGGCTTCCCAGAGCGAAATTTAAAGCCGGATTAAGAGAGCGGTAGGAATAGTCGTAGTAATCAGGCGTAAATTTAAGTTTTGACGCGTCGTAATGCCCCTGGTTTGAATCGTTTGAAACCAAAGCGCCGTCAAATGAAACAAGAATCTTCATAAAATCCGCGGCTTTAATCGGATAAGATAACCCCACAAAAATATTTGAGTAAGAATCCTCTCTTTTAACGGTAGACAGGCTGCTGTCCGCAAGCACCAGCGGCTGATCCGCGTAGCTTTTGCCGGTCTGGGTATATCCCACCTCGGTCCGCAAATCCGCTATTTTATTAGAAAACCTCGCCGACATCATGCGGTTGGACGAATCCAGAACGGTTTTACCGGCCAGTTCCCTGCCGAGGCCGGAAGCTGAGACGGAGGATTCCAGCGACTCATAGTTCGGGAAAGTTATAGTGTATATATCATAACCCACCCTGACGGACTGATTCTTCAGGTAAGCGTACTCGGCCTCAACTCCGTTATTTAGTTTTTTGTAATCAAACAGGCCCTTGCCCCATGTCTCGTCGGTAGTTTCCCTCAAAAGCTCCAGCCTGTAACTTGAACCGATTTTAAGCTTAAGCTGAGAAATGGGAGAATACATAAGTTTAAGCGACCCCAAATGGTTCTGCCCGTCCTGAAACAGCGTTCCTCCGCCTATCAGATCAGTTACCTCTTTTGTCCCCCTGTAACTGCCCATAAAAGTCGGGATAATCATAAAACTATCGTTTATTTTTACGGCCGGGACAATGGTAAAGGAAATGTTTCCCGACAGCGAGCTGGGGGTTTCATTGTAGAAGTACTGCCCGCCCAAAAGCCTGAAATCTCCCACGGGTTTAACCTCAACCGCGGATAAAACCGAACCTGCCGGAATTAATGCCGCCAGCACCAATAGACAGTTAATAAATTTTCTCATTAATAAAACTCCTGATTATTTTCTTTTCTCCCGGCGGCTTCAAACGGGAACTGTCGCGCGCTATTTTATAAGCCCTGACTTAATAAGTATCTTAGGCTCAACGACAAGGCTTATTTTTCTTGAGCCAAATTCAGTGGCCGTTATCACCTGCTGGTAGTTCCAGAGCAAAAGCTTCTCCTTGTAGGCCGAGCCTGTGGTAATACCGTTAAATTCCGAAGCAGAGGCTATTTTACCCTCGTCGGAAATAATATAATTATCGTACTGTTCGTAGGAGTTGTCCAAGTAGGTAATCTTCAGCCTGTTATGCAGGACATCGGCATCCGGATAAGTGGAAGCCGAAGCAGCCACGCCCCAATCGCCGTAAATGGTATCGCCGGCGGAATTGCTCGCTGGATAAACCATGTGGCCGTCAAGATCGGATACAAGCGTATTTCTCGCAGCGCTCGTTGTAAAATACCACTGTTTCCTGTTTCCGTTTATGTTGTGTTCGTAGTTATTAAACCTTGTATTGTAGAAGGTCTGACCGGCCGAAAAGGCATCGTATTTATCGGTCGCCGCGTTGTAAACCGTAAGATCCAGCGCCGAGGTTTTGGTTGTATCAAAGGTGTCGGCTATCGGGTCATAGGCGCCGTTTGTTGAGTCATAGGCGTTAACGGTTCTTGTGTTGGCAGGGTCAGTGGGATCGGTAAGGGTAAATGTGCCGTCGGCGTTATAGGCTATCTTAACAAGGTGGCCTCCGCTGGCGGTATCCTTTGAATAGTCGCTCGTGTTTGAATAGGCCTTCTCATAGGAAAGAAGGAAATAGTCCGGCGCCGTTGTCCCAAGAGTGCCGTTTATGGCATTTAAAGCGACACTGAGGTCTGCCGGAAGGGTGGTATTGAATGTGCCTTTGTAATAAAAATAGTCAAATCTGTCTTCCCTTTCGTTTAGCACCACGAGCTTGAACTGGTCGGCGGCGGGCCTCATAATGTACTCTTCAATCCTGACCCTCGCGCCCGAGACATCTATCATGGTTTTGCCTTCCTGATACTCGGCAAGCCTCATCTCGGCGGCCGCGGAGGCCTGTACCTCTTCTTTCGTCATTTCCAGGCCGAGCTCTCTTCTGACCATCTTCTGGTCGCTCATTGCCTCGGATTTCTGGTCCGGGCTTAAAATGCGCTCAAACCCGCTTACATCCATTTTTTCGCCGACGCCCACGGGGATTTCCTCTCCCGTAAGGTCGCTTTTACGGACGCCTACCAGTCCTTCAAAAACCTCTATTTCAGTCCTGCCCTTATCGTCCACATCAACAGTAAACTCGGTGCCTCGCACAGAACAAACAGCCACGGGCGTATGCACCTCAAATTTTTCTCTCGCGATATTCCTTGTAACCCAGGCCCTTATTTTGCCCGCCAAAACCTTAAGTACCGGTTTTTGGGCCTGAATATTTTTAAGATCCACATTTGAATTAGGCAATATTTCTATTTTTGATCCGTCAGGAAGCTGCAGCCTTACCCGCGAGCGGGCCTTGGTCCTGATTTTCTGCCCGGTTTCCAGCTTTTTGCCGGACTGCGCGGCATACCAGACCTCGGTTTTAGCCGATTTAATGTCCACCATGCCCCTTACGGAAGAGATTTTTGCTTCATCTGAAAATGAGATTTGAGGAAGAAGAAGAAACGGGAGGAACAGAGAAAGGATGATTTTTTTCATTTTATTACCTCTCAGATATACACATTAAGCTTATAATAACTTCTTCATTTTTATAATAATAGTGCCTCTGCGAGTTCCCAGAAAAAGTATAAATCATTAACTCCCCAATGTCAACACATCAACCCGCTAAAGCACGGAACAGGCTGTATTTTACGACGATAAATGCTCCTATGTGTTTTTTGTCACAGCGAGCGGAATACACTCTATTTTTTATCCTTCAGAGAATCGGCAAAATCCCGCAGTTTAACGCTGTATTCGCTGACAACCGCGGATTTTGAAAGAGCCCCGGCTTTAGCGGCGTTCTCCGCGGCGCTCTCAGGCCGGCCGGACTTTAATAAGCACAGGGCCGACAAAAAATACGCCACGGGCTCTTCGGAAGAATGCTCCCGCGCTATTTGAGCTATTTTCTCGGCCTTAAGCAGGTCTCCCGACTCAAGGTATACCAAAGACAGATACAGGTAGGCATCCACGGAGTCTTTTGACTTCTCTATAGCGGACGAAAGCACCGCCTCAGCTTCCTTGAACCTGCCGAGCATAAAATAATTTCTCGCGAGGTCTATCATGCTTTGATAGTCATAGCCCAGAGCGAGCGCGTATTTAAGCATAGCTGCCGAAAGTTCATAATCACCCATATTCAGCGCGCATTTTGAAATGGCCGAGTAGGCTTCTCTTTGAGGTTTAATGGTCAGCGCCTTTCTATAATAATCCATGGCCGCGTCGCTCAAACCTACGGAGACGCACAGGTTTCCCATGCCGATAACGGCCTCTATGGACCTGGGATTGTTCTTTAAAACATCCAGATACACCTCTTTCGCTTTTTCATAGAGCTCGCTCTGCATGTAAGCCGAAGCCAGCTTAAGCTTTACTGAGGTTTTTTTCGGGTAAATCCTGGATGCATTCAGGTAGGACTTTATTGAATCCGCGTAATCCCGCTTCTCCAGGCTGATATCACCGGCTCGCTCCCACGCTGTAAACGAATTTTTTTTGGGAAGCTGTCCGCCTGCCGCGGCCCTGTAGTTTTTCAGGGCATCGTCAAATCTTTCGGAGGCAAAATAATAATCCGCTAACTTCAGATAAAGCGAAGATCTTGTTTTTTCGCTTGAGGCAAGGCTGATTTTGCCAAGAAGCGCCTGCTCGTCCTCTGCCGTAATTTCAGCGCGCGGCATAGCCGGAGCCAGCGTAATAAAACAAATAAGAAGCATGAGATATTTTGACAATTTAGCCATAATATTTTGCCGGATCAGCCCGCTATTCAAAAAGATACTGAGCCGAGGTCCTGTTTATCAGCAGCTGCTTTAGCTTAGGCATAGCCAGATGAGCCGCGGTAATGCCGGCATCAATGCATTCGGCTGATTTACCCAGGTCAACGGTTGAAATTTGGCTCACCGACGGCGCTATAATAAAATCCGCCGATTTAAGTTTTTCAGAATCAAACAGCCTGCCCTGTATGTAAATGGCCTGAGTTAAAACCATATACACATTGGATATATTGTTTTTTGAGAAATCAGCCGAGACCGGCACCGCTATAATAATATCGGCGCCCAAAAGTTTGGCTACATCGGTCGGGATATTGTCAAACAATCCCCCGTCAACCAGGTAACGATGCCTGTATTCCACCGGCACAAAAATGCCCGGCATTGTGGCGCTTGCCCTGGCCGCGAGAGCGACATCCCCCTCTCTGAAAATAATCCTCTCTCCGGTCACAAGGTCAGTCGCGAGGCAGGCAAACTGTATATCCAGCTCGTCAAAACGCTTACTGCCGATATTTTCCCTCAGATACTTCTCCATCTTCTCGGTGGAAAGCAGGCTTTCGGCCACCATAAGCTTTATCACGCCGGTAGCCGTAAGGTCGGCGACATCGTTCCAGCCGATATTCTGACCCATTTTCTCAATTTTTTCTATCGGTACTCCGGCCGAGTAGAGGCTGCCGACTATCGCGCCTACGCTTGTGCCCACTATGATATCAATCGGAACATTGTTTTCCTTGAGGACCTTTAAAACACCTATGTGGGCCAGCCCCCTGGCTCCGCCTCCGCCCAAAACAAGGGCTATCTTAGGCCTTTTGGAGAGCGGAAGCCTGGCGGTTTTCTGCCAGAGATAATCCGTAAGGAATTTTTCTCCGTCCAGAGAAAAGGAATTCATGGGCAATATAAGGATAAGGAGGCATAACAGGAGGAAGCTGAGGAGTCCCGCGGGCTTTTTCATTAATTTTTCCCGTAAAGCTGTCACTGCGTTTTGTTCTGCCCGGCGTCAATGAGGTGTTTTCCGACAGCCCATTCAAGCATGGCCTTGCTTGTTACAGCCTGCTGCGCGGTTTCTATCCACTGAATTTTATTTTCAAGCTTTTTCACAGGATCGGAAACAGAAGGAAGTTTTTCAACCGCGGAAAGCCGTTCTTTCCAGAAAACAAAATCAAGATAAGCCTGCTTAACCTCAAGACTTATCTGGTTTTCTATTTTTGAACGCCTTACCTTGCCCTCGCGGACGGCAAACCTTCTCTGCTTAATTCTGGACCAGGAGGCCCAGCCGTCAAATATCGGAACATTCAAATTTACCGTGGCGCTCCAGTTTGTCTTGGGAAGCGGAAACTGGTTCCCGATCCACTCATAATTGGCTCCCATTGTTATCGTGGGATAGCGTTCCGCCATTGAAAGGTTAACCCTCAGAGAGTCTATGGCCTCCTGAAACTGAGTCTGGCGCAGCTCCGGCCTGTATTCAAGCGCCCAGGCGAGACATTTATTATATTCGTATTCTTCCGAAGGCGCCAGAATTTCGCCCCTAAGGTCAAATTCGGTGTTTAATTCGGCTCCTATGCTGTTTAAGAAAACGAGCTTGGCCTTTTCATAGTCGTGCTTTAAAACCTGGAGCTTCAAAACAAGTTCACCCTCAGCGTCAAGCCAGTACTGCCTGTTGGCTGATTTGTTTGACCGTTCGCGAACCTCTCTTAGAGCCGTCTCACAGGCGGCCTTTCTGTCCCTTAAGGCTATGAGCGAATAAAAAGAAACTGTAATATCCTTTATCGCCTTTATCCTGGCTATATCCGACTGGCTTTTTGCCTGCGAAAGATTCGTTTCGGCAAGGCGCAGGTTATTGGTATAACGGCCCGCCGCGTAAAGGTACTGCCACAGCGTGAACCTGGTGGAATAATACTGCCCGTTTCCTCCCGGTATGTATATGTTGTCAAACGACTGCGACAGCACCATGGGAGAATCGCTCTGAGACTCGGAGGCGCTGAGGTTAAAATCAATCTTAGGATAGCGCAGTGAAAGCGCCTCGTTAACCCTCTGCTGAGCTATCGCCATCTGCTCCTTTATAACAAGAAGTTCCTGGCTGTTGCTTATGCCGGAATCAATGCTTTCGGGGAGCGTCAGTTCCCTGACAGCTTCCTGAGCTCCGGCAAATGAAACGGCTGATACGGCCAGAAGCAGGGCCGCGCTGATTATTTTTGAAAGCATAGTTTTTTTAGTTTCCTTATCTGCAGTTTTACCGAAGGCAGCGCCGTTCCGCCGTAGGAAGTCTTTGTTCTTACGATGCTCTCGGGCAGCACCAGCTTCAAGACTTCCGAAGAAAAAACAGGCGAGAACCGCTTAAGCTCGGCAGCGTTTAAATCCTCAAACACCTTGCCGCTGCTGACACAATAGCTTACCAGATTCTTCACTACCCCGTGAGCCTCCCTGAACGGAATGCCCTTCCTGGCCAGGTAATCCGCGAGCTCCGTGGCGCCCATGTAGCCGTTTTGCGCCGCGGAGAGCATTCTGCCGGGGTTAATTTTCAGCGAAGCCAGCATGGCCGCGGTTACCTCAAGGCAGGATGATAGCGTGTCAACCGTGTCAAATACCGGCGGCTTGTCTTCCTGTAAATCCCTGTTGTAGGTGAGCGGAAGGCCTTTTAAAATGCTTAAAAGCGCTGTCTGATTGCCGTAGACCCTTCCCGACTTGCCTCTTATAATCTCGGCTACATCCGGGTTTCTTTTCTGAGGCATAATAGAAGACCCCGAAGTGAACTCGTCGGCGAGCCTGACAAACCCGAACTCGGCGCTTGACCATACGATAAGTTCCTCGGAAAGCCTGGAAAGGTGCATCATCGCAATTGAAGCGCAGGAGAGAAACTCTGCCGCGAAATCCCTGTCGCTTACCGAGTCCATGGAGTTTTCACTGACCGAAGCAAAGCCGAGCAGTTTGGCCGTGAAATTTCTGTCTATTTTAAAAGAGGTGCCGGCAAGAGCCGCGCTGCCGAGGGGCAGAACATTAACCCTGTCGTAGCAGTCGGAAAATCTTTCTTTATCTCTCTGGAACATCCAGGCGTAGGCAAGCAGGTGGTGCGAAAAAAGCACGGGTTGGGCCGGCTGAAGGTGCGTGTAGCCGGGCATAACCGCTCCGATATTTTTCTCGGCCGCGGAAACCAGCTCCTGCTGAAGGGCGTTTAAAAGATCGGCGAGCCTGATTATCTCGTCTCTAAGATAAAGCCTTAAATCAAGAGCCACCTGGTCGTTCCTGCTTCTGGCGGTGTGCATCTTTCCGCCGACGGGGCCTATTCTTCTTATAAGCTCTTTTTCAACCGCGTAATGAATGTCTTCCTGAGCGGGCGGCAGTTTGCCCTTTTCGGCGTCCTTAATTATGGACTCAAGGCCTTTTATTATTTTTTTCTCATCCGAAGAGGATATAATCCCGCATTTTTTAAGCATTCTCACATGGGCGATAGAGCCAACGGCGTCGTACCAGGCAAGCCTTTTGTCAAAAGCATACGACGCGATAAAATCCTGAAATTTTGGCATTATTTGCTCCTGTTTTTACCGTTAATTATAGCTTTAACCTTCAGCGGAAGGCCGAAAAGGTTGATAAAGCCTTCGGCATCCTTCTGATTGTATATGTCTTCCTCGCCGAAGGTGGCGAGTTTTTCCCAGTACAGGGAGTGTTTTGATTTTCTGGAAGAAACAATGATGTTTCCTTTGTACAGTTTAAGTTTTACGGCGCCGCTACAGGTTTTCATGGATTCGTTGACAAAAGCGTCCAGAGACTCTCTAAGCGGAGTAAACCAAAGCCCGTAGTAAGCCAGCTCGGCGTACTTGACCGAGACAAGTTCTTTATAGTGTTTGGTGTCTCTATCAAGGGTCAGCATCTCAAGCTCCCTGAGCGCGAAATCCAAAACCGTGCCGGCGGGCGTTTCATAAACTCCCCTGGACTTCATGCCTACAAGCCTGTTTTCAACGAGGTCAACCCTGCCCACGCCGTTTCTTCCCGCGATTTTATTTAATTTCTCAAAAAGCTCCAGTGGGCCGGTTTTTTTGCCGTTCAGCGCGACCGGTATTCCTTTGACAAATTCAATTTCCACATACTCGGGCCTGTTGGGAGCCTTCTGAGGAGAGACTGTCATCTGAAACATGCTTTCATCGTATTCGTTTTCCAGGTCTTCCAGCACTCCTCCCTCGTAGGAAATATGCAGAAGGTTGGCGTCGGAGGAGTACGGCTTCTCTTTGGATACGGGTATGGGAATATTATGTTTCAGGGCGTAGTCTATCTCGTCCTCGCGGGACTTAAACTCCCACTCTCTCCACGGCGCGATAATTTTAACATCCGGCATAAGGGCCTTAAATGTCAGCTCAAACCTGACCTGGTCATTGCCCTTTCCCGTGGCTCCGTGGCACACGGCATCGGCCTTTTCCTTTTTGGCTATTTCAATAATTTTTTCGGCGATAAGCGGCCTCGCCAGGGAAGTCCCGAGCAGATACTTCTCTTCGTAAACCGCTCCGGCTTTAAGAGCCGGGAATATATAATCCGTGACAAATTCTTTTTTTGCGTCAATTATATAAACCTTGTCAGCTCCGGTGGAAAGCGCTTTTTTTCTAAGGGGCTTTAGCTCTCTGCCCTGGCCTACATCAATGGCGCAGGCAATAACCCTGCACCTGTATTTCTCTTTAAGCCACCTCAAGATGATTGAAGTGTCAAGGCCTCCCGAATAGGCTACTACAACTGTTTTGATATTTTCCATTTTATGGCATCCTCCAGTATTTTTACCGCTGTTTTAATATCCTGTTTGTTTATTATCAAAGGCGGAAGGAACCGCAAAACCGTGTCCTGGGTGCAGTTGATTATAAGTCCTTTGTCCTGGCAGTACTGGACTATATCTCTTCCCGGCTGATTTATCTGCATTCCGATCATAAGCCCAAGTCCCCGGACCTGGGTGATAAGCTCAGGATACTCGCCTTTAAGCCTGACAAGCTTCTCAACTAAATATTTGCCGTTAGCAGTCACGCTTTTAAGGAGCGCCGGAGTCAGCTGCGAAAGGACCTCTTTGGCGGCAGCGCAGCCTACCGGGTTTCCGCCGAATGTTGAGCCGTGGTCGCCATAGGAAAAGGCCGACGCGACATGAGGAACGGCCACGGTAGCGCCCAGCGGAAGGCCGCCGGCGATACTTTTACCGAGACTCATAATATCGGGGGTTACGCCGTAATGCTCAAAGGCGTAAAGCCTGCCCGTCCTGCCGAGGCCCGTCTGCACCTCGTCAAAAATAAGCAGCAGATTATTCTTTTTGCATAATTTTCTAAGGCCTGTTATGAATTTTTTATCCGAGGGCACCACGCCACCTTCTCCAAGCACCGGCTCAAGCATAATAGCGGCTGTTTTTTTGTTTACTAACTTTAAAACAGACTCTATATTGTTGTAATCAGCGTATTTAAACCCGGGCAGCAGCGGTTCAAAACCCGCGTGCATCTTAGGCTGGCCCGTGGCGGTAAGCGTCGCCATAGTCCTGCCGTGGAATGAATTATTAAAGACTATTATCTCGTATTTCCCGCCGTGCAGGCTGCCCCATTTTCTTGCGAGTTTTATCGCGCACTCGTTGGCCTCGGCGCCTGAGTTTGAAATAAAGACTTTGCCGTCAAAGGACGACTCAATAAGCGCGGCGGCAAATTCGGCCATGGGCTTCGTGTAATAATGGTTTGAAGCGTGAATTATCTTTGAGGCCTGCGCCGTTATAGCTTTTACCACCCTCGGGTTGCAGTGGCCCAGGTTGCAGACGCTTATGCCAGAGAAAAAATCCAGGTATCTTTTCCCTGAAGTATCCCAGAGGTATTTGCCTGCGCCTCTTGTAACCTGCAGGTCAAACCTTTTATATGTCTGAAGCATGTATTTATTTTCCAAAGCCTTTATAGTCATATTATTTTTTTATAACGCTCCCTTCCATTTTCGCCAATCCTTTAGAACCGTCAATAATCCAGACTTCCCTGATTCCCGAAAGAACCGCCCGTTTGCAGGCGTTTATTTTCGGGATCATGCCGCCGGTAACAACCTCCGACTTTATCAGCTCATCAATATCGCCTATTTTTATTTCCCGTATTGTCCTGCCTTGGGCGTCAAGCACTCCAGGAACATCAGTCAAAAGTATCAGCCGGCGCGCTTTAAGTTTTATGGCGAGCGCCATCGCCATTGAATCGGCGTTAACATTCAAACTCCTGCCAAGCCTGTCAAAACCAATTGAGGAGACAACCGGCAGAAACTTTGAGCGCAGCAGCGCGCCTATCAGCCCGGTGTCTATTTTTACCGGCTCGCCCACGAAACCGAGCACTGGTATTCTTTTGCAGAGGCATGTTTCGCCGTCCTTGCCCGATATTCCCACGGCTTTAACGCCTCTTTTATTCATCTCGGAAACCATGGACTTGTTTACCTTGCCGCTAAGCACCATCTCAACAAGCTCAAGCACGGGCGCGTCGGTATACCTCAGGCCGCCGACGAATTTTGAAATCAGGCCCAGCTTTTCTATCCAGGTATTGATCTCCGGACCGCCGCCGTGCACGAGCACGGCCTTTTCCCTGCGGCACAGCGCCGCGAACCCGGTAAAGAATTTTTTTCTCGCGCTCTCGTTTTTACTTATGCTTCCGCCGAATTTAATTACTGTCGGAGCCGCTGACATGATATTTTCCTTTCCTTATTCTCACCCCTGCCTCTTGCGCGGGTTACCGTACTCGCACATCTGTTTAAAATCACACTTTGGGCAGTTGGCGGTATTTGGCGTAAATTCAGATTTTAGTATTTTCTGCGCGGTTTCATTTACCAGGACAACCGCCTTATTAATATCCGCGTCGGTTCTTTTCGTGCTTACCTTCTTGTCATGCGCCATAAAATAAAAACTTAAGGTGCCCGGCTCAATTTTTAGCGCTTTTTTGCACGCCAGGGCGTAAAGGCTTATCTGCAGATCGGCATCAACCCTCGCATTGCTCCACAATTCCGCGTGAGTTTTATAATCAATAACCTCATAGCTGCCGTCTTTTAGCCGGTCTATTCTGTCAATAATTCCCCGGAGCCTTATGGCGCCAATGGGAAAATTAAATTCCTTCTCAAGAAAAAGCACTTCCGAATCGTTATCCTTGTTCGCGGCCCAGTAGTTTTCCAGCATCCGCTGGCCTTTTTCAAAATAGTCCTGCACCTGCTGGGGCGAGACGAAGCCTTCGTTTACCCAGCACTTGTCATAACTTTCCATAAGGTCGTCAAAACTTCTGCCGGCGTTAAGGTAATAGTTTTCAAGCGCCTTATGAATGCTCAAGCCCAGGGAGGTCGCGGGGTTTGGAGGAACATGCATGTGATCAAGGTAAATAAACTTGTACTTCCAGGGGCAGAAACGGTAAGCGTTTAACCTGGAATAACTCATCTCCATCGCCGGCTTAAAAAAACTCGGAAAAAGCCTTCTCAGGATATTAAGCATTTTTATAAAAGTCCAAAATAGTATCTCCGTATTTTTCCTGCCTGAATCTTATTAATCCGGGCGGGATGTTAACCGGCTCTTTGTCATGATGCTGGCTGACTATCCAGCCGTCCTTGGCCAGCAGTTTGGCGCGGACGATAAGGGCAAGCACCGGGGTTGTCAAAGACAGCGGTTTCTTTTCGCTGTCTTTGTACGGCGGGCCCATAAAAATCAGGTCAAACGGCTCGCTCAGCCACTCCAGGCCTTTTGTGATATCGGCAAGATTGACTTTCGCCCTGTCAAGCCAGCCGAGATTTTTCAGATTATCCGTTATAAGGGCCGTGTTTCTGCGGGAAGAATCCACAAAAACCGACTTGCCCGCTCCCCGTGAAAGAGCCTCTATGCCGACCGCGCCGGTACCCGCGAACAGGTCAAGAAAACGCGAATCCGCGAGCTTAATTTTAAGAATATCAAACAATGATTTTTTTATTCTCGCAAGAATAGGCCTGACGGAAGGATCATCGTAGGTTTTGAGATATCTCCCTCTGCCCTCTCCGGAAATAATCCGCAAATCGCTCATAAATAATTGTATTTCCTGTTGTAAAGCCGCTGGAATATTCTACTCTTTTTAAGCCATATAGTCAAACAAAATTCATTCATTTTTACGACAATATAACGACTCTCGCGGCCAGCGTAAGATACGGACTGAGCGAAAAATAAACCGGCAGGTTCGGAGATGGCGCTACAAAAGCTGATTTTATCATTCCGAAATGTACTATCCGGCAGCCGGAACGATGTATTTTAGAAATGTCTTTTGGGAATGGCAGGACGAAACTCACATTATGAGATTTAAAACTACAAAAACACTTTGTCATGCCGGAAATGTGTTATCCGGCATCGCTCGAAGAATACCGCACTCTATTGCAAAATCCGGGTTCAACAGAGAAACTCGGGCATAACATAAATTGAGTCTATTGAAAACCCTTAAAAAGGTCCTGTCATTGTGATCTCCCGAAGAGAGAGAAGCAATCTTGGCTTTCCGTCGGCAACGACGAGATTGCTTCGTCGCTACGCTCCTCGCAAAGACGGGCTGAAACACTTTTTCAGCTGACTCAATTTGGGCAGCCATTACTTTTGCCAAAACAAAAGGAGCGCTGACAGTTTCCTGTACGCTCCTGCTTTTATCAAAATTTGGTGGAGCTGAGCAGCGACAAGCGCGGCGAATAGGCCGCGCTGCGCCATGGAGCGGGCGAGCGTCGGCGCGAGCCCTGAACCGCCGACCTCTTTGCGGCGGTATCCCCAAAACAAAAGGAGCGCTGACAGTTTCCTGTACGCTCCCGCTTTTATCAAAATTTGGTGGAGCTGAGCAGCGACAGGCGCGGCGAATAGGCCGCGCTGCGACCTGGAGCGGGCGAGCGTCGGCGCGAGCCCTGAACCGCCGACCTCTTTGCGGCGGTATCCCCAAAACAAAAGGAGCGCTGACAGTTTCCTGTACGCTCCTGCTTTTATCAAAATTTGGTGGAGCTGAGCGGGATTGAACCGCCGACCTCTTCCTTGCCGAGGAAGCGCTCTCCCAGCTGAGCTACAGCCCCATTGTTTACCGGTACTACTTAGGGAGAACAGCAGGGAGTTTAACAAAAAATACCGCGAAAGTCAAATTTCATTTGCGTGATTAACGAATTCCGCGTCCTGATGCAAAGTTTAACTTACAGATACACCATGTCCTGGCTCTGGAAAACAGATAAAAACAAAAGCATATATTCTTTGAGATGCCGCGTCAGCAGATAATTGTTAAGTATATGATTTCTTCCGTTCTCCCCGAGCTTCTTGGCGTACTGAGGGTGATTGAGCAGCTGCTTAATATTGAATGCCGCGCCCTCAACCGTATTGCAGAGCATTCCTGAATACTTATGAGTTACCTGAAGCGGTATCCCTCCGACATTTGAGGCAACCACAGCCTTGCCCTTCCAGAGCGCTTCAGCGACAGTGAGGCCAAAACCTTCCTTGAGGGATTTCTGAAGCACCACCGAAGACGCCCTCTGCAAGGCATTTACGGCTATGTCGTCCTGCGGAAGCATTAAAATATGAATATCCGGATCGCCTGCCGCCCGTTCCTGAACCTCACTAAGCACCGCCAGCCCCTCGGGATCATCCGTCGCGGTCCCTCCCGCGAGCACCAGGCGGCAATCAATGTATTTTTTAACAAGTTTGTAAGCCTCAATAACACCCACGGGGTCTTTAAGCCGGTCAAAACGCGAAATTTGAGTTATTATAGGCTTATCCCTGGGAACGGCATAATTATCAAGAACCGAGTTTATGGCCTCAGGGCTCAGTTCCTTATTCTTATCGCTTAAAGGATCAATGGAGGGAGCGATCAAAAACTGCCGTATTGGAAGTATCTGAGAGAATTTCTGCGACGAGAATACCGCCGCGTCATAATTTTTAATAAATCCGCTTAAAAACGACCACACCTCTTTGTCCGGATTTGAAACATCAATATGGCAGCGCCATATCCACTTGTTAGAACCCTTTTTTTCCACGAGAGCTATGGGCTGAGGATCATGAACAAACATAATATCGCTTGAAAGATTGGCCTCGGCCGCGTTTTTCCTGTTAGTTTCCAAAAACACCTCATAATCCGATTTCAGCAGCTGCTCCCGTTTGCCATGAAGGGCATTATGGAACTTCTTGGTTATTTCATAAAATTTTTTCCCGCCCTTAATGACCTCCCAGCGCGTGTCAACTCCGAGCTCCTTTAAAAGCGGAACCATGCGGTTTAATATTTCAGCCACCCCGCCGCCGACCGCCGTTGAATTGTAATGGCAGACTTTCTTTCCGGCGAGCTTGCCCGCAAGCAGGCGCAGGTCATCAATCGTAGACTGGCCCACAATGGGAGTGTAATCGTCAATTTTGGCCATAATAACTACATCCTTTTCTTTATCAGTTTAATTACCGTTCTTCTGAGATCCTCTAAGGCGTAAGTGTAAGGATCAAGCCTTGTTATCATGTCCGCGAGCTCTTTGTCTCCAATAGAATCCGCTATCCAGTTGGAAAAATCGTTAGACTCTTTTTCAAGCCTCAGGCGCGCCTCAAAAATATGGAAATATATGGAATTTATCGTTATTTTTTCAAGAATCCGGGCGAACTCCGCAAGATTATTAGCCACATAGCTGGTCGGAATAATAAAACTGACCGACTTTAATAGCCAAAATTCCTTGCCGGGGTTCGCGCACCTGTCCGCCGCGTAAGAATTGGCGCTCATGTGTTCCTTCATGACTGAAACTATTTTTTCTCTTAAAGCGCGTATAGTTTTAAACTGAATAATATCTATACTGGACAGCTTTTCGCTTAAAACATCGTCGCCGAGAGCTTCTTTCGCCCAAAACGCGAAATCATTAGGAGGTTCGGGCGACAGGTATTCATGCTGCTGAAGGAATTTGTGCGTGTGATGATATATGCAGGAACCCGGAACCTCCTGCAGGGCGGCAACCATCTCGTTTAAATTACAGATCCGGATGCCGGTTGATTCGGTCAAGTGCAGCCGCGTATAAAAGTGAAACGGCGCGTTAGCCACTACGGTAGCCTCCATGATTGTTACCCGCCTCTTTGAGCCGCAAGATTCGCGATTAACCTGTAAACTCCGCGCGTGTCTTTCACGCCAAACTCAGCGGCCGTGTCATGTTTTTCTCCCACATGAATAGTCAGCGCCGCGCCCCTCAAAGCCTTAAAAGCTTTTTCATCGGTAACATCATCGCCTACATATATCGGCAGAATCGTTTCCCCATGAAACAACTTTAAGATTATATAGAGCGCCGCCCTGCCTTTATCCCAGTTTACCGGAAGGCACACCTCAAACACTTTCTTGCCGGGCAGAATCTTAATCTTTGAAGCTCTCCTGAAGGGCTCAACCAGGTTTTTAAATACGCTTACGGCCCTTTTTTTATCGGCGCCGCTTACAAGCCTGTAATGAAACGCCACCGACAACCCCTTATTCTCAATCAAAACGCCTTTGATTCCGAAGAGAGCCTTCCTCAGGCCCGCCAGAATACCGCGCAAAACGCGGGTTGAAGCGGAACTTTTGGCTATATTTAAATTTATTCCCGGGCCTTTTATCTCAAGGCCGTGGCTGCCGGCGTAAATTATATTTTTCAACCCGACTTTTTCGCGGAGATCCTTTATATCCCTGCCGCTTATTATAACTATTTTAAAATTCCTGTCGCGGGACAGTTTCCTTAGAAGATCCCTGACGCGCGCGGGCATGAACGCCTTATGAGGAGCGTCCGCCAAAGGAGCCAGGGTCCCGTCAAAATCAAGAAATAGAACTGTTTTCATCAGCTTCCCTTTTTCAACGAAGCTATTTCCGAGATAATATTTCCCGCCCAATGAAAAACATTGTTGTCGGAAACAATTTTATTCATATTGCTCATGCGGGCCTTTTTTTCCTCTTCGGGAATTTCAATAGCCAGTTTGATGGCGTCAGCGAACTTTTCGGTTGAATACGGGTTTATCTGCACGGCATCGGCCAATTCTCTCGCGGCCCCGGTAAAACAACTCAGCACCAGCATTCCGCTTGCCCCGTTTTTGGTGGCGACATATTCCTTGGCCACAAGGTTCATGCCGTCATGAAGCGAACTTACGACACAGACATCGGCTATCGCGTAAAAAGGCTTGATCTCATCGCTTGAAAAGTGCTTTTTCATGTATATAATAGGTTTCCATGAGTTATCCGAATGCTTCCAGTTCACTTTGTCAATCAATTCGTCAATCTCTCCCATCAAATCATGGTAGCGCTTTATATGGGTGCGGCTCGGGGCGGCTATCTGGATAAACACGAACTTTCCAATGTACTGCGGATATTTCTCAAGAAAACGGTCAATCGCCTGAATTCTTTCCACTATGCCTTTTGTGTAGTCAATTCTTTCCACTCCCAAACCGACTATTTTACCCTCCAGCTCATACTCTTTTCGTATCGCCTCCATGGATTCAAAATCAGAGGAAGCGGCCTCGTAAGAGTAGTTGTCCACGCTTATCGGGAAAGCCCTGATGAAGGTCTCTTTATTGGCGCGCACAACGCTGAACTTCTCCGTGTCCACTCTGGACTCAAGAAGACGATTTGCCGTATCAAGGAAATTATTGCAGTGATACTGGACATGAAACCCTATAAGATCGCATCCCAGCATGCCGTCAAGAATTTCCTCCTGATAAGGACATATTGAGAAGACCTCGGGATTAGGCCAGGGTATATGCCAAAACAGCGCCACAATCGCGTCGGGCCGCTTCTCTTTTATCATTTTACCCAGCAGCGTGAAATGATAATCCTGAATAAACACGAGGGGATTTTTTGCCGGAAGCTCTTCTAAAATGCTGTCCGCGTATTTCTGGTTCACTTTTTTATACATCTGCCAGTCAGTTTCCCTGAAAACAGGGCGCGTGTAAGTTATATGACACAGGGGCCAGAGGCCTTCATTGGAAAAACCATAATAAAAGCCTCTTTCCTCGTCCTTTGACAGCCAGGTGCGCTTGAGTATATAATGAATGTCGTCCGGGGGCACGCCGAGCTTGCCTTTTGAGTTTGCGAATTTTCTGTCGGCATTGCCGCTGCCCTGAGCCACCCACACGCCGCCGCAGGCCCGCATAACCGGATCAAGGGCGGTAACCACGCCGCTTGCCGGACGAACGCACCTGGGCTTGCCGGTTTTTTCATCAAGTACATGCATATACGGCTCTCTGTTAGACACAAGAAACAGAGAACTTTCTCCGAGCTTGGCGCGCACAAGGTCCTGGAGCCTTTTTTCAGTCCAGAGATCCCCGCTCTCAACGCGGTCTTGAGCCTCCCTGGACACGGTTCGCCGCGCGACGCGCAGTCCGAGAGCCACCTGTTCAACCTCTTTAGCGAGTTTTCCAAGATCTCCTATTTCTTCAAAGGAAAGCTGCTCGTCGGTTTCGCCCTTTTGAAAACGGGTAAACCACTCCGTGAGGCGCTGCACCGGCAGGACAAATATCTGGCGCTGCAGCGGCAGGGTAACTATAATCATCAAAAAGACCAGAACAATCAAAGCTACGCTTATGCCTCTCCACTGTCTGGTAAGAATATTAAAAATATACGATGTATCGTAAACAACCTCAATAAGCCCTACTGTGTTTTCAGCACTGTCCAAAACCGGCAGCACATAACTGTACATGGAGTATTCTTTGTATTTCTCCATCCTTCCGCGAGCTTTTTGTGACCGGGCCACCGAGTCAATGTATGAATTGTCCTTCTGGCCCCAGTCGGCGATTCGTTCCGTCACCGCGAGGATCTTCCCCTCTTTTGAATATATTATACAACCCTGCAGGCGCTCCCTTTTCTGAAACTTGTCCACCAGCAGCTGCGCGCTTCTAAGGTCGCTCTTTTCAAAAACATTTAGCGCGGAAAGCTCCATGCTTTCTGCTACATTTTTAGCCTTGCGCTCCAGATCATCCATGAGCCTTTCCTGCTGAAACCTCACCTGCAGCATTCCAAAACCGGCAAAAACGATTCCTATTATTATTAGAATCGGAAGCATGAACAGCAGCACTCGTCTCATTTATTACCTCTCAAAATAAAAAGCTGAAAACCAGGCTGTCCGGTTATCAGCTATAATACTCATTGCTCTTCCCGGAAAATATATCCGGATGGCGGCCCGACCATCCAACCCTCCGGGGCAACTATACCCCGGACCCTTTTACAAAAGAATTATAGCACGATAATATCATTTAAGCAACCCTCTCTTCCGCGGCGGGCAACCCTTACCTCTCCAAAGCGAACTTAATTCTCGTGGTTCCTATAGGGCTTTTGACAAGCATGACATATATGCCGCTGGCAACCTCAAGGCCGGACTCGTTCTTTCCATCCCAGGAAGAACGGCCGTTAGCCGCCGCGTAGTTCACACTCCTTACCAGGTCCCCTCCGATAGTAAATATTTTTATTTCCGCTTGAGCCGGCAGGTTTGATATAGTCATGCCTTCCGAGTGCTTCCTCGGATTATAGGGATTGGGGAATGTCCTGACCTTCTCCACATTTGTGCCGGGCGCCAACTGCAGTATCGCGAATAAACTCAGATGCCTGGGCCTTGCCACCACGCGCTTGCCCGTTGTATTGGCTATTGACGGCAATACCACCCACCTGCGATTGGACTCATCATAGTATCCTATCACAAATTTAGACGCCTCAAAACCCAGAGCGTCCACATCATGATAATACATCGTCAGGGAAAAATCCTTCCTCGGCTGCAGGGACTTGTCATTGGTGATATTTACCCCGACTTTGGTAGGAACTATCGTCTCGTCGTTTGAACCCGGCACCACCGCCGTGGATACGGACAGCGTCACATCCGACTCAAAAGTGCCGGCCGGTATATCAACCAGCGCGTCGCAATGTTCGCCGTTAAACAGCAAGGCGCATTCCTTTGCGCTGTCTATCACGGCCGACGCAGTCACATTGTATTTCACTTCAAACCCGCCTGGCAGAACCGCGCTGAACACACCGCTTGTCACCGCCACATCCCAAACACCCTTCGCTTTGCCGGAAAGATCTATCCGGCAGGTAATTTTGTCGCTGGTTACCGCCACATTGTCCGCGGCTATGTCGCTTTCGCCGGATTTACGCAATAAAATACTGCTGCCCTCAAGAAAACCCTGTCCGGAAACTGTGACATTCAAAACCGCACCGCTGTAGCTTGATGACGGCGCTATTGAATGAACCTCCATTCCCTTTACCTCAAAACCACCGCTAAGCCTTGATGAAAACGCGCCGCTCGCGACAACTACATCCCAATATCCCGTGGCCTTTAGCGTTAAATCAAACCTGCAGGTTATTTTGTTGCCGCTCACCACAGATACATTCGTCCCAGCTATATCGCTTTCCCCGAACTTTGACAACTTTACCGTTGAACCAGCAAAAAAACCTGTGCCGCCCAAATCCGTTACAGCAACTTCACCGTAATTATATGCCGCCGAAGGCGACACAGAACCTACCGACCAGCCCCCGGACTTTATCTCAAATACACCAGTAGCCGAATTTGTCAGTGCGCCGCTCGTTATCACAATATCCCAAAAACCCACCGCCTTACCGGATAGATCCAGCTCGCAGGTTATCTTACTGGAATTGACAACATTTACATTCGTCGCAAAAGTATCCGGCTGACCGGATTTTGACAACTTTACCGCTGAACCTGCAAGAAAATTTTCTCCGGTCAAATCACTAATTATTACTCCGCCGTTTTCAAAGCCGTAGCCAGGCGTTACCGACAACACTCTCCACAGCCTTCTTACATTTACCGAGCCCTTAAGCTCGCTTCGGTATGATCCGCTGGTCACCGCAACCGTCCAGTACCCGGGCGCCGCGCCGGAAGATAAGTTTATATTAAATGTTATCCGGCTTGAACTTGCAACGCTGACATTTGTCGCCGCCGTCGTACTCCCGTCTACAGAAGCATTGAACATGCTTGCCTGTGCTCCGGCAGGAAAACCCGCACCGCTTAGCGTTATACCCACAGTACCGGTGCTGAATACCGCGCCTGGCGACACGCCGGATATCATATAATTTAACGACGGCGCGCTTGAAGTGGAAGAAACATACTCAACCGCGCCCACATCAGATACCGCGGCGCGCTCAACATTATTAACATCAATCGGAACCCTGGAGGGAAAACGATTTATCAGCACGGAACCATCCAGCGGATAACCGAATTTTGACGAGAGATAATCCGTATCCAACACGCCATAATCCTTGGAATATGTGGCAGGAGAACCGGAATCGGGCCTTTTTGAACCCCACAGAGGGCAAGGCCAGCCACTTTCCACATAAACAGCATTCCTGTAGTGATCGGCTGTCTCTTTATAAATCTGATTAAAATGGTTATGCAAAAATTCATTATTGCTCGTGTTGCCCGGCTCGGCCGAGGGGATAGTTGGGACTCCAACAGCGCTTTCCTGACTCACATAAGCATCAAAAATATTGCCGACAAAAGAAGAATTCGTATAAGTTCCATACATTCCTCCGCAATGACCTATAAATGTGCAGTTCCACATTATCAGATGGTCCCATGAATGATAAAAACTGTGAGGCCCAAAGGAATAAAGATTTGACTCATTTCTCATCGGCGGCTCTCTCATTTCTATAAAAACATTCACAAAAGCGTTGTCGGTCGCCTGTCCGTAGTCAGATCTCGCGAATATTCCCTGATAATGTATATCGGTTGCCTTAAAGTTATATATAATCCGGTTATTGGCTGGTGGCGAGTTTGCGTCAAGTGAAAATACCTGATAGGCGTCGGCATGAAGGCCGGTGGAATTAACCTGTCCCATAGAAGTCGCGTTTATTACCATGGCGGTATTCTGGAATGAATCAACGCCAACCTGCACAAGCTCGGCTCCGCGCACAAGCGCGGCCCTGCGGTATCCATAGTCCGCATCAAATATGTAATCACCCGTGCTATAATGATTATCGGAACTGTGGTTAACGGGGTTGGAATTAACAATATCGTAGCCGGAACCTATTCTCCTGCAGTTATTCGTCCACAGGCGCGTCGCGCTGTCATTGGCGACATAAAGCCCGCTTCCACGGCTCTGCAGAGTAACGCTGTCGTACTTAAGATAACCGGTTGAGAACAAGCCTGTATTTATTATAACATTGTTCCTGTTTGCCGACTGATCCTTAGCTATAGTAAGCCACTCGTTAGTGGTTGACGCGGAAATTCCGGAAACGGAATATGTCCCCTCTTTGAGATAAATAACCGCCCCGTTTGAATTGCCGCCGTTAGCCGCCTGAATCTTAGTTTTGGCAGTGGAAATGGTCTTAAATGGCAGGGAAGAGTTATTAACCGCTCCGGTCGTGTCGTCTCCGGACGGACTGACCCATGCGGACACGGGAGTAAACGCGCTCGCCCCCTCGGCTATCATTGAAAGCGAAAGATTCCGCTTATTGCCGTTATTGTCCTTTGCCTGAGCGTAAATGGTCACCGCGCCGTTAGAAGTAAATTCGGAAGCGGGAAATGATGCCCAATACTCCCATACGCCGGTCTGATCGTTGAGCGACATTGCCGTCACTGTCTTTGTCCCGCTCGCGTATCCCTGGCCTGAGGCCCAGAAATCCACTCTCTCAATACCCGGTTTTGAGAAAGCCACTACGCCAACCTTAAAGGACTGCCCGAATTTTATTCTCTGGTAGGGCACGACATCAAACCTCGCCACGGGCTGAAAGGCCAGCAGAATACCGGAAGAAAAAAACACAGAAAACAATAAAACCCAAACAAACCGCTTTTTAATCATTTGATTTATTATAAAACTAAATTAATAGCTTCCGAAGTAAATATCCTTTGAGTAAGAGCCGTTTTCGCCGAATTCAACTCTTACAAGGAGCGGCATTCCCCCTTTTGGAACCGCTGTCAGGCTCAGCCTGCCCTTTGAAACGATCTCCGAACTTTTATCCGCGAGCTCTCCGCCTTTGATAAAAACCTTAAAAGGCAAAGACTCAAGGCTTTTATCAAGCTTTAAGTCAATTTTAAAGGGCCGGCCGGCAGCTATTTTTTTGGGAACCGATACTGAAATCATACTTTTTTCTCCGCCTGCCAAGCGCTCACCCTCAATTTCAGAGAGTAAAAGCAGGTAAGCGGCGTTATGAGGCAGCCAGTCCTCGCCGCTTGAAGTGCCCTCGCCCCACCATTGAGGCTCGTCATTTGGCCCGCTTCCGACAATGCCGTTAGGTATTATGCCGTTAAGTTTCGGTTTATCAAAATATTCCGCCATTATTTCAGGATTATTGCTCCCGGCGCCCAGCAGCATGCAGTAGTCAAGCGGATTTACACCCAGCACCCAGTTGATCTGGTTATCCGCAAAATCATAAAGCTCGCGGTCTTTTAAAAGCGCCGCGGACTTAAGCGCGACATACGCAAGCCCGAGATGGTCGCAGTTTAGCCCATGATTTGCCGCGGCAGCCTGCTCGGCCTCGGGGCCGGCGAAATAATTCTGTTTGAAAAACAGTTTATCGCCTTGGGCCATTTCAAGCCCGCAGGAGACCTGTCTGTAAGGCGTTTTGGAAGCCATATTTTTGAGATAGTTCTTCGCAAAAACCGAACACGCGTAATAGCAGTCCAGCCACTGCGGGTCATCTTTTGGAAGTATATCGCAGAGGTTAAGCAGGGCGAGGTTTATCGCAATGTTAAATGAAACATATTTGTACCTGAACAGGAAATCGCGGTTTTCGTCCGATCTGAAGAAATCGCCGCAGGCTCCGTTCTCAAAGCTGTCAAAATCTTTTGCCTGCAGGGCGAGCAGTTTAGGCAGCAGCTCGCCGACCCTGGAAATATATTTTTTGTCATTAGTGTATTTGTACAGCTCGCTTGAGGCCCAAAGATAAGCACCGTAATCCCTTGACTCCCGCAAAGCAACGGTATTAAGCCAATCCCAGGCCTTGAAAGCCGTTTTCTCCGCCGCAGACGCAAGCTCCGGCCTGGCCGCTCTGACCTGTTTTGCGCCGCTTAAAAGAGCCGGTATGTTAAACGCCGTGGAAAAAAGGTTCTTGTCTTTATATTTTATCCGAGACAAATCATCGTCCTCGGGACGAAGCGGGTTTATCCTTGCGATGAACTGCTCGTGAGTCATATATTTTGTAAAATCCGCTTCTATTCCGCCCCAGCTTACCGTGCCGTCAGGCTCAGCGACGGCATTGACAAACTCAAGGCCCCATATCAGCTCTTCCAAATCATCCGCGACGCCGTTACCTTCGGAATCCGCGTGATTCAGTCCGCCGCGGTTGTACTCGGCCATGGCAAAAACAAGTGACGGGAGTGACCACATCCTTTTGCTTATGTCAAAAAGGGTATCGTGATACCCGCCCATAACAGGGTCTTTCTTGTGGCAGCGTATGCCGCAGCGCTGATATTTAAGGTAGTTGAGTTCAAGCGGGATTGTATTTGAATAGACCCTGCTGCCTATCTCAAAAGCGTACGAATCCTTTTCATACTCGCGGCCGCCGGCTTTGAGTACAATATGCAGTTTGTACCGGCCCGGAGCGGTCAGGGCCGAAAAATCGCCGGAGAGATAACTGCCGCGCCAGTCGCTGAATTTTTCGTTTATCAACCCTGATTTGAATATCGGAGTACCGTCCGCGGAAAAGACAATAAACTCTCCCCTTAAAGGCGATTCAGGGGATACTCCGTCTAATCTTACGACAAAGCGCTTGGAAGCCTGCGGAAGATAGCCCGCCTGATTGATATTTACGGTTATGCCGGGTTCCTCCGGCAGTTTCTCGCTGTATCCGAACTCGTCAATTTCCAGAAAACCGCGGCGCGGAGCGCCTCTGCTGAGAGCCATATAGAATGATATTATCCTGTCAAGCTTCTGGTCTCCGCCCCAGAGGTAGTGGCAGTCGCCGGCCTTTAAAGAATATGATTTCCAGCTTTCCGCGGAAATATCCGAGATAGGAATTTTTTTGCCGTATACAGAACCGTCGGCGTCAACGAACTTAAGCTCCAGTATTGACCCCTTGGCGTCGCCTTTCATGTGCCACCTGAATTCGCCGGCTTTTCCGAAATCAATCTCAGCGGCGCGGCCCACCTCAACATAGTGATCGTTCCTCAAATCATAATCCAGGCGCAGGGCTACTCCGCCCGCGAAACCCGCGGCGCTTGAGAGCTCTACCGACGCCCGGGGCGCGGAGTTGACCGAGAAAACCGACTTGTCCTGGAAGTTTTCAATGATTTTTTCTGAAGAGAATGCAACCGGCGGCAGGAACAACAAGGCAAGGAAAATTTTCAGAACCCTGATCATAAAGCCCTCCTTGGACATCAGGCTTTTTGCTTATTTTCAAGAACTTCCTTGACCTTTTTTATAACTCTTTCGGACACAAAAGGCTTAACGACATATCCGCGCACGCCTAAATGATACGCAGCGTCCACATTACCCATAAGATCATTTTCGGTGCACATAATGACCGGTATGTCTTCTGTTTTAGGAGAGGATTTAAGGCTTTGCAGAAGCTGAAACCCGTTCATGCGGGGCATATTTACATCCATCATCACCAGGTCCGGATTAAACTTCCTGACTTTCTCCAGGCCCTCAAGGCCGTCAAAAGCGCACTTAACCTCGTAATTCTGGCCCTCCAGCAGATGTTTAAGAAGCTCACTGATGCTCCTGTCGTCTTCAACAATAAGTATTTTTTTCATTAATCCGCCTCTACATCGGAATTTTAAAAATAAACGCGCTGCCTTTTCCCAGTTCGCTATCAACCCGTATGGAACCGCCGTGAGTCTCAACAACCATCTTGCAGAAAGTAAGGCCCAACCCCGTGCCGGTCCTTAAATGCGCCTGTTTTTTCTTGACCTGCACGAACTTCTCAAATATTTTTTCGCGGTATTCCTCGGGTATGCCTTCGCCGTTATCGGCTATGGTTACCTCGGCAAAGCCGTCCGAATTTTTAACCCCCAGCTTAATAACCCCGCCGGAAGAAGTGTGATGAAGAGCGTTCGTAAGAAGATTATTAATAACTCTTTCAATAAGCGACTTATCCATATTCACCGGAGGAATGCTTTTATCAACACTGGCGGTAATTGTTTTTTTCTCGGTAACGGCGAGCGCCTCAAAATGCTGCAGGCGGTCTAAAATAAGCGCCGCGATATCAACGGGTTCTTTTCTGAGCTCAAGTTTTTCCTCTTCCATTTTCGCCACATCCAGAAGGTTCTGTATCATAACAAGCATAGTCTCGCTTGAATTTTTTGCCAAAGATATGATTTTTGCCTGTTCCGCGGTAAAAGCGCCGAGCATGCCTGAATCCAGGTAATCCAGGCTCCCCATAATGCCGCTCAGCGGGCTTTTTAAATCATGAATTATCATTCTAATGAGATCCTGCCGCAGCTGTTCCAGTGATTTTAGATCCCGGGCCATCTTTTCAAAATTATGAGCAAGCTCTTCAAGCTCATCGCCGGTTTTAATGTCAAGTTCTATATCCATTTTGCCGTGGCTTATCTGCGTGGCTCCGGTTTTAAGTATCTCTATCGGGTTAATAATTTTCTGAACGAATTTAAGCCCGGCATAAAGGAATATACCCACAAACACAACTGTCCACAATATTACATTTTGACGCATTCTCCGCACAGGCTCGTATACCTCGCGGGCGGGAATCTGGCTTATTACAGCCCAGCCAAGGCTTGGAAGCGCCTGGTAAAGCGCCACAACCTCCTCGCCTCTCTCGTCGGTGTATTCCCGCCATTCGTCGGAAGTCACTTTTCTGTTTTCTATATAGTCTTTGACTATCGGAAGTTCGGAAAAATTGCTGTGCGCCCAGACCCTCTCCGGCTCGCGGTGAGCGATAAGGTCGCCCTTGTGGCTGACGACAAAGGCCTGTCCCGTATCGCCTATCCTGACTTCGGAGATCCACTGCCACATCTGTTCAAGCTCAAGTTTTGAGACAAGCGCTCCGAAACCGTTAAGCTGGACCCCAAGAACAATATAGGGAGTTCTCTGTCCGGTGAAATATACCTGACTTTTAAAATTTCTTACCCTTAAAGCCGCCTGATACTCCCTGCTGATGCCCTTGGGCGAACCTTTCAGAAGGCCGCTTCTTTTATACTTCCAAAGCTCTCTGCCGGTTTTGTCAATAAGAGCCACCTCGGAAAACGCCGGCCCCTGCTTAATCATTTCCCTCGCGGTTTCCAGCTGGCCCTTGCGAGGCATCCTTGAGATATCCCTGTTAAACGCGAGTAGTTCCTGATGGCGCTCTATCTGTGAGCTTATCCGGTCGGCGACCCTGTTGACGAGTTCCTGCTGCTGATCAAAAATAGATTTTCTTATGGCTTTTCTTGCCGTGGAAGAGATCACAACACTCAAAATGACGGCCGGCAGCACTATCGCGAGAGTGAAGATAATGAGTATTTTGTACCTTAAAGACAGTTTGAGTTCGGAAATAACCGACATTGCGCCTTTCCTCTTATATAAATCTAAAAGAAGGCGTTTACCCTGTAGGGAAACGCCTTCTTTTATTAACTATTTGAGCGGTGCCTTTCAAAAGGCATTATCATGCTATTTATCCTTGGGATATATCTCGGGGATATATTTCTTCACAAGCACCAGCATCTCTTCATCGGATACAACATTGACTCTTCCGGCGGCAAACTCGGCGTCAATCCACTCTTTTATTTTAGCCACTCCCGGATTGGATTTATCCACTTTTTTATCAGCGGGTATGCCAAGCTGGGTATTTAGCCAGAAGGCGATGCCGGCAAGCCCGGAACGGTCGGTTATAGCCACATCAGGAGGCCGGTTCAATATTGTCTCCGTGTCAAAAACATTATAAATTTCCTGGTCTTTCAGAAGCCCGTCGGCGTGAATGCCGGCGCGGGTGACATTGAAATGCGCCCCGACAAACGGCTGCATCGCGGGAATCTTGTAGCCTATTTCTTTCTCAAAATATCTGGCGATCTCGGTTATAACCGAGAGATCCATTCCGTTCTGTATACCGCGCAGCGCGACATATTCCATGCACAGCGCCTCAACCGGAGTATTTCCGGTACGCTCGCCTATACCAAGCAGTGTTCCGTTCACCGCCGAACAGCCGTACAGCCAGGCGAAGGTCGCGTTGGTAAGCCCTCTGTAAAAATCGTTGTGCCCGTGCCACTCAATCCATTCAGACGGAACACCGGCTAAACGGGTAAGGCCGTACATTATACCGTCAACATTTCTCGGAAGCGAAGCTCCCGGGTAAGCCACGCCGAATCCCAGCGTGTCACAGGCCCTTATTTTTATGGGAACCTTTGCCTCGTTTGAAAGCTTCATCAGTTCAAGCGCGAAGGGAACCACAAACCCGTAAAAATCGGCGCGGGTTATATCCTCAAAATGGCACCTTGGAACAATGCCCTCGTTGAGCGCCTCTTTGACAATATGCAGATACATATCCAGAGCCTGGCGGCGCGTCTTTTTCAGCTTTAGAAAAATATGGTAGTCCGAGCAGGAAGTCAGTATTCCTGTTTCTTTAAGCCCGAAGTCCTTAACAAGGCGGAAATCCTCCTTGGTAGCCCGGATCCATGAAGTTATCTGCGGAAATTTGTAACCTTTTTCTTTGCACTTGTTGAGCGCCTTCTTATCCTTATCGGAATACAGAAAGAACTCCGTCTGGCGTATGACGCCGTTGGGCCCGCCCAATCTGTGCATATAGTCAAATAACTGAGAAATCTGTTCAACAGTAAACGGGGGCAGAGCCTGCTGTCCGTCCCTGAAAGTCGTATCCGTAATCCATATTTCCTCAGGTGGATTCATGGGCACAACGCGGTTATTAAAGGGAATCTTAGGTATATCGTTATAGGGAAAGATATCCCTGTAGAGGTTGGGTTCCTTGACATCCTGGAGCTCGTACATATATTCATCGGGCTCAAGAGTTCTTCTGTGTTTGTTAAATCTAAGCATATTATCTCCTAACTAACTATAGCTGCGTCTTTTAGCCTCACCAATGACTTACAACTTATGACTTACAACTTATGACTTACAACTTACCACTTACAACTTATGACTTACAACTTATGACTTACAACTTACCACTTACAACTGCATTTAAATGGCAGGGGTGAGATTTGAACTCACGACCAACGGCTTATGAGTCCGCTGCTCTACCACTGAGCTACCCTGCCAACCGTCTATTTTGAATTTTTTCCCAGAACCGAACGCAAAATACTGCGCCTGCTGATTATCCCGACCAGCCTGTCGTTCTCAATTATTGGGACTCTTCTTAGTTTCTTTTCACCCATAACGAGGCTTATCTTGTCTATATCCGTATCTGGCGGGAAACCCACTACATTAGTGGACATCGCTTCCCTGACCTTAGTGCCGTTGATGTTGCCGCTGAACACGAAGTTCAATATATCGCGCTCAGATATCATTCCGATAACTTTCTTGCCGCTGTCGCAGACGGGCATTCCGCTGATCTTGTTATCCAGCAGAATATCCACCGTCTCATCAAGAGTCGCTTCCGGGCTGGCGCAAAGAACTTCTTTTGTCATGACATCTTTAGCTTTCAGCATGTTCTTTCTCCTTATAGCCGCGAAGAACGCGGCGGAGTTATGATCCATGTCGGGCCGGCTGCTCCCGAATGCCCTGCAAGTTTAAGAAAGCGTGACGAAATCCAGTTTCAAAGCGGGCGTTTCAAGCACAGCCACACCGGCCCTGCCTGTCAGCCAGCCGCCGCATTCACCGGGATTAACCAGGAGAGTCTGACCGATTTTCCTGTGTTCCGGTCTATGCGTGTGGCCAAAAACAATTACATCGTACTTTCCGCTTTTTGCGAGCGCTTCAAGATTTCTCGGCTCATGCATTACCAGAAACCTGACCCCGCCTATGGTTTCCTCGGCCATGCCCTCCGAAATTTTGCCCCAGCCGTTAAGGTTCTCGTACCACATTTTCCTTTCGCCGTCATTATTCCCGAAAACGCCTATAAAACTGGAAGTGAGATTTTTAAACTCTTTGGCGCAAAACGGAGAAATGAAATCCCCGGCATGGAAAACCGCCTCAACATTTTTCTTATTGAAGTAATCCACCGCCTTTTTTATAAGCGGGACATTGTCATGACTGTCGGACATTAAGCCTATTAACATAAATTACTAATAAACCGTTTAATCAACCGCTTCTACCGACTTTACTTCGGGCACTTCCTGCTTTAAAATACGCACCACGCCGTTCTGCAGAGTCATAGTGGCCATGGGGCAGCTGCCGCAGGCGCCAGTCAGCCTTACTTTAACAACGCCGTCGGGAGTTATATCAACCAGCTCAACATTTCCCCCGTCCGCCTGAAGGCTCGGCCTTATTTTATTCAGCGCTTTTTCAACTTTATCTCTCATATATTTCTCCTTTTATCCATACAGCGCGCCCTGCCTCAATCTTTTACGCGAAACAGGGAGTCTATCTTTTCAACAAGCTCTTTCGGTTCAAAAGGTTTTGTGTAAAAAGCCTTAACCTGCGAAAACTTTTCAAATAAAGGCTTGGAAGCGGGCAAAGCTGTTAATACCACCACCGGTATTGAAGAAGTTTTTGAATCCTGGCTCAGCTGGAGTATAAGCGAGTATCCGTCAATACCAGGCAGCAGGACATCCAGTATAAGCAGGTCGGGCTTTTGGCTCTCTAAAATCGCGGGAAGCTTACCCCCGTGCATAGCGCTTGATATTTCGTATCCGGCTGCTTCCAGAGCGCATTTCAAAAGCTCAATTATCTCTTCTTCATCGTCAGCTATAAGTATTTTCTTTCCCATATCATTCCGTTAATACTTTTTTGACATCGGCCGGTATTCTCACGGGTTTAAGGGCCTTGTTCACGAACGGATGCTTCGTTTTTCCCGTTGCTATAAGCCTTGAACCTTCCGTTATCTCGTATTCAAACTCCACGCTCGCGGAACCGACTGACGAAAGCGCGGTGCTGATCTTTATAAGCTCGTCATACCTGGCCGGCGAGTGGTATTTACAGAAGCATTCAATAACGGGCAGATAATACCCGTCCTTTTCCAGCTCCCTGTACGAGAACCCTCTCTGCCTTAACCATTCCGTCCTGCCCCGCTCAAAATAAACAAGGTAGTTCGCGTAATAAACCATGCCCATCTGGTCGGTATCGGCATAAGGCACGCGGATAGTTATTTCGTTTCCTGTCATAATTTAACCGCGGCGGGCTCAGCGGGTTTATTTGTAATATTTCTTCATGTCTTCCAGCGACATGGATTTATAGTCTCCGGCATGTCCGGCCGTGCCGAAATCTTTCATCTTGCCGATAATAATCTGGGTCAGCGAATCTCTGGCGGGCCCGAGATAGTCGCGCGGATCAAACTTTTCCGGTTTGGTCGCGAATACTTCGCGTATGGCCGCGGTCACGGCGAGACGGCCGTCGGTGTCAACATTTATCTTTGAAACGCCCATCGTGATAGACTTCTGGAGATCGGCCATAGGAACGCCGGTCGCACCGGGCATCTTTCCGCCGTATTTATTGACCCGGTCAATGAGTTCCTTGGGAACCGAGGAGGCTCCGTGCAGCACAAGAGGAATATCAATCAGTTCACGCACTTTCTTCAAAACATCAAAGGCGAGGTTTGAGGCGCCTTTGAACTTATAGGCTCCGTGAGAGGTTCCGATGGCAATTGCCAAAGCGTCCAAGCCGGTGTCCTTTACGAACTGGCCGGCCTGTTCCGGGTCGGTAAGATGAATTGATCCCGAGCCCACACCGTCTTCAATTCCGCCCAATCTTCCGATCTCGCCTTCAACGGTCACGCCGAATTTATGAGAATATTCAACAACCGAGCGGGTAACTTTCACATTATAATCGTAATCCGACGGCGTTTTACCGTCTTCCATAAGGGAACCGTCTATCATAACTGAGGAGAAGCCGAGGTCTATGGCCTGCTTGACGCTGTCAAGCGAATTGCCGTGGTCTAAATGCATGGCAACCGGTATTTCCGGGTTTTCTTCCACAGCGGCCAGCATAAGGTGCTTGAGATATGTGAAGTTGCTGTATTTGAGCGCTCCGCGGCTTGCCTGAATTATGACCGGCGACTGAGTGGCTTTCGCTGCCGCCATAATGGCCTGGATCTGCTCCATATTGTTTACATTGTAGGCTCCGACTCCATAGCCTTTCTTCCTTGCTTCGTCTAAGATCTGCTTCATCGGTGTGAGAGACATTTGTTATTCCTCCGCTTGCATTGGCTCATCTTTTGCTTTTGCATCCACTGCACTGTGGCCGGCTATTTCAAAAGGAAGGCTCAATACTTATTTTGTTTTTCCTGACTTTGTTTTCGTTTTGCGCGCGCTCTTTTTCTGCGAGGATAGACTTTCTTCAAAAACGCCTATCCCGCGGTACTTGGCGTAACGGTCGTCGCTGAGTTCCTGCGGCGAAAGCTTTTCCAGCTGGTCTATATGTTTTAATACCGCCTGTTTGATATTTTTGGCGGTTAATTCTCTGTCGGTATGGGCTCCTCCGAGAGGCTCTGAAATAATCTCATCAACTACTCCGGCGGCCTGAAGGTCCTTCGCGCTTACTTTAAGAGCTATCGCGGCCTCCTGGGCCCTGGCGGCGTCCCGGAAAAGTATTGCGGCGCAGCCCTCGGGAGATATCACGGAATAATAGGCGTTTTCCAGCATGAGAATCCTGTTGGCAACCCCAATGCCCAAAGCGCCACCTGATCCGCCTTCGCCGATAACAATGCTTATTACCGGAACCTTCAAATCAGACATGTCTCTTAAATTTCTGGCTATCGCCTCGGCCTGTCCCCTTTCTTCAGCCCCGATCCCGGGATAAGCCCCTGTGGTATCTATGAAAGTTATTACCGGCCTGTTAAATTTTTCGGCGAGCTTCATGACCCGCATGGCCTTTCTGTAGCCTTCCGGGTGAGCCATGCCGAAATTGCGTTCCATATTTTCGTCAATGCTTCTGCCCTTCTGGTGACCTATCACGGCCACGGGGGCCCCGTCTAAAAATGCCAGCCCGCAGACAAGCGCTCTGTCGTCGGCAAACGCTCTGTCGCCGTGAAGCTCCACAAAATCGGTAAATATGGCCCTGACATAATCCATCGTGTAGGGCCTGCTCGGATGACGGGCAACCTGGATTCTCTGCCATGTGGTGAGAGAACCGTATATTTCATTCTGCAGTTTAGAATATTTTTTCTCAAGGTCGGCTATCTCGGGAGCGAGATTCAGCTGGCCCTGCGAAAGCTGGTTCTTAAGCGCTGTTATCCGTTCCTGCATTTCAACAATGGGTTTCTCAAATTCCAGAACCGCTATCTTGTCAGCCATATTATTTTATTCTCCTAAAACCTTCCAACATAGTTAATCTGCAGCACCCTTTCCGCATCCCTGCCGGCGGCGCCCAAATCCCTGCCGGCAAGATCAATGCTGAGATCTGGGGTAATAAAGAACCTCATGCCCATATTGAGCCTGTTCTCGTAAACAAGGTGAATGTTGTCGTATTCGCAGAGCAGTATAACCTTGTCTTCAATATTATACGAGGCATTGATAAACCCATAGACATTATTGGTTTTAAAATCGTTCATGTTGCCGCCCACATTAAAAACCAGCCCGGGAGAAAACGCCTCCCTGCCGAAAACCACAAATATGCCCTTTTCTTTCTGGGCGAATTCGTTTTTGTCCCTGTTATAAAAATATCCCTGGCCGTCATAGCCGAAAGCAAATGCAGGAAGAACCATGTCTCCCTCAAAGGGCCTGATCTTCAGGTATAAGCCGGGCGCGCCGACTATTATATCCTGGCTTGTCCCGATAACTCTGGAGACTTCCCATCCGAAACCAAGATTTACCTTATTAAAAACCCCGAAGTTAAGCCTGGTCAATACTCCGCCCTCGCTGAAGAGCCTGAAATTTAAGTTATATCCGCCGTAGTCCGACATGCCGGTGGCAGGAGTGTCAATGACAAAGGATGTTTCCGAGGCCGTCTCGCTTCTTAGAGGCGAAGCCGCTAAAACAGTTACGATTAAGAAAAAAAACAGCTTTAAATTTCTTTTAAGCATTCCCTGTTTCCTTCCGATTTTTTATTTTTTTCCCGAAGGTTTTGCTGCGGGCTTTGCTCCGGATTTTCCGGTCTTTGGCTGGCTTGCCTGAAGCCTGGAGTAGGCCATCTCTGCGGCTTGTTTGACCCCCTGATCAGGGTCGGACTTGGCCTTTTCAAGCGCGGCCATGGCGTCTTTCCCGCCGATAAGCCCGAGAATCTCAGCCGATCGCATCTTCAGTATGGGATCAACTTCTTTGATTGCTTTGAGCGCCACGGACAGCCCGTCTTTAACGCCCATTTTAGCCAGGGCTCCGGCAGCAGCTATATTTACGGACCTGTTTTCGTCTTTCAGCAAATTTTTAAACGATTCTATGCTTTGCTTATCCATAAAAACGCCGCCGAGCCTGATTGCCTCGGAGCGGACGGTAACATCGGTGTCATTCATGGCCTCGCGTATGGCGGGAAGGGAGGAAGCGTCTTCTATCCTTCCTATCGCGTTTAAGCAGGAACGGCGCATGCCGACATTGGCATCCTTAAGGCCTTCTATAAGCGCGCTGAGAGCCGCGGAATCCCTTATGGAGCCCAGCGCGTTTGCCGCGGCAAAACGCGTGCCGTCATGTTTGTCTTTCAGAGCTTTTATCAAATCAGAGACCGAAGAGCGGTCTCCTATGTAGCCGAGCGCTACGGCGGCGCTCTGCCTCGCGCTGTCCTGCGCGTCACCCGCGAGAACCCCGGCAATCTCTCTGACGGCGGAATTGGCCCTTAACAGGCCGAGAGAATCAAGCGCGGCTATTCTTACAAAAGTGTTTTCGTCTTTTAAAAGTTCTTTTAAGGGCTCAATGGCGGAGCTGTTCCTGATGCCGCCCAAAGCTTCCGCGGCCTGCCTGCGGACCGAGGCGTCTTTATTCTTTATTTTAGCGAGGTTGTCGCTCAAAGGGTCGGAGGCAACAGCCTGCTTAGCGGCCGGCTCTTCCGCCGGTTTGGCAAAGGAAAAGCTGACAAATGCAACGCTGAGCAAACAAACAGCTAATGAAATTTTTGTCATGGCCAAAGGCCTCCTTAACGCACGCTTACATCCCGCTTTCGTTTGGGTTATTTTACATTTTTTGGGAGTTCATGTCAAACCATAAATGGAGGGTGTCAGAAATGGAGTTCCACCGACTCGGAACCGAGCAGTTTTTCAATATCACGGAGGAATTTATCGCTTGATTTTACAAGCAGTTGTGTTTCAATGCAGTATTCTCCCTGCCCTACGGTGGATATTTCAAAAACTACGGGAGAAGATCCCGGATGGGTTGAAATAACCTTCTTTACATTGTCAAGCAGCTCGTCTTCCAGCGCCGTGGCGGTCATTTTTATATGGACATTGCCGGCAAAAGTCGGCAGCCACTGCTTTGCTTCGTCAAGCGACATGATTTCCTCGGCTAAAAGCTCGTTCTGCGAATCGCGTCCCGCGAGCCTGCCTTTAACCACCACTATATTATTGGGCACGATATATTTCGCCAGCCCGTTTTTATAAGATTTCGGAAAAACGACCACTTCAATTTCGCCGAAAAGGTCTTCCAGCTTAAACCTGGCGTACTGTTCCTTTTTTTCCTTGGTAACAAGCTTCTTGGCGCTTGAAATCATTCCGGCGACCCTTATCAGAGGCGAATGCCTCGGGTCATCGGCCGGCTTGGGAAGCTTGTCCAGCCTGTATTTTGAATACACCAGCAGATCATGTTTGTGCTGGGCAAGGGGATGCCCTGAAAGATAAAAGCCCAGCACCTCTTTTTCGTAAGAGAGCGTCATGTGCTCGGACCACGGCTCCACCTTTATTTCACCCTGGACAGAAGCTGAAATCTCACTCGGCGCGAATAACAGGCCCTGCCCTTTGGAAAAGTCCTGTTTATGGCTGTCGGCCCTGCCTATGGAACTTTCCAGTCCCGCCATAAGCTCGGCTCTGAGCGCGCAGCGGTTCCCGCCGAAACAGTCGCAGGCGCCCGCTTTAATAAGCGATTCCAAAACTTTTTTGTTGGCTGCCCGAAGGTCTATTCTGCCTATAAAATCTTCCCAGTTCTTAAAACCGGAACCGTTTTTCCTGGCCTCAACTATGGTTTCCGCCGATCCGGCACCGACATTTTTTATGGCCAGAAGGCCGAACCTTATTTTGCCGTCCTCAATACAGAATTTACCTCCGGATTTCGCAATATCGGGAGGCAGAACCTCTATGCCGGACGACTCGGATTCCTGCAGGTATCCGACCAGCTTGCTTTCCTCGTTTTCCTTGCCGGTCACGGAGTGGCCTATTTCGGAGTTCATCAGGGCCGTCATGTACCGCAAAGGAAAATTAGCCTTAAGATATGCCGTCTGGTAGGCAAGCATGCCGTAGGCGGCCGCGTGGGATTTGTTAAAGCCGTAGCCTCCGAAATGAACTATCTGCTCAAACATTTTTTCGGCTGTTTTTTTCTCTACACCTTTACCCTTGGCTCCCTGAATAAAGTTTTCCCTCTGTTTCTCTATCTCCTCGGGGATCTTTTTACCCATGGCTCTTCGCAGAGAATCGGCCTGGCCCGCGGTAAAACCCGCGAGATCGGTGGCTATGCGCATAACCTGTTCCTGGTAAACTATTACGCCGTAAGTGTCTTTAAGTATCGGTTCAAGTATGGGGTGCTCGTAACGGACTTTCACCTTGCCGTGTTTTCTTGCCACAAAATCGTCTATCATGCCGGAACCCATGGGGCCGGGCCGGTAAAGAGAAATTAAAGCGATAATGTCTTCAATATTCGTAGGGACGAGTTTTCTCAGCAGGTCCCTCATGCCCCGCGATTCCAGCTGAAACACCCCAAGAGTCCTGGCTTCCTTAAAAAGGTCAAAGGTTTTTTTGTCGTCAATTTTTATGGCGGGAAGTGAAAAATCCGGCTGAATTTCAGCCTTTACCAGGTCCACCGTGTCTTCTATTACCGTCAGAGTTTTCAAACCGAGGAAGTCCACCTTCAGAAGGCCCAGTTTGGGAAGCATATTGCCGTCGTACTGGGTTGTTACCACATCGCGGCTGCCCACGGCAAGAGGAGAATACTTTGTAATCTCCTCGTTTGCTATAACCATGCCGGCCGCGTGTACCCCGGTGTGGCGTTTTAAACCCTCAAGTTTCTGGGAGGTCGCAAGAAGCCTGCCGACCCGGTCGTCTGATTTCGCGAGGTTTTTAAGCTCCGGCACGGACTGCAAAGCCCCGTAGATATTGCTGCCGAAAGGAACCATCTTTGCTATCCTGTCGGATTCGCTGACAGGGAACCCCATGACTCTTGCGACATCTCTTATCACAAGCCTCGCCTGCATGGAGCCGAAAGTAATTATCTGGGCGCAGTTATTGTGGCCGTATTTGTTCCTTACATATTCAATGACGCGGTCTCTGCCGGAATCCGCGAAATCTATGTCAAGGTCCGGCATGGTGCGGCGGTCGGGGTTTAAAAATCGCTCAAAAAGAAGCCCGTAATGCAGGGGACAGATATCGGTTATGCCCAGGGTATAGGCCACGATAGAACCGGCACCCGAACCTCTCCCGGGGCCCACAGGAATTTTATTTGATTTGGCGTAGTGTATGAAATCCCAGACTATCAGGAAATAGGCCGCGAAACCCATCTTATTTATAATTGAAAGTTCATGAACCAGCCTTTTCTCGTGGACCTCCGTAACGGTTCCGTATCTTTTCTTGAGGCCTTCGCGGCAGAGTTTCTCAAGGTACGATTCGGCACTCTCGCCTTTTGGAACCGGATAATTGGGCAGAAGGAGTTTATCAAAAGTCAGGTCCAGGTTCACTTTTTCGGCGATCTCAACGGTATTTCTGGTCGCCTGCGGGGCATAGTCAAAAAGCTTTATCATTTCGTGCGGCGGTTTGTAGTAGAACTGGTCGGAAGAAAAGCGCATCCTGTCTGGCTCGTCTAAAGTCTTACCCGTGCCGATGCAGAGCAGAACATCGTGGTCAAAGGCATCCTCTCTTTTCAGAAAATGGCAGTCATTTGTCGCGGCAAGGCCCAGCCCCATTTTTTTGGAGAGCTCCATCAGATGAGGTATTACCTTTTTCTGTTCTTCAAGCCCGTTGTCCATTATCTCAATGTAGTATGAATCCTTTCCGAAAATATCCCTGTATTCGCCGGCGACGCTTTCCGCCTCTTTTATTTTATCCTTGAGGTAATGGTTGGCCACCTCGCCCTGCAGACAGCCTGAAAGCGCTATAAGTCCCTTGGAATGTTTTTTTATGAGTTCCTTGTCCACCCTGGGCTTGTAATAAAAACCTTCCAGAAACCCGGCGCTCACCAGCGCAAGCAGGTTCTGGTATCCTTCAAAATCTTTCGCCAGAAGCGTGAGATGGTAATAGACCTGGGAGTTTCTCTCAACTTTTTTGTCAAACCGCGAGCCGGGAGCGACATAAACCTCGCAGCCGATTATAGGCTTTATCCCGATTTCTTTACAGCCCATATAAAATTCCATGGCGCCGTACATGTTGCCATGGTCGGTAATAGCGAGGGCCGGCATATTATACTGGCGCGCGATAGTATTGAGCAGTTCGGCGGGTTTTCCCCGGTCGTCTAAAATGCGGCAGGCGCCGTCAAGGAGGGAATATTCCGTGTGATTATGCAAATGAATGAAATCAGAATGAGATAAATCTTTATGGGGTGTCATATTATTTTCTTGCTCTGGGCTAATGATTCAACAGGTTGTCTCGGATTGGCTTCCGGTAGGTTTATTATATTTTGTTTTGCGCGCGAGGTCAAGCGCTGCCTTTTTTAGCAACAACAACCCTGCCCCTGCCGGCGCGCTTCGCGCTATAGAGCGCCTTGTCCGCCGCTACAAGCAGTTCGTGGGCCGTATCGCCGTGCTTAGGGAAGACGGCAACACCCGCCGAGATTCCTATCAGCTTGCCCGGGCTTTCCCCAATTTTAAAATCCATGTTTTTTATGTCTGAGGCGACAAATTCCGCAAAACGAAGCGAAGCGTCCCGCGAAGCCTCGGGAAGTATTATTATAAACTCGTCGCCGCCGTACCGGCAGGCGACATCGCTGCCTCTTATCTTTTTTAGCACGAAATCGCCGACCTTGCGGAGAATATTGTCTCCCGCCTCATGGCCCAGCGTATCGTTGTACTCCTTGAAATGGTCCAGATCAAACATCAGTATCCCGAGAGACGCCTTATTTCTTTTAGCGCGCTGAATCTCAAGCTCAAGCGATTGCTCCATGAAACGCCTGTTGAAAAGCCCCGTAAGCGAGTCCTTTATGGAATATTCCTGAAGCTTTTCCATCAGTTTGAGCCTTGAAAGCGAAACGCCGAGCCTTTCAGAAAACCTCAGTATGGAGCTGCTTCTGGACTCTTCGCTTCCCCAGACATCAAAACTGTTCTCTTTAAGAGCGGAGAAATTTACGACCCCGATTATGTCGTTCTCGGAACCCAGCGGCACGCAGAGATACGCGCCTTTTTCATCCCCCATATGCTTACAGCGCAGGCCCTTCGCCTCGTCAGTCGCGAAATAATGCTTTGCGAATTTCAAAGCGCAGCAGTCGTCATTGATCATGATATTGGAGCTCGGTTTTCTTCCTCCCCAGGAAACCACGGCCTCAAGGAAGGTTTTTGAAGGATTGTACAAATACAGAACTCCCGCCAATTGCGGATAGAGCCTGTGAGCGAACTGTGCTATGACGGGGTAGGCGTCATTGAAACTCATACAGGACTGCAGTATCTCCACCATCTGCCTTAAAACATCCAGCTCTTTGTTGTTTCTCTCCAGCTCTTTGGTCCAGTAAAGCAACAGCTCGTTGGACCTGCTCAGTTCGGAGGTACGAACCATAACTTTGGTTTCAAGGTCTTCCTTGGCCCTGCCGAGTTCTTCCTGCGCTCTTCTGTGCTCTTCAAGCTCCTTCTGCAGTTTTTTATTTACTTCACTCAGTTCCTGCGTCCTCTCAAATATTTTCCGGGAAAGATTCGAGCTGTAAGAATCTATATATTCCTTATAACTTTTCAAGTCGCCGGCCATTTTCGCGAAAGAATTTACAAGCTTTCCCACTTCATCGTTTGAAGCACTCCTTAAGTTTACATTGTATTCACCTTTTGACACCGCGTTCGCGGCTTTACTTAACTGCTCTATTGGAATTGAGACAGAGAGAGCGAACAGATAAATCGCCAATAATCCCAATATCGCGGTAAAGGCAAAAATCATAACGGTTTTCTTTAGCATTTCGTTCACAGGTTTTATCACTGCGCTCATCGGCTGCCTTAGAATCATAACCCAGTCATTACCTTTGAAATCCTCATAACCGGGCTCGGCATAAAAGACATACAGATAATTATCATTTATTCCGCTGCCGTGTCTTTTGCCCTTTCTAATTTGAGCGTTAACCAGGTTCCAGGCGGGCGCTGTTTTGTCAAGCACCAGGCTTTCATCATAATTTGAAAATATCACAAGCCCGTCTTTATTAGCCAGGTCAACTTTAGCTCCGAGAGCCTTGTCTCCTTCCAAAAACCTCGCGGAGATTAATTCGTGCAAAACACCCAGCATCATTCTGGCGATCAGGAAACCCTGTTTTTCACCGTCAACATCCCTGACATATTTAACAAAATACAGCGCCTCTTTATCTCCGTAATCAAGAATATCGGCACCCATGATAAACCTGCTGTCGCCTTCAAGAGGCGAGAAGCGCTTACTGAAACGGAACCGTTCGCCGATATATTTACCCGTGGTGCTTGCCACCTTTATGTCGTCGGAATCAAAATAATCAAGTGACTTGTAGGCCGGATAAATGGACCTGAAGTCCCTGAATATTTTTCCTATCACCGCGCCGTTATAGACACCCGACAGGGAAGCGGAAAGCATCTCCATATCAAGCATTCGTTCATAAAACAACTGGTCAATATCAATAAAAACATGAAAAGCCGACTTCCTCAGGCTGGCCGCCGCGTTCTCTTCCAGCGTTTTCCGGACCATAGAATAACTGACTAATATGGCGACAGAATATATCGCTAATAAAACAGAGAAGAACAAGAGGGTTAATTTGACTGAGAATTTCATTTGTCAGCGCCCCATAAAAAAATAAACAAAAAAAACCGCGCCTCTGTTCGCGCGGTTATGGTTTCGGAATTTTTTATCATATAAGCCTCCGGCACCGCTATGGCAATGCGGTCCCGAGAAAACTGCTTTTATTGCAAAGTTTTTTTATAAAGCATGAGCCTGTAAGACTTAAACCTGGCAAAATTATCGGCGTTTCTTTCGCCGCTGAAATACTTCTTATTAATCTTGGCTATTTTCTTCTTGAACTTCCATAGCAGTATCCCGTAAAGGAAGGGATGCCGTGAATGGATAAAATCAAAAAGCATGTTCCATATCGGGTGGCCGACCTGTTTTAGCATATCATCAATAAGGGCGAGGTTCGGGGCCGTCTGCTTCGTTATATCGGTATCTTTCTGGAGCTGGAAAGGGTATTTTACCACCGTGGAATAGAATTCCTTCAGGTCATGGCCGCCGCCGAGCGCGCTTTCCCCCACGGCATCCGTTTTAAAGAAATCACAGATCAGCATGTAACCGCCGGGTTTTAAAAACTTGACCGTCTGCTGCATGGCGTTGGCCAGGTGTATATACTGGAAGCTTTCGCTGAAAATTACAATATCGTATTTTTTATCAGTCTCAACCTGTTCGTAGGTGCTCTCAAAGAATTCGCACTTATTATCAACAAGTTTTTTTGCTTCATTGGTAAGAATGGAACTGGGAGATACGCAGTCAACGCTGTAGCCTTTGGCGATCAGCCTGCTGGCGAGAGATCCAGCACCGCAACCGACATCCAGCACCGATTTTACTTCGGGCGGTATAGCCGACAAAATAAGCCCGGAGTGATTCTCCTGCGCTATGGTTATGTTAGATATATCTACTTTAAGCCCGTCCGGCCAGTAACCGTAATGCAGGTCGTTAGTCTTAAAAAAGTACTTGCCGAATATTATGGCCGAGGCCAGCCCGACTTCCTTTGAATCTATTTTTTTAATTTTATTCATTTTAGTGCTGACAGTCTACATTATTTTTACGGCTTTTTCAACATATGCCGCCCCCTCATGCCGCAGCCCTCGCTGACCCCGAATTTTTCCGCTATCAGCACCGACGACGGCTTTACGGTAAACTCGCCGTATTTTTTATTTAATTCATATATTTGTTCGGAAAGAACCCTGCTTTTATTTATGTCATCCAGCAGAAACTGCTGGCCGTCATCGCGCGACAGGCCGCTTACCCGGATACCAACAAGCCGGACCGGGCCGGACAGGGGGAGCGCGGCAGCCAGTATATTTTTTGCGGCGCCGTATATCTCCTCGGGTGTTTTTACGCCATTTTTTAATATATTCTGTTTTGAAAATGTCCGAAAATCCCCGTAGCGTATAACTATGGAAACCGTGCCTCCCGTAAGGCCGTAGCGCCTTAGCCTCTCGCCGGTTTTCTGCGAGAGCATCATAAGGTAAGACCTGACTACCGACATATCCCTGGTGTCGCGGGGCAGGGTGTGAGAGTGTCCCACGGATTTTATCTGGTCGTTCTCGGAATATTTTTTTACTCCCGCGTAGTCAAGCCCCAAACCGACATTTTTAAGGTAACTGCCCATGACGCCGAAATGAAACCTCAGGAAATCTTCGGAAGCGGCGCCGAGGCGCCCTGCCGTATAAATGCCCAGAAGCCTGAGTTTTGCCGATGTCTTGCGGCCCACGCCCACCCCCTGCAGCTCCTCCACGGGCAGGTTTTCAAGAAAGGCAGCCGCGGAACCGCTTTTTATCTCCACGAGCCCGTCCGGCTTCTCAAGTTTACTGGCCAGTTTTGCTATAACCTTGTTGGGCCCGATGCCCGCCGAGCACAGAAGGCCGAGCTCATTTTTAATGCGGCCTTTCATTTTTTTCGCCACATCTTTAGCACTGACACCTTTTGAGCAGAGGTGCGTGATGTCCATAAAACACTCGTCTATGGAAAAAGGCTCCACCTGATCGGAAAAATCCAGCAGTATTTTATGTATCTTTAGAGAGGTGTCCACATACTTATCCATATTGCCGCAAACGGCTATAACCTGAGGGCAGAGCGCCCTGGCTTCGTAAAGCGACATCGCGGTTTTAACGCCGAATTTTCTCGCTTCGTAAGAAGCGGTAGTCACAACCGTGCGGCCCTCGCCGCAGACGACTATCGGCTTGCCGCGGAGCAGGGGATTGGAAACCTGTTCAACGGAGGCGAAATACGCGTTCATGTCTATAAGCACTATGGATTTTTCCATACAGGTTAAAGGACGGAGGTTTTCTCAAGCCGCCAGACAAGAGAGTTCTTGTCCAGGGAAAGCTCAAAGGAGGTGGCACCGTCTGAGACCGCGAAACAGGCCAGGTCTTTTTCGCCGGCCCTTGAGTTCCAGATATAGGAAACTTCTTTTATCTCGTATTTTCTGTTCTTCCAGACGAACCACCGGGGGTTTACGGAATTTTTCTTAAACACGGCGGCGACATCTATTATCTCGTTTATATCAACTGTTTCCATAAAGACGCTCCGGACTCACTGGATTTTTCTTGAAAGGTGCACCACTTTTCCGAGGATTATAATAACAGGGGCCCGTATAGGCTTGTATTTAGGGTTTGTGGACTCAAGAAAAATATGGCCGTCTTTTTTCCTGAACCTTTTTACGGCGCCTTCGCCGTCCACCATGGCCACGACTATGTCTCCGTCGTCCGCGACGGGCTGTTTTCTTACAATGAGCGTATCGTTTTCAAATATGCCGGAACCCGTCATGCTGTCGCCGCGGACTTTAAGGGCAAAATGCTCTCCCCCGCTTAAAATGCCGCTTTCCACATAAACATGGCCCTCGGCCGATTCCCCGGGACTGTCGGGGATACCCGCCATTACCCTGCCCAGAACCGGCACGGCGGAAAGAGGCCTTCTGCCGGCTATATCTATGCCCCGCGATAAACCGGGCGTGTGGCGCAGGTACCCCTTTCTTACAAGGGCCCGCAGGTGTTTCTGGGCCGGGCCTATGGTTATGCCGAAATGGGAAGAAACCTCTCTGACTGTGGGCGCGTGGCCGAACTCGTCAAAGTGCGATTTTATGTAATCCAGTATGCTTTTTTGCCTCGCGGTTATATATTTCATATAAAATACATTGAATTATCGGCAGAATGAAACTCCGCACCCACAAGGGGTGCGGTATCTTAGCTATGCTTAATTTCAGGTGCAAACTTATACTTTCCACAACAGTCAACTACGTCTCCTCCGCACCTCAAGAGGTGCGGTATCCGACAGAGGAATAGAGAAATGAATATAGCATACATTTGTATCCCTGTCAAGGCATCCCAAGAAACCTACCCCACCCGCCCCATCTGAGTGTCCAGAGCCTGACGGTAAAGATTTCCATAGACATGTAAAGTCACCCTGAACCAAGTGAAGGGGCCCGTCTTTCATCCAACGACGAGATTCTTCTCTCCCTGCGGGAGATCAGAAGGACCGCGCCGCCTTACCAGAGGCCGGGCACAAACAAACCGTAACGGCAAAATAAAAAAAACCGTGCCATAAAAAAACACGGTTTTATATATTTTTTCAGTCTAAAACTACACTTTTGGCTCTACGGAGACCAGCTTTATGTCAAATATCAGCTCCTTGCCGGCCATCGGGTGGTTTAAATCCACTACTATATCGGTTTCCGAAACATCCATAATTGTCGCCGGCACGCTGCCGCCGTTCGGAAGATGAAGCGTCAGCACCATTCCGTTCTGCGGCTTCAGATTGTCAGGCAAAAGGTTCTTGCCGAATTTCCTGACAAGGCTCTCGTCTCTGGGGCCGTAAGCGTTTTCCGCGGCTATCGTTATTGTTTTCTGCTCATTTAAGCTCATATCTTCAACTGCCACTTCAAAACCCGCTATCAGCCTGCCGTCGCCTAACACAAACTCCAGAGGCTCACCTTCTTTTGACTTATCAAAAACAGTGCCGTCATTGAACCTGCCGGTGTACTCAACTTTAACTTTTGACCCTACGCTTACCGCCATAAAATTCCCCTTTTAAGATTTTATTAAATTCCTGGACTTTAACATTATGGTTTTTACGGCCGGATAGCTGGCCGCCGCTACAAACAATGAAACAACCATGCTTCCGGTCAAATAAATCATAGTTATGCTGCCTATTTCGCCGTAGAAATGGCCGTTCCTGACAGCCTCTATTATCATCTTTGAATCCCGCGAAAAAATAAGCCCGCCGGCAAGCGCGCTTAAACCCCAGAAAAACGGCGTTGTCAACGGGTTCATCACTATAAAGGAACCGGCTATAGCCGAGACATAATTAAGCCTGAAAACAGCGCAGAGGGCCACCGCCAGAACCGTGCCTGCCCCGAAAGTCGGGAACACGCCCAGGAAAGCCCCGACCGAAAAACCAAGCGCTACCTTGTGCGGGCTGTCGTTTGAATGAAGGAGCTTATGCCAGTAATTTTTTATTTTTTCTTTTAATAACATAATTTATTCAAGTGCAGCGCCACCGGCCCTGCGCTTCATTTCAACTTTCTTTGCGCGCGCAAAGAAAGTAACAAAGAAACGCGCTCCCCGGTCCATTCGCAAAACTGTTTTCGGCAGGTTTGAACTCGTCCGTCGGCTTCGCCAGGACGGACTCAGACATGCAAACCTGAGACAACCCGAAAAAGTTTTAGCTCATAACCGGACCGAAAGGAGTTTTCATAAAACCGATTTAACTGCGCGGCAATAAGCGGAGAATTATATCTGAACTGATTCGGTAAGCACAGTCACGCGGCCTTTCTTTACTTCCAGCACTCCGCTTTTTATTTTAAAAACCCTGGCGCTGCCCGAGGCTTCGGCTACGGAAACAGTTCCGCGCCTGAGATGAGCCAAAAGATCCGCGTGTCCCGGGAGTATGCCGAGTTCGCCGTTCTCGGCGGGGCATACCAGGGACGACACGGCCCCGCTGAAAACTATTTTTTCCGGCGTAATGATTTCAAGCGTTAAAATGTTAGCCATTTTTATTGCATTTTTTTGCCGCGTTCAACGACTTCCTCTATGGTCCCAGCCATCATGAAAGCCTGCTCCGGAAGGCTGTCGTGTTTGCCCTCAAGTATTTCCTTAAAACCCCGTATGCTGTCTTTTAGCGCCACAAACCTGCCTTCCTGCCCCGTAAACTCCTTGGCGACCGAGAACGGCTGAGAAAGAAAGTTCTGTATTTTTCGGGCCCTGGCCACTATAGCCTTATCTTCTTCCGAAAGCTCGTCAACTCCGAGTATAGCGATAATATCCTGAAGATCTTTATAGCGCTGAAGTATCTTCTGGGTTCCGCGCGCCACATCGTAATGTTCCTGCCCGACAATGTTGGGGTCAAGTATGCGGCTGGTGGAGTCAAGCGGGTCAACCGCCGGATAAATACCTATCTGCACCATCTGACGGGAGAGCACTACCGACGCGTCCAGGTGAGTAAAGGTCGTGGCTACTCCGGGGTCCGTCAGGTCGTCAGCGGGGACATAGACGGCCTGAACGCTCGTAATGGAACCGTTTTTAGTGGAGGTGATACGCTCCTGCAAAAGCCCCATTTCGGTTCCGAGCGTAGGCTGATAACCCACGGCCGAAGGCAGCCTGCCCAGAAGAGCCGAAACCTCGGCGCCGGCAAGCACGAACCTGAAGACATTGTCCACGAACAACAGCACATCCTGATTTTCATTATCCCTGAAATATTCCGCCTGGGTAAGACCGGTAAGCGCCACTCTTAAACGCGCGCCCGGCGGCTCATTCATCTGCCCGTAAACAAGGACGGTTTTATCTAAAACCTTGGACTGCTTCATTTCAAGCCAGAGGTCGTTTCCCTCTCTGGTGCGCTCGCCCACTCCGGAAAATATGGAAACACCGCCGTGCTGTTTGGCGACATTGTGAATAAGCTCCATGATCACAACGGTTTTTCCCACGCCCGCGCCTCCGAAAAGGCCGACTTTACCGCCCTTCATAAAGGGCGTCAGAAGATCAATGGATTTTATGCCGGTTTCAAAAATCTGCGGCTCGGCCTGCTGGTCCGAAAACTCAGGCGGCTGTCTGTGAATCGGCAGGAATTTGTCAGTCTTGATCTCGCCGAGATAATCTATGGGCTCTCCCAGCACATTCATAATTCTTCCCAGGCACGCTTTGCCCACCGGGACAGTAATAGCCCCGCCGGTATCAATTACTTTCGTGCCGCGGCTTAACCCTTCGGTTGAACCAAGCGCTATGGTTCTTACGGTATTGTCGCCTAAATCCGAGACGACCTCCAGAACCACATTTATTTCCTCTTCATTTCCGCCGCGCTGTATTTTCTGGGATATCTTTAACGCGTTAAGGATCTCGGGCACTCTGGTTTCAAACCTGCAATCCACCACGGGCCCTATGACCTGGACTACTTTTCCCTCGTTCATTTTTTCCTCGCTTAAATATTATTTATATAGAATTTGAAACAAGCTCTGCCAGTTCACTGGTAATTTTTTCCTGACGCAGTTTGTTTGCCTGCAGAGTCAGCTGGCTTATAACTTCCTGGGCATTGTTCGTGGCGTTTTCCATAGACGACATCCTTGCCGCGTGCTCGGCGGCAGAAGAATCGGAAAGTATGCCGTAGAGCATAGCCTTTAAATAATAAGGTATCATCAGCTCCGTCATTTTAAGGTCGCCGGGCTCAAAAAGGCAGTTCGGAACCGCGGCCTTCGCGGGAATTTCAAAAGGCATAAGCCTTTTGATCACAACCGGCTGCTGAATAATATTTTTGAAAGTGGAATGCAGAACGAATACTTCCTTGATATTCTCGTACAAAAACAACTCCAGAAGCCTGCAGGCGATCTCCGAGGCATCGGCAAAACCCGGCGCGCCCGAAGAGTTTTGAAACTCATAATCCACCCTGATGCCCCTGTGAGCCATGACGCTTTTAATCTTTTTTCCGACCGCTACAATTTCTATCTTTTTGGAAGGGTTTTCAGCGATAAAATCAAAGGCTTTTCGGATGATGTTTGAGTTATAGCTTCCGCAAAGCCCGCGGTCCGATGTGACAACAACCAATACCGTCTTGCCCCTCTTTTTTTCTTCAAAAAGAGAGAATATGCTGGAAAGCTCCGGCTCCCGGGCTTTAAGCTCGCCGTAATTTGCCGCGAGCGTAGAAAGCAGAGAAGACATCCTCTCGGCAAAAGGCCTGGACGCGGACAGCCTCTCCCGGGCGTGCTTAAGCTTAATGGAAGAAACCATCTTCATGGCCTTGGTAATCTGCTGAATTGATTTGACTGTTTTTGTTTTACGCCTTAAGCCGCGAAGCGAAATCATTATTAAACTCTTTTATTGCCGCGTCTAAAGCCGCGGCCGTTTCATCGGAAATAGCCTTTGTCTGTTTTATTTCAGATACAAGATTGCCGTATTTTGAATCCATGAACTTGAGCAATTCGCCTTCGTACCGCAGGAGCGAATCAACGGGCAGTTCGTCCAAAAATCCGTTTACTCCGGCGTAGATTATTACAATCTGTTTTTCAACCGGCATCGGCTTATGCTGGCCCTGCTTTAATATTTCCGACATTCTTTCGCCGCGCGAAAGCTGCTGCTTGGTGGATTTGTCCAGGTCGCTTGAGAACTGAGCGAAAGCCGCAAGGGCGCTGTACTGGGCCAGGTCAATTCTCAGCTTTCCGGCTACCCGGCGCATGGCCTTTATCTGAGCAGAGCCTCCGACTCGGGAAACCGACAATCCCGCGTTAATGGCGGGCCTTATTCCCGAATAGAAAAGGTTGGATTCAAGGTATATCTGTCCGTCGGTAATGGATATTACATTCGTGGGAATATAAGCCGATATGTCGCCGGCCTGCGTTTCAATAATAGGCAGAGCCGTAAGAGATCCCCCGCCGTTCTTTTCGTTTAATTTACACGCTCTTTCCAGAAGCCTGGAATGCAGGTAAAAAACATCGCCCGGGTAGGCCTCTCTGCCCGGCGGGCGGCGCAGAAGCAGGGAAAGCTGCCTGTAAGCCTGGGCGTGCTTGCTTAGATCGTCGTAAATGCACAGGACATCCTGGCCCTTCCACATAAAATACTCGCCCATGGCGCAGCCTGAATAGGGAGCTATGTACTGCAGAGGAGCCGGATCGGAAGAAGTCGCATTTACCACGATGGTGTACTCCATGGCGCCGTTGTCTTCAAGAGTTTTAACCATTCTGGCGATAACCGACTGTTTCTGGCCTATGGCGACATATATGCAGATCGGCCGTTTTGCCTCGTTTTTCTGGTTAATTATGGCGTCAATGGCGAGCACCGATTTTCCGGTCTGCCTGTCGCCTATGATAAGCTCTCTCTGGCCGCGGCCTATCGGAATCATTGAATCAATGGCCTTCCAGCCGGTCTGTAGCGGTTCTCTCACCGGCTGTCTTTCAACCACATGAGGAGCTATAACTTCAATAAGCCTGTTATTTTTTGTCTTAATCGGGCCCTTGCCGTCAAGCGGAGCGCCCAGAGGGCTCACCACCCGCCCGAGAAGCTCCTCTCCGACGGGAACTTCCATAACCTTTCTGGTGCGCTTGACCTGGTCTCCCTCTTTAATCAGCTTGTCGGCACCAAAAAGCACGCAGCTCACGGTCTCATTTTCCAGATTCATAACCATGCCGAAAAGCCCGTTGGGAAACTCAAGCAGTTCGCCCATCAATACATCGTCTAACCCCTGCAGAAGCGCCACGCCGTCTCCGACGCGCAGGACATAGCCGACCTCGCTGAGTTCTATTTTGGACTCGTATTTCTCAAGCTGCTGCCTGATAAGGCCCACCACTTCTTCTCTCTGGATCGTCATTTTAATTCCTCTGTGATCTCATTTCTTATTATCTTCAGTTGCCTGCTAAGGCTCGCGTCAATCACTTTATCTTCGTACTTTATCAAAAGCCCGGCCAGAAGGCTCCCGTCTACCTCGTAGGAGGCCTCGGGTTTTCTTCCAAACATCTTTTTAAGCTTACTCTCAAGCAGAGAGCGGGACGGCTCGTCAAGCGGGTGAGCCGAGAATACGCGCACCGGCGCTCTTCCTTTCGCGCTGTCTAAGACCTTTTTGTATTCGGCGGCTATAGAGGGCAGAAGGCCAAACGCCTTTCTTCTCACGCATAGATCCAGAAAATTCTTAAAAAGCCGGCTTCCGTGAAACGCCCTGGCAACCAGCTCGGTCTTTTCGCTTACCGCAAAAGCCGGGCAAAGCAAAAAATCCCTGAGCTTATCCAGGCCCGCGACACTGCTCGCGGCTTCATGCAGTTCAACGCACATCTGATTTTCTATTTTATGCTCGCAGGCTACTGCAAAAAGCGCCCGGGCAAAATCTCTGGCAGATCCAAAAGCCATGCTCTATATCCTTATCAGTTAACCGGATGCTTGTCAATATTATCAAGAACATCCTTTAAGACTTTTTCCTGCACGCCCTTATCTATGGTTTTTTCTATCAGTTTTTTTGATATCTCAACGGCGAGGCCCGCCACTTCCCCGCGCAGTTCCTTGACCAGCCTTTCTTTCTCAATTACAAGCTCTTTTCTCGCGCCGGAAGCTATTTTACCGGCCTCCTCTTTGGCGGTTCTTATAATCTCGTCGCGCTCTTTCTGGGCGTCTTTGACGGCCTGGGAGAATATGCTCTGCGACTCTTCCCTGATAGCTCCGAGCTGGATCTCGTAATCCTTTTTGAGCACCTCGGCCTGCTGGCGCTCCTCTTTGGATTTTTCAATATTTTCCCTTACGATATCCTCTCTGCGGCGCATCATGGAGACAAGCGGCCCCCAGGCTATTTTCCACACGATATAGAGAGCCACAAGAAAAGTCAGTATCTGGGCTATAAGTATTGGCAGGTTTATGTCAATCATTCAGATTCTCCGCTGCTTAATTATTGCAGGTACTTTATAAACGGATTGGCGAACAAAAGTATTATGTTAATGAAAAGCGCGAAAAGCGCCAGAGACTCAATGAACGCGAGCCCAAGAAGCATGGTTATCTGAATCTTGTCGCTGGCCTCGGGCTGTCTTGCTATGCCTTCCAACCCGCCCTTAATGGCTATCCCCTGGCCCAGTCCGCAGACGGCGGTGGTAAACGCGAAACCTACGGCTATCGCGGCGGTCGCCCACACAAAATAGGGAATGGAAGCGAGGTTCTTTACGCCCTCGGCTACAACGCCTTCACCCTCGGCGGCAAACAAAACAGCGGTACAAAACATCGGCACTGCGAAACTGACCAGACGGCTTAACTTTCTTTTCATAACAGTTCTCCTTTTGTTTTGAGTCAATTGAAAAAGCCTGTTTCAGGCCGTCTTTGCGAGGAGTGAAACGACGAAGCAATCTCGTCGTTCCCGACGGAAAAGCGAGATTGCTTCTCTCCCTGCGGGAGATCGCAATGACAGGGCCTTGTTAAGGGTTTTTCAACTGACTCATTTTATTGTTTCTGTTCATACGCGTCCTAAATGGACAGCACGGTTGGACGAAAACCGCATTATGAGACTTAAAACCACTAACCAAATTGTCATCCCCGAATGGTTCTGTCGGGGATCCAGAACGACGACATTTATGAATGCCTTTTTGAAATGGATACCCGACTGTGGCCTCGGGTATGACCTTTAAAGACTCAATTTAGACAGCCATGATTTCTGTTCCTGTCTTTAATGCCCTTCTTTTACCGCTCCGGCCACATAAATAATAGATAGAGCCGCGAAAATAAACGCCTGGACAAAGCTCACCAGAACGCCCAGAAGAATTATAAGGGGCCTTAGGAAAAATACCGCGACCGACAAGCCTTTTTCTATAAGCGTGGGGCCGAGAAAAAACGCGAGAAACAAACTCGCGAGTATGCCCAGGAGCACTTCCTTGGCGAAAATGTTGCAAAACAGGCGGAGCGAAAGCGAAATAACACGGGCGAAGTGGCTTATAATCTCAACGAAAAACATAAGCACATTAATTGGTGTCAGATACCACGGCAGCCTTGGCCCGAAAAAATGAAGCAGGTATTTTGCCCCGTGTTTTTTCACTCCCTGGTACTGGTAGTAAGTAAAAGAAATTATGGCAAGGCCGAGAGTTATGTTGATATTGGCGGTGGGAGACGAAAAACCCGGCACCAGGCCTATAAAATTACCCACCAGCACAAACACAAACACTCCAAGAAAAAGCGGGTAGTAGCGCGGCGCTTCAGGCCCTATCGCGCTGTCGGCCGAGTTAAATATAAAAGAAAAGATAAGCTCAAAAAAACCGCTTATCCCGCGCGGGATCATGGACATCTTAAGCCGCATGTACAGGGAAACGGATATTATTATCCCCCAGGTTAACAGCATCATCAGCACGGGAGAAGGGATATTCAGGATATGGTATTCTACGGCTTCCGGGACTATTGACATTTTTTCGCTCTTAAAACCTCGGAGATAAAAATTATTATTGAGGCCAGAAGGCCGGTTATAAGCCCCAGCCATTCAATACCAAGATATTTTACAAAAATAAAAACGAGTATTGCCAAAACAGCGAATTTTATTATTGTCCGGACGAAATAACCGGCCAGACTTTTAAAAACCCGGTTTTTCTCTCCGGCGGCCGGCGCGGATTTAAAAATCGCGCTTACCGATGACTGCAAAAACATAAAATTGGCCGTGCCGAGTATTATCCCCAGCAGAAAGCCCGGCAGAAGAGCCGAGGTCCTGGTAAACAGTGAAAGAACCGCGGCGGCGGCCATGACCACTAATGTTCTGATTAAAAGGCTGCCTCGCGGATTCATTTGTTTTTACGCGTTACTTCCTTATAGATTGACCAGAAGCCCGCGGCTACGCCCACAAAAAGCATTACCAGAGTAAATACGGGGGAGGTCTTAAGCCATTTGTCCAGATAAAAACCTGAGAAAAAACCTATAGCCACACAGGCCACCAGCACTATGCCAAGGGAGCTGGCCGAGTAGATGTCAAAATACTTGTTTTTATTGTCCATGCGGCACCTCTTTGCGCCAGGACTATTTTAGCAAAGATTTAAGGGTATTAATCAGTCCGTTCAGAGAGTTTTCCGCTTCGGCGCTTAACGCCTCGCCAAATTCAAGATTGCGCGGCTGCATCAGAAGAAAATAAACTTTACATTCGGCCCTCTCCTCAAGCATCAGAGCCAGGCTCCGCAGAGACATGCGGTGCGAAAGCGGACCTTCAGGAGCGATATCGGCCGTATCAAAAAAACGCAAGGCGCCCGGCTTGACATCCAGATGAGCGCTGTCGCAAACGAGTACTGCAGAGGGTTTTGTTTTTACTATGGGCTTGATGTAGCTTTCCGGAAGCGTAGACCCCCAAATAAAGCTGACTTGCGGCAGGCTCAGGCCTTTGAAAGCGTTTATTAAATGAAAAGGCCAGGCATCGTCCCCCCTTAACTCCGATCCAACTCCAAGGATAACAAGGGGCCTATGTCCGGCTATTTCTTTTAGCTTATTATTAAGTTCAGCCGCGTCGTTATTCATCGCAGCGCCAATTATTACTTGGGCTGCTGCGGCGCGCCTTTCTTATATTCTTTAAGAACCGATTTATCTATGCACGCGAGCTCATAATCATGGGTCATGGTTATGCTCTTGCGGGGGCAGGACTCGGCGCACTGGCCGCAGTAAATGCATCTATCAAGGTAAAAAGTGCAGGCGAATGTTTTCTCAGCGAGTTTCTCTATTTTTACCGCTTCCGAAGGGCAATCTCTGACGCACATCATGCAGCCAATGCAGGTTGAAGGCTCAAATACGGGCTTTCCGCGGACCGCGTAGGGTATCGCCATTCTCTCCGCGGGATAAAGCACCGTTACGGGCTTTCTCAAGAGATTTTTTACGAGTTCACGCCATATCGCACCGGGGCGCATCATAGTATTCCTCCCATATGCAATAGTACGACCAGAAGAATTCCAAGAAGGCTCAGAGGAGCAAGCACCATCCAGCCGAAATCAATCATCTGGTTAATCTTGATTCGCGCTACCGCTGTTTTTATGTAAGCGAGTATAAACAGGACAAATATTGTTTTTACAAGGTATGAAACTATCGCCAGAGCGCCGCTGAAAGGATAAACGCCTCCGAGAAAAACCGCGACCAGCAGAGAAACTCCGACTATCATTTCCATGTCAAGAGAGAGGCGGAAAATGCCGAAGAGCCTGCCGGAATATTCAGTAAAGGGGCCGGCCACGATTTCGGTTTCGGCGTCCGCGATGTCAAAAGGTTTTCTCTCAAGCTTGCCCTGAAGGGCTATTATGCCGACCATAAACGCCACGGCTACGGGCAAAATATAAATAGGGTGAGCGACTATCATGCCGGGAAGGCCTTTGGAGATCTCGTTGATATTCCAGGTTCCGAGCATCAAAGCCGGAGTCAAAAGTGAAAGAAAATACGGCACTTCATATGAAAACAGCTGGCTTAAGCAGCGGATACCGCCGATTATGCTGTAAGGCGTAGCCGAAACCCATCCCGAGAGTGAAAGCACAAGTGTCGGAATAGTCAGCAGGTACGCAACTATCACCAAATCTCCGTCTATTGAGGTTATCGGGCTGTCCATTATGGGAAGGAAAAGAAAAGATGTGGCCACGGCCGCGAAAGCGAAATAAGGCAGAATTCTGAAAAGCACCGGATCCACGCTTTTGGGTATGATTGTTTCTTTTGAAAAAAGCTTCACTATGTCCGCCAGAGGCTGGATAAACCTCGGGCCTACGCGGTTCTGCATGCGGGCGTAGAGTTTTCTGTCAAGCCACTGCGCGAACATCGCGTAGGCGAACAGGAAAACAAGTCCCGGAAAAACAAGAATTTTTGCAAGTTCAATTACCATAATCAATCCTTATGAGGCTAAAGACAGTCCTGCGCCAGAAACAGCTTTCCGGACGGCATACCGTCAGCCTTATTTTAGAGGTTTACTTATAAGACTGCGTTTTCTAAGCTCCGCCCAGTCTATCTCTTCCGTTTTGGGCGAACCGTCCTGCTTTAAAATAACCGAGGTGCGGTCGGTGCATGAAAGGCACGGGTCAATCGCCGCCACGATAATGGGAATATCCGCGACCGTCTGATTTAACAAAGTGTGCCTTACCGAGGCCAGATTGGCAAGCGTGGGGGCTCTCACTTTAATTCTATCCGGTTTTTCGGTGCCGTTCGCGCGGGCATAGAGCACAGCTTCACCTCTGGGGGCTTCGTAACGCGAGAAAGCTTCGCCAGGCTGTACTTTTCTGGGGACTTTCGCTGTTATCGGCCCTGAAGGCAGGTGTTCTATGGCGTAACGGACAATATTTATAGCTTCAAGGGTTTCGCCGACTCTGACAATGGTGCGGCCGAGCACATCGCCCCTGTCGGAAGTAATAACATTAAACGGAATCTCGCCGTAAGCGGCATAGGGCAGGTCGCGCCTGACATCAATATCCACTCCCGATCCTCTCGCGGTCGGGCCAACGGCGCAGTGAGACAACGCGACTTCCTTAGGCAGATAACCTACTCCGGCGACGCGGCCTATGAAAGTGGTTTCTTTCGTGGCGACATCGGCGAAATATTTGGTCTGTTCTTCAAGAACCTTAAGACCCTTGATCGTCTGGTCAATCTCTTCTTTGGAAAGGTCCTTGCGGACTCCGCCGATGGTGTTAAAGCTGTAATTTACCCTGTTGCCGGTAATAATCTCAAGCAGGTCCTGGACAATTTCCCTGTCGCGCCAGGAAAGCATGAACAAGGTATCAAAACCGATCTCGTGGCCGGCGACTCCGAGCCACAGCAGGTGGCTGTGAATTCTCTCAAGCTCGCCTACTATTACTCTTAAATATTTCGCCCTCTGAGGGATTTCAACTTTAAGTATATCTTCGGTTGCCTGCGCGAAATTCGTGGAATGCACGAACGAGCATATTCCGCAGATGCGCTCAACCATATAAAGGTCCTGCAGATAGGTTCTCTCTTCGCAGGCCTTTTCAATTCCGCGGTGATTGTAACCCAGACGGATATCCGCGTCTACGATTTTCTCGCCTTCAAGCGTGAATTTAAAATGTGTCGGTTCCTTAAGAAGCGGGTGCTGAGGCCCGATGGGCAATATCATCCTTTCGCTCATTTGTGCGCCTCCTTGGAAACATGGTAATCTTTTCTCAAAGGATATACCCCCTCCGGCCACTGCTCCGGAAGTATCATCCTTCTGCCGTCCACTATATCGTCAAATTTTATGCCGAGCAAATCCTGAATTTCGCGTTCGTAAAGCACCGCGCCCACAAGTATGGGCGTTATGGAAGGGATCTTCGCTTCGGAAAGCGGAGTAGCGACACGGACATTCACCGCTCCGTCCGTTGTGAAAAAGTGATAAAGCACATTGAGTTTATCGCCGTCCTGATAGCCGGTCATGGTAGAAAGCAGTTTGAATTTGCCCGCATCCATCAGTTCCGAAACCCATTTGCGTATTTCTTTAGGAGAAACTTCTATCCACTGGGAATTAGCCATTTTTTGCTCCTGGTTTAACCTTTCTTTAAACTGCCTAAAAGCTTGTACACGCCGTCTATTATGGCATCGGGCCTTGGAGGGCAGCCCGGAATATATGCCGAAACAGGCAGAACATCGTCTATGCCGCCGAGAGAATTATAGCAACCCTTGAAAACTCCGCCGGAAGCGGCGCAGGCGCCGACAGCCACAACGAATTTCGGATTCGGCATCTGGTCGTATATTCTTTTGAGCCTGCTTTTTATCTGCTCATTCACGGGCCCTGTCACCACAAGCACATCTGCGTGCCTGGGGGTTCCCTTAAGCAGAATGCCAAAGCGCTCCACATCAAAAAGAGGAGTAAGCGCGGCCAAAACCTCAATATCACAGCCGTTACAGCCACCCGCGTTGAAATGAATTATCCACGGAGAACTTATGCGCGACCAGTTGGCGAGCTTGGTCATCATGGATTTTTTTGTCTTTTTTGGCGGTTTTTCAGGAATTACGATATCAACCATTTTTTTACCCCGTTATATATTTTTTACAATAGATTCCCAGTCTTACCTAAGCACGAGAAGCAGAAGCGTGAAACTTACTATGCCGGCGTAAATCAAGCCGAGCGCCGCCGCTCCGGCAGGCAGAAGGCCCAGTATCAGAGCCAGAACATGCAGCACCGTAAAAAACAGCGCTATCGGGTAAAACAGCTTGTAGCCGGGAAAGCTTTTTTTTCCCTCTATATCCTCTCCTCCGGCGTAAGAAGTTTCGGATTCAGGGTTGCCTCCGGACTTGGGAGCGAACTTGGTGGCTCCGTATCCGAAAAGAAACGCAAGGGCCAGAAAAAGGATAAACGCGAACGGCGGAATTAAACTGAACATTTTAAACCTCTTGACTGAATTATTTATATATCAAGTAAAACTAAAATCCGCCCTGAAGCATTGAAACAGCCTGCGCGGCCCAGCTGCGGACCGGGTCGGGCATTACGCCGAGATAAATCGTCACAAGCGCGAGAACGACCAGCATTGAAGACATCATAAACGGAACTTCTTTCGCCTTGGTGGAGGCGGCCGTCGTATCCTTTGAGTACAGCGCCCCTACGGCCGGAAGATAATAACCAAGCGAAAGAACCGAGTTAAATATCGCTATAAGGGAAACAGCCCAGCCGACCGTGGTCGCGGCCTGAATACCTGATTTATAAATAAGCAGTTTGCTCATAAAGCCCGAGAAAGGAGGAACGCCGGCCAGCGAGAGAACCGCAATGGTGAAAGCAAGCCCTGTCACCGGCATTTTCCAGGCCACGCCGTGCATGTCTTCAATCTTGCCGCTGCCTATCCTATGGATTATGGCGCCGGCGCAAAGGAAGGCCAGCCCCTTCATGAAGGCATGAGTAATTATATGAAATATTCCGCCTGTTGTGCCTGCGGCAATGCCGTAATGGATACCTACTCCAAGGCCGAGCACAATATAACCCATCTGAGCCACGGAAGAATACGCAAGCATTCTCTTGAGGCTCTTCTGTGTCAGCGCCATGATATTTCCGGCCGTCATTGTCAGCACAGCGAAAATTATAAACATCTTTCCCCACGGCAGAGAAGCGCCCATGGAAAGCATAATTCTGAGAAGCGCGAAAAGACCTACCTCAATAACTATACCCGAGAGCATCGCCGAAATTCCGGAGGGCGCCTCGGCATGAGCGTCGGGCAGCCAGGTATGAAGCGGAAATATGGCGGCCTTTATGCCGAAACCAACCGTGAAAAGCGAAAGCGGAAGCCACAGGCCGCCCGCGGGATTGGCGGCTATCATCTGATAAATCACTTTCAGGTCCAGAGAGCCGAAATTCATGTAGACAAGCGCGACTCCGAGAAGTATCATCGCCGAGCCGGTCGCCGACATCACCAGAAACTTTATGCCGGCTTCAACCGGATCCCACTGGTCTTTTCTGAAAGCCACAAGCGTAAACGATGTTATGGAGAGCAGTTCAAAGAAGAGATAAAGGTTAAAGAGGTCAAAGGTAAACGAAAGGCCCAATACCGAGATTACAAGCAGAAGCAGAAGCGGGAAGAATTTGTTTGTGCCCGTGTCTTCGTCCATGTAGGAAAGAGAATAAACCGCGACCACAAGTGCCAAGGCTATGCCAGTCATCGCTATGATAAGCCCGAGAAGGTCGGCGCTCAAGGGAAGAAATCCGAAAAGCACAACGGCGCTGCTGCCAGCCATTAAAAACGGGACAAGCTCAAAAGCCGCCACAAGAGAACCGATAAGCGCCGCCGCGGCAAGCGCGCCGGAAACTATTCTTTCATGCTTTTTGAAAAGCGCCCCTCCGAGATAGGAAACTATGACGCCGAAAAGCAGGTACAAAACCATGCTTTCCAAAAGGGAAGTTATATTCATCTATTGTCCTCCTAAGAAATATCCGAGTGAACTTATGGCCTGCTTGACAACCCCAAAAACCGGGCCCGGGTAAACGCCGAGAATGACGAGCGTCAATATACCGCCGGCCATGGCGAGCGAGCTGTTCCATCCGTTATTTACAATGGCGGTTGTATGTTTGCCGCTGAGAGGCCCGAAGAATACTTTTCTAACAAGCCGGAGAGCGTAGGCCGCTGAAAGCACCGTGGCTATAAGGCCCAGGGAAGCTATGTAATAACTGCCCGTGGAATAGGCGGCGGAAAAAGTCAGCAGTTCAGGCCAGAAACCCACCAGAGGCGGGGCTCCCACCAGCGAAAGGGCCGCGAAAACAGAAGCTATGGCCGCAAGAGGCAGTTTCTTTGCCCAGCCGCCCATTTCGTCAATAAAATATGTTGAAGAGTGCTCAACGACCACACCCACGCAAATAAACAAAGTCAGTTTCGTGGCGGCCTGGTTGATAATGTTAAACACTGAAGCTGCCATTCCGGAGGGCACTAAGGTCGCGTAGGCCAGAAGCACATAGCCCATCTGGCTTATGGATGAATAGGCCACTATCTTTTTAATATTTCTTTCGGAGAGCGCCATAAAGCCGCCGTAAAACATCGTCACAAGAGCCGCCAGCATAAGCGGTTTGCTTAGAATGCTCATGGATGCCACCGGGAAGAACGGCACGAACCTTGCCATCGCGTAGACGCCGATATTTGTCATAACCCCTACAAGAATAAGAGTTACGGGCATTACAGAAGTCGTATAAGCGTCGGGAAGCCAGGTATGAAAAGGGAAAATCGCGAGTTTGACTATGAAGCCCATTAAGAAAAGTATGGCCATTATGGCGACCGTGTTGACCGGCAGAGTGGGAAGCAGTGAAGCCAGAGCGGTCATATTGGTCGTACCGGTAAGTGAGTATATCCAGAGTATTGAGGAAAGCATAAGCACCGCGCCTATATGAGTGATAATGAAGAACTTAAGGCCGGTGTATTTTGCCCTGGCCGGTTCTTCGTTCCAGTATACCACCAGCACCCAGGCCGGAATAAGCATGGCTTCCCAGAAAACATAAAACTGAATAAGGTCGCGGGCAAGCGCCACGCCGACAGTTCCGAAAAGCACCAGCAGCATAAGCGAATAAAACGAAGGAGACCTCTCGGGATCCTGTTTGCGTGAAAATGAGTAAAGGGAAGCCACAAAAGTGGCAACCGAAATTACCGCTATGGTGACGGATGTAAGTTTATCAAGGGCGAAGGAAAGCGTCACTCCGAAGGCAAGCGGCCAGGTGAGCGAACAGCCGCAGGAAATATACTTCAGCGCGAGGGCCGCCTGGGCCAGCGCGAAGGCCATCGCGGCCACGGCAGCTAAATCTGACTTTTTCCTCGGCAGCAGCAGAACAAGCAGCGCTCCGATAAGCGGAAGAAACTGAATGGCAATTATTGATTTGCTCATAGGACCATCCCCAATAAGATAATTAGAGTTATTACTATATAGACCAGGTTCCAGTGAATATCGCCGGTCTGCATTTTTCGGGCAAGCAGGCTTGACAGGACGGCAACAGCGCCGGTAACTTTATTTATGCCTTCCATAATATATTCTTCCCAGATGTTTCTGGCAAATCCCGCGAAGCCGTAAACAAAAGCCACGAAACCGCCGTAAACCGCGTCAAAGCCAAGCCCTATGCCGGCCGATTTTCCTACCACGGGCAGCTTTGAGCCGAGGAAATTTCCTATAGCGGTCTTTTTCATATACATCAAATAGCCGGCGATTATCGCGCCCGCCGTCATCATAAAAGCTTTTGAAACAAAGGTTTCATGGGCAAGAGCCTTCCAGCCGATTATCTCCCCTTCAAAACCGCTCAGGGACCAGGAAGCAGTTATTCTGCCTATCAGAAGCCACGAAAAAACAGCTCCTATGGAAAGAATCACCAGCGGAGTTGTCATGGAAGCCGGAGCCTCATGCACATGCTTGGTGTTTCTCTGCTGGCCCCAGAAAACCATCGCCGTGGTTCTAAGGGAATAAAACGCGGTCAGCACCGCGGCTATTACAGCCAGAGAAAGCGGGCCGAATGAGTTATGCTCATAAGCCTGTTCAAGAATCATGTCCTTAGAGAAAAATCCGTTAAAAAGCGGAAGGCCCATCAGCGCGAGCGCGCCGACGAAAAACGCCATGCCGGTAAGCGGCATCTCTTTGTTTAATCCGCCCATTTCCCTTACATCGCGAGTGCCGAGCTCGTGAATAACCGCTCCGGCGCAAAGGAAGAGAAGAGCTTTAAATATAGCGTGCGAAAATAAGTGAAACTGGGAAGCGAATACGCCGCCGACCCCTATGGCAAAAACCATGTAGCCAAGCTGGGAAACGGTTGAATAGGCAAGTATTCTTTTAAGGTCATTGTTAAATGTGGCAAGGAAAGCACCGAGGAGCGCCGTTATAGCGCCTATCCACTGGAGCGTCTCAACCGAAACCGGCACCTGAGCCAGCAACGGGTGAACTCTCGCGAGAAGGTAAACGCCGGCGTTAACCATCGTGGCGGCATGGATCAGCGCCGATATGGTTGTGGGGGCTTCCATGGCGTCGGGAAGCCATACATGAAGAGGAACCTGGGCAGATTTGCCTACGGCTCCGACTATAAAACCAAACGAGATAGCGGTGAGAAGCGGCAGGCCTATTTTTGAAGCGTAGGCAAGGTTAGCCGATATCTCAAAGCTGCCGGACAGGACATATAATATAAGTATGGCGCCGAAAAGCGCCACATCTCCGATTCTTGTAACTATGAAGGCCTTTACTCCGGCCGCCGCCGCTTTAGGATCGGCGTAAAAGAAACCGATCAGCAGGTATGAGCAGACGCCCATGACTTCCCAGAAAAAGAAAAGCGAGAGGAAGTTGTCTGAAAGCGACATACCCACCATGGAACCTATAAAGAGAAGAACCAGAGAGTAATACCTGGAAAGGTTTTCCTCTTTCTTCATGTATCCTATGGAGTATATCAGGACGAGAAAACCTATCCATGTGGCTATAAGGGCCGGCACGATGGATAAGGTATCAAGCAGAAGTCCGGTCTTAAAAACTCCCGGAAGAACCTCGTAAGAAAAATACACTCCGGGCTTCATTCCGAAAGGAAGAAAAAACGCGATTACGGCAGAGGCCAGCCCGACCAGCACGGCAAAAGCCGGAACTATCCTCGGTGACAACAGATTCAGCAGGGGAACCAAAGCCGCCCCCGCGAACGGCACTAAAAGTATCAATAAAGCGGAAAACTCTGAGCTCATCCTTTTAACCTCCGCAATTCTTCCGTATCAAGCGTATTGCTCTGCTGATAAAAAGCGTATATTAGGCCTAAGAAAACGGCGACGACCATCACCTCTATTACTATTATTACTATGGCAAGGCTCTGGTTATAGGCTACTGTGTTTTTAAGAACTCCGCTCCAGACAATGGCAAGCGTGGTGGCTTTGCCGAGCAGTTCCAGACCTATCAGAAGCTTTACAAGGTTATGTTTGGTTACAAGACAGAAAACTCCAAGCCCGAACAAAACGAAAATCAGCGGCAGAAGATTCATTATTTCTCCTCCCCTTTGCCCGACCGAAGCAGGGCCAGTATGCCGAAAGCCGCGGACAAAACAACGAGCGCCTGCGGAAAAAGGTCAAAGGAGCGGGTTTTCCAGAGTATCTCGCCAACCTCAGACCACCTTGCCGGAAGCAGAGCGACCGAACTCGCGCGCGGCGCTAACATATATAGTATATAAGCAAGCGCGGCTGAAATAATTACTGAAAACACCACCCAGACAGCCTTGGGCTTGCGGCCCTGCTCGCGGCGTTCCTGAATAAAGCTGATTGTTAATACGATCAGCACGGTGATAAGGCCCGCTCCCACGGACAATTCCAAAACACCCGCGACGGGAGCGCCCAGCTGAAAGAAAAGAATAGAAAGAAGAGTTGAAACAACTGCCAGCGAAAGCACGCTCATCAGCACATCGTGAAGAACGACGGCGAAAAGAGCGAAGAGAATCATGAGCCCGATTACAAGATAGATCATTATTAACCTCTCAAAAAAAACATCCGCGCGGCATGGACTTACCGAAACCGGCAGAGCCCTGCCCTGCAGACACGCAATAACTACAAATCCAGGAAAGTTTTTGACTGGTATTTGCTTAGTAGTCTAATAGAAAGGAACTACTTTTGAAAACTGTAAGATCATCAAGGAACACTGAACGCATAATTTATACAAAAAATTATTTAAGTTGTCAAGCAACAACTAAATTGAATTTATTTTGACTTTATTCCGGCCTGTCTGAGTATCTCGGGAATATGCTCTTCCATGCCTATGGCCATGATGTGAACTCCGTCAGCAATTCCCCTCAGACGGCTGATAGTTTCAGCGCAGATTTTTATGCCCTCAGCAAGCTGGTCGGGCGCGCGCTCTATGCGGTCCACCGTTGCCTGGGGAATGTTCACGCCCGGCAGGCCCAGAAGAAATTTCACAAACTTAGCCGACTTTAAAAGAGCCACTCCCGGCAGGATTCTTACTTTTTGGGCGCCCGTCACGGGCCTTACTTTTCCAAGGAAATCCTCATATTGCGAAACATCAAATATCGGCTGGGTCTGGAAGAAAACAGCCCCCGCGTTTATTTTTTTCTCAAGCATCATAATCTGCAGTTCAACAGGGTTCGCGGTCGGATTTACCACGGCTCCGAGGCAAAAACTCGGGGTTCCCGAGAGATTTTTACCGGCAAGATCCGTTCCCTTAATTAGCATTCCGGCCGCCGTAAGAAGCTGTACCGTGTCAAGATCGTAAACAGGCTTGGCGTCTTTGTATTCGCCGTTCAACGGATGGTCGCCGCTTAATATAAGTACATTCTCTATGCCGAGAGCGGACGCGCTTAACAGGTCCGACTGCAGCGCTATGCGGTTACGGTCGCGGCAGGTCATCTGCATTATAGGCTCAACGCCCATTTCCTTTATCAGCCTTGAAACCGCCATGGAACCGAGCCTCATGGAGGCGCGCTGGTTGTCTGTCACATTGATGGCGTCCACGAAGGGCTTTAAAAAATCGGCTTTCTTTAAAAGAGCCGAGGCGTCGTTTCCCTTAGGAGGGAAAAGTTCGGCTGTCACGGAAAATCCGCCGTTTATTATCTTGTCGCGAAATATGTTCATAAAGTTGTTTTCTTGTGCCTGCCTATATTTTTGGGTTTAATAAAAGACCTCGGAGGCATATAGTCTTTCAAAATACCCTTGCCCTTTGTTTTTTCCAGTATCAGGGCCCAGGCGCAATCGCTGTCGGGGTCGGCCTCGCATTTGCCGTTTACCGCTCCGCCGCAGGGGCCGTTTATAAGGCTTTTCGCGCACCTGGTTATGGGACAAATTCCTCCGGTTCCGGCCAGCATGCAGCTGCCGCAAAGAGCACAGTACTCGTGATAAATGCCAATCCTTTCAACGGTGCCGGTAAAAACCGGGTCAAGCGCCGGCACAAGCGGCGCCGATGTAACCTTTTCCACGGACTGGACGCCGGCGCCGCAGCCGAGAATAAGAAAAACTCCCGCGGAAACATTTTTCAGGTCCCTTTTTGCGACACGAATATCACAGGGGGTATCAAGGACCGCCGAACCCGAAACTTTTTTACCGGCTTTTTTCAGTTCCTCGGAAATCTTTTTTACGGCTTCTTCTCCGCCGGTCTGGCATTTCGTGGCGCAGGCGGCGCAGCCGACTATGAAAACATTATCGTAATCTTTCAGGGAATCAAGGATTTCGGGAAGTGGTTTCTGAACGGTTATTATCATATATTAGGTTATCTTTGAAATGGCTTTTTCAACGCCGAGCGACAAAACCGAGTGGATTAAATCGGCGCTCCTGTCAATCATCGCAAGCGCGTCTTTTCTTTCCAAAGCGGAGAAATCCGAAAGCACGAAATCGGCGGGATCAGTTTTCTCGGGCAGGGGCCCCATGCCGAGCCTTAAGCGGGCGAATTCGCTTGTGCCGATATGTTCAATTATGGAGGAGAGGCCGTTATGCCCGCCCGCGGATCCGCCGGTTCTCAAACGCATTTTTCCCAAAGGCAGAGCGAAATCGTCCACAACGACAAGCAGTTCATCGTGCTTAATTTTCAAATAACTCATCAGGCCCTTCACGGCCTGGCCGGAGTTATTCATAAAATTCTGCGGTTTCAAAAGCACAGCCTTGCTTTCGCCGTCTAAGCGGGCTATAAGCCCGGAGGAATCCCAGCTCTTCCAGGAGAGAGAGTTTTTTTCGGCGAATCTGTCCAGCGCGTCAAACCCCAGGTTATGCCTGGTTCCGCCGTACTTTGCGCCCGGATTTCCCAGCCCAGCTATCAGTTTAATTGCCGGCATATTTTATATCACTAAACTTATGAGGCTATTTTTTCTGCTCGGCTCCTGCGGCAGGCGCGGCTTTTTTATCCGCTCCGGCTGCTGGCGCGGCGCCCTCTTCCTTGTCTTTCTTGCCCTTGGCTATTACTTCCGGCTCGGCCGTGGCGGCTGCAGCGGCGGCCGCGACTGGAGTTTCCTCAAGCTCGGTGGGAGCGACGATGTTGACAATGATTGAAGCGGGATCCGAAATAAACTCCAGGCCTTCGGTTATTGGAAGGTCTCTTACGGCAATGGCGTGGTTAATATCCAGTTTGGAAACATCCACGACGATATGCTGGGGAATATCCGTTGGCAGGCAGCGGACTTTAACCTCGCGGAGTATATGCTCAAGAACGCCTCCTCCGATTTTAACTCCGGGCGCCTCGCCCTCAATCTTAAGATGGACGCTGACCTCAATCTTCTTCTTAAGCGAAACTCCCTGAAAGTCAATGTGAATGGGCTTCTCGGTTATAATGTGGTTCTGGATCTCCTTAATAATGACCATTTTGTTCTGGCCGGCGATATTAAGGTTGATAAGAGCGTTGCTGCCCATTCCGCCGCCAAGAAGTTTTTCAAAGTTCTTGGTATCAACGAAAATAGATACGGGCTGCTCGCCTTCCGCGTAAAACACGGCCGGAATCTTTCCGCTCTCGCGAAGAGCTTTTAGATTGTGTTTTGTCGTTACATCCCTTTTTTCAGCTGCGATTGCAATTTCCTTCATTTTTACTTCCTCCCGCCACTTAGGCTCACCGCTTAAGCGGTTTTATTTTTATTATCAGACAAACAATGCGCTAATAGATTCGTCATTGTGAATATTTTTTATCGCACTGGCAAGAAGAGGCGCTATGGTGAGCACCTTAACCTTGGGCGACTTGGACAGGTCCAGCGGTATAGAATCGGTGACTATGAGCTCCTCAAGCGCCGATTCCTCTATTTTCCTGCAGGCTTCTCCCGAGAGCACGCCGTGAGAACACGCGGCCAGCACTCTTGAGGCTCCGTTTTTCTTTATGGCGTTGGCGACCTTGCAGAGAGTTCCGGCCGTATCAACGATATCGTCAAGAATTACAGCCGTCTTTCCGTTAACATCGCCGATGACATTCATTATCTCGGCCTCATTGGCCTTGGGGCGGCGTTTATCAACTATGACAAGGTCCGCGTTGAGGCGTTTGGCGAAGGCTCTGGCTCTTTCCACGCCTCCGGCATCCGGAGAAACTATGGTCAGGTCGCGCAGGTTTTTTCCTTTGAGATACTCCAGAAAAACCGGCATGGCGTAAAGATGGTCAACGGGGATGTCAAAGAAACCCTGTATCTGTCCGGCGTGAAGGTCCATGGCAAGCAGCCTGTTTACGCCCGAAGCCACTATGAGGTTTGCCACAAGCTTTGAGGAAATCGGAACCCTGGGTTCGGCCTTTCTGTCCTGCCGGCCGTATCCGTAGTACGGCAGCACCGCGGTAATGCGCCTCGCCGAAGAACGCCTCAGCGCGTCGCAGATTACGAGCAGTTCCATAACGCTCTCGTTGACCGGCGAGCAGGTCGGCTGGATGACGAAGCAGTCGGTGCCGCGCACATTATCCTCTATCTTGACCTGCGTCTCTCCGTCGCTGAAACGGTTTACCTTGGCGGCGCAGAGCTTTATCCCTAAATTTTTTGCTATCTCCTCTGCAAGCGCCCTGTTAGAATTCCCCGTGATGACCTGAATTTCCATATTAGCCTCTTTTCTTTCTTGGTTTTATTATCTGTCGCGTTCTCGCTATCGCGAGCGTGCCGGCCGGCACATCTTCCGTTATTGTGGAGCCGGCCGCTATCAGGACATTCTTCCCTATTTTAACCGGAGCCACCAGGTTCACATTTGATCCCACAAAAGAACCGTCGCCGATATAGGTTTTATGTTTATTGACTCCGTCGTAATTGCATGTAATGGCGCCGGCGCCCACATTTATATCAACTCCCAGCTCGGTGTCGCCGATGTAGGCCAGATGGCTGACTTTAGTGCCTCTTCCCACCACGGACTTTTTGATCTCCGTGAAATTCCCTATGCGCGCGTTTTCTTTCAGCAGCGTGCCGGGCCTAATATGGGCAAAGGGGCCGATCTTAACGCCGTCACTGACCTCCGAATCATAGATGTAGGATATCCTGACTTCGCAAAAACTGCCTATCTTTGAATTTTTAATAAAAGCGTTGGGGCCGATAACCGAACCGGCGCCAATGCTGCTCGCCCCTTCAACTATCGTGCCGGGATAAATTACGCTGTCTCTTCCCACCGTCGTTTCGGGAGAGATATAAGTGTTTGCCGGATCAAGAACCGTTACACCCTCGGCCATTATCTTTTCAAGGGCTCTTTTTCTCAGCACAGCCTCGGCCTTGGCAAGCTCAACGCGCGAGTTTACTCCGAGTATTTCTTCCACTCCGCGGATCTTATAGGCCCCCACCGGTCTTGAAAGCGCGTTAAGAATAGCTATTGAATCCGTAAGGTAATATTCTTTTTTTGCGTTGTTATTTTTAATTTTTCCGAGCACTTTCCACAGGGCCGGGCTTTTGAAACAATAGATGCCGCTGTTAATCTCTCTTATCCTTTTGACCGGCAGGCTGGCGTCTTTTTCTTCCACAATTTTTGCGACCTGCCCGGATGAATGCCTCAGGATCCGGCCATAACCGAAAGGATTGTCCAGCTCGGAAGACAGCACGCTCGCCTCATTGCCCTGAGCGCCGTGAAAACTTACGAACTCGCGGAGCGTTTCAGCCTTTATCAGAGGGGCGTCTCCGCACAGGACCAGGACATCTCCCTTGAAAGCCTTAAGGGTTTTCGCGGCCTGCATAAGGGCATGGCCCGAACCCAGCTGTCTGGCCTGTTCAACAAAGACGATATTTTTTCCGGCGAACTCTTTTTTGACTTTTTCGCTGTGATGGCCCACCACAACACAGAGTTTCGCGGGCTTTAAAACTTCCAGGGCGGCCAGCACGCGTCCGAGCATAGGAACCCCGCCTACCTTATGCAGAACTTTTGGGGTATCGGATTTCATCCTGGTGCCTTCGCCTGCCGCTAAAATTACAACCGCTATTTTTTTCATATTTTTATTTTTGCCTTACAATTTTTTTCCGGACAGGTAAAACAAACTCCGGGGCACGGATTCGAACCATGACAAAGGGATCCAAATTCCCTTGTGCTACCGTTACACCACCCCGGAACTTAAACTGCCTGCTGATTTATTCTGTCTTTTTGGACGGTTATTTGAGCTTGTTGAAAAACAAGGCGGGAAGTTTAGAGCGAACCACCTTTGTCCTGCTTGAGTTTCTCTTCAAACGCAGCCAAAACTTTTTGTTCCAGAGTATGCCTGAACTCATTTGAAATAGGGTGAGCGATATCTTTAAAAGTGCCGTCATTTTTCTTTCGCGACGGCATGCAGACCATAAGGCCTCGTTCGCCTTTGACTATCCTGATATTATGCACTACAAAAACATCGTCAAATGTTACCGCGGCGTATGCCTTGAGCTTTTCTTCTTCTTTCGGAAAAATTCGAACCTCGGTGATGTTCATAGCTCCTCCGAAAAACCATATCAGACCGTCTCCACCAGAAATATCCGGCGGCCCGGCCCGGACAAAGCTGATTTTATATTTCTTCCTTCTTCAAAGTTTTTAATTAAACCAAAGATCGTGGAGCCTGAACCCGACATCATGCCGAGGCATCCCAAACGCAAAAGTTCCCCTTTGAGCGCTTTAAGCTCAGGGAACAATGGAAAAACCGCTTCTTCAAGCCTGTTGAACATAAGCCCGCCCCAGGAGGCCGGGCCTAAACCCTGCTCCATGAGGTTTTGTATTCTATTAATTTTTTGTTTTTTTGTCAATGGGAGGCTCAGCTTAGAGTAGGCGAGAGCCGTTGAAACCGGGAAGCCCGGGTATATTAAAATATAGCTGGCAGGGGCGGTACGGTTTATTTTATGGAGCTTTTCCCCAACGCCCGAAGCCGCGCAGGTTCCCCCGGAAAGAAAAAACGGAACATCGGCCCCCAGGGAAAGGGCTATTTTTGAGATTTCCTTCTTTGAGACGCTCAGCTTCCACAGCTTCGCCAGGCCTTTGAGGACAGCGGCCGCGTCCGAGGAACCGCCGCCAAGCCCGGCCCCCATGGGAATATTTTTTTCCAGGTGAATATCGGCGCCCAGGGATTTGCCGCTCGCCCTTAAAAGTGCCGAGGCGGCCCTGTAAACAATGTTTCTTTCATCCACAGGCAGAGACTTGTCGCTGCAGGTAAGGTTTATGCCGCCGCTTCTGATTTTAAGCTTTATTTTGTCATAGAGGCTGACGGTCTGAAAAACAGTCTCAAGCGTGTGGTAGCCGTCAGGCCTTTTTCCGGTAATTTCCAGGAAGAGATTGAGTTTTGCCGGCGCGAGAAGTTCCATAGTTAATCTTCCAGTGCGAAAACGGATTTATCAATCCTGGTGTTGACCGAGGCGTCTTTAAGCTCAATTAGAGCTTCCAGCCCCAGCTTGAAAATCCGGATATTCACTTTTGACGGGATATAAAGCCCCTCTACAAGCGCGTGGCCGGAAAATTGCACGGAAAGCTCGTTGCCGGAAACAAAACGGGAAACGGTGCCGGTATGGGAATCTATTTCAAGTTCTTTGCCGGCAAGTTTGTAATAGAATATGCTGCCGCGCCTTTCGGTCTTTACATCCGGCGAATCAAACTGCTTTAAAACGGATGCGTTGAGAAAATTGCCCACCTGATTTGCGGCAAGGCTGCCGTACACATAGGGATCAACAGCCATAGCTCTGGGATAAAATTTAAGTCCGCCGTTTTCTATTATAACAAGCGAAGGGGCCATAAAATTTCCGAGGATATCAACTCTCCACATGCCCGGCCTTAAATAGCTGAAATGCCCGAACGACCTGTAATTATATTCGCGGCTTTTGGCTGAAATCAAAACCGATGCCTTAATGGAAGAAATCTGCAGCAGGTTCCCCTCGGCTCTCTTTAATACTTTCCTCTGAATCGTGCTCGGCAAAACCAGTTTCTCCAGGCCGCGGAGCTTGTTTTTAAGCGAGCCGCTCCTGCCCGGGAGAGAAACCGCTTTGGAGTATGCGTCCCAGGCTCCCGCCTGATCTCCGGATTTTAAATACGCGTCGCCCAGATGCTCAAGGATAACCGGGTCATTTATTTTTGCCGCCGCGAAGGAAAGTTTTTCAACAGCCTTGTCAAATTCCCCCTTGCGGAAATACAGCCAGCCCAGGGAATCTATGAAGGCCGGATTCTCCGGCTCAATGCCAATGGCCAGCAGGATGTATTTTTCCGCGTCGTCAAGATTAATATTCCTGTCGGCGTAGGAGTAACCGAGATAGTTGAGCGCCGCCGCGTTCTTCGGGTTTAACTCTATGGTTTTTTTTAAAACGGGCTCGGCTTTGGGGAAATTGCCGGACTGGTCGTACATTACCCCCATATTAAAATACACCTCTTCAAATTTCGGGCTAATCTCAATGGCGCGCAGAAAATGTTTCTCGGATTTCGCGTATTTCTTTGTGTCCATGTAAGCCAGCGCCAGAAGATAATGGGAGCTCGCGCTGTCCGGCTCCAGTTCGGCCACCCTGATGAGGCACTTGAGGGCCTTTGTGTGCTCTTTCATCATGGAATAATAATAACCGAGCCTGGCGAGTACACCGGAATTCTCTTCCTGCTTTCTTAAATACTCAAAATACGCAGCCGCGGAAACCCAGTCCTTGCGCTGTTCTGCGAGAAGGCCGAGCCAGAAATTTACGCCCTGATCCTTAGGGTTTAAACCATAAGCCCTGCGGTAGGCCGCCTCGGCCGCGCTGTAATCCTTGAGCCTGTAATAAAGGCCCGCGAGATAACTCAGCAGAGTGAAATTTTCGCGATCGTATTCAACGGCTTTTTCGTAGTTTCTTACGGCCGAATCAAACTCGCGCCTGTTCTCGTAAATCTGGGCCAGCGCGAGCCTTGCTTCCGTCATATCCGGTTTTATAGAAAGCGCTTTCTCAAGCGAAACAATGGCTTCTTCGTAATTGCCCGACTTTTCCTGCGCAATGCCGATCTGATAAAAACCCTCCGGTATTTCGGGCTCGTTCTTCATGAACTTGCGCCAGAGCTTGACCGATTCCTGCGGGTCTTCGGAAAGATTATAAGCGGCGAGATAAACCGTGGCGGTCTCGTTGTCGGGGTCAAGCGAGAGAGTTTTTTCCCATGACTCTTTGGCCTTGCGGCTGTCGCCGGCCATCAGATAAAAGCTTCCCAGAAACAGATGCGTCTGCGGGTTCTCGGGATCGGCGTTTAAGAATTTTCGCGCGGCATCAAAGGCCTTTTGCCTGTCTCCGGACTGCAAATACAGAAGCGCGAGGTCTTTTAAAACCGAAACGGCCCCGCTGTCCAGGTTTAAAACATGTTCGTAGGCCTGACGGGCAAGCATGGAATTGCCCGAGCGGTTGGCAAGAAGCCCAAGCACATAGGACTGATAAGCCTCATTTGGCGCGCAGAAAACCGCCGGCGGCAAAATCAGCGCGGCAATTAAAATCAATATTTTTTTTGTCATAATGTTTTTCACAGGTCCTTATGCATAAGAACGGCATCTTCATCGCCATAATACTTTGGCCTTATGCCGCTTACCTCAAAACCGAATCGCCTGTAAAGGCTCTGAGCCGCGCTGTTGCTTTTTCTTACCTCAAGCAGCATTCTGGAAAGCTTGCGCCCGGCGGAGTCCTTAATCAGAAAAGACAGAAACTCCTTTCCGAGGCCTTTTGACCTTTCCGAGGGATGAACCGCAATGTTGACCAGGTGGGCTTCGCAGTCTATGGCCCAGTAGCCGCCGTAGGCGACGAGCCTTTCGCCGGACATAGCCACAAAAAAGCGCGATATCGCAAGGCCTATCTCGCGCTCAAACATTTCACGCGTCCATGGAACCGGAAACGAGGTTTTTTCTATTTCAAGAATATCCGAAAGATGTTCTTTGGTTAATGGCAGAATTTTTATATCCAACGGTAAGATTTTATAATAATTTGACGGATTATTCAACCGATTCTATCCGCGGGTGTGTTCCGCTCTCCGCGGTCAGGCCATGCGGATGAAAATAACTCAGATGCCTTTGACGCATGAAACTTCTCTTGCCCTGTTACCGGGCCAGCAGCGCGGCTGTCTTTATGGCTTCAATCATGGAAGACTCGTCAGCGATATTCCTGCCGGCTATATCAAAAGCTGTTCCGTGGCCAGGAGAGGTCCTGACAAAAGGCAGTCCCAGCGTGATATTTACTATCTTCTCCGCGGCCAGGCATTTCAACGGAGTCATAACCTGGTCGTGGTACATGCAGACCAGCAGGTCAAACAAACCGTTTTTCATTTTAAGCCAGGCGCTGTCATTGGGAAGCGGCCCCTGCGCCGAAAGTCCTCTTTTAACCAGGCGCTTTACTGCCGGAAGGATTATGATGTTCTCCTCGCCGCCGAGGTGGCCGCCCTCTCCGGCGTGGGGATTGAGAGCGCAGACGCCCAGGCGCGGTTTTCTAAAACGAAAATATTTTTTCAGGAAATCATCGGCAAGCAGGCAGGCCCTTATTATGTTATCGGCGTTCAGGGAAGAAGGCACATCACTGACAGGCAGATGCCTTGTAACCATAACGGCTCTTAAGTTTTGAGCCGCCATCATCATAGCGTAGTTTTTTGTTTTGGTGAGTTCTGCGAGAAGTTCGGTGTGGCCGCTGTATTTTTTGCCGGCCATATGAAAAGCTGCTTTTGAAATGGGAGCTGTCACAAGCGCGCGCGCCCGCTTGCTTTTTATAAGTCCAACTGCGGTTAATATGTACTCAAACGAAGCCGCCCCTGTGCCGGCTGATTCTATTCCGGGAACAAATTTAGTTTTGCCCTGGGGTAAAACTTCAACGAATTGAACGGGAAAGCGGCGGCTTATCGCGCGAAGAGCTAAACCCATTCCGGCGGAGCCAACCACTACGGGCCTGCAGAGTTTGTAAACAGAAGGCTCCTTAAGAGCCTTTATGGTCACTTCGGGGCCTATACCGGCGGGATCACCTGCTGTGATGGCAACTATAGGAAGCGGCATAGCGCAAAAGCCGGAACTGCTTTATACCACAAAACAGCCCCGGGCGTTTAGTCCTGTGAGTTTATCTTTATGCTTGATTTCGCGCGCAGGCCTTTGAGGTATTCTTCATATTTGACCTGAGCCGACTTCTGGTAGAGGTATTGTTTAAGGTCGTTCTGGGCATCTTCAAAAGAAAGGCGTTTGCTGGCCTTCTTTTCATCAACCTTAATTATGTGGTATCCGAAATCGGTCAGCACCGGCTCGGAAACCTGTCCGACCTGAAGAGAGAAAGCGGCTTTTTCAAATTCCGGAACCATATCGCCCTTGGCGAAATAACCGAGGTCGCCGCCGCGGTTTTTTGAGCCCGGGTCGTCGGAATACTTCTTCGCGAGCTCCGAAAAATCAGCGCCGCCCTTTAATTCTTTCTGAACCTTCTTAATCTTAGCCAGAGCCGCTGACTTTTCAGCCATAGTGGCGTTTTTATCAATGGTGACAAGAATATGCTTTGCGCGAACCTGCTCGGAGCTTACCCGGTTAAAGAGTTTCGCCAGCGTCTCAAGTTCATCCTCTTCCTTTTTATCAAGGCCGAGCTTTTTGCCTTCTATTTTACCCTGGATCTGGTCGTACAATTTCTTAACATCGCCCTCCGCCGGCTGGCTGAGTTTGCTCTTTATTTCCTGCTCTATAAGCTTCATGACCATGAGCTGGTCCTCTATTCTTTTTTCAAACTGCAGGCTTGTAAGCCCTTCTTTTTTAAGCTCGCCCTGAAACTCGGTCTCGGAAGGAAAACGGGAACGGACCTCTTTTACGCCCTGCTCCACATCCCTTTTTGAAACGCGGATCTTATCTTTCTTAGCCTGCTGTTTTAATATTCTGTCATCCACCATCTGGTCAAGCAGTTTGGTCTTAAATTCTTTTATTTTCTCGTCCGACAATTCCGACTCGGGAACCGAAGTTTTGTACTGTTCCAGAACCGGCATTACGGCCTTGTCAAATTCGGAGGACATAATAGCCTCGCCGTTGACAACCGCGATGGTTTTATCAACAACCTTGGCGAAAACCGAAGCTGAAAAAACCGCAAGAAGCGCTGCAAGTGCCACAAATTTACGATTAAAAAACATTTCTGTCTCCTTTGTAACTCTCTTTCTTAGTTCTTTACCGACGCCGTCTTGCCCTGCCGGGGCGCGGGCGCGGCCTCCGCTTCAGCCGGAGTGACGGGTATCTCTTTTAAAAGGTCGTAATCAACCTTCAGTTTGTATTTGAGCTTCTGCGCTTCAATCCAGGCGTCAAACTTGTTCTTTTCCACAAGACGCTTAATCTCCGTCATGGTTTCTTCTTTGGATTTGGAGGCGATGCGCTTTTCCGATATTTTCTTAATGATGTGGTAGCCGAACTGCGTTTCAACTATATCGGATACCCGGCCGAGCTTCAAATTAAAAACCGCGTTTTCAAACTCCGGCACAAGCTCGCCCTTTCTGAAGGGCCCGATCTCTCCGCCTCTGGGCGCCGATACGGTATCGGTAGAAAGCTCTTTGACAAGCTTAACGAAATCCTCTCCCGCCTTAACTCTTTTTAGGGCTGCCTCGGCGGCCTCTCTGGTGGGAAGAAGAATATGCCGCACCGATATTTCAACCGGCCTGTCGTAATCTTTTTTGTGGTCGGCGTAATATTTATCAACTTCCTCGTCGCTGGCTTTTATGGACTTGGCGTGGAGATCGCTTATAAACATCTCCATCTTAAGGTTATCTTCATACTCTTTGAGCCTCCGGGCCTGGTCCGCCTTAAAATCGTTCATTGACTTAATGTAGTCTTTCCGCTTGGCGATGCCGGCGCGGCGGGCGTCTTCCATGACAAGGCGCTCTCTTATTATAAGGTCCACAAACTGTTTTCTGCCGGCCTGTGTGTCAAGATAGCCTCTGTAAGCGGGCGGTGTTTCCTTAAGGCGCTCCTCTATCATACCGAGCGTAACCCTGTCTTTGCCGATTACGGCGACAATTTTGCCGCTGTTTGAACAGGCAGAAAACCCGGCCAACACGGCAAACGCGAAAAACAATATTTTTTTCATTATATTTATCTCTCCCTCTGCTTAAAATGAAGTTTAATGTTAACAAATTTATTATTTAAAAGTCAATTATCTTTTCACCCCCTTTATCAGTGATAAGGGATAAGTGGTAAGTGATAAGTGAGCGTCAACGGCGGTTATAAGTTTTAAGCTCTAAGTTATAGGATGACGGCGCTCTACGGAACGCGCAGCAAGCTGCGCAGCTACAAAATCATTTACTGCGGGATCGCTTTTCGCTACTGAACCCTTGGCGAACTGTCCCGCCACTGAACCGTTGGCGGGCTGACCCGCCACTGAACCTTCGGCGGGCTGACCCGCCACTGAACCTTCGGCGGGCTGACCCGCCACTGAACCTTCGGCGGGCTGACCCGCCGCACTGGGCCTCGGCATAACAGCAAAGGCCGCGAAATAAAAAACGCGCCTCTAAAAGACGCGCAATAAAAATTCCAAACGGCTCTCGCAAAGTTAAGCCGCAGCACTGAAAACTAATAGTTTTCGTAAGCTTCCATAATAGCTTCATCTCTGCTTATTTTTTCCATTTTAAGGTATATGCCGTTGTATCTCCAGGTGTTTCCGTCCATGTCCAGGCAAAGGTATCTGCGGGTATTTTTATGTTTGTAGCGGTATATCACAGTGTTACCCTTAATTTCAAACCTGTTCACATAGGCGAAATCCTCAACGCGGTCCGCTCCGATAAATTTCTCCAGAGCGTCGTAGTTAGGGTCTCCGAGTTCACAGTCAAATATTGTTATCTTTTCCCCGTCAACCGGCTCTTTCATCAGTTTACTCCGAAAGTAAAAGTTTTGGCCATCCATTCAAATAATTGTTCGCGTAATTCTACATATTTCAAGAGCATTTTACAAACACACCATCCCGGAGCTTTAAGGCCTCCGAGTTGCACATTAGAGGTACCTTTTGAAACCTGAAACGAAAGCCTTAATATAGCCTATCACGGGCGCGCCGAACATATCCTTTCTGAGCCTTATCCCGTAACTTTCGCCCCTGATAAACTCCAGGAGACCGGAATAATCCGAAGCCATGGAAAGCACTTTCTCGGGAGCCACATTTATGCCGGGCTCAAAATAGAGCGAAACGAATGTTTTGTCCTCAACAATGCTTTTAACCTTCTGTTTTCGCGCCGCCTGTTTTATTTTTGTAATCTCCAGAAGGTTTTCCACGGCTCCAGGCATCCTGCCGAAACGATCCAGCATCTCCTCCTTTACCGCGGCGATATCATCTTCGGTCGCGCAAAGGCCCAGCTTTCTATAAAAAAGAATTCTCACATCCTCGGCCTCAATATATTCCGAGGGGATAAAGGCGGGCGCCATAAAATCCACGGCAGTCCTGGCTTCCTCATCCCCGCCTTCCTGCAAAGCAGCCCCTTTGAGCTTTTTGCTGGCCTCGTCAATAAGCCTTGAATAAAGCTCAAATCCGATTTCACGAACGAAACCGTGCTGTTCGGCCCCGAGTATATTGCCCGCGCCTCTTATTTCCAGATCCCTTAAAGCGAGACGGAACCCTGAGCCCAGCTCGCCGAATTCCTGAAGAGCCTCTAAGCGCTTGGACGCCTCTTCGGTGATGGTTTTGGCCGTGTAAAAAAGGTAACAGAAAGCTTTCTGTTTTTCCCTGCCGACCCTGCCCCTTAGCTGGTAGAGCTGGGAGAGCCCGAAGTTTTCGGCTTCCTCAATAATTATCGTGTTGACTGAAGGAATATCAAGCCCCGACTCTATTATGGTAGTGGCGATAAGCGCGTCTAATTTCTTGTGCATGAAATCCCACATAACCTTTTCTATCTGATGCCCTCCCATCTGTCCGTGCACGACCCCGAAACGCGCCTCCGGCACGAGTTTTTTTAACTCATCGGCCTTGGCGAGTATGGTTTCCACCCTGTTGTGCACATAGTAAACCTGTCCGCCGCGGGACATTTCCGCGGCTATAATTGTTTTCACGGCTTTTTCATCGTAGGAACTCAGATGGGTTTCTATGGGCAGACGGCCGTAGGGCGGAGTTTCTATGACCGAGAGGTCCTTGAGGTTGGAAAGCGCGAAGGAAAGCGTCCGCGGGATGGGTGTTGCCGTCATCATGAGCACATCTATATTCTTCCTCATCGCTTTAATCTTTTCTTTTTGTTTGACTCCGAAGCGGTGTTCCTCGTCAATTATCAGAAGGCCCAGGTCCTTAAATGAAATATCTTTCTGAATCAGCCTGTGGGTGCCGATTACTATATCCAGCTCACCGGCCTTAATATCTTCAATTATTTTTGCCTGCTCTTTTTTTGTCTGAAAGCGGCTTAAAAGGGCTATTTTTACGGGGAAGGGCGAGAGGCGGTTGGAAAATGTGTTGTAGTGCTGTTCGGCGAGCACCGTCGTGGGCACAAGCACCGCGACCTGCCTTGAGTTGACGGCCACCTTAAAAGCGGCTCGCACCGCGACCTCGGTTTTCCCGAAACCCACATCGCCGCAGACCAGCCGCTCCATGGGCCGGGGCTGTTCTAAGTCGCGCATAACTTCTTCAATGCTTCTCTGCTGATCCTCGGTCTCGCTGAAGGGAAAAGAATCGGCGAGCTCTTTTTCCCAGAGAGTCTCGCGCGGGAACGAATAGCCCTGCAGGCCCTGCCTCTGGGCGTAAAGTTTCAGTAATTCTTCCGCGAGAGCCTTGGCTCCTTCCTTTGCCCTGTGGGTCGCCTTCTCCCAGGCGCCCGTATCAAGCGAATAAAGCCTGGGCCTCTGGCCCTCCAGCCCCACATATTTTTTTACCACGCCAAAATCATCCGGCGGGATGTAGAGCTTATCGCCGCCTTTATACTCAATGCAAAGATATTCGGATTCCTGCTCGGGCCTTGTTATCCGGCGCAGGCCCAGATAACGGCCTATGCCGTATTTCTCGTGCACTACATAATCGTTTTTTGATATCTCCCATAACCCCTCAAGCCTGCGCCCGCTTTTAAACTTCGGGAAACTTACCTGCTTGCGCTTATAGAGTATCTCCTGGGCCGCGAAAACCGCGATTTTTCTATTCGGCGAAAAAAAGCCGTCTGCCAGCGCTCCGAAGTAAAGCGGCGGCATAACCTCTGAACGCAAATTCTCGGAAAATATGTCCTCCACGCGTTCCTTCTCGCCCTGGTTGGCGCAGAAAATCATGGATTTATATCCGCCGGCGGCGAATTTAGCAAACTCATTTAAAAAAAGTTTGTAATTTGCCCCCCACCTGACAAACGGCCTGAAATTCGCGTCTTCCGCGTTAAGCGTGTCGGTGACGGGAGAATTTATCAGGAGGTTGTAATTTTTTAACAGAGGAATATTCTGAGCGTATTCTGGAGAATCAATAAAAGCTTTTGTGTCCCGCGGCAGATAGTCCGAAAGATAAGAATCGGCATTTTCTTTTGCCGGCGATATAGAGCAGGAATTCAGGAATTTTCCTGAACGCTGGCTGGCGCTGTCAAACTCCCGGATGGATTCCACGCACTCTAAATTAAAAACTATTCTAAAGGGCCCTTCCCGGTCAACCGGCCAGATGTCAAAAACCTCGCCGCGCCTTGCAAACTGCCCTCTTTCCTCCACGAAATCACAGCGCGCGTAGCCGAGCTCCATGCACAGGAAAAAAAGGGTTTCAAAGCTAACAGTATCGCCGAGAGAAAATACTTTCAGCAGCGACTTGAAACGCGCGGGAGAATTCGTTTTGGCCGCCAGGGATTCCGGCGTGGCAAGCACAATGCCGCGCGCCGATTCAATAAGGCTTTTAAGGGTGTTTACCCGTTCCTGCTGGTTAAAAGAGGAATATTCCAGTATTTTCGGGTTACCGAAAATCTGCGCCAGCGAAACAAAAGAATCGTGCAGAGCGCCGTAATCTTCCTCAGAAACCACTACAAGCAGAGCCTCCCCTTTGGCATAATTCTCAAGAAGGTAGAATGCTTTTGAACTGCCGGATAATCCGCTTAATTTTTTATGTGTCAGACATTTCTCCGATTTTCTAGCTTTCTCTGCGATATTCTACCATAATTTTGACTTATATATTGAGTCAAATTTGCTATAATTTTGGTGTATGAACATTAAGCTTCTTCTGCTTCTACTGGCGGCGCCTCAGGTTATTTTTTCAGCGCCCCGCCCCGCGGCCGCGGCCGGCGGTTTTTATCCGTCGGGCAGAAACGAGCTGATAGCCGCCGTTGACAGATTTCTTGCCCAAGCTCCGCTGACGCCGCTTAAATCCCGCGCTATCGCGATACTTGTGCCGCACGCGGGATATGAATATTCCGGGCAGGTTGCCGCCTCGGCCTACAAAACCGTTAACAGCCGCGGCATAAACACCGTTATCGTTATAGGCAACAGCCATCATTTTCTTTTAAAAAAAGGTGCGGTTTATCCTTCCGGTAGTTTTGCCACTCCTTTGGGTTCGGTGGAAATAGATTCGGAACTCGCCTCCCGTATTCTGGCGCGCACAGGCCTGCTAAGAGCAGACAAGGAACCTCATGACCCCGAGCATTCCATTGAAGTTCAGCTTCCTTTTCTCCAGAGAGTTCTCCCTGAATTTAAAATAGTGCCCATACTGCTTTCATCCATGACGCTTGAGGACACAGAAAAAATAGCCGGAGCCATAGCAGCTTCTCTCAAAGAGCTTGGCCTCTCAAAAACGACTTTGCTGATAGCCTCCTCTGATTTATCTCACTATCCGGGTTACGCTGACGCCGTCATCTCCGATTCTAAAGCCCTATCGGCGATAACAGCGATGGACCCGCCCCTTCTGCAAAAACAGATATTTTCCATAGAAGGCTCTGCAGCGCCGAAGCTGGAGTGCGTATTATGCGCGAGGGAAAGCGTATATACCGTTCTATACACGGCAAAAATGCTCGGAGCCGATTCAGCGAAAGTGCTTTCCCGCGCCAACTCAGGAGACATAACCGGCGGCCGAGACAAAGTCGTGGGCTACGCCGCAGCGGTATTTTTTTCTTCGCGCGGACAGCGCCCGGAGATTACAAAGAGTAAACCTTCAGACAGTTATACGGTAAATAAGGCGCAATCATGCGATTACCGGCAAACCCCGAAAAAAGAGCTAAAAAAGGAGCAAAAAATGACTGGATTTTCTGTAAGCCCTCAAGGGCAGAAAGAACTGCTTGCCGCGGCGAGATACTCCATTGAACGGACGCTTGAAACAGGAAAGACTCCCCGAATCAACTCAAAAACCGAAGAACTGAAAAAACCGGCCGCTGTTTTTGTGACCTTAAACGAGCAGGGCAGCCTGAGGGGATGCATAGGCACTACCGCGCCGAGAGAGCCGCTTATTGACGCTGTAACGCAGATGGCCGCAGCCGCAGCCTTTGAAGACCCGAGGTTTAACCGTGTAAGCGCCGGCGAATTAAAAGATATTAAGATTGAAATTTCCGTGCTCTCTCCGATGCAGAGAGTAAAAGATGCCGGCGAGATAAAGGAAAATATTCACGGCGTAATGGTGAAAAAAGGCCCGCGGTCCGGCCTTTTTCTGCCGCAGGTTTGGGAGCACTTCAACAGAAAGGAAGATTTCTTAAACGAACTATGTTCTCAGAAGGCGGGGCTTGAGGCGGACGCGTGGAAAAAACCGGAAACAGAACTGTACATCTTTACGGTCTTCGCGTTTGAAGAATAGCGGCGAGTATTCGGAAACAGGAAGCGAAGCAAATGAAAAGCCGGACATTTATAATTGAAGCAAAAACTTAACGCGACGGCCGCGCCTTCAATTGGACTTTGCGATGATACTGAGCGGGAAATATTTCGCGGTAAATTTGATTAAAAGGTGTAGCCAAGTTTCGCGCCCATAATAGTCGCGCCTGAAACCGCATTATTCCCGATACCCATTGTCATACCCAAATCAAAAAGCGTAGCGGTAAGATGAGCGGTTCTCAATTCAAACAACGATACGGATGCGTAGAGGCCAAATGTTGAAACAGCCGCCATTCCGTCTTCGGGTTTCGGCTGTCTTAAAGCGCTATAGGAAGCATGGTAACGCTTGAAATAATTTCCGCTATTGGCTGTTAAGCCCACACCGTAGTTAAGAATCGTAAAAGGACCGACGGTGTTAATGCCGGAAGCGCGAGCGGAAGAAAGAGTTGTTGTTCTATAAAATGAATTCTCACTTACCGACCCAAAACCAATAATATCGGGATGCATAATTCTTAAGCCTATTACCGTGGTATTAATATTTTCCCCGGCAACATGCTCGGCAAACCAGGCAAGCCATCCGTTATTCGCCCTGTATTCCACGCCTCCGCCGCAGCCGCAACCACGAATCTCATCGTAATCAAAAGTTTCCGATTCATCGCCCACATCGCCTGTTACCACCCTGATACTGGACGCGGAACCGTAAAACGAAAAATAACTTTTCGCATCCGCCGGATCAGTCAAAAATGAACCGATAAGGCCTGCGAGAAAAAACACTCCGACAAAATGAACAACAGTCTTCACTCTCTCTCCTTTTTCATAAAAAAAACCGGGCAGGCACCTACTGCGGTTTGTCGTGTTTTGCCACGAATTTCTTAATGTCTTCAATATTCTCAATGATGAGTTTGGCTTTTTTAATGCCAAACGAGAACGGGTATTTATCGTCCTCGCTGTTTTTTATAACCAATGTCGGGTTGCCTTTGAACTCTGACTCGGAAACAATCGCCATGTTTTTCTCCTTTTTTAAGACTTTCGTAAATTCTAATATTTTACGCGAAAAAAAGCAAACGGTATCAAAATCAGGAAGTGCCCAGGGCCTGACGGAGAAGATTTCACCGAACAGGCAAAGTCACCCTGAACGAAGTGGAGGGCATCGTTTTTCATCCAACAACGAGATTCTTCTCGCCCTGTGGGAGATCAGAACGACGGCGCCATAGATACTTTCCTCCGTGGCATACAGACAACCTGCTGTTCCGCGGCCACGAAAGAGGCACAGCCGTGCCTGATTAGCTGTTCATTATATCAAGAAAATTCAGGAATATTTTGTCTGCCCTGTCTTTGTACCCTTCAAACAGCCTGCCGGTATCCTTTTCAATGGCGGCGGCTTTTTCTTTTGTCGTCTCGGCCGTATCCTTAAGCCAGCAATTTATTATCTCAGAAGTAACTTCAATATGAAACTGCAGGGCATAGGCCTTTTTCCCCAGCCTGAAGGCCTGGCCGCAGACCGGCGATGAGCCGAGCAGGACGCCGCCTTCGGGAACTTCAAATTTGTCGCCGTGCCACTGGAAAACCTCAAGCTCCCGTCCGAGCCCGTTAAACAGGGGGTCTGTTTCACCCGCGGCGCTTAGGGAAATTTTGTGCCAGCCGATCTCTTTTTCGGCCGCCTTAGATACTTTCGCGCCGAAAGCTTTTGCCATAAGCTGAGCTCCGAGACAGATACCCATCACGGGCAGTCCAGCGCGCACGGCCTCAGTAATAAAATAACCTTCCTCCGACAGGAAACCATATTTTTCGGTTTCATACACATTCATCGGGCCGCCCATAATAAACACCGCGTTTATACCGAGCAGGTTTTCGGGGAGTTTTTCCCCTTCGCCAAGCTCCACTGTTTTAATTATATATCCGCGGGAGGCAAAAAAACTCTCTATCATTCCGGGGCCTTCAATTTTAATGTTTTTGATTACCAGTATCATGGCTAAAGCGCAGCCTCGCCCGTTTCATCATTTCTTATTCTATAAGCTTCGGCTATTTCCGAAACAAATATTTTTCCGTCGCCTATGCCTCCGGTTCTCGCGGAAGATTTAATTATGCTTATTATCTTGTCAACATCCTGATAATTCACAATCATCTCCAGTTTGACTTTAGGCAGAAGCTCAATGCGGTAGCTTTCGCCGTTCCATTCCTGCGTAATACCCTTCTGTTTGCCGTGCCCCATCATATCAATGAGGGAAATGCCGTTAAAACCGGCTTCTTCAAGTTTCTCCCTGACCAGGTCTATCTTGTCGGGTTTTAATATGGCTTCTATTTTTTTCATAACATCCTCCTGAGCCATCATCCCGGAGCGGAAGCGGGAGTACCGCGCTTCCGCTCCGGACATGGCTATATTTATCCTATGGCTGTGCTGCCTTTTTCACCTGTGCGAATCCTTATGCAGTCCTGAAGATCCAGCACGAATATCTTTCCGTCCCCTATATCTCCGGAACACGCGCCTTTCCTAATGGCGCTTATGGTAGGTTCAACGAAGTTTTCGTTGACGGCGATCTCCAGCTGAATTTTTCTCAGCAGGTTGCCGGTCTCCTTGACTCCGCGGTAAACCTCGGTCACCCCCATCTGCCTTCCATGCCCGAGCACCTCGGTGACGGTTATAAGGTTTACTTCGGCCTTATAGAGTTCTTCCTTGACAGTTTCCAGCTTATCAGGCTGAATTACGGCTATAATTAGTTTCATTTTATTTTCCTTCGTCCGCCGGCCTGACATAAAGCGGCGGGCTTTTTTTATTTTTGTGTTATTCCAGGACCGTATAAGCGCCTTCGTGGTGTTGCGAGAGGTCAAGGCCTAAAACCTCGTCCTTCTCGCTGGCACGGACACCAAACAGGGCGTTCACAAGTTTTAATATCAACCAGGTGACAACCAGGCTGTAAAGAGCGGTTATAAGCACCGCCTTAAGCTGAATGACGAATTGAGCCGGGTTACCGTAAAACAATCCGTCCGCGCCGGCGGGATTGACGGCTTTTGAGGCAAAAAGCCCTGTCGCGAGAGCGCCCCAGATGCCTCCGATGCCGTGGACTCCGAAAGCGTCAAGCGAATCGTCGTAGCCGAGTTTTGTTTTAACAAAGGCAACCATAACAAAACAGATAAGGCTGACGACAACGCCTATAAGTATCGCCGGCATAACGCCTACATAACCTGCCGCAGGAGTTATCGCGACAAGCCCGGCAACAAGGCCCGTGGCAACGCCGAGAGTTGTGGGCGTGCCGTTATGCAGCCATTCTATCAAGGCCCAGGTAAGGCCCGCGGCCGCGGCCGCCGTATTTGTAGTGACGAAAGCTCCGACCGCGAGGCCGTTGGCGCCGAGCGCGCTGCCCGCGTTAAATCCGAACCAGCCGAACCACAGCAGGCCCGCTCCTAACACCGTGAAAGGAAGGTTGTGCGGAGGAACCGGTTGGTTGGCATAGCCTTTGCGCTTGCCTAACATGAGCGCCGCGACTATCGCTGCTACGCCGGCATTGATATGAACGACGGTTCCGCCCGCGAAATCAAGAGCTCCCATGTTTCTAAGCCAGCCTCCCAGCCCCCAGACCCAGTGAGCAACCGGGTCATACACCAAAGTGGCCCAGAGTATGCTGAAAACAAGGAAGGCCGAGAACTTCATCCTTTCGGCGAAAGCGCCGATTATAAGCGCCGGGGTTATGACCGCGAACATGCCTTGAAAAATCATAAAGGCTTGATGCGGTATAGTGGCCGCGTAGTCAGGGTAAGGCGTAAGCCCCACTCCGTTTAAGCCCAGCCATTTCAGGCCTCCGATGAATCCGTTGCCCGGAGAAAATGAAAGGCTGTAACCGAAAAGCACCCATTGAAGCGTGATAACGCAGAGCATTATTCCGCTTTGCATGAGAATGCTTAAAACATTTTTCTTTCTGACAAGGCCGCCGTAGAAAAACGCGAGGCCCGGAAGGGTCATGAGCATTACAAAAGCGCTTGAAGTCATTACCCAGGCCGTGTCGCCCGTGTCAATCTTGGCGGGCGCGGGCGCGGGAGCCTCAACCGCCACGGCCGTCATTTCGGCAGGCGCGGCCGCCGGCGCCGAGATTTCTTCGGCAATAGCCGGCCCGGCTAATCCCATAAATAATCCAAACAATGTTAAACTTAATAATTTTTTCATTTTATTATCTCCTTGCCCGGAGCTTGCCATCCGTTGAGAATGATCAGGCGGGCTATATAAGCTTTCGTTTGGCGCTTAGAAATTAATGTCCAACTGAGTTGAAAACTGGTTATTTGGATTGATCGCCGTATTGTTGTAGACGACATATCCGAATATAACTCCCGTGTTAGGCGCGAAAGCATAAGAAAGGCCGTAGCTCAGGCAGCCATAAAAGCTCTGCCCGGAGGCATAGTCAACCGAGGCCCATATCTTGTCCGTCAGCTGCCTGTCCCAGGTGGCAATAAAACCCGTATTCGCGCTCTCTCCTTTATCGTCAAGCAACAGTTTGCTGTTGCCGGAGTAATAGCCGAGAGTGACGCGTCCCACGGGCTTAATAACTTTCGCGGCGGCGCCGTACAAAATGTTGTAGTTGGTGCTGTCTGTTTTTGTCCCGACGCTGAACGCGCCAACAGCCAGAGCCGGCACCATGCCGTTTTCGGGCAGGCCGTATTTGGCGTTAAAGTAAAGCGGATCCGCGCTCGGCTCCATGAAATCAATGCCGACCTCCAGGTTCTTAAGCAGGCCGTAGGTAAGGCCGATGTCGGTTGGCAGAGCGTAAGGCTTGTCGGCGTTATTAAAAACCGAAAAGTAATTATCAATTCCCAGATGAAGCGTCTTCTCGGCCTGTATGTCTGTTGACGGGTTCCATATCTGCGTTGACGGGGTGGCGTAAACATAGCCCGACAAAGAAGCGATAAAACCGCAAACTACCGATATTTTCCTTAATTTATTCATTTTATTCCTCCCTGAGATTTTTGCTCTCCCAATCGCTGGGCAGACAGCAGCCTTGCTTACGCGCGGACACCGATGTCCGAAAACATTTATATATTGTTCAACTGACACTCTTCCAGAAAACTCCCGTTTTTGTTTACTATAATCAGCTCGCCCTTTTCCATCTCTATCCAATCCGTGCCGCTAAGCCGTTCGGAACAAAACACAAAGGACCCGAAAGAATATGAATAATAAAGCTTATTCCCCGTTTTATCGCAGTACCCGATTAAATGATCTTTATTGCTCAAAACAAATGTCAGCGGTGAACCCGGACACTGCGACTCAACCCGGCCGCAAAGGCTAAGGATGCTTTCTCTGTAGTTTCTAAGCGATTTTTGCTCAAGTGCCATAGTTATATAATTCAAAAATTTGTCCGAACCGCCGCAGGGCCCGTTCCCGCCATTGGCGCCGATTTTTGAAAAGTAACCCAAATCCCCGCTATGGGCAAAAATATATTCGCGGTTTACAATAGGCGCCGGAGCTTCCCCGAACTTGGCTATCAGCACCTTTGAACCGGAACTTAAAGCCTTGGCGAGCGGCAACTCATACGCGCCAAACTCAACAAGAGCCTCGCAAAAGCGAACCGCCAAAGCGCCGAGGTATCCGGCTACCCCGAGAAAACCGCCGGTTTCACCGGCATTCCGGGCGCCCCTGCGGGAATTATTTAAAAAACTGTCAAATATGCTCTTCTGTACCCCGTCCGCGGACGCTACCGCCATAATTAAACCCATATATTCCTCCGCCTTCAAATAAAAAAAGCCTTTAATCCACTTATACCAAAGTGAACTAAAGACTCCCGTGTCTTCGCGTCTGTGCCGCCTTCACTGGCGGCAAAACCAATAATAAATATTTACATTTGCAAATAAAAATCCCCGCCGATCACCTCTGATCGCGGGGACAACTTTGTCCTTGCGCTAACATTATAACGCAATTAAAAAAATTTGTCAAGCCTTTTTTACCTGTAAAGTCACCCTGAACGAAGTGAAGTGCCTCGTTATATTTTAAGTTATAAGTTGAGTCAATTGAAAAACCTTAACAAGACCCTGTCATTGCGATCTCCCGAAGGGAGAGAAGCAATCTCGCTTTTCCGTCGGAAGCGACGAGATTGCTTTGTCGTTGCACTCCTCGCAAAGACGGCCTGAAACACTTTTTCAACTGACTCAAGTTGTAAGCTTTAAGTGAACGGCGGACTTTTTCGTGTCGTCATACCAGCGGAAGCTGGTATCCAGAGGTTTAACTGGTTTCCTGTTTTCACAGGGATGACAGGCCTTGATGGATCCCAGACTGAACATTTCTGGGATGACGGCAAGGGAACATCAGCCGAGCAAGCTCGGCGACTACAAAGATGAAAGGATGACGGCACTTTTGATTTTGAGTCTTCAGAGGCCTTTTGTTTTTATACCCCTTCCGAGCCGGTTATGAGCAAAAGTTTTTTTGGAGGCCTTCAGTCTTGCCTGTTTGACCTGCCGAGAAGGCAGGGAGTTTGCAAGACTGCCTAAAATACTTTTGCGAATGGCTCGCGTGGGCGAATGTCCGCACGAATAAGTGCGGACTTCCATGAGGACGCCGAGATGGTGAGGCGTCGCGTTTCTTTATTAACTTTCTTTGAGCGCTCAAAGAAAGTTAGAAAGGGGTGCAGGGGCAACAGCCCCGCGACTTTGTTTCTTTCTGAAAGAACTTTTAAAATTCTGGTTTCCTGTGTGTGCTCACATCTCGCGCCCGTTGCAAGCTTGCGCGGCTTATTCGCCGCACTGCAACTACAGGTGACGGCAAGGAAGATCCTTCGTTTCTCTCAGGATGACGGCGCTTTGCGGAACGCGCAGCAAGCTGCGCAACTACAAAACCAACCGCGAGTTTGCTTCGCCACTGAAGCTTTGGCGGACTATCGCGCCGCCTTAACGGAGGATTCGGGCACCGGCAGCGAGTTCAGATAAAAAGATTAATCTTTGACTTCTGGGCCTCTCCTAAAAACGCCGCGGCCCCCATCTGGCCGTCAACGCCTTCAATCATATTGGAATTATCAACGCCCATTATGCCGCAGGAAGTGGAACAGGCGTATATCTTTACATTAAAAGCCTTTGCCATCTTAAAAAATTCTTCAAGCGAGGGAGTTTTGGTGCTTTCCATAAGCTTTTTCATCATGGCCGGCCCCAGGCCCATCATGTTCATGGAAGTCAGCGGAAGCTTGGAGCGGCTGGAGGGCATCATAAACTCCATCATTTTCTGCAGTATGCTTTTTCCTTTGTACACTCTTCCCTTTTTAAGAAAGTTAAGCCCCCAGAATGTGAAAAATATGCTGACATCCATATTCATGGAAGCGGCCGTTGTGGCAAGGATCATGGCGGCTATGGCTTTGTCCATGGTGCCGGAAAAAAATATTATCGTCATTTTTTCTTTTTGCTGTTCGCTCATATAGCCCTCACCTCATGGAGTTTAATAATTCCTCCAGCAAATTCGTCCTTGCGGTTTTCCTGAAAACAATGGGAACAGCGTCTTTTTTATAGGCCGTGACATTTTCCTCAAAAGTGGGTTTGGGAGCGCTTTTGTAAATGACTCCCAGCGGGAACTTGTCGGGCTCAATGGCTTTTTTGAAAGCTTCAACCCTGTCCGAAGGGTCATAGTTTGAGTCTAAATAATACGACCGTTCTTTAAACCATTGGAATGTGTTGACCTTATTGAAAGAAACGCAGGGTTGAAGGATATCCACAAGCGCGTACCCCTTGTGGGCAACGGCTTTTTTAAGTATCTCTTTCGTCTGATCCATATCTCCAGCGAAGGCCCGCGCCACAAAAGAAGCGTTCAGTGAAACCGCGACAGCCACGGGGTTAAACGGCTCTTCAAATACTCCGCTCACCTGCACCGGAGTATGAAAACCTGCCTGGCTTGTGGGAGAAGCCTGTCCCTTCGTAAGGCCGTAAACCATGTTGTTATGCACAATATTGGTTATATCGGGATTGCGCCTTATGGTATGAATAAAATGATTGCCGCCTTCACCGTAGGTATCCCCCTCGCCGCTTTCAGCTATGACTGTCAGGGAAGGATTCGCGGCCTTAACGGCCGTTGCGGGCGGAAGGGCCCTGCCGTGCAGGCCGTTAAAAAAGTGCGCCTTGATATAATGAGGGATTTTCGCGGCCTGGCCTATTCCGGAAACCATGACGAGCCGCAGCGGGTCAATATTGAGCTCGCTTAAGGCGGCTTTTAACGCCTTATGAATAGGAAAATTGCCGCAGCCCGGGCACCAGGCTATATCAATATTATCCAGGTCAAAATTATTCGCCATATTATTTCACCGCCGTGAATTTTTTAAGCTCCGCGACGGCTTCTTCCAGAGAAAACGGAGCGCCGTCGTATTTTAACACTTTGCCGCCTGTTTCAACTCCGGCGTATAGTTTGAGTATTTTAGCGAACTGGCCCGAAAAGTTATTTTCAAAGACAACCGCCTTCTTTGCCCTGCCGATAATCTCCCGGGCTCCCGAGTGAAGCGGAAAAATCTGCGAAAAGTGGAGTACGGCCAGTTTGGGATTGTTCACCTGTTCCGCGGCTTCTTTCAAAACGCCGTAATTTGAACCCCAGCAAACGGCAAGATACTCAAAATCGCCGCTGCCTATAAGGGAGGGCGGCTCGGCTTCTTTTGTCATAAGCTCAAGTTTGGCCATGCGCTTTTGGGACATCTGTTTTCTGATATTTTTGTCTTCCGTGATATTGCCGTTCTCATCGTGTTCGTCGGAATCCGCGTGGACAAAGCCATCGCCAAAACCCGGAATGCCGCGGGGCGAAATACCGTCGGCGGAAAAGGCATACCTTTTATAGCCCGGGCCGGTTTTAACTATATGCTCCTGCGCGCTTATTTTTGAAAAATCAAAGGGCGGTATATTGGCGTAGGCATCCACGAAATACTGGTCGCTTAAAATAATCACCGGGCACTGATGCTTGTCCGCGAGGTTAAATGCCTTTGCCGTAAGCTCAACAGCCTGCGCAGCGCTGCCGGGAGCAAGGATTATCCTGGGGAACTCGCCATGTCCGGCGTAAAGCGCGAATTCCAGGTCGCCCTGTTCGGTCCTTGTGGGAAGCCCTGTCGCTGGGGCCGGCCTCTGGCCCAGGCTTATAACCAAAGGCGTTTCTATCATGCCGCTTAGGCTCAACGCCTCAGCCATAAGGGCAAACCCGCCGCCCGCCGTGCAGACAAAACCGCGGGCTCCCGCGTACCAGGCTCCGAGAGCCATATTGGCAGCCGCTATCTCGTCCTCGGCCTGCTCGGTTAAGATGCCGAATTTTTCACTGTTTGCGGCAAGAAAGGTCAGTATCCCTGTTGAGGGCGTCATGGGGTAAGCTGAAACAAAATTGCAGCCGCCGGCTATCGCGCCAAGGCCTATAGCCTCGGCTCCGTTTACCAGAACCTGGCCGCTTACTTCATGGCTTCTCGCGAGCAAAATTTCAATTTTGCCGGGCCCGGAAACGGAAGCGGCGTATTCAAACCCTTTCTCGGCGGCCTGAAGGTTGGGTTTAAGCGTCTCGGGTTTTTTAGAACCTATAGTTGAACTTACAAAATCCTGAATATCTTTTAAGCCAAGCCCGAAAAGCCCCATTAAAAGCCCGAGGGCCGCGGTATTGGCGTAAATAGCCCCGCCGGCTTCAGCCGCTATTTTTGAAAATGGAACATCAACCAGATCCGTGTCCGCGCCGAGAACTGATTTGTCGCCGAATATAATTGTTTGTTCAGTAATTTTATCTTTAAGGTGAGCGATTGCGCCGCTATCAAGAGGTATGAGCAGGTCTATCCTGTCCACATAACTGCTTCTGGGCTGCGAGGAGACCCTGAGCTGGGTTGAGTTGCTTCCGCCGCGAACGCGCGACATGTATTCTTTTGTGGCGAAAATATTAAAACCCGAATCCTTCAAGGCCTTTACGAGCAGTTTTTCAACCGTGACTATGCCCTGCCCCGCTTCTCCGCATAGCACGACTGACACATCGTCTTTAAAAACCCGCGAAAGATTCATAGATCCCCATCAAAACTTAACGGCGCCCGCGTAACCGGTTTCGTCCGGTTAAACGGACGCCGCGCAAGATCACCAGTTTTCGGCAAGCACTTCAAAATACGCTTTCGGATGAAGGCAGGCCGGGCATTTATCCGGAGCCTCATTGGACTCGTGAACGAACCCGCAATTGGCACAGCGCCACTTTATCGCGGACGGCTTTTTAAATACTTTCTCGCCCTTAACATTTTCCAAAAGCGCCCTGTATCGTTTCTCGTGCTGTCTCTCGGCGATTGAAATCTTCCTGAAGGCCTCGGCAACATCGGGAAAACCTTCTTTCTCGGCCACATCGGCAAACCCCGGATATAGCTTGGAATGCTCAAACTGCTCGCCGTTGGCGGCCGCAAGCAGGTTGTCTTTCGTGGCCCCAATAACTCCGGCCGGATACGCCGCGGTTATCTCAACCTCGCCGCCTTCAAGAAATTTAAAGAAGCGCTTCGCGTGCTCCTTTTCATTTTCAGCCGTTTCAAGGAAAATAAAGCCTATCTGCTCAAAACCCTCTTTTTTGGCCGCGGACGCGAAATATGTGTAACGGTTCCTTGCCTGGGACTCTCCCGCGAAAGCCGCCAAAAGATTCTTTTCAGTCTTTGTGCCCTTAATGCTTTTCATAACACTCTCCTTTTCAATAATCGTTTTCGGATACGGTTTAGGTCAAACGGAATGCGCGGCAAGCCGCGCGACTACAGACGAATTATTGAGCCGTTACAACTTTCAACTTATAACTTAAAACTTTGTTCACGATTTCCACAACCCGTGCAGGTTGCAGTATTCCCTGGCGGTAACCTGAGTGCCCTCAACGCAAAATTCAGCCTCGGGTTTGTCTCCCGGCTTTAAGAACTTTCTGCAGGCGTTGCCGTCAACAATCAGTTCTATCCACTGGATATAGTGCTTGTCTTCCATGGGGTGAGCGACACTGCCGACCGTCACTTTATAACCGCATCTGACTTTTTCAAGCACCGGGACATGTTTTTCCTTTGAGGCGTCAACGGTGTTCTCAACCTGGAGTATCATGGGCTTTCCGCAACAGACCAGTTCTCCGCCGCCGACAAAAATCACTTCAACCATGTTGCCGCAAACACTGCATTTGTAAACTTCCAAAGGATTTTTAACCATAACAACCTCCTGTCTTACTTTTTCTTTACATACCCTTTATACAAATTGCCCTCTTTTATCAGCGAGAGAAATATCTCTCCCGTCATCTCGCACCAGACCGGCAGGTCTTTTTCAAAACCCGGGTCGTCGGCTATAACCTCAAGAATCTCTCCCGACTTCATGGTTTCAAGCTCAAGTTTTGTTTTTACAACCGGCATGGGACAGAACAGCCCTATGCAATCCAGAGTCCTTGCCGGCTTTAAACTGCTCTCAGGCATGTTTCTCTCCGCATTTCGGGCATTTCTCAAGCTTAGAGCTGTAGGATTGTTCGCACTTGGCGCACTTTATGAACTCCACCTCGCAGGGGGAGCAGAATACCGGTTCAAAACAGGACATTTTCAGCTCGTCTTCACAAAAGCCACATCCGCATTTTTGCGTTTTATCTTTTTTCATCTCCGGCTCCTTGCCTGTTACGGCTATTTACCGTGCTTTTTGGAATAGTCTTCTATCGCCTTATGCAGAGCATCAGCGCCCAGGTTTGAACAGTGCATTTTGTTTGGCGGCAGGCCTCCGAGCTCCTTTGCCACGAGATCGTTTGTTATCTTCATCGCCTCATCAACGGTTTTTCCCTTGGCCATCTCGGCGACCATTGAAGAAACGGCTATCGCGGCGCCGCAGCCAAAGGTCTTAAACTTTACATCCTCCAAAACATTGTCTTTGACCTTCACATAAAAGGTCATCATGTCGCCGCAGACCGGATTGCCGACCTCGCCAACACCGTCGGCATCCTTTATTTCGCCGACATTTCTTGGATTTTGAAAATGATCCATTACCTTCTCTGAATAAAACGGCATCTGTTTTCTCCTTGGACTTCAGTGGTAAGCTGTAAGTTGTAAGTGATAAGTGACTTATTTCAACTGTCTTTGTCCTTACCGCTTACCCCTTACCACTTACCCCTGGTTATTCCTGTTCCTCGTGATCGTGGTGGTGGTCGTAATCGGTACCCGGCCCGGCCTCCTGCCTTTTGCCGGTTTTCTGAAAGTAATTATAAAGAGGCGACATATCTCGCAGCTTTTTTACTATCGCCGGGAACTCGTTTAAAACATAATCGGCGTCATCGGTTGAATTGTATTTTGAGAGGCTCATTAAAATTGAACCCTGCGCCACGGCCGCGTCTATTTTTATAGCCGAAAGCACATGAGACATCTTAAGCGCTTTTGAGGCGCAGGCAGAACCGCTGGAGACGCATATTCCTTTCTGATCCAGGAAAAGCATCATGGCCTCGCCTTCAACAAACTCAACGGAAAAATTAACATTATTGGGAAGCCTGGCCGTCGGATGGCCGTTTAAATAAATATACTCTATTTTTTTGGGCAGTTCGGTTATTATCCTGTCTCTTATGGCGGCAGTTTTCTTTGAATTCTGCTCCATCTCGTTCTTAGCCAGCTCGCAGGCCTTTCCGAAACCCACTATAGCGGGAACATTTTCAGTGCCGGCGCGCCGGCCGTTCTCCTGAATGCCGCCGTCTATCTGAGGTATTATCCTGGCGCCTTTCCTGACATAAAGAGCCGCGGCTCCCCTGGGGCCGTAAAACTGGGCTCCCGAAAAGGTCAGAAGGTCGGCTCCGAGCGCGTTTACATCCACCGGAATCTGTCCGGCAGAAGCCACCGCGTCGCAATGAAACGGTATTTTTTTGGCCCGGACAATTCTGGATATTTCGGGTATGTTCTGAATCGTGCCAATTTCGGTATTGGCATGCTGAATGGAAACTATGGCGGTGTCGGGCCTCAGGGCCTTTTCCACATCAGAGGGCGAAACCATGCCGTATTTGTCAACCGGCAGATAAGTAACCTCAAAACCTGCCTGAGAGAGGCGCCGGGCCGAGTAAAGAACGGAAAAATGCTCTACGGAGGATACAACTATATGTTTTGCCTTTGCTGAATTAGCCTCGGCAACGCCCTTAATGGCCAAGTTATTGGCCTCGGAACCGCAGGAGGTGAAATAAATCTCCTGCTCATTGGCGCCCACAAGCGCGGCGGCCTGTTTTCTCGCGTTTTCAATAGCGTCTTTGGATCTCGCGCCCAGGGTATGCATGCTCTGGGCATTGCCATAGTTTTCCCTTAAGAAAGGCAGCATTTCATTAAAAACTCTTTCGCTTATTTTCGTGTTCGCCTGATTATCAAGATATATCTCTTTCATATTACCGCCTCAACTCCAATTTGTTGTAGAACTCAATAAGTTTTTCCATGTGGTATTTTTCGTTCTGCATTATCCCGCTGACCGCCAGCTCAAAATCCTTACTCATGGAATATCCCATGATTTTCTTATAGTGGTTATAGGCGTGCATCTCGTTTTCAATGTGCTTGTCCAGAATCTTGTGAATAGAGCTCTCTGTCTCCAGTTCGGCGAATTTCCAGACCGGTTTTCCGCCAAGCGAAATTATCTCGCTTGAAAGTCTGTCGGCGTGGCGAAGCTCGGTCATACTGAACTCCTCAAACATTTTCGCGAGTTTCTCGCCGTCTCTGAGTTTTCTTTTTACCCTTTCAGCCTCCCGAAGATAGAGAAACACATCATTATACTCCATCTCAAAGGCATGGGATAAAAGGTTTAGCAGTTCTTTAGCGTCTTTCATAGGAAATATATTTTATACCTATAATTTATGGTTGTCAATATTACCACTCGGAATCAGTTTTCTTGCCGGTCGGCGTTGTCCACATCCCAACGCCTGATTTTAACTTTCTTTGGGCGCGCAAAGAAAGTTAATAAAGAAACGCGCCCCCGCGAGCCATTCGCAAAGTATTTTTGGCAGTCTTGCAAACTCCCTGCCCTGTCGGCAGGTCAAACAGGCAAGACTGAAAACCTCCAAAAATACTTATGCTCATAATCGGCTCGGAAGGGGTATAAAAAAACTCTAATCTGAAATACAGAAACTAACTGCCGGCTCGCCCTTACATTAGGCCGTGGCAGGCTACCGCGGACGCCTTTTTGAGAAGTTTCTTATAAGCAGTGAATTTGTAACCACCGAGACCGAGCTGAAAGCCATCGCGGCGCCAGCTATCATAGGATTAAGAAGAAACGCGAAAAATGGATACAGAACCCCTGCCGCCACGGGTATGCCTATGACATTGTAGAAAAAGGCCCAGAAAAGGTTCTGCCTTATCTTTCTCATGGCAAAACGGCTCAGCCTCACCGACTCAAGAACATCCCTGATATCGCTTTTTATAAGCACTATCTGGGCCGCCTCAATTGCCACATCGGTTCCGGAGCCGATAGCTATGCCGATATCGGAGGCGGCAAGCGCGGGGGCGTCATTGACGCCGTCTCCGACCATAGCCACGGCTTTGGAGTTTTTTCTGAGCTCCGCGATTTTTACCGCTTTCTGGGCCGGCATAACGCCTGCTATAACCTCATCAATACCGAGTTTTCTGCCCATAGCGGAAGCTGTTTTTTCATTGTCTCCGGTAATCATTATAACCCGTATGCCGAGTTTCTTTATTTCTTTAATTGTTTCCAGCGCGAAATCTTTCGGCGTGTCGGCTATGGCAAATATTGCCTTGCACTCGGAGTTTTCTGAAACCCAGACCACCGTCTTGCCCTGCGAGGCGAACTCCTGAGCCGCTTTGTCCAACTCATCGGATATCCTTACACCTTTTGAAACTAACAGGCCCCTGCTTCCCACAAGAACATTGGCGCCGCCCGCCTGAGCATAAACTCCCATGCCTTCAAGAGCGCTGAAGTTTGAAATCTCTTGTGCCTCGGCGTTATTCTTTCTGGCGTATTCAACTATAGCCGGAGCCAGGGAGTGTTCGGAGCGGCTCTCCGCCGACAAAGCCAGCGACAGTATTCTTGATGACTCCGCGGCCGCGGCGGAAATAAAATCAGTTACAACAGGCTCTCCCCTGGTGAGGGTTCCTGTTTTATCAAAAACAATAACATCAGTTTTCTCGGCAAGCTGAAGCGCCTGCGCGTTTTTAACAAGGATCCCGTTTTTAGCCGCTATGCCGGTTGCCACCATTACCGCGGTGGGTGTCGCAAGCCCTAAAGAACAGGGACAGGCGATTATCAACACCGCGATAAAGATCGTAAGCGCGAAAACGAAACTCGCCCCCGAAAGAAGCCAGACAACCAGCGACACCACCGCTATCGCGGCTACCGTCGGGACAAAATACGCCGCGACTTTGTCGGCTAAGGCCTGTACCGGGGCTTTGGAGCCCTGGGCATCCTCAACAAGTTTTATTATCTGGGAAAGCGTCGTCTCGCTGCCAACTCTTGTGGCCTTAAATGTGAAGGTGCCGCTTTTGTTTATGGTGCCGTCAATTACATCGTTCCCGGGCTTTTTCTCCACCGGCAGGCTTTCACCGGTGACCATGGATTCATCCACGCTGGAGTAGCCTTCTAAAACAATGCCCCCTACGGGAATTTTCTGGCCCGGCTTTACTATTACGATATCTCCGGCCTTAACTTTTTCAATGGCCACTTCGCGTTCCGCTCCGTCAATGATCAGAATCGCCGTTTTGGCCCTTAACCCCATGAGCTTTTTTATGGCCGCCGAAGTTTTGCCCTTGGCAAGCGCCTCAAACCATTTTCCCAATAGAATGAAAACCAGGAGCATACCCGCCACCTCAAAATAGAGGTCCTGCGAAGTATAGGAGCCGCGCCCCAGCAGTATGAAGAAAGTTATAAAAAGGCTGTAAATGTAGGCGGAGCCGGTTCCTATTGCTATCAGCGTGTCCATATTCGCGGTCTTTGTCTTGATAAGCGAAATAATCCCCCGCGTGTAAAACTGATAACCCGCCGCGAGTATAGGAGTGGCGAGCATCAGCTGAACCACCGCGAGAAACGCCGAAGGAAGATTTATGTGTAAACCGATGTCATGCGACATGGCCAGGAAAGTCAAAGGAAGCCCGAACCCCAGCGAAATTAAAAATTTGATTTTAAGGCTGTTTACTTCCTTATCTCTCGCGGCCTGCTCGTAATCCCGCGGCTCGGCAGGTTTTGAGCCGGCCTCAACCGGCGTTTCCGCGGGAGCTTTTATGACTTCATAACCCGAGTCCTCAATGACTTTATGCAGTTCCTCCAGAGAAACCGTTTGGGCGTCAAATTCCACGAATGCCTTGCCGGCGGCGTAATTTACGCCGGCGTTCTTAACGCCGGCCGTCTCTTTAAGAGCGCCTTCAATATTTAGGCTGCAGGAGACGCAGTGCATCCCCGAAATAAGTATTGTTTCTTTCTTAATATCTTCCACTATTTTTTCCTCTCATAAAGGCCGACCAGTTCGGCTTTATCTATAATATGGCCCTGCATCGCTTTTTCCAAAGCGGCCTTATCCGGCGCGTGTTCAAGTTTAAGCTCCGAGTCCAGGGCATAGAGCTTGAAGAAATACCTGTGGGTTCCCGAAGGAGGGCAGGGCCCGTCGTAGGTTTTTTTGCGGTAGCTGTTCCGGCCCGCGCTCCCGGGCATTGAATTCTGTTTAATGAACACCGTTTGCGGGGGAATATTAAAAACAACCCAGTGGACGAAATTTCCGGAAACTGCGTCGGGATCGTCCATTATAAGAGCAAGGCTTACGGCCCTGGCGGGCACGGCGCTTAGCTCAAGGGCCGGATTGATATTTTCACCGTCACAGGTAACCTTGGCCGGCATAACCGACATATTGCCGAAATCCGGGGAAGATATTTTCACGGGATGCCTCCTGCACTTCACGGTTATTAGGGGAGTTATTCGCTGCGGGAATACTCAAGCATCTTATCTATGGATATTTTTGCTTTTTCAGCGATAACGGGGTCCACCTTAATTTCGTAGCGCATCTCTTCTAAGGCCCAGAGCACCTTTTCAAGGCTCGTTTTCTTCATATTGGAGCAGACGGCCAGCTCTAAGGCGGGATAAAATTTCTTTAAAGGGTTCTCTTTCCTGAGCCTGTGCAGTATTCCCGTCTCGGTGGCGATAATCATTTCCGAAGATTTTGAAGAGGCCGCGTATTCCAGCATACCGCTTGTGGAAAGCACCTTGTCGGCAAGGGCCGAGACATCGGGGTTACACTCCGGATGAGCCACAACCTCGGCTTTGGGGTGCTTATGCTTCGCGTCCTTGATGTGCTGGGCCAGTATTCTTGAATGCACATGGCAGTAACCGTCATAAATTATCATCTCGCAGCCGGCCTTTGAGGAAGCGTAAGAGCCGAGGTTCCTGTCGGGAACAAAAATTACTTTCCTGCCGGAGAGGGTGCGCAGAATCTTTTCCGCGTTTGCCGAGGTACAGCAGATATCGGTCTCGGCTTTGACTTCAGCAGTGGTATTTACATAGCTTACCACCAGCGCCCCGGGATTTTCTTTCTTTAATTCCCGCAGTTTCGCAGCGGTTATCATGTCCGCCATGGGACAGCCGGCGTTTTTTTCGGGCAAAAGCACTTTTTTCCCGGGCGCGAGTATAGCGGCTGTCTCGGCCATAAAATGCACCCCGCAGAACACTATTACAGCGGCGTCTGATTGGGCGGCCCTGCGGCTTAAATCAAGCGAATCGCCGGTAAAATCAGCTATATCCTGAACCTCGGACAGCTGATAGTTATGCGCCAGAATAACCGCGTTTCTTTCCTTCTTAAGTTTTTGAATTTTTTCTATCAAAGAATCCATATATATATGTATCAGGTGTTCATCCAGTTCCAGACTTTGCCTTCCTCCTCCATCATCCAGTCTCCCGGCTCGGTCAGATAGCGGTAAACATTCACAATCGCGTCAAGGTGCTGTTTTTCCTCCTGCATCAGAAATTCAAAAAACTTCTTTTCTTCGGGTGAAGAGGCTTTTTTGCTGAAGTCCCGGTAGGTGGCGTAGCTTTTCTTCTCTAACTCCATCGCCAGCTCATAGCCAGCTGTGTTTCCCGCGCTGTTCTTAAGGCTGGTTTTATTGGCTCTGGTAAAAAAATCCTTTATCGCGGCTTCAACGGACGGCATGTTCTTGGGAAGCGAAACCTTACCCTTAGAACCGGTCTTTATCATATTATACATCTCGTCAATTTTCTGGGCGTGCACAACTTCCTCTCCCGCCAGCGAATAAAAAAGCTTCTTGGTAAGAATATTTCTGGACTTTGCGGCCAGTTTCAGATAAAAGTTGACGCCTTTAACCTCTAACCCTATGGAAAAACCAAGGGAAGTAAGCTTACCGGACAATCCTGACGCTTTGACCATAACTCCTCCTTTTGCCTTTGCTGACTCTTTTTTTATCATATTAAATTAAACCACCTAAGTCAAACCGCAAACCGTAAATCTCTCTTTCGCGGTAATTTTACCTTCAATAATAACATAAGCCGGCGCAAAAAATATCTCTTGACAAAAAAACCGCCTTGTTGTATAATTAATGAAAATATTAACTTATTAACATCTAAACTGAGGCTATGAAAAGCCTTTTCAAAAGGAGAGTGCCTGTGAACAGCGAGAATTTTGAGAAGAAAATCTTTGAGATGCATGCCGAGCTCTGCAAAACCCTGTCAAACCCCAAGAGGCTTGAGATCCTGAGCATTCTCAGGGGCGGCGAAAAGCAGGCCGGAGAGATTTCAACATACCTGAAAATCAGCAAAGCCAATCTGTCCCAGCACCTCTCTATTTTAAAGCAAAAGAAACTTATACTGCAGAGGCGCAGCGGAGTAAACCTGTTTTACAGGGTGGCCGACCCCAGGGTTTACAAGGGCTACGACTGTTTAAGAGATATTCTCTTAACCCAGCTTCAGGAACACAACAAATTTTATACTAACATCAACTTCAAGGAGGCCCAGAATGCCAATATTTGAATACAAATGCGGCAAATGCGGGCATAAATTTGAACAGCTGACTTTTGAGAGCGAAAGCAAAACCGTAAAATGCCCGAAATGTTCCTCTGAAAACACGGAGAAACAGTTTTCCCAGTTCGCAAGCGGCAATTCAAAATCCGGGCAGAAAAACTTTTCGTGCCCCACGGGCGGCTGCTGCCCCGGCTGCAATAACAATTGACAATTAAACGGAAAATTCAATGACCCTGGAAAATCAAATAAACATAAGATACGGCGAACTCGCGGAAAGCAGCTGCTGCCTTTCCTGCGGAGGAGCCATTGATCACGCTAAGGCCCGCGAGGGAGAGACCTGCCTTGACCTCGGAAGCGGCAGAGGCCAGGACGCCCTGAAACTCGCGCAGGAAGTCGGCGATAAAGGCCTTGTTTACGGCATAGACTTATCCGACAAGATGATAGCCAAAGCCGAGCGCACTGCGCAAAAGCTCGGCATCAGCAATGTAAAATTCATCAGGTCAAACCTTGAAAACCTGCCCCTTGAAAGCTCATCGGTTGACCTAGTAATCTCCAACTGCACCATAAATCACGCTTCGGACAAACAGGCGGTATGGCGCGAGATATACAGAGTGCTCAGAAAAGGCGGCCGTTTTGTTATAAGCGATATTTACGCCTTGCGGGAAGTTCCCCCTGAGTACAAAAACGATCCGGCAGCCGTGGCCGAATGCTGGGCCGGCGCTTCAACCCGCGAGGCATACCTGAAAACGCTTTGCGCTTCGGGGTTTCCCGAGGTCAGCATAATTGAAGAGAGCAAACCCTACGATAAAGGCAAAATAACGGTGGCAAGTTTTACGGTTTCGGGCATAAAAGACCCGAAACCCGTTTCCTGCTGCTGCAAATAGAACCCTAAAAGGAGAAAGAAGATGAAAGAGCAGACCGCCAGAAAAACAGGAATGAAAACGCTGATCGTCAAAAAAGCCAAAAACGAAAAGAAAATAGCCCAGTGCTGCGCGAAAATATCCGCTGTTGTCGCCGGCTGCCACGACTAAAGCGCCGCCTTATTACAATACCGCCGTTCCGGAGTTTTATGTATTTCTCCAGGCACAACATATTCTCAAAGCTAAAGGATTCCGATAACTATTTTATCGTGAACCTGCTTACGGGCAGCGCGGATATACTCGCGCCCGAGAAGGCTGCCGAGATAAAACGCGGCGAGTACTCAGATATTGAGGAATACAAAAACAAAGGCTACCTGGCCGAGGAAGACTCCGAGAAGAAATTATTCAACTCCAGGTATCTGGACTTTATCAGAAACCGCGAGAACGACGAGATGCAGCTGTTTTTCGTGCCCTGGTACGAATGCAACTTTAAGTGCAGTTACTGCTACCAGTCCGAATACAGCAACGAATCCGTTCAACTGCAAAAACCGGTCATAGACGCCTTCTTTGCGCACATCTCCGAAGCTTTCCGCGATAAAAGAAAATACATAACAATTTTCGGCGGCGAGCCGCTTCTTTCCGGCAGTATCCAGAAGGAGATGATAACCTACCTTATCTCGGAAGCCGCAAAAAGAAATATTGACTTGGCCATAGTCACAAACGGATACAACATAACAGGCTACTCCGAAGTACTGGCAAAAGCGCCCTTGCGGGAGATACAGATCACGCTGGACGGCACCCGGGAAATCCATGATAAAAGGCGCGCTCTTAAAAACGGCGGAGGCACCTTTGATAAAATAGCCGAGGGGATTGATTTTTGTCTTTCCAAAAAAATACCGGTAAACCTGCGGGTTGTAATTGATTCGGAGAATATCAATAACCTGGTTGAACTCTCCGGCTTCGCGGCCCGTAAAGGCTGGACTGACAGCCCGTTTTTTAAAACCCAGCTGGGCAGAAACTACGAACTCCACTCCTGCGGCAGCCATAAGCCGGCCCTTTTTGACAGGGCGAAAATGTACGAAGAACTCTACGAGCTTTTAAAAATTCATCCCGATATTCTAAAATTCCACAAACCGGCGTTTTCAGTTTCAAAATTCCTTTCAGAAAACGGCGAGCTTCCCTCCCCCCTGTTTGACTCCTGCCCGGGATGCAAAACAGAATGGGCCTTTGACTATACCGGTTCCATTTATCCCTGCACGGCAACTGTTGGCAAAACCGGCGAGAAAATAGGAAGCTTTTACCCGAAAACATCTTTAGACGAAGGGCGAATTGAGGCATGGCAGGACAGGGATGTCACTTCCATAGAGAAATGCGGGGATTGCCCGCTGCAGCTCGCCTGCGGCGGAGGCTGCGGCTCCGTCGCCAGAAATAATACAGGAAAACTGCTAAGCCCGGACTGCAGGCCGGTAGACAAACTCCTTGAACTGGGCCTGTCGGCCTACTTCGGTGAAAAAATCTGATTGCAAAAAGAGGCGCAAATGACTGAAAAAATTACTTATGTCAACGGCGAAACTTTTGACAGCGAAGTGCTGAAATCCGCCTTAGCCGTTGTGGATTTCTATTCAACGGAATGCCCCCCCTGCGAAGCGCTCGCGGCCAAATTTGAACCGCTCTCGGAACTTTACGGAGGCGACATTAAATTTGTCAAAGTTTTCAGGCAGGAAAACAGGGCCCTGGCGGAATCGCTCTCGGTAAAATCTTCACCGACCGTTCTTTTTTTCGTAAACGGCAGGGAAACCGGAACCCGCCTGACCGGAGGCGTTAAGAGAAGCGAGCTTATTCAAAACCTGGATGCCATGCTAAACCCGAAAAGAGCCGCTGAAATTAAATCAAAAATCATACCGATAGAAACCAAAACCGATGTGCTGATACTTGGAGCCGGTCCGGCCGGCCTTACCGCGGCCATTTACACCGCCCAGGCAAAACTTAACACAATTATCATTGACAGAGCGCTTTCCGGCGGACAGGTCGCCACTACTCACCAGGTTTCCAATTTTCCGGGATTTACGCAGCCTGTCGCGGGATATGAGCTTATGCACCGCATGAACGAACAGGCCAAAATCGCCGGCGCTCAAACCAGGTACGCCGTGGATCTTACCAGAGTGGATCTTAAAACCAAAACCGTGACTATTGACGGCTTTGAGACAATAACCGCGAAAAAAATAATAATCGCCACCGGCTCTTCTCCCCGCGAGCTCGGGGTTAAGGGCGAAAAAGAATTCAAGGGAAGGGGCATATCCTACTGCGCGACCTGTGACGCCAAATACTTCCAGGACAAGGATGTCGTGGTAATCGGCGGCGGCAACTCCGCCGTTGAAGAATCGCTTTTTATTTCCAAATTCGCCAGAAAAATTACCATTGTACACCAGTTTGACAAACTGCAGGCCAACAAAACCGCCCAGTCAAAAGCCTTCGCGGACCCTAAGATCTCGTTTATGTTTTCTCACGAACCGAGGGAATTCATGCGGGTTGGCGATACCGTTGGCAAGGTGCTTGTGGAGGACTTAAAAACACATAAAACTGCGGTTATCGCCTGCGACGGTGTGTTTATTTTCGCGGGAATGAAACCCAATCTGGAAGATTTGAGCGAAGGCCTTGAACTGGATAACTGGGGATATATTAAAACAGGGGAAGATATGCTGACAAACCTGCCTGATGTCTACGCGGCGGGAGATGTGGCTTCAAAAACCTGCAGGCAGATCACCACCGCTGTTTCCGACGGAACAATAGCCGCCGTGACTATATCAAAGGCTCTTGAATAACTTAAACCGCGAAACCGCCGCCTATCTGCATCTTTCCGGATGGTAATGAACATGCACCTTTTTTACAAATTCTATTTTTTCCATTATTTTTTCTTCCGCGGCGGTAGCTATCCTGTCGCCTTCGTCAACCGATAGATTTCCCTCAATGCAAATCGTGATATTCACCACAAAATAAGGCCCGAACCTGTGAGCGTATATCTCTTCCACCGCTTTAATGCCGCTGACCTCGGCTAAGGCGTCCTTTATTTTAACCTCAAGAGCCTCTCCCGGCACGGTATCCATTAAATCCGATGACGATGCCTGAAGAATATGCACGCCCGTCTTAAGAATCACAAGCGCCACCACCGCTCCCGCGAGAGGGTCTATCCAGTAATACCCGATTCTCCCGAAAAAAATTCCCAGCGCGGCCGCAGCGGAAGAAAATATATCGTTTCTGTGATCGTAGGCAAGCGCCATAACCGCCGGGTTCTTTGTTCTTCCGGCGGTTTTTCTCGTTTTATCAAAAATGAATAATTTTAAAACAATGGTGGCTATGGCAATCCAGAAGGCGTAATGAGCCGCGCCGGAGAAATCGCTTTTACCCGAAAAGATATCAAAAATGGCGTTGATTGAATTCCAGAAAATCGCTATGGAAGTGGTAAGAATGAAAGCTCCCACTACAAGCGCGGCTATGCTCTCCAGCTGTCTGTGGCCGTAGGGGTGTTCCGGATCGGGAGGTTCGCCGGCCATACCAACGAAAATTTTTACCACGATATAGTAGGCCACATCGGATGTGGAATTTATTCCGTCGGCCAGCAGGGCCGGGCTGTGCCCGAAAATACCCGCCAGCGTTTTTACGACCGCAAGCAGTATGTTGGAGAATAGCCCGAGATTGACTACGGAATTACTCTTCGTCTGGCGTAATTTTGAGTCCATTGACTTCCTTATCGGCTCGCGCGCCCTCAAAAGCGAAAAGGCGCTCTCTCGTGGAATATATCTTTCTTATTGATTCAAAATATACCACCAGCACCAGCGCGAGCATTACTATTGAAAGAAAGGCGTTTAGATTGCCTTGAACCGTGTGCTTCGGAAGGTAATTGCCGGTAATATTAATGTAGCCCGCGGTTACGGTGGTAAAGAACATAAATAGCGACGGGATGAAAGTAATAAGGCCGTATTTCCAGTTCCCGGAATGCTCAAGAATAAACACGGTTCCCACGGAAAGCGCCACGGTGGCAAGCAGCTGGTTGGCTACGCCGAACATGGGCCAAATTGTGGAGATATCGCCGTTGTAAACCAGATAACCCCAGGAGAAACTTATCAGCCCGCCCGTCAAAAGGACTCCCGGAAGCCAGGTACCGCTTGAAAGCCTGGCGTTCACCGGCCTTATTATCTCCTGAAGTATGTACCTTGCGACCCTGGTACCGGTATCAACCGTGGTGAGTATGAACAGGGCCTCAAACATTATGGCAAAATGGTACCAGTAGCCCATCAGGGTTTTCATTCCCGGTATGGAGGAAAGAATCATGGACATCCCCACCGCGAGCGATACCGCCCCGCCGGCCCTGCCGGAAAGGTTCTCTCCGACCATGCTCTGAAGCTCCGGAAGCCTGGAAACCGAATAGCCGAGCTTTTCAAAAAGCGCGGGAGGAAGGTTTATGGCAAAATAATCTCCGGGAAGCATTACAGTAGCAGCGATAAGCGCCAGTATGGAAACCACGGCCTCTATCAGCATGGAACCGAAACCTATCATCACTATATCGCTTTCCTTGGTTATCATTTTCGGAGTGGTTCCGGTGCTTACAAGCGCGTGAAAACCGCTTATGGCTCCGCAAGCGATGGTTATGCAGACAAAAGGCCAGACTTTTCCGGGGATAATCGGCCCGCCCCCGTGAATAAAACCTGTTATGGCCGGCATCTGAATGTGCGGGTTGACGACAAAAATGCCGATGGCAAGAAGCGCGATAGTTCCTATTTTCATGTAAGAGCTCAGGTAATCCCTCGGGCAGAGCAGGAGCCATACCGGCAAAACCGAAGCTATAAATCCGTAAACAGGAAGAAGTACCGAAAGAGTCGGCTTTGATAAAATAAAATACTGTGCGAAATGGGATTTGGAGAGCGGTTCACCCAGGACAATTCCGGCGATGACAATAAGCACGCCAATTATGGACGCTTCAACAATTTTACCGGGCCTCAATTTATACATATAAAGGCCGACAAAAAGCGCCGCGGGCACGGTCAGGGCGATGGTAAAAGTCGCCCAGGCGCTTTCGTTGAGCGCGTTTACCACAACCAGCGCCAGGCCGGCCAGCGCCGTGATAATTATAAATAAAACCGCGAAGCCGGAAGCAAAGCCGGCGGTTTTACCCACATATTTAGTTGTAATATTGGTAATAGACAGGCCCTTCATCCTGACCGAGGCGAAAAGCATAACCATATCGTGAACCGCGCCGCCGAGCGCCGCGCCGATCAAGATCCAGAGAAATCCCGGCAGGAAACCGAACTGGGCCGCGAGCACCGGGCCAACCAGGGGCCCCGCGCCCGATATAGCCGCGAAATGATGGCCGAAGAGAACATATTTATTCGTGGGGTGATAATCCCTTCCGTCTCTTAACTCAAAGGCCGGCGTCGGCCTTGAATCGTCCAAGACAAGCACTTTCGCGGCTATGAACTTCGCGTAATACCTGTAGGCTATCGCGAAAACCAGCAGCGCGACAATTATTAAAGTTATGGCATTCATTTATTTTCTTCCCATAAAAATTCTCAAGTCCGGCCGGCTACACATTAAAAAGAAATTCCACGACATCCCCGTCCTTCATCACATATTCTTTGCCTTCCTGCCTCATCAGGCCTTTTTCCCTGGCCTCTTTATTGCCGCCAAGCTTCACAAAATCGTCGTAGGATATAATATTGGCCCTGATAAAGCCTTTTTCAAAATCCGTATGAATAACGCCCGCGGCCCTGGGCGCCGTATCTCCGACTATAATTGTCCAGGCTCTTGTTTCCTTGGGCCCGGTAGTAAGAAAGGTCTGCAGCCCCAGCAGAGAGTAACATTGTTTGGCGAAAACGCCGAGCCCGGACTCTTTAATGCCCAGGTCCTTTAAAAATTCGGCCCTTTCACTGCTGTCCAGCTTTGATATTTCGTCTTCAATCTTGGCGCATATGACCACGGTTTTTTCGCCGTTTTTATCGGCGTATTCTTTAACGGCGTTGACCAGGGGGTTGTCTTTCCCGAGCATACCCTCGCTCACATTGGCGACATATATGACTCTTTTGTCCGTCAGAAAACCCGTGCCTTTAAGCAGGCCTTTTTCCTCTTCGGTAAACTCCAGGCTTCTGACCGGTTTATTCGCCTCCAGGTTTTTCTTTACCCTCTCAAGCAGGGCATGCCTGTCCTTTGCTTCCTGGTCTCCGGCCTTAAGCTGTTTGGACGCTCCCGAAACAAGCTTGTCGCACATCTCCATGTCGGCAAGAATGAGCTCAAGGTTAATAGTTTCAATATCGTCAATGGGGTTGATTTTGCCGCTGACATGCACTACATTGCCGTCCTCAAAACAGCGGACGACATGCGCTATGGCCGAAACTTCCCTGATATGCGACAGAAATTTGTTTCCCAGACCTTCGCCTTTTGACGCACCCTTGACAAGGCCCGCGATATCCACGCAGGTAATAGTCGCGGGAACTACCTTTTCAGAAGCGCTCATTTTAGCGAGCACCGCAAGCCTTTCATCGGGCACGGGGACTATCCCTGTGTTTGGCTCTATGGTGCAGAACGGATAATTCTGAGCCTCGGCTCCGGCATTTGTTATGGCGTTAAAAAATGTGGATTTCCCCACATTGGGTAGACCCACTATACCTACGGAAAGCGGCATATTGACCTCTTTTTATTCTAAAATATTATTGTTTTTATACCATATATTAGACGGACAGTCAAATTTCACCGGATAAAGGACCTTGGCAGGCGTAAGCGGTAAGGGATAAGGGGTAAGCCCCGCATATACGGAAGGAATACAGATTTAGGGCATTAACAACAAGAGACAAAACCAGCCGAGCAAGCTCGGCGGCTACAAAAACTTAAAACCTGCCTGCCGAGGAGAGGCGGGCCGAGGCGTCCCACGAGAAAAATTTCCCCTGCCTCACCCCACGCAGGCGAGGAAAGTTTTTCAAAGCGGGCCTTGATGCCGCGACCTTGGCAGGCGTAAGCGGTAAGGGATAAGGGGTAAGCCCCGCATATACGGAAGGAATACAGATTTAGGGCATTAACAACAAGAGACAAAACCAGCCGAGCA